>JAABUK010006211.1_pt1 | contig 17996 bp, 16 predicted proteins | sample 5559141 | NCBI WGS metagenome assembly JAABUK01 (sample SAMN10711869, study PRJNA513367) | rock metagenome | isolation source: Antarctica rocks | place: Antarctica: Victoria Land, Pudding Butte nord | collected 2016-01-03 | reverse complement strand
CGCCGCCACCCCGGTACCTCCGGCCGCCGACGCGGGCGGTCCGCGCGACCCGGGGCAGCAGGGTGCCGCCGGCCCCGTCCGGCGCAGCGTCCACAGGCATCGGTCCATTGTGCCGGCCGCCCTGCGCGGACGTCGGCTACCGCTTGACGAGGCTGAGGATCTCATCTAGCGTTGAGTTCAACAACCGATGACTTCTGGAGGGCGTGATGACGAGCGATCCGGCAATCTCGGTCCGTGGCTTGGTGGTCGACCGGGGCGGTCGGCGGGTGCTCGACCACCTCACGTTCGAGCTTCCGGCCGGCCAGGTCACCGGCCTGCTCGGACCAAGCGGGAGCGGCAAGACCACCCTGATTCGAGCGCTGGTCGGCGTGCAGCGGGTAACGGCCGGCATGGTGAGCGTGCTGGGCCAGCCAGCAGGCTCCCCGCAGCTGCGCCCGCTCGTCGGCTACGTGACCCAGGCCCCTTCGGTGTACGCCGACCTGACCGTCGGTGCCAACCTGCGCTACTTCGCCGCTGTGACCAACGCCGGCGCCGGCGCGACCGACCGGGTCCTGGCGCAGGTGGGCTTGGCCGATCGTGCCGGCGACCTCGTCGCCCGGCTCTCCGGCGGCCAGAAGGCACGGGTGTCGCTGGCGGCCGCGTTGATCGCCTCGCCGCGGCTGCTGGTCCTCGACGAGCCGACCGTCGGTCTGGATCCGGTGCTGCGACGCGACCTGTGGCAGCTCTTTCACACACTTGCCAGGGACGGAGCGACCGTGATCGTGTCCAGCCATGTGATGGACGAGGCAGCGCGCTGCGACGAGCTGCTGCTGCTGCTCGACGGGCGGCTGGTGGCCCAGGCCGCGCCCGACGACTTGCGGCGACAAACCGGCGCGGACGACCTCGAGCAGGCATTCCTCAGCCTCGCCGAGCGGGCAGCTGACCGGGCGCAGGCACCGGCATGACCGCCCGGGTCACGCTGGCAACCGGTGGCCGCGTGCTGCGTCAGCTGCGCGCTGACCACCGTACGGTCGGGCTGCTGCTCGTGGTGCCGACGGCGCTCATGGTCCTGCTGCGCTACGTCTTCGACGGCTCCCCGGCCGCATTCGACCGGATCGGGCCGCCGCTGCTGGGGATCTTCCCCTTCACCACGATGTTCCTGGTCACCTCGGTGGCCATGCTGCGCGAGCGCACGAGCGGCACGTTGGAACGCCTGCTCACCACACCGATGGGCAAGCTCGACCTGCTCCTGGGGTACGCGCTCGCCTTTGCGGTGACGGCGCTGGCGCAGGTGGCGATCGCCACAACCGTGGCTGTCACCTGGCTCGGCCTGAAGACCCCCGGCGGAGTCGCGCCGCTGATGGTGCTGGCGGTGGCCAACGCCCTGCTCGGCATGGCTCTCGGCCTGCTGGTCAGCGCGTTCGCCGCCACCGAGTTCCAGGCGGTGCAGTTCCTGCCGGCGACGGTGCTGCCGCAGCTGCTGCTCTGCGGCCTGCTCACCCCCCGCGACGGCATGCTGACGGTGCTGCGGTGGGTCAGCAACGCCCTTCCCCTGTCCTACGCCGTCGACGGCATGTCCCGCCTGGCGACCGACGGCGGGCTGTCCGGCCGGGTCGGGGTGGACCTGGCCGTGGTCGCCGGCTGCGCCCTGGTCGCACTCGCTCTCGGAGCCGCCACGCTGCGCCGCCGTACTGCCTGATGCCGCGTACCGGACGGCGACCCGGCGGACCGCACACCCGCGCGGCGATCCTGGCCGCCGCCCGCACCGAATTTGCGCGCGGTGGGTTCGACGGCGCCACCGTGCGGGGGATCGCGGGGCGGGCGGGAGTGGACCCAGCCCTGGTTCACCACTTCTTCGGCACCAAGCAGGGCCTGTTCGTCGCGGCGATGGAGTTTCCCTTCGACGTCGGCTCAGTGCTGCCCCGGTTGCTCGCCTCGGGCGTTGACGAGGTGGGCGAGCGGCTGGTCCGACTGCTGCTATCGATGTGGGAGGCCGACCGCAGCCCCTTCGTCGCGCTGATTCGCGGCGCGGTGACCCACGAGGAGTCCGCCGCGCTACTGCGCGAGTTCGTCAGCCGGGAGCTCGTCGGACGGGTGGCGGCGGCGGTCCGGGGCAGCTCCCCGGAGCTACGCGCCACACTGGTCGGCTCCCAGCTCATCGGGCTGGCAATGGCGCGCTACGTGATCGGCATCGAGCCGCTAGCCTCCGCCGACGTGGACACGGTCGTCGCCGCGGTCGCCCCGACGGTGCAGCGCTACCTCACCGGGCCGCTCGACTGATGCGTGGCGGGAGCACCGGCGGGTAGTGGCGCGGCGTGCACAGCCTTCCGGTCGTCGTCCTTGTCGCCATCTTCCTGGCCGCCGCAGCGGCGATCTGGGTCGCCGGCGTACGCCTGTCCAACACCACCGACGTGCTCGACGAGCGGCTGCACCTCGGCTCGGCGATCGGCGGCACAGTGGTGCTCGCGGTCGCTACCAACCTGCCGGAGATCGCGATCACGGCAAGCGCCGCGCTGAGCCATCAGATCGGCATCGCGATCGGCAACATCCTCGGTGGCATCGCCATCCAGACCGTGGTCCTCGTGCTCCTCGACGGTGTCGGCATGAAGGTGAAGCGACCGCTGACCTTCCAGGCGGCCAGCCTGGTGCTGGTTCTGGAGGCCGCACTGGTGATCAGCGTCCTAGTCGTCGTGGTCATGGGCTCGCAGCTTCCGGCGCACCTCTACGCCGCCCGGGTCAGCCCGGCGGCGCTGCTCATCCTGCTGATCTGGGTCGCCGGCCTGTTTCTGCTTGCCAAGACTCGTCACGGACTGCCCTGGCACGATGCGGGCCAGGCACCGGACAACCAGGACAAGCCGCGCGGGCACGCCCAGCAGGCCAAGGAGTCCGCGGCCACGGGGGCCAAGGTGAGCACCGTCCGGGCCGCCCTGGTGTTCGCGGCGGCGTCGGCTGTGACTTTGGTCGCCGGCGTGGTGCTAGAGCGCAGTGGCGAGGCGATCGCCACGCACATCGGCCTCACCGGCGTGCTCTTCGGGGCGACCGTGCTCGCTGCCGCGACCGCGCTGCCGGAGGTGTCCACCGGCCTGACGTCGGTCAGGATGGGCGACTACCAGCTGGCGATGGGCGACATCTTCGGCGGCAACGCCTTCCTGCCGGTCCTGTTCATCCTTGCCGACCTGCTCTCCGGTCGGTCCGTCCTCGCCCAGGCCCAGCGCAGCGACATCTACCTCACCGGCTTGGGTGCGCTGCTCACCGCCGTGTATGCCGCCGGCCTCGTCCTGCGGCCAAAGCGCAACATCTTGGGGATGGGTCTGGACTCGTTGGTCGTCCTCGTGCTCTACATCGTGGGCATCGGCGGGCTGATCGGCATCGCCAGCGGCTAAGCCGACCGCGTCTGGCTCCGCCAGCTCTCGTGCAGCGACGCGTAGACGCCGGGGCGCGACACCAGCTCGGCATGGGGGCCGCGCTGCACCACCCGACCCCGGTCGACCACGATCACCTCGTCCGCCGCCTCCGCGGTGGACAACCGGTGGGCGATGGCAAGCGTCGTGCGGCCACGGGTCAGCGAGTCCAGGGCCCGCTGCAGCCGTACCTCGGTCGCCGGGTCGACAGCACTCGTCGCCTCGTCCAAAACGAGCAGGTCCGGGTCGGCGAGGTAGGCCCGGGCGATCGCGACGAGCTGCCGCTCACCGACCGACATCGACTCGCCACGCTCGCCGACCTGCGTATCCAGCCCGGCGGCCAGCTCATCCAGCCAGTCGGTGAGACCCAGCTCGGCAAAGACCGCTCGCAGCTCGCGGTCGGTCGCAGCCGGCCGGCCGTAGCGCACGTTGTCGGCCACCGTTCCCTCGAACAGGAAGCCGTCCTGCGGCACCATCACCACCCGCCGGCGCAACGACTCGAACCGCACCGACGCAAGCGGCACGCCGGCGAGGAGCACCTGGCCGGTGGTGGGGTCCATCAGCCGGGTGAGCAGTTTGGCGAACGTGGTCTTGCCCGACCCCGTCTCCCCGACCACCGCTACCCGGCGCTGGGCGCCAATGGCCAGGTCGATCCCGTGCAGCACCTCGGGGCCGCCGGGATACGCGAACGTCACGCCGTCAAACCCCACCGAGATCGGCCCGGGCGGCAGGTCGCACCCGTCCGGGCCGGGATCGGCGACGTCGGGCACGGTGTCGAGCACGCCCAGCACCCGCCGCCAGCCGGCGACGGCGTTCTGCGCCTCGTTGAGCACCTCGGTCGCGACCTGGACCGGCTGCACGAACAACGTGACGAGGAACAGAAAGGCAGTCAGCCGGCCGGCACTGAGGTGGCCGCCCACCCCGAGGAGTACCCCGATGACGACCACGGCGGAGTTGGCCAGACCGGCAACAATCTCGCCGGTGGAGAAGGTGAGCACCGAGATCCGCTGCGCCCGCACCTGTGCCCGAAAGTTGCCGTCGATGGCCCGGTCGATGCGTTGTGCGGTGCGCCCCTCGATGGCGTACGCACGGATCACCTGCGCCCCGACGACACTCTCGGCGACCGCGCCGAGCATCTCCCCCACCCGCCGCCGGACGATGCCGTAAGCCCCGGCCAGCAGTCGCTGGAAGTGGCGGACGGCAAAGGCCAGCGGCACGAAGCAGGTGTAGACAACCAGGGCCAGCTGCCAGGAGTAGACAAACATCAGCACGCTGGCAAGCACAAATTGACCCAAGCTGACGACGATGAGGATGCCGCCGAACTGCACGAAGTTGCTGATCTGGTCGACGTCGCTGGTCACCCGGGAGGTCAGGGAGCCGCGCCGCTCGGCCTGCTGGTGCAGCATCGACAGGTCGTGCACATGCCGGAACGCCCGGGTCCGCAGCGCCGCCAGCGCGGTCTCCGACGTGCGGTAGAGCCGGACGTTCATCGCGTACGCCGCGGCGGCGGTAACCAATACGACGACGCCGGCGAGGACGATGAGCAGGGCCACGACACCCAGTCGGGGCCCAGCCCCCGGGCGCAAGCCCCGGTCGATCGTCTGCTGAACGGCGACCGGCACCACCATCCGGCCGGCCGTGGCGGCGGCGGCGAGCAGCAGGGTGCGGCCGATGCCGACCTTGAGCTCCGGGGTGAGCTGCAAGCCCCGGACCAGGGTGTGCCAGGTGGAGTCCGGCTCGTTGGCCGCCGGGTCGTCGGGCCCGACCGGCGCCGGCGCTACCGCCGCCAGCCCGGGCTCGTCGGCGGGCTCGCCGGCCGTCTGGTCAGCGGCGACAGTCGCCGTCATACCGGCAGCGCTTCAGCGGTGGCCACCGCACGGTCGGCGTCGGCCTGCTCGTAGGCGGTCACCAGGTCGCGGTAGCCGGGCGAGGTCAGGAGAAGCTGGTCGTGCGGCCCGCGGGCAGCCACCCGGCCGGCGGCCAGGAACACGACCTCGCCTGCCAGCGCGATCGTCGCCCGCCGGTAGGCGATGACTACCACGGTGGCGCCGAGCGCCGGCCCGGTCAGGCCCCGCAGGATGGCGCCCTCGACCGAGGCGTCGACCGAGCTCGTGGCGTCGTCCAGCACGATCAGCCGCGGCCGGCGGACCAGCGCCCGGGCCAGGGCCAGGCGCTGCCGCTGCCCACCGGAAAGGCTGGTGCCGCGCTCGCCGACCTCGGTGTCCAGACCGTGCGGCAGGGCCGCGACGAAGCCGTCCGCCTGCGCCACGCGCAGCGCGTGCCACACGGCGTCGTCGTCGTAATCACCATCCAGCGTGACGTTGCCGCGCACGGTGTCGTCGAAGACGAATGTGGTCTGGGGAACCAGCGCGACCGCCTCGGCCAGGGCACCGGCCGGCAGTGTGCGTACGTCCACGCCGTCGAGCCGCACCTGGCCGGAATCGGGGTCGACCAGGCGGACGAGCAGGCCGGCGAGGGTGGACTTGCCCGAGCCGGTGGCACCTACGAGGGCCACTGTGCGCCCCGGCGCCACGTCGAAGCTGACGTCGCGGAGCACCGGCGCTCTGCTGGCTGACGCCGAGCCCGCCGGCGACGAGAGATAGCCGAACGACACCCGGTCGACTGCCAGCGCAGCCGGCTTGTCTGTCTGGGGCAGCGCCGTGCTGCCGTACGGCATCGAGCCTTCCGCCCGGAGCACGCCCTGGACGCGCTCCCAGCCGACGACGCTGCGCGGCAGCTCGCCGAGCACCCAGCCGATGGCGCGGACCGGAAATGCGAGCACGGTGAACAGGTAGGCGACCGACACGACCTCGGACACGGTGACCGCGCCGGAGGCGAGCCGCACCGAGCCGACGAGCAGCACCACGAGCGTGCCGAGGTTGGGCAGCGCCTCCATCACCGGATCGAACAGGCCGCGAACCCGGCCGACCGCGATCAGGCTGTCCCGTAGCTCGGCCGCCTTGGCCGCGAAGCGGGCCGTCTCCTCGGCCTCCCGGCCCAACGTCTTGACCACCAGCGCGCCATCGAAGCTCTCGTGCGCCACCGCACTGACCTCGGCCCGCAGCTGCTGCGCCCGGGTCATCCGCGGCGACATCCGTCGGGAGTAGACGATGTTGACGGCGGCGACCGACGGGAAGACACAGAAGCCGACCAGCGCGAGGACGGGGTCGGTGAGCAGCAGCGCGCCGCCCGCGATGAAGATCATGATGATCGTGCCGACGGCGAAGGGGAACGGCGCAATGGGATACCAGGTCGCCTCGACGTCGCTGTTGGCGTTGGAGAGCAAGCTGCCGGTGGAGTGCTGTTGGTGCCAGGACAGCGGGAGCCTGAGGTACTGCCGGGTGACCCGCCGGCGGTAGGTCGCCTGCAGCCGGAACTGCATGACGCCGGCGCCAAGGCGCCGGCCGAGGATGCCGACCACCTTGAGCAGCGAGATGCCCATGATGGCGGTCGCCGCGAGCGTCAACGCGCCGGCCGTGGTGTGGCGGGCGGCGAACGCCGGGACGATGAGCCGGCCACTCACCGAGCCGATCACAAAGGCACTGCCGACCGTGGCGGCCGCGAAAAGCGCGCTGCCGACGACAGAGGCGGCGAAGACCCACGGCTCTTCGGCGATCCCGACCCCCAGCACCCGCAAGCCTCGCCGGAGCACGGCGGGCGACTGCGACGGCGGCGGGGAGGTCACACTAGGTGACTACCATCGGCGGGTGACAACCTATTCCCGCAGCGAGCGGATCGCCCTGTGCGACCTCCTCGACGAGGTGGGTCCGGACGCCCTCACCAGGTGCGAGGGCTGGACCGCCGCCGACCTGGCGACCCACCTGTTCATCCGGGAGCAGCGGCCGCTGAGCGCGCTCGGGATCTTCGTGCCGCCGCTGCATGCCGCGGCCTCGCGCGCCTCGGCCCAGGCGCTACAGCGGTACGGCTATGCCGGCGTGGTGGACCGCGTCCGTCAGGGGCCGCCGGCCTGGTCGCCATATCGCTATCTCGACGAGACGATGAACCACGTGGAGTACTTCGTCCACCACGAAGACGTCCGCCGGGCGCAGCCGCAGTGGGCGCCCCGGGTGCTGGCGGCCGGTGAGGAAGACGCCCTGTGGGGCCGCCTGCTCGGCGCCGTGAGACTCCGGGTGGCCAAGGTGCCGGTCGGCGTGGTGCTGCGCCGCGCAGGCACGTCCGACGAGGTGGGCGGCCCGGCCGGCGCCGTGCTGCAGGGGCTGCCGAGCGAGTTGGTGCTGTACGCCCTGGGCCGGGCCGACGTCGCCCGGCTGGAGCCGCTCAGCGGACCGGACCGCCCGCCACCGCCGGCACGCGACTGACTTCGGCTACCCAGGCTCAGCCTGGCACCCGGTAGGCCTCGACCTCAACCTCGACCAGCATCCGCGGATCGATCAGGGCCGCCACCGCCACCATCGTCGCCGCCGGCCGGATCTGGCCGAAGACCTCCCCGGTGTGCGCGACCGACCTCCTCAGCGAAGGCGATCTCGGTGAGATACATCCGGGTCCGCACCACGTCGGCGCGCCCGACGCCGGCCCGGGCCAGCGCCTGCTCGGCGACCTCGATGGCGGCCAGGGTCTGCGCGTACGCGCCGTCGGCCAGCGAGGTGCACCCGCTCACCAGGACGAACGGCCCGGCCACGACCGCCCGGGAGTAGCCGATCGTGTCCTCCCACGGCCCGCCGGAGGCAATGCGGCGGATCACCCGCTCACCGCCGCGAGCGCCTCGGGCAGGCTGAAGGCGCCGGCGTACAGCGCCTTGCCGACGATGGCGCCCTCCACGCCGGCAACGCCGGCGATCGCGCCCAAGTCGTCCAGAGTGGCCACCCCGCCGCTGGCCACGACTGGGCGGGTGGTGGCGGCGCAGACCCCGCGGAGCAGGTCGAGATTCGGCCCGGCCAGCGTCCCGTCCCGGTCGACGTCGGTGACCACATAACGGGCGCAGCCCTCGGCGTCGAGGCGGCCCAGGACGTCGTACAACTCGCCGCCGTCGCCGGTCCGGCCACGGGGAGCGAGCGTTGTGCCGCGGACGTCGAGGGCGACCGCGAGCCGGTCGGCCACCCGCCCGATGGCGCGGCGGACCCAGTCAAGGTCGTCCAGGGCGGCTGTGCCGAGGTTCACCCGGGCGGCGCCAGTGGCAAGGGCGGCGGCGAGGGAGTCGTCGTCGCCGATGCCGCCGGAGAGCTCCACGTCGACGTCGACGGCAGCCACGACCCGCGCCAGCAGTGGGCGGTTGTCGCCCCGTCCGAACGCCGCGTCGAGGTCGACCAGATGGATCCACTGCGCTCCGTCGCGGGCAAAGGCCCGGGCCGCCTCGACCGGGTCGCCGTACGCCGTCTCGGTGCCACGCTCACCGCGGACCATGCGCACAGCCCTACCTCCGGCCACGTCCACCGCCGGCAGCAGCACCAGAGTCATCCCCGGCTCCGGTCAAGCGCCAGGGTCGCCAGCGCGGGGGTGGCGATGACGACCAGTGCCGCGACGGCCAGCCGGATGCCCCACGAGTCGGTGAGCAGGAACGTGAGGACCACCGCGGCCAGCGCCAGGAGGTAGATCGTGGCGCGCTGGGCGCGGCTGCGCCGGGTCCACAGCTTGGCGACCCGCCGGCGGCGGGGCAGTGAGGGCTGCAGGCGCCCGACGGCAGCCCGGCGGCGCTGCCGGCGCTGTTTGACCTCCCGCTGGTGCACCAGCTCCGCCTCGCGGACGGCGCGCCGGCGGGCGCGTTCCCGGCTCACCGGCTCAGCACCCGGCTGGCCGGCAGGGCCGAGCCGGCACCCCCGGACGCCGGCCGGGGCCCGGCGGCTGCCAATGTAGTCCAGTCCAAGCGCGGCAAGCTGCGCTGGATCCCGCTCAGCATTCTTCGGAGTCTAGGGAGGCGACCGGCCTGGACGACTTCACTTGCGCAGGTGACCGGTCGATGTCCCGGCCGTGACTCTGGACGAGGAGCTCCGATCAGCGCTAGGGGCAGCCTCCAGCGTGCCGGCCGCTGCCTCAGCCGTCGTTGAGCACCTCCTCCGCGCCGGCCTCGTGCTGCCCTCGCTTTACCTTGAGCGAGGCGGCCGGCTCCGCTGCCAGGCCGTACGCGGCTACTGGCAGGTCTTCGACGGCATACCCCCTGACGCCGGCATCATCGGCCGCACCTTCCGGACCGGCCAACCCACGGAGATCCGCGGCGTGGTCCACAGCACCAGCTATCTGGCGGCCGCCCCCGGCGTGGTCGACGAGGTGTGCGTGCCGATCGTCGCCGCCGGTCGGGTGGTCGGCGTCCTGAACGTCGAGAGCACCGGCGGACTGCGCGACGACGCGCTCGCCGTGACCACCGCGGCGGCGGAGGGGTTCGCCGACCGGCTCGTCGCCCTCGGCGGCGTGCCCCACGAGTCCGCTGCACAACGGCTCGCCCGGCACGCGGCGGTCGTCGGGGCGGCCCGAGAGCCGGCGCAGCTGTGGGCGGCCGCATGTGCCGCCGCTCGAGAGGTGACTGGCAGCAGTTCGGCGGCGATAGTGCTGCCGGCGCCCGGTGGAGGCCACCAGGTGGCCTGCGGTGCGGGCCCGATCGGGCAGCGGCTAGCGGCCGCTGCTACTCCCGAGGCGCTTGGCGCCATCGCGACCTGGGTGTCCTCCGGCAGCTCGTGCTGGACGCTCAACGACGCGCAGGGCGCCCGCTTCGCCGGCAGCGACGCGCTGCGGGCGGCGGGCGCAGCGGCCGTGCTGGTGGTAGCGCTGCACGCGGCCTGCCCCGGCCCGGACGGCGGGGGGTTCCTCCTCGTCGCCGACGAGCAGCCCTCCGACCTGGCGACCGATCTCGTCGAGCTGCTCGAGCTGCTCGGCGCCCACCTCAGCAGCTGCGCCCGGACGCTGGCCGTGCTCGATGCGCTGCGGCGCCAGGCCAGCCGGGATCCGCTCACCGACCTCGGCCACCACGCCACCTTCCAGTCGGCGCTGGCAGCTGCGCTCGGAGCCGGCCCCGTGGGACGCCAGGTTGCGGTCGTGGTACTCGATATCGACGACTTCAAGGCTGTCAATGACGCCGCCGGCCACCCCGCAGGCGATGCGCTGCTCCGCGCGGCGGCTCGGGTGCTGTCGGACGTCCTGCGCGACGGCGAGCAGCTGTACCGGATCGGCGGCGACGAGTTCGCGACGCTGCTGCGGGTCACCACCGCAGGCGAAGCCCGCGCCGTCGCCGACCGACTGCTCGCCGCTGCCCGCGCCGGCCTGGGCGCCACGATCTCGGTAGGCGTCGCCGTGGCCGGGGCTGGCGAGTCGCCGGCCTCGCTCGTCACCCGCGCGGACCGGGCGCTCTACGCGGTCAAGAGGTCCGGGCGGGACGGCGTACGCCTGGCACCCGCTGCCGTTGACTGCGCCGGCTGAGCGAGGCTACTTCCAGACCACCGGAGCGTCGGCGGCGCGGCCGTAGTTAAAGCTGGTCTCGGCTGGCCCCGAGGTCAGGGGGTTACGCAGGTACCACGAGCGGGTCGTGCCGAACGTCCGGGTGATGCCCACCCCGTCGACCCCGTCGCCGTTCCAGTCCCCGACGATCGGCTGGTCGAAGCCGGTCCCGTAATTGAACTGGATCTGCGCCTGCCCGTGGTAGTTGGAGTTGCGCAGCAGCCAGGTCAGCGTTCCCCGCCCGAAGTTGCGGATGACCCCCGCAGTGTCCGAGCCGGTGCCGTCCCAGTCGCCGGTGACGGCCGGCGCGTCGGAAATAGAGCCGTACGGAAAGGCCAGCGTCGCTGGGCCCGCGGTGTTGGCGTTGCGCAGCAGGAACAGCGTGTTGGCCTGGCCATTGCGCCGCCGGACCACCCCAACCGTGTCCTTGCCGTCGCCGTCCCAGTCACCCACCATCGGGATGTCACCGGGCTCCTCGAAGCCGAAGCTGGGCTTGCCGTAGGCGAAGGGCTTGATGTCGGCCGGCCCGGCGCTGTTGCTGTTGCGGAGATACCAGACGTACTGACTGTCAGCGAGGTCGCCCTGGATGCGGACGATGCCGGGCGTCTTGGTGCCGTCGCCGTTCCAGTCGCCCATGACGTGGATGGTGTCGGTGGGCGAGCCGTAGGTGAAGGAGATCGTCGCCGGGCCGACGGACTGGCTGTCCCGCAGCAGCCACAGGTTGCCACCGCGGACCACGCCGGGATACGACGGCGGGGCGACTCCGGCGGCGGCCGGGCCGACCGGTCCTGCGACGGCGAGGCCGGCCGCCATCGCGACGCCGAGAGCCACTGCACCGGCAGTACGCCGAACCACCTTCATCGCTGCCTCCGCTTGCCTGGCCGCTGAGAGCCGCCACCTGGGACGACCTAAGCGCAGTCGCCGGAAGCCTGTCAATCTCCACCAATCCCCACCCCCGCCGATGCCGCCGGCTGCCTCCGTAGCCTCAGCAGGGTGGAGACCATCCCGCTGTTCCCCCTCGGTGCGGTGCTGTTTCCGGGCATGGTGCTGCCCTTGCGGATCTTCGAGCCGCGCTACCGGTCGCTGATGACCTGGCTGCTGGACCGGCCGGCGGGCACCCGCCGTGAGTTCGGCGTGGTCGCCATCCGCCAGGGCTGGGAGGTCGGCGCGGACGGCGTCGGCGCGCTGTATCCGATGGGCTGCACGGCGACGCTGCGGCAGTCCGCGCAGCTCGACGACGGGACCTATGAGATCGTCACCGTAGGCACGGACCGCTTCCGCGTCATCGAAGTCGACGTGGGCAGCCGGCCGTACCTGCTGGCGATAGTCGAGCGGCTGCCGGACCCGGTGGGCACGGCACCGGAGGTGACCGTGCTGGCTCGAAGTGTGCTGACGCTGTATCGCGACTACCTCGGGGCGATGGCAGCGACCGCGCTGGTGGAGATCCCCGGCGACGGCCAGTTGGAGACGCTTCTGGAGGACCTGCCTGACGACCCGCTGCTGCTGGCGTCGCTGGTCGCCTCGACCGTGCCGCTGGACCTCGCCGACCAGCAGTCCCTGCTGACCGAGCCGGACGCCGTCAGCCGGTTACGCGCTGAGCTGCGCCTGCTCAAACGGGAAGCGACGATGTTCGCGCGACTGCGTGCGGTGCCGGTGCCACTGGCCCGACTGATGGTGCCGACCACCCTCAGCTGAGGTGGTGGCCGCGGCCGAGGTCGGGGCGGGCCACCCACGCGGCGAGCAGCAGGTAGCCGGCAAGGGCGAAGAACGGCTGCGGAAGCAGTGCCGCCTTGGACCGCAGGTCGACGGGTTTGACAAAGCGTCGGCCGACGTCGGTGCTGTGCAACAACGAATGGTAGGAGCTCAGGCCGATCCACCGGCCCACCTGCCAGGCCACCAGGCCGCCGGCCACACTGCCGAGCAACAGACCGGTCATCAGCGCCGGTCCGCGCCACCGCCGGCCGGCGTACCAGGCCGCGACGCCGGTGAGCAGACCGACGCCGGCGCCCAGCAGGGCGAAGCTCGCGTCGCCGGCGAAGAATCCGCCACTGCCGCCGGCGAGGTCCGGGCCGGCCGCGGTGATGACGAGGTGCACCCGGGGGCTGATCGCCGACCACAGCGGCCCGAGCCCAAGACCCAGCAAGGCGAGACCCACCGCCACGACCGCCGCCGCCCGGATGTCGTGCGTTGACTCGGTGCGGATGGCCGGCTCTCTCGCTGTGGCGCCCGGCGAGTCGTCGTGCCGCGCCGTGGTGTCCATCGCTTGTCAGGCTACGGGGCGAGCGGCGCCGAGGTGAGCAGCTGACCGTCGGCGCAGACCGCCAGCGGCGCCCGCCAGGCTTGCAGCTCACGCAGCGGGTCGGCGCCGAGCAGCACCAACGCGGCCGGCTGGCCGACAGCCAACCGGCCCGTGCCAGCACGCATGCCGGGGGCCGCCGCCGAGCCCTCCGTTGCCGCCCGCAACGCGCCGAGGCCGCCGAGCCCGGCATCGGCCAGCCGCTGCAGCTCCCGCGGCTCGGCGCCGGTGCGGGTGCCGGCGTTGCCGAGGTCGGTGCCGTAGCGCAGGGTCACCCCGGCCCGGTGCAGAGCCGCTGCGTTGCAAGCCGCCCCTGCGCCGGCGCCGGACAGGCACTGCAGCGTGGAGATGACCGCGATGCCGGCGCCGGCAATCCGCTCGATCAGGCCGTCGGGCAGCGTCTCGACCGGGGTATGCGCCAGCTCGTCGACGCCGGCCTCGACCGCCCGGCGCACCATGTCGACGGTCAGCGCGTGGGCGGTGACCGCTAGCCCCCGCTGGTGCGCGGCGTGCACCACGGCGGCCAGGACCTCAGGCGTCGGCACCGGCGCCCCGCCGGCCGGCTCGAGCGCCACTTTGACCAGGTCGACACCGTCCGCCGCCAGCCGGGCCACCAATCCGGCCGCCTCGGCAGAGTCCGTGGCGAAGGCGGCGAAGCCGTCCGACCCCCACGACCGGGACGGGTATCCACCCGGTGCAGTGATCACCGGGCCGCAAATCGCGACCCGCGCGGATCCGGCCGGCGGACGCTCACCAGTCCGCCAGGCCAGCGCCTGAGCCGGCGGCGCGCCCAGGTCCCGCACCGCCACCACACCTCCCTGCCAGGCCAGCTCCGGGCCGCCGAAGGCCAGGTGCACGTGGGCGTCGACCAGCCCCGGGCCAACCCAGCAGCCGTCGCCGCCTAGGACCGGGAGGTCCTCCGGCACGGTCAACGTCGGACCCATGGCTGCCACCGCGCCGGCTCCGTCGACGATGACCACTCCGGCGTATTCCGGAGCCGCCCCGCCGGGCCAGACGGTGCCTCGGAAGGCGACGCCACGGGCACCGACTCTGGTCAGCACGGTGCGAATCGTTGCATGACGTAAAGCCTTGCTGCGCGCTTCGCCCGTCCACCCCGATGGCGCACTCGAACGTGGGTCAGGCGATGCTGGCGGGGCCGAGCAGCTCCTTGAGGTCGCCGAACAGTGCCGGCGTGGCAGTAACGCGCAGCCCCCGGTCGAGGCGCAGCACCGTACGTCGCTCGCCGTTGACCAGCGCCAGGTGCACCTCGGTGGTGCCCGGGTGGGTGACCAGCACCGCCTTGAGCCGCTCGACAACGGGCGGCGTGCACCTGGTCGCCGGCATCGACACGACCACCGGCCCGCGGGGACCGGTAGAGATGTCGGGCTGGGTCAGGTCCATCGCGATGAGCTTGGGCACGTCGTCGCGCGTGTCCAGGCGCCCACGCACGACCACGACGGCGTCCTCGCACAGGAAGGCGCCGACCTGATTGTAGGCGGCGGGGAAGAACATCACCTCGATCGCGCCGGCCAGGTCCTCCAGCGTGGCGACGGCCCACGCGTCACCCTTCTTGGTGACCTTGCGGACCACGGTGGAGACAATCCCGGCCACGGTCACGATCTGCCCGTCCGGGACTGCCTCCGCCGTCAGTGCAGCGATCGAGGTGTCGGACACCGTGGCCAGGATGTGCTCGAGGCCCAGCAGCGGGTGGTCGGAGACGTACAGCCCGAGCATCTCGCGCTCCAGGCGCAGCAGCTCGGCCTTGTCCCACTCACCGGTCGGGATGACGACGTCGAACAACGCCGGCCCAGGCTCGTCGGCACCGGCGCTGAACAGGTCGTACTGGCCGACGGCCTCCGCCCGCTTGGTCTCCAGGCACGCGTCGACCGCCTCGACGTGGGCGTGCACCAGTCCTCGCCGGGTGTGCCCCAGAGAGTCGAATGCGCCGGCCTTGACCAGCGACTCGATGGTCTTCTTGTTGCACACCACCGCATCGACCTTGCGCAGGAAGTCACAGAAGTCGGTGTACTTTCCCTGCGCCTCGCGCGTCCGCACGACCGACGCGACGACGTTGGCGCCGACGTTGCGGATGGCGCCCAGTCCGAAGCGGATGTCGGCGCCGCGGGGCGTGTAGGCGGCGTCGGAGGAGTTGACGTCGGGCGGCAGCACCTTGATCCCCATCCGGCGGCACTCGCTCAGGTACAGCGCCGACTTGTCCTTGTCGTCGCGGACGCTGGTCAGCAGGGCCGCCATGTACTCGGCGGGGTAGTTCGCTTTGAGGTATGCCGTCCAGTACGACACCAGCCCGTAGCCGGCGGTGTGGGCCTTGTTGAAGGCGTAGTCGGAGAACGGAACAAGGATGTCCCACAGCGTCTTGATCGCGTTGTCGCTATAACCCTGGGCCTGCATGCCGGCGCAGAACGGGCCGTACTCCTTGTCCAGAATGGCCTTCTTCTTCTTGCCCATCGCCCGGCGCAGGAGGTCGGCCTGGCCGAGTGAGTACCCGGCCAGCTGCTGGGCGATCGCCATGACCTGCTCCTGGTAGACGATCAGGCCGTAGGTGTCGCCCAGGATCTCGGCCAGCGGCGCCTCGAGCTCGGGGTGGATCGCCACGATCGGCTTTCGCCCGTTCTTGCGGTCGGCGTAGTCGTTGTGCGCGTTGGCCCCCATCGGCCCCGGCCGGTAGAGCGCGATCACTGCCGAAATGTCCTCAAAGGTGTCCGGCGCCATCGCCCGCAGCAACGCCCGCATCGGCCCGCCGTCGAGCTGGAACACCCCGAGCGTGTCGCCCCGGGCCAGCAGCGCATAGGCCCGCCGGTCGTCCAGCGGCAGCTTCTCCAACACCACTGCATCGCCACGGTTGGTGGCGATGTGGCCGAGGCAGTCGTCGAGGACGCTCAGGGTTCGCAGCCCGAGGAAGTCCATCTTCAACAGGCCGAGGGACTCACACGCCCCCATATCGAACTGCGTGATGATGGCGCCGTCCTGCTCCCGACGCATGACCGGGATGACGTCCATCAGCGGCTCACGGGACAGGATCACCCCGGCGGCATGCACGCCCCACTGCCGCTTGAGGCCTTCCAGCCCGCGCGCCGTGTCGACCACTCGGGTGGCATCGCCGTCGGCCTCGTAGACGGCGCGGAACTCCGCGGCTTCCTTGAACCGGGCGCTGGCCGGGTCGAACATCGCCGACAGGGAGACGTCCTTGCCCATCACCGGCGGCGGCATCGCCTTGGTCAACCGCTCCCCCATGCTGAACGGGTAGCCCAGCACGCGCGCCGAGTCCTTCACCGCTTGCTTGGCCTTGATCGTGCCGAAGGTGATGATCTGGGCGACCCGCTCCTCGCCGTACTTCTCGGTGGCGTAGCGGATCATGTCGCCGCGCCCCCGCTCGTCGAAGTCCATGTCGATGTCGGGCATCGACACCCGCTCGGGGTTGAGGAAGCGCTCGAACAGCAGCCCGTGCGCGATCGGGTCCAGCTCGGTGATGCCCAGCGCGTACGCAATGACCGCCCCGCCGGCCGAGCCGCGCCCCGGTCCGACCCGGATGCCATTGGCCTGGGCGTGGCGGACCAGGTCGGCGACGACCAGGAAGTAGCCGGGGAAGCCCATGGCGACGATCACGTCGACCTCGTAGTCGGCCCGGGTCCGGTGAGCCTCCGGCACCCCGCCGGGGAAGCGCCGGGCCAGCCCGCGGTCGACCTCCTTGCCCAGCCACGACGCCTCCGTCTCACCCGCCGGGACTCCGAAACGCGGCAGCAGGTCGCGGTAGGAGAAGTCGTAGGCCTGCACCCGCTCGGCCACGACCAGCGTGTTGTCGCAGGCCTCGGGATGGTCGGCGAACAGCTCGCGCATCTGCGCCGGGGACTTGAGGGAGAAGTTGTCGCCGTCGAGCTTGAACCGCTGCGGGTCGGCCAGCGTCGCGCCGGTCTGCACGCAGAGCAGCACCTCGTGGGCGACCGAGTCGGCCTGGCGGGTGTAGTGCAGGTCGTTGGTAGCCAGCAGGGGCAGGCCGAGCTCGCGGGCGATCTTGACCAGGCCGGGGAAGGTCCGCCGCTCGATGTCGATCCCGTGCTGCATCAGCTCGACGTAGTAGTTGCCGGCGCCGAAGATCTCCGCCATCTCACCGGCCGTACGCCTTGCCGTCGAGTAATCGCCGGCCTCCAGCGCCTGCGACACCTCACCGCCCGGGCAGCCGGTAGTGCCGATCAGGCCAGCGGCGTGCTCGGCGAGCAGCTCACGGTCCATCCGCGGCTTGAGGTAGTGGCCCTCCAGGCTGGCCCGGCTCGACAGCCGGGACAGGTTGCGGTAGCCCACCTGCCCGGTCGAGAGCAGGGTGAGATGGGAGTACGGCGTGCGCCGCTTGGCCCCACTCGACGGCATGCGCTTGTCGAAGCGGCTGCCCGGGGCGAGGTAGGCCTCGATGCCCAGGATCGGCTTGATCCCGGCCGTGGTCGCCCTCGTGACGAAGTCGTACGCGCCGAACAAGTTGCCGTGGTCGGTCATCGCCAGCGCCGACATGCCCATCTCCTGGCAGCCGGCGAACAGGTCGCCGAGGCGGGCCGCACCGTCGAGCATCGAGTACTCGGTGTGCACGTGCAGATGCACGAATGAGCTCTGCATGCTTGACCGAACCTCCCCTGCCGCATTGCGCCCTGCCTGATTGCGGCCGCGACCGCGACCCCTGTTCTAACACGTCGAGCGGGCCGGCTGGGCGCGTCGCGGCGGAGCCCCAGGACACCCGGCGTGTCACGCCGCGGGCCGACCCACCACACCGTGACCCCCGGCCCTAGGGTCGGCAACATGAGCGCGCCCGGCGACCGTTTCGACGACGTCCTGGCGGCCAACGCGCGCTACGTCGCTGACTTCCAGCTTGCCGGCCTGCCGCCGCGGGCGGCGCAGAGCCTGGCCGTGCTGACCTGTATGGACTCCCGCAT
>JAABUK010006209.1_pt1 | contig 18000 bp, 15 predicted proteins | sample 5559141 | NCBI WGS metagenome assembly JAABUK01 (sample SAMN10711869, study PRJNA513367) | rock metagenome | isolation source: Antarctica rocks | place: Antarctica: Victoria Land, Pudding Butte nord | collected 2016-01-03 | reverse complement strand
GCGACGCGTCGCGGCGGCCCCCGGCTTTCCACGTGGAACGGGGCCAAATTGACGGCGGGGCCGACTCGACCTAGACCTCCCTGGAGGGACGCCCTTGCGTCCTTCATACGGGACGGGAGGACCCTCGCCGATGACCAAGCTCGACCCGATGCCGGACTCCCCCGAAGCCCATCCTCGGGAAGACGCCGGGCCCGCTCCGAGGTCGGTCGCCAAGCTCGCCCTCTGGCTCGGCCTGCTCGGCTTCCTCGCGTTCGTCCCAACTCTGGGCAACGACTTCGTCGCCTGGGACGACCCCGATAACTTCATCGACAACGTCGGTTTCCGGGGCCTCGGCTGGGATAACCTCCGGTGGGCCTGGACGACGATGATCATCGGCGTCTATCAGCCGGTCGCCTGGATGCTCCTGGAGGTCCAGTACCGTTTCAGCGGGCTCGACCCCCACGGCTACCACCTCGCCAGCGCCCTGATGCACGGGTTGAACGCGGCGACCCTCCTCGTCTTGACCCTGACCCTGGCCCGCCGCTGCCGCCCCGACCTCTTCGAAGGCGGGGACGGTCGGGTCTTGGCGATGGCCGCGCTGGCGGTCGCCCTCTGGGCGGTCCACCCGATGCGGACCGAGGTCATCGCCTGGGCCTCGGCCCAGCCTTACCTGCCTTGCGCGTTCTTCGCGATGCTCTCGGTGATGGCCTACCTCAAGGCGAACCCGGCCGAGGGCGGGCCGGTCCGGTCGCGCTGGCTCCTGGCCTGCTTCGTCCTCTACGCCACGGCGGTCCTCTCCAAGGCGGCGGCGATCCCCTTGCCTGTTGTTTTCCTGGTCCTCGACGCCTACCCCTTGCGTCGGCTCGACCCTTCCCGAGGGTGGCGGGACCGCGCGAATCGGAGCGTGATCGGGGAGAAGGTGCCGTTCCTCGCCCTCTGCGGGGTGTTCATGGCGGCGGCGGTCCTGGCGAGGGTCTACGACCGGAACCTCGACCCGATCGGCACCACGGGGATCTCGGGCCGGCTCACCCTGAGTTGCTACTCGGCGGCCTTCTACCCGATCAAGTCGCTCTGGCCGACCAACCTCCACGCCTTCTACATGAGGCCGAGGTGGGCCAGGTTGTTCGAGCCGCAATACCTCGCGGCGGTCGCCGGGACCCTGGCGGTGACGGGGCTCCTCATCGCGAACCGTCGGCGAAGGCCGGGGATGCTGGCGTGCTGGGTCGTCTACCTGGCAATCCTGGCGCCGGTCTCGGGCCTGGTGACGACCGGGATGCAGGTGGCGGCCGACCGGTATGGCTACCTGACGATGATGGCCTTCGTCACGCCGACGGCCATTGGCCTGGCCGACCTGGCCGGCCGATTCGCGAGGTTCCCCCGGGCCCGCCTCGCGCCGAAGCTCGGCGGGTTCGCGGTGGTGGGGGCCCTGGTGACTCTGACCTTCGGCCAGTGCCGGACCTGGCGCGATTCGGAGGCCCTCTGGGCCAACGGGATCGAGCACGGGGCCGGGCACGTCGCCGACCTCCACAACAACCTGGGAGCCGTCTGGGCGTCCAAGGGCCACTATGACCTGGCCATCTTCGCCTTCGGCGAGGCCCTCCGGCTCAAGCCCGAGCTCCAGGCCGCCCGAGACAACCTGAATAAGGCGCTATCCAACCGGGCCAGGCTCTCGGCCGGGGCCAAGGGTCGGCCCAGGCCGACCTGATCGGCCCCGCTCCGGCTCAATCCTTGTCCTTGGTCAGGGTGACGAGGATCTTCTCGTACCCTTCCATCTCGAATTTCGCCGGCCGGTCGCCCTGGGGGGCGAAGCAGAAGACGAACTTGTCGCCGTCGAACTTGTAGATCCCCTTCGAGGTCTGGCCCTTGGCGTCCTCGGGGGCCTCGACGATCTTGAAGTCGATCGTCTTCTCCGGCTTGGCGTCCTCGACCAGCGTCAAGACGATCTCGTAGGTCCTCGTCGGGGCGACGACCTTCAACTTCTTGCCGTCGACGGTGTAGGTGACCTTGTCGCCGTTGCCCGCCTTCGTCGACCACTTGCCTTGCATCTTCTTCAGGTCGCCGTCGACCTTCTCGTCGTCGGCGAAGGCCCCGGGCAGGGCGGGGGCGACGATCAAGGCGGCCAGGGCCAGGACGATCCAGGGGCGGCGGGTTGTCATCGGCGAGTCTCCTCAGGGATTGGGGATGGGGTCGGACGAACTGTATTCGCCCGGTTTCCCGGAGGCAAGGCATTCGAGGGCCAGGGGCTGGGGTGGGCCAGGCGGACCCCAATCCGATCCTCGTCCAGCGGAATCTCATCCCATCCTCATCGGCCGGGCCCGGCCTTGCCCTCTCCACGAGACGGGAGGGGTTCGAAGTCGGGACTGGCGTTGAAAAAGCGGCGGATGATCTGCCAGACGTCGAATGGGTCTGGCTCGTTGAGCCCACTCTCGTTCTCCACCCCGGAACGGCCGTGGGCGACCCAATTTCGATACAGGAAAAGCTGCTTCATCGTGCGGACGGCACTGCTTTGATTCGACCCGATGACCGCGTCGGCCCAAACCTTGAGGATCTTTCCCATGGAGATCCTCGGCTTCGCGGCAGGGGTGGCCGCCCTCGCGAGCCGACGGAATCGACGAGACAAGGGATCCTTCCGCTTCTGCCGGACCCTGCCTTCGAAATCGAGCCTCAGCCTCGCCTCGCTGCTGGCGATCAGGAGGAGGTTGACCTGAATGTCCAACTCGTCCGACATCGATTGAAATGCGTCTTCGACCTCACCGGAAGTCATCGCCCAAAACCGGCTCTCCCTGCCAATCAGCTCGGATGCCGCCAGGAACCTGGCCTTGAGGTGGGCTTGAGCTTCCCTGGATCGGAGATAATACTCAAAGATCTCGACCGGTCCGGGACATGCCGGCGAGGTCGCCCCTCGCCGGCTCACGAGATCAATTCGCCGATCGCTCGCCAGAACGAATCTTCGTCAAGATCCTCGGTCGTCCATCCCGCTTCACTGGGCGAGAGCCGGGCCACTTGCCAATGACCGGGCTCGGATCGGACGAGGATCATTCGGCGGGGTGGATTGCTCAGGTCGACTCGCCCATAACTGCCGATCGAATGACGTGCCCGCGGCTGGATGGAGATCGATTCCCCCTTCGGAGTCGTCAACACCAGATCGTTGACCTCGTAGGTGCCCATTCCCGGCTCGGTCAGGCTGGCCGCCCGCTCTTGGAGCACGAAGAGACCTTCCCCCTCGGCGTCGGAAAGCCAATTCCGAAATTGCTTCATCAGGGCTTCGAGGGCATTCAACCATTCGGCTCGGGACACTTCGACGTCGACGACCGCCTCGGCTGCCTTCTGAAGTCGTAGCCGATCCAGGACGGCATTCTTCCCGTTGGCCATGTCCACCTCCATCCAGGAGCCATCCGCCGAAAGTCGTCCGTTCAGGTTAGCGATCCGATCGCGGATTGTCATCCGGGCGAGGATCGATCGATTCGGGACGCGCAAGGTCCCTCGTGGCGATTCCGCCTAGTCCCGCGCGAACCTCGGGCCCCCTCCGGGCGTACTGGATGGTTCCGGCCGGGGGAAAATCGGGGCGACTCGCCAAGCGGCGTTGCGTTTTCCGGCGAGATCGACCCATAATAGGGGGTCCGCCTGCCTGGCCGGCCCCGGGACTTGGGGGCCCGGCAGGGCGTGGGTGATCGCCCGGAGCCGGGTCCGAGGGAAGGCAGGGCATGCCCGAAGTCACGATCACGCTGGAGAGCCACGACGAGGAACTCGCCGTCTTCGGCAGCCGCGACCAGTTCCTGCGACAGATCCGCGACGCTTTCGGCGTCAAGCTCGTCGCCCGACACGGCGAGGTCCGGGTCGAGGGCGACACCCGACGGGTCGAGCAAGCCCGCCAGGTCCTCGAAGAACTCAAGGGCTGGCATCGGAAGCGCCGGACCGCCTCGGCGGGCGACGTGGCCGACCTCATCGAGAATCGAGCCCGCCCCGAGGTCGAGGTGAACGGGACCGGGCCGAGCCTGGAACTCCGCGAAGGAAACAAGGTCGTCCGCGCCAGGACCGAAGGGCAGGCCCGCTACATGGCCTGCCTTCGAGATTACGAGCTGGTCTTCTGCATCGGCCCGGCGGGGACGGGCAAGACTTACCTGGCCGTGGCGCAGGCGGTCGCGGAGCTGAAGCGGGGCAAGTTCAAGAAGATCGTCCTGGTCCGCCCGGCGGTCGAGGCCGGCGAGCACCTCGGGTTCCTCCCCGGCGACCTCGAGGCGAAGATCAACCCGTATCTCCGGCCGCTGCTCGACGCCCTGCACGACCTGATGGATTACGACCAGATCCGCCGCTACATGGGCAACGACCTGATCGAGATCGCCCCGCTGGCCTACATGCGGGGCCGGACCCTGAACGACGCGGTGATTATCCTCGACGAGGGGCAAAACGCCACGGTCCCGCAGATGAAGATGTTCCTGACCCGGATGGGGCAGAACGCCCGGATCGTGGTGACCGGCGACACCAGCCAGGTCGACCTCCCGGTGGAGACCGTCAGCGGCCTGGCCGACGCGGTCGAACGGCTCCGCCACGTCCCGGGGATCGGCGTGACCACGCTCGACCGCTCGGACATCGTGAGGCACCCCCTGGTCCAGGCGATCGTCAACGCTTACGAAGAGACCGAGCCGGCTCGCCGGGCCGATTCGGAGCCGTCCAGCCGGGCGGGCTCCGAACCTCCCCCGGTCGAGACCGGCCCCCCCGCCTCGGAGTGAGGCGGGCACCCGAGCCCCTCGTCGAAGGGGGGCCGGGCGGAAGTCGCGTCGACGTCGGCGCGACGCACTCCGGCGGGGGACGGGCCGGTTTGGCGCGTTGACCCCGCATGGTGAAGGCCATCCATGAGCTTTGGTAAACGTCGCCCGAGACTCTCCAGGGCCCAGCTAAGGCCCTCCAACCCCATCGCCCTCCAGCAGGGCCGCCTGGCCCGCCAGAGGGACCGGCTGGCTCGCCTCGCCGTCGTCGGGCTGGCCATCCTCGCCACCGCCGCCATCGTCCACGGCTCCGGCCCCTTCTTCACCCACCGATTCGGCGAGCGGCCCGACCGCGAGATCCGGGTCAACGTCGACCAGTTTGAACGCCGGAACCTGATCCGCACCAACACCCTCCGACAGGCGATGGCCGACCAGGTCCCGCTGGCGATGGTCAACGACCCGGCGCCGATCCGCGACCTCGCCGAGCGGCTGACCGACCTCGTCGACGCCGTCGCCAAGGCCCCGACCTTCGACGGCGTGCCCGAGACCTACCGCTCGCAGTGGATGCTCACCCCGGCCCTCTATGACGACATCCGCGAGGCGAGCGACACCCCCGAGCGGCACGAGGAGCTGACCAGGCGGATCGACCAGGCGTTCGCCCCCCTGATCCGCGACGGCGTGCTCGGACCCGACATCCTCCCCAGGCACGAGGAAGGCAGCCGGGTCCTCTCGGTCCGACTCGCCGGCCAGCCGAGGGACCTGGCCCACCCCGTCCCCCGCGACCGGGTGATGCGCGAGCGGCTGGACAAGCCCGAGAACGCCGTCGGCAAGCAGTTCATCGCCGCCTTCAGCCCGCCGGAACTGGGCAAGGGCCTCTTCGGCCTGATCGCCGCCCGGCTCGCCGGCAAGCCGACCCTGAGCTTCGAGGAGTCGTACACCAACCGGCTCCGCGAGGACGCCCGGAGGGCCGTCGCCGACGTCAACGAGGTCCACTCGCGGGGCGAGCTGCTCGTCGAGCAGGGGCAGGAGATCGGCGAGGAGCAACTCATGCTGCTCCGCGAGGAGCACGAGGTCGCCAACGCCCGGTTGACCCCGGCCGCGCGGGTCAAGCGGGCGGGGGCGGTCCTGGTCCTGGCCGCGGCGATGTTCGCCCTGATCGGCTACTACATCCACCGCCACGAGCCGCTGATCGCCGGCGACCTCGGGCGGATCGCCTCGATCTGCTCGCTCTCGGTCGTCGCCCTCGGGCTGGCCAGGCTCCTGGCCCCGCTCCCCTGGGACGCGGAGCTGGCCCCGGTGGCGATCGCCGCCATGATCCTGGCGATCGCGTACAACCCGCACTTCGCCCTCATGGTCACCTTCGCCCTGAGCCTGCTGACGACCGTCGGGATGGGCGGGGGGATCGGCCACTTCCTGGTCCTGATGGGCGGGACCTCGATGGGCGTGCTCTGCCTCCACGAGGTCCGCACCCGGACCAAGCTGATCAAGGTCGGGGCGCTCTGCGCGCTCGGCTACTTCGTGCTCACCTGGGCGACCGGGCTCTGGGCCGACCAGCCGACCTCGCTCGTCGCGGTCGACTCGCTCTGGCGAGCCGGTTGGGGCCTGATGGCCGGGTTCGTCCTCGGCGGGATCTTGCCGTTCGTCGAGACCGGCTTCGGGATCGTCACCGGGATCAGCCTCCTGGAACTCGGCGACATCGCCCACCCCTTGCTCCAGGAGCTGGTCCGCCGGGCCCCCGGCACGCACAACCACTCGATCGCCGTCGGCACCATCGCCGAGGCCGCCGCCGAGAAGATCGGCGCCAACGCCCTCCTCGTGCGGATCGGGGCCTACTTCCACGACATCGGCAAGATGCTCAAGCCCCACTACTTCGTCGAGAACCAGGCCGGCGCGGCCAACCGCCACGCCAACCTCGCCCCGGCGATGAGCACGCTGATCATCATCGGCCACGTCAAGGACGGCGTCGACCTCGGCCGCCAGCACCACCTCCCCGAGCCGATCATCGACCTGATCGAGCAGCACCACGGGACGACCCTGGTCGAGTACTTCTTCAACGAGGCCACCAAGCGATCCGGCGCCAGCGGCGACGGCGCGACCGTCCTCGAAGGCGCCTTCCGCTACCCCGGGCCCAAGCCGCAATCGAAGGAGGCCGGGATCCTGATGGTCTCCGACGCCGTCGAGAGCGCCAGCCGGACCCTCTCCGAGCCGACCCCCGCGCGGATCGAGGGGCTGGTCCGCGAGCTGATCAACAAACGGCTGCACGACGGCCAGTTCGATGAGTGCGGCCTGACCCTCCGCGAGATCTCCGAGATCCGCGAGAGCCTCATCAAGAGCCTCATCGGCATCTACCACGGCCGGGTGAAGTATCCCGAGCAACGGACCGCCTGATGGAGACCGACCGAATCGCACCCGTGAACTCGACCCCCCGAACCTCGATCGAGGTCGAGGTCGGCGACAACCAGTCGCATCTCGCCGTCCCGCCCGGGTTCCTCGAAGGCGTCGCCCGCCGGACCCTGGGAGGGCAGGGGATCGACCGGGCCTCGGTCTCGATCGCGCTGGTCGACGACCCGACGATCCGCGAGATCAACCGCCGCCACCTCGGGCACGACTGGCCGACCGACGTGATCACTTTCCCGCTCTCCGACCCCGGCGACCCGGAGCTTTCCGGCGAGCTGGTCGTCTCGGCCGAGATGGCCGTCGCGACGGCCGGGGAGTCCGGGGCCGACCCGCTCCACGAGCTGGCGCTCTACGTCGTCCACGGGCTCTTGCACCTCTGCGGGCTGGACGACCAGACCCCGGAAGACGCCGATGCGATGCGAGCCGGGGAAGGGGAGGCGCTGGCCTCGCTCGGCCTGACCAACACGTTCCCCCTCGTCGGGCCGCCGGACTCGGCCGTCGAGGGGATGGAGATGAAGCGTTGGCCGCGTTGAACCTGGGCGCGACCCTGGCCCTCGGGCTCCCCCTGATGGCGACCCAGGCCTTCCTGGTGGCGCTCGGGCGGGCCCTGCGCACCTATTCGAGGAGCCGGCTGGAGGAGGTCTGCGCCTCGAAGCTGCGCCCGAAGCGGGCCGATGCGATCGCCCACGACGACGAGGAGACCGAGCGCGCCGCCGAGTCGCTCTCGGTCGTCGGCGGGCTGACCCTGGCCGCCCTCGTGGCCCTGGCCGCTCACGTCCTCGCGCCCTGGATGAACTTGGAGCTGGCGCTGGCCTTCGCGGTGGTGGTCTCGGTCCTGGTTCACCTCGGGGCGAGCGTCGTCGGCCGGGTCTGGGCCGAGTCGCTGCTCGACGCGAGCTGGCCGGTCGCCGCCGCGGTCCGGGTCGTCGCGGTCCCCCTGACGGCGACCTCCGGGCTGGTCGAGGCCCTGGCCGGGCGCCTGGCCGGGCCGATCGACGCGGCGCCCCGGCCGGCGAGCGTGGAGGTCGAGTTCCAGCCCGACCCGGACGACCCCGAGGACGTCGAGTCCGAGTTGCCCGAGGCGACCCGCTTGGTCCTCGAACACGTCGTCGCCCTGGCCCGCCGCGACGTCTCGGAGATCATGACCCCAAGCTCCTCGATGGTCGTCCTGCCGGCGACCACCTCGGCGCACCAGGCCGCCCGCGTCTTCCGCGAGTCCGGACTGAGCCGGATCCCCGTCTTCGGCGAGAATCGCGACGACATCCTCGGCATCCTCTACGCCAAGGACCTCTTCCCGTTGATGACCGAGACCCACGACGTCGACGCCATCGCCCCCCGCAAGCTCGTCCGCCCGGCCTACTTCGTCCCCGAGAGCAAGAACGCCAGCGACCTGCTCAACGAGCTTCGCGCCCGTCGGAGCCAGATCGCCATCGTCCTGGACGAGTACGGCGGCGTCGCGGGACTGGTCACGCTCGAAGACCTGTTCGAATCCCTGGTCGGGCCGATCGACGACGAGCACGACGTGCCGACGCCCGAGGACACCGTCGTCCCCCTCGGCGGGTCGCGCTACGAGGTCGACGCGGCGCTCCCCCTGGAGGAGATCAACGACCGGCTCGGCCTCCGCCTGCCGACCGACGGCGACTTCCAGACCCTCGGAGGCTTCGCCTTCAACGCCCTCGGCCGGCTCCCGATCCGAGGGGAGACCTTCCGCTCCGGCGGGGTCGAGTTCACCGTCCTGGAAGTGATCGACCACGCGATCCGCCGGGTCCAGCTCGAGCTGGTCCCCGCTTGATCGGGACGGACCCGATACGTCGGGCGATTCGAAAGCGGGCGAGGCCGGGCCCCGCTCGTCAGATCGACGGGCAGGGCCCAGCCTCAAACCGCTTGAGATCGATGCCGCCGGGGGTCCTTCCCCGGTGGGCTCAACGCCGCCGAGGGCTGGCCTCGACGGGGATAGGGATCGGACGGAACTTGGAACGACGGCCGCCAAACGCCTGCCGGAGGCCGGTGACGGCGCGGTCGAGCATCTGGTCGAACGTCCTGAGGAGGGCCCCGATTCCGGACATGGCGCGTTCTCCCGAGATCAGGATGTAGCCTGAATGAATCTGGGCGAAGTACGGGGCCGTGTATGAGAGGGATTTGCTTACAATGAAGATTGTAGGGAACCCCTCGGCGGAAGCAACCCGAAACCGGCCGATTTCGACGAGGTTCCCAACCACTCTACGCCGGCAATCGCCGGTCGGGTCGGTCGAGTCCGGGATTCGCCGGGCCCTGGGTGTCCCCTGGTGGAACAGGATCGGCCCGGGCGGCCCCGCGAGATCAGTCGGGCCCGGAATTTTGCCGCCAGGGGGTCGTCGGAGCGTGGAGGTGGGCGGATGGCGACGGTGCGGACCCTGGGTCTGGTCTTGCGGGCCTGGGACGTGTTCGAGACGAGCACGGTGGCCTCGATCTTCACGCGCGAGCTGGGCAAGGTCTCGGGCCTGGCCAAGGGGGCCCGTCGGCTCAAGTCGCCGATGCAGGGTGGGCTTGACCTCCTGGCGGTTTCCGATATTGTGCTGCTGCACAAGGGGACCGAGGCGCTGGACCTGATCATCGAGGCTTCGCCCTCGGAGCGTTTCGACCCCCTCCGCCGCGACCTGGCGGCGCTCTATGCCGGCTACTACATCGCCGAGCTGCTGTCGGACCTGACCGACTTCCACGACCCGCACCCCCGATTGTTCGACGCGGCCGCGGTGACTCTGCGGCATCTGGGCGACCCCGGCCTGCGGCCCCGTCGCGTGTTCCGTTTCGAGCTGGCCTGCCTCCGCGAACTCGGCCTGATGCCGGCGCTGGACCACTGCGCCGGTTGTGGGGAGGAGGTCGACGCCTCGGGCGACGCCTTCGCCTTCGGCCTGGCGACCGGCGGGGTCCTCTGCCCGGCCTGCCGCCCCGGCCAGCCGCACGTCGCCACGCTCTCGGGGTCGATCCTCGGGGCGATCCGGGCCCTCGGCGAGCCGGGATCGGCCTGGCGGGGGCTCGACCTCGACGCCCGCTCCGCCGCCGCGATCCGGTCGACCCTCGGGGCGGTCATCAGCCACGCGATCGGCCGAAGGCCACGCCTCTTGCCTTATCTCGGAGCCTGAAACGATGCCGACGACGATGCCGAAGCCGACGCCCGCGAACCCCGCCCGGACCGGCCCGGATCGTCGACGAGCCCGCCGGGCCGCCCGCGCCTTGGCCGTTGCCGGCCTGCTCGGCTGGCTCGCCCCCGGGGCCCAGGCCGGGCCGATCGCCGACTGGCTGGCCAGCCTCACCGCGCCGACGGCGATGAACGCGGTCGACTCCGACGGCAAGACGAACAAGACCCTGATCAACCGCTGGCTCGCCGGCGAGAAGACCCCGTTCAGCTCCGGCTCGTCGATGGGCGACACCGCCGTCATCCTCGGCCAGAAGGGTTGGGAGAAGACCAAGGTCGCCCCCGACCCCACCGCCGAGGCCGAGTTCGCCGCCGCCAAGAAGCTGGCCGACGCCGGCGACAACGCCGGGGCGCTCAAGCTCCTGGTCCCGCTGGCCAAACGCGAGGTCAAGAAGGGGTCGCCCTGGGGCGAGAAGGCCCAGTTCTGGAAGGCCGAGACCGAATTCAAGCTCCAGAAGTACGTCACCGCGCACGACAGCTACGAGATCCTCATCAAGAAGTACCCCGGCACCGAGTACGTGGATAAGCTCGTCGCCCGCGAATATCAGATCGCCGACGCCTGGCTGGCGTCCGAGAACCCCAAGGCCAAGCCGATGGACTGGAAATCCCACTTCGACGGCCGCCAGCCGCTGTTCGAGACCGGCGCCTACGCCGTCAAGGCCCTCGACCACGTCCGCCTGCACGACCCGCTCGGCCCGCTCGCCGACGACGCCGCCCTGCGGACGGCCGACCACTACCACACCGCCGGCGACTACGAGACCGCCGCCGTCTACTACGACCAGCTCCTCGCCGAGAACCCCAAGAGCGAGTACCGCGAGCGGGCCCAGCTCTCCTCCATCGACGCCAAGATGAAGGGGTACATCGGCCCCGAGTACGACATGACCGGCCTCGAACAGGCCCACGACACCATCCAGAAGACGATGGCCGAGTTCCCCGAACGCCAGGGGGCCTCCGAGGGGCTCTACCACACCCTCGACCTGATCAAGGATCAGGAGGCCGAGCGGGCCTACACCACGGGCCTCTACTACCTCAGGGCCCGCAAGCCGATCTCGGCCGAATACCAGTTCGGCCTGGTAATGGCCCGCTGGCCCAAGAGCAAGTGGGCCGGCGAGGCCAAGCGCGAGATCGCCAAGGTCGCCAAGATGCCCCGCAAGGCCAGCCTGCCCAGCAAGATCATGACCCTCCCCGGCGCCCCCGACCCCAGCACCATGGGCGGCAACGGCGGCAACAACGGCGGCCAGGGCGGGGCGATGGGCGGCCTGATGAACGGCTTGGGCGGCGGCGGCGGGGCCGGCGGCGGAGGCGGCGGCATGGGCGGGTCGCCCTACTGACCGATCGGGGCGAGACGCGAGCCCGACCAGGAATGGCCAAGGTCGGCCGAGCCAACTTCAAAGGATGATCGAGGGACCCTGCCATGCGAAGCGTCCAGACCGGCCCGAGCCGCCGATCGCTCCTGAAACTCGGCCTGGCCCTGGCGGGGCTGGGGCCGACCGGCTGCAAGATGACCGGCTACAGCATCCGGCCCCCTTACGACACCAACGTCAAGACGGTCTACGTGCCGGTCTTCAAGACCGTCACCTTCCGCCGCGACGTGAACCTCATGCTCACCGAGCAGGTCATCAAGGAGATCGAGCGGCGGACCCCCTACAAGGTCGTCGGGACCCCCGATGACGCCGACACGACGCTCGAAGGGACGGTCAATTTCACCGACAAGAACGTGATCGTCGAGAACCCGTACAACCTCCCGCGCCAGCTCACCGCGACCATGATGGTCCTGGCCACCTGGACCGACAACAAGGCCGAGGAGAAGAAGCCGCCCAACCCCGCGCTCATCATGGAGACCTTCAACTTCTACCCCGAGATCGGCGAATCGTCGCAGGCCGCCTTCTATCGGACCTGCGAGAAGCTCGCCACCCAGATCGTCAACATGATGGAGCAGCCCTGGTGACCTGATCCTCGGGGAAATCGGCCCGTCCGGGAAAAACCCGGTTTGACGCCGCGCCAGGGAACGATATTAAATCGAAGGCCACGCCTCGACCCGCGAAAGGGCGGGGCGTCGGGCCCTCGAAAGCACCGCACCCGGCGAAAGGCACCCCGTTGGCTTCGTTTGAGCCCCACAAGTTGGTCGAGCGCGACCTCGCCGCCGAGCGAAGCCAAACCGGCGTCATGGTCTCCCGATGCTCTCGACGGATCGAACCCAATCGCGCTCGGGTCGCAAGGGTTGCGGTACTCCGCGTCACCGGCCCCGGGGTTGCGGTACTCCGCAACCCCTGCCACCCGTACGATCGCCCGGCGGAACGAACCCAATTCGCCCAGGCCGATTTGCGCCGGATCGAAGCCAATCACACTCGGGTGGCAGGGGTTGCGGTACTCCGCAACCCCGGTCTCGGTTGGGCGTTCGGAGGGGACACTGCGCCGGGTAACAGCGTCACCGGCTCCGGGGTTGCGGGGTACCGCAACCCCTGCCACCCGGACGATCGCCCGACGGAACGAACCCAATCTGCCCGGTGCGACTCGCGACGGAACGAAGCCAATCGCGAGCCGGGCATCTCCGCGACGGATCGAACCCAATCCGCCCGGGGCGACTTGCGACGGATCGAACCCAATCGCGGGCCCTGGGCCGGGGGGCGACCATGAGCGACTGGCGGGCCCTGGGCCTCAGTCTGGCGGATCACTCGCGCCCCCGGGTGATGGGGATCGTCAACGTCACGCCGGACAGCTTCTCCGATGGCGGGCGGTCGTTCGCCCTCGACGACGCGATCGCCACGGCCGAGCGGCTGGTTGCGGAGGGGGCCGACCTTTTGGACATCGGCGGCGAGTCGAGCCGGCCGGGCGCGGACTTGGTCGACGCGGAGGAGGAGGCCCGCCGGGTGGTCCCGGTCGTCCGGGCGCTGGCCGGTCGGGTCGGGGTGCCGATCTCGGTCGACACGACCAAGGCCAAGGTCGCCCGCCTGGCGCTGGAGGCGGGCGCGGCGGTCGTCAACGACATCCGGGGGCTCGACGACCCGGAGTTGCTCGCGGTCGCCGCCGGGTCCGGGGCGGGGGTCGTGCTGATGCACATGCAGGGGACGCCCCAGACCATGCAGGTCGACCCACGCTATGGCGACGTCGTCGCCGAGGTCCTCGCCGACCTCGCCCGCAAGGTCGACCGGGCCGAGGCCGCCGGGATCGCCCGCGAGCGGATCGCGGTCGACCCCGGGATCGGCTTCGGCAAGTCGTTCGAACACAACCTCCTGTTGTTGAAGTCCCTGGAGTCGTTCGCGTCGCTCGGCTGCGTCTTGCTGGTGGGGACCTCGCGGAAGGGGTTCCTCGGCAAGCTCGCGGGCCGGAGGACGGGGGACCAGACGGTCCCCTCGGTGACCTCGGCCCTGGCCGCCGCCGCCGCCGGGGCCCGGGTCGTCCGGGTCCACGACGTCGCGGCGACCGTCGAGGCGTTCCGCGTCTGGGAAGGGCACCGGGGATGGACCCCGTGAGGTCGAACGCGTTCCCGAGGCCCGACCATCACCCCCGGCAGGAGGAATCCTGCCCTACCGAAGATCGAATCATGAACCAGACTGCCGACCCACTGTTGATCGAATGCCGAGGGATGGCCGACCGGGCCAAGCTGGCCTCGCGAGGGCTGGCGATCGCGCGCGGGTCGGCCAAGGACGGGTGGCTCCGCCGCTCGGCCGGGGCGGTCCGCGAGCGGTCGGCCGAGATCCTTGCGGCGAACGCGCTCGACGTGGCGGCCGGTCCGGATTTCGGGCTGAACGCGGCGGCGATCGACCGCCTGAGGCTCGACCCGAAGCGGCTCGGGGCGATCGCGGCGAGCCTCGAAGAAGTCGCCGCCTTGCCCGACCCGGTCGGCGAGGTGATCCGCTCGTCCCGGAGACCCAACGGCCTGGACGTGACGCAGATCCGCGTGCCGCTCGGCGTGATCTTCATGATCTACGAGAGCCGCCCGAACGTGACGGTCGAGGCCGCCTCGCTCTGCGTCAAGTCCGGCAACGCGGCGATCCTCCGGGGCGGCAAGGAGGCGATCCACTCCAACCGCGCGCTGCACCGGGTCCTCGCCGACGAGCTGGAGCCCGCCGGGCTCCCGGCCGACGCCGTGCAGCTCGTCGGCACGACCGACCGCGCGGCCGTCGGCCACCTCCTGGCGATGCCCGACCGGGTCGACCTGACGATCCCCCGAGGGGGGGAAAGCCTGATCCGCCGGGTCGTGGCCGAGGCGAAGATGCCGGTCCTGAAGCACTACACGGGCAACTGCCATGTCTATGTCGACGCCGAGGCCGACCTCGCCTCGGCCGTGCGGATCGTCGTCAACTCGAAGGCCCAGCGCCCCGGTGTCTGCAACGCCGCCGAGACCCTCCTCGTCCACCGATCCGCCGCCGAAGCCTTCCTGCCCCTCGCCGCCGAGGCCCTCCAGTCGAAAGGGGTCGAGCTGAGGGGCGACGCCGAAGCCCGCGCGATCCTGCCTTCGATCCGGGCGGCCGAGCCCTCCGACTGGGACGAGGAATACCTCGACCTGATCCTCGCCGTCGGCGTGGTCGACTCGATCGACGGCGCCATCGCCCACATCGCCCGCCACGGCTCGGGCCACACCGAGGCGATCGTGACGACGAGCCTGGAGGCCGCCCGCCGGTTCGTCGCCGAGGTCGACGCCTCGGCCGTGGTGGTCAACGCCAGCACCCGATTCAACGACGGCGGGCAGCTCGGCCTCGGCGCCGAGATCGGCATCAGCACCGACAAGTACCACGCCCGGGGCCCTTGCGGCCTCCGCGAGCTGACCAGCACCAAGTGGGTCGTCCGGGGGGAGGGCCAGGTCCGCGACTGACCGCCGGGAAATCGCCAACGAGCGGCGCCGAGGGTGATTTCTCCGGGCCCGGGCCGTATCATCGGTGGGCCCGATGTCGGGCACGATCTTAACCTCCACCCCGGATCGACATCCGAGGACTTTTTCATGTCGGTTTTGGTAGCCTATGTCGGTTCCTTCGTGATCGGTGCTCCCTCGCAGATCACGCTGACCGACCCCGATGGCGACGACGACCTGAAGGATTACACCGAGATCAGCGTCTTATTCACGCCGAAGAAGGGCAGTGCCATCCCCTGGCCGGTGGTGAGCCGGACGCCGATCTGGAGCGACGGGCCGGTCGACCCGCAGACCGGCAAGCCAACGCAGGTGGTCAACACCCTGGTCCTCAAGGTCATCCCCGCCCTGCCCCCGCCCGGCTGCCTCGGGTGGTTCTTGCCGCCGTTCCCGAGGTGGAGGCGGAAGCACAGGCTGCACGACGACCCGATCGGGACGGGGACGCTCTCCGGGACCCTGAACAAGCCGCAGAACCCGCCGGACCCGCTCGGCCCGGGTCACGCCCGCGACACGCTGACGATCGTCCCGATCGAGAACCCTTTGATCTTTTATGGGACCCTGGCCTGAGGCCGGCCGGTCAGGGGGCCGGGCCGTCCAGCCCCTCGCGGAGGGCCCGGTACTTATCGAGGCGGGCCCGTTCGGACGGCCGGGCCGGTTCGAGGTCGAGGGCCTTCCGCTGGAGGGCGACGGCCTCGTCGGCCAGGTCCCTGGCCTTCGCCCGGTCGCCTTCGAGGGCGGCCAGCCGGGCCAGCGCGGCCTTGACCCTGGCGTGCCGGCCGAGCGGCTCGGCCTGCGTCGGGCCGGCCTTGACCCGCCCGGCCAGGCTCGCGTCGGCGAAGGCGAGGTCGACCCTGGCCGGGTCGAGCCGGCCGTCGGCGAGCCGGACCTCGCCCCGATCGGCCCTCAGCGAGGCCAGGAGCCTCGGGTAATAGACGATCCGGGGATATTCGACCAGGAGCGGCTCGACCAGCCCGACGGCCTCGTCGAGGTTGGCCAGCGCCCGGGCTCGACGGGCCGGGTCGGTCGCCGCGGCCGCGGCGAGGTCGTCCAGGGCCTTGGCGAGCAGTTGCTTCACGTCGTTGGCGTGCGGGTAGGCCGCCAGCAGGGTCCGATAGGCCGCGACCGCCGTCCGGGCCGAGGCCTCGGCCTCGCCGGGCCGGCCGAGCGTGGAGAGCAGGTCGGCCCGGTTGAGCAGGAGCAGGGGCAGGACGACCCGGTCGAGATCGAACTTCGCCGGGTCCGGCACCGGCGGCAGGGTCGCGTCGAAGGCCCCGGCCGAGGCGACCCCTCGGGCCAGGAGCGGCTCGGACTCGGCGAGCCGCCCGGCCTGGGTCAGGCAACCGGCGAGGTCGTTCAGGGTGACCGCCGCGAGCTTGGCATAGCGGGGGGCCTCGGGATGGGCGGCCCGGAGCCCCTCGGCGACCCGGGCCGCCTCGCGGTAGTGGGGCTCGGCCTCGGCGTCGCTCCCCCCGCCCAGCTTGATCGACTCGGCGAACTGGCCCTCGGCGTAGGAGAGGAAGTCCAGCACGGCGGTCGAGTCGGGGTCGGCCCGCCGCAGGCCCTCCAGCCGGGCGGTCGCCGAGGCGTACTCGACCCCGGCCCTGGCGTACTGTCCGGTCATCCGGTAGAGGCTGGCCACCTGCTCCTCGACCCGGGCGTATTCGAGGCCGAAGGCCAGGTCGCCGGGATGGAGCTTGGCGAAGTCGCGGTAGAAGGCGAGGGCCCGCTCGGCCAGGGCGACCCGGACCGGCTCCCCCTGGGGGATGTTCAGGAGGTCGGTGCTGGCCACGTCGTCGAGCATGGTCCGAACGGCCTTGTGGGCCATCGCCCCGGCGGCCAGCGTCTCGCCGTTGGCGGCCTCCAGCCGGCGGTTGTGCCCGGCGACCAGCCAGAGGATCAGCCCGAGGGCGATGATCGAGGCGGCCAGCGCCGCGCCGGCCGAGGCGACCAGCGGGGTGTGCCGCCGGGCCCAGCGGGCGAGCCTCCTCGCCCTCGGCTCGGGGTAGGCGGCGACCGGCTCGTCGGCCATCCACCGCTCGACCTCCTCGGCCAGGCTCGCGGGGCTCGGGTAGCGGGCCGAGGGGTCGAGGGCCATCGCCTTCAGGCAGACCGCCTCCAGGCCCCGGTCGATCGAGGGGTCGCGCCCCCTGGGGGGGATCATCATCCCCCGGCGGACGAGGTGGAGGATCGCGGCGGCTTCGGGCCCCTCGAAGGGCGGGTGGCCGGTCAGGAGGCAGTAGAGGGTCGCCCCGAGGCTGTAGACGTCGGACCTCGGGCCGACCCGGGCGAGGTCGCCGTCGGCCTGCTCGAACCCGGCGTGGTCGAGGGTCGCGTCCAGGTCGGGGTCGCCGATCGCCCGGAGCGATTCGAGGGTCGACTGGCCAACCTCGACGGCCGCGAGGCTCCGAGTCCGGTCGCCGTCGTGGGCGGCGAGGTAGCCGGCGACCAGGCTCTCGAGCAGCTCGCGGCGGGCCGGGTTTAGGGCCCCCCGATCGGCGAGGAGGTCGGCCAGGCCCCGAGAGCGGTCCAGGGTCCAGGCCCGCAGGGCCTCGACCAAAGCTTCGCGGTCGACCAGGCCGGTCTGGACCGCCAGCAGGCCGAAGAGCAACGCGCGATCGACGTCGGGTCGGGGCATCTGGGGGTCCTCGGACGGCGAGGTCCAAGGCCAGGGGGGAGGCCTCGGGCCGGTCATCCTCCCACAACGGTCGGGACTTCGCACGAGCCAAGAGGCGGTTGCTTGAGGAGGGCCGGCGCGGGATGATGGCGAGTCCCGAGGCGGACCTCTCCTCCTTCTCGAACGGGTTTGGTCAACGATTGATGTAGCGGCAAGCTGCCATCTGGGCTAGATTTGCGGCCAATTCACCGAATTTGTCCGGTAAAATGGACCTTCCGGT
>JAABUK010006208.1_pt1 | contig 18002 bp, 17 predicted proteins | sample 5559141 | NCBI WGS metagenome assembly JAABUK01 (sample SAMN10711869, study PRJNA513367) | rock metagenome | isolation source: Antarctica rocks | place: Antarctica: Victoria Land, Pudding Butte nord | collected 2016-01-03 | reverse complement strand
ACCATGCTGCCGACCAGGTAGGGCACCCGTACGCCCGTATGTTCCTCGACCTTGTTGGCGGCCTGGCGCACCTGCGCGATGGCGACGACGAACTCCTCCGGCAGCGACACCAGCGGGATCATGACCCCGAGCTGCGGCCTGATGCCTTCCTTGGACACCGTCACCCAGGCGCTGAACAGCGCCTCGGCCTGCGCCGGGTAGAGGTCGTCGTTGAGGAGCGCGAGCCGGACGCCGCGCAGCCCCAGCATCGGGTTGACCTCCCGCAGCTCGACCGCCCGCTCCAGCTGGGACGCGTCCTCGTACGTCCCGTCGTGGGGCAGGAACTCGTGCAGCGGTGCGTCGAGCAGCCGGACGGTCACGGGCCGGTCGCCCACAGCGCGCAGCAGCGCCTGGAAGTCCTCGCACTGCGCGTCGGTGAGGGCGTCGAGGGCCTCCTGGTGCGCGGCCTCGTCCGGCGCCAGCAGGTAGCGCCGCACCACGGGCAGCCGGTCGCCGAGGAACTGGTGCTCGGTGCGGCACAACCCGATGCCCTCGGCCCCCAGGCGCAGCGCCGTCTCGGTCTCCCGGACGGTGTCGGCGTTGGTCCGGACGCGGAGCGTGCGCTCCTCGTCCGCCCACGCGAGCAGGGTGTCCAGCTCGGCCGGCGGGTCCGCCGGGCGGATGTCGACCTCGCCGAGGTAGATCGCGCCGGAGCGGCCGTCGACGGTCACGACGTCGCCCTCCCGGAGCGTGTGGCCACCGGCGCTGACGGTGCCGCGCACGGTGTCGATCCGCAGCTCTGCCGCACCGCAGACGGCCGGCGTGCCGGACCCGCGGGCGACCACGGCGGCGTGTGACGCGAGGCCGCCGGAGGTCGTGACGACCGCGTCCGCCGCCAGCAGGGCGGGCACGTCGCCCGGCGTCGTCTCGGACGAGACGAGGACCGTCGGGACGCCGCTGGCTGCCAGCTCCAGGGCGCGCTGCGACGACAGGGCTACCAGCCCGCGGGCGGCGCCCGGCGAGGCCGCGAGCCCCTGGGCGAGCAGCTGCTCGCTGCCGGTCAGCCGCAGTTGCGCGTGCAGCAGCTCCTGCACCGCCTCTGGGCGGACGCTGCGCAGCGCCGCCTTGCGGTCGATGGTGCCGGCGGCCGCAAGGTCGACCGCCAGTCGGAGCGCGGCGCGCGGGCTCGGCCGGTCCAGTGCCGAGGCGCTGAGCAGCGACAGCTTGCCGTCGCGCAGCTCGAAGGTGACCTGGGCGACGTCGCGAAGGTGGTGCTCCAGCGTCGCCAGCGTGTGCTTGAGCAGGTCGGTGCCGCCGGGCAGCGCGCTCAGCGGCTCGCCGGACGCCGCCGTGGGCAGCGCGCTGCGGCGCACACCGCGGTGGAACGTGCCGGTCGGCGCGAGGGCACCGGTGTCCGGGTCGCGGCTCGTCGCCGTCCCGATGCCGCTGCGCTCCCACGGCCCGATGTGCAGCGCCTGCACGTAGAGCGCGAGGCCCAGGTCGTCGGGCAGCTTCTGCGAGCGCCGGGCCCGGCGGCCGCGCGGCGAGCTCCATCGGTTCAGCAGGGCGGTGGCAGAGAGGGCCAGCTGCTCGGCCGGGTCCTCCGGGACTGGCCGGGTGCCCTCGGCGGCGCAGACGGCCAGCAGCGCCTCGACGCGGCCCTCCACCGTCGCTACGCCGTCCAGCGCGTCTTCGAGGTCGTCGGCGGAGACGTCGAGCGCGTCCTCGGCGACGAGCCGCAGCACCGACGCCCACGTCTCGTACAGGTCGCCCTCGCGGCCGATAAGGTCGATGAGCGACTTGGCGTTGTCCGGGGTGAGGCCGATGCCCGGGACCTGGGGCGGCAGGCCGCTGGCCGCGACCGGTGCGCTCGGGACCAGCCGCAGCAGCATCGGACGGGCGCCGTCGCCCACCCGGCGCCCGACGAGCTCCTCCATGAGGTCGACCACCTGGCGTGCGACGGCGGGGTCGGTCAGGTCGCGCGCCGACTGCACCGGGAGGGTGATGCCGGGGACCGTAGGGAGGCCGAGGGCCACCAGCCGATCCATCTGGTCGCCGTGGACCCCGAGTTCGGCGGGGCCGAGGCCGCGGACGCGGCCCTGGCCGTACGGGACCAGCGCCGTGCCTGAGCCCGACGCCGCCGGCATCAGACCTTCTGACCGGTGACGAGCTCGGCCTCGAGCTTCTCGTCCTCCGCGCGGCTGATGCCCAGCAGCAGCAGGAGCTCCTGGTGCAGCCACATCCAGACGGTGTGGTAGCTAGCGGACAGCGGGCTGATCAGCATGCTGGCGTCGCCGTCGTCGAACTTCTCCAGCGACGCCGTCAGGTCGTCGCGGTAGTGCGCCAGCCAGGGGGCGACGTCGGACATGCGGCGCAGGGTCCGGCCGATGGCGTCGTCGATGTCGTCGAGCCGGTCGCGGACGGACGCGTCGTAGCCGTGGTCGGAGTGGTCGTTTGGCGTGCCGTCCGGGCGCAGCTGCCACGCGGTGCACAGCTCGCGCAGCCGGTGGTTGACCGGCAGGAACTTCTCGAACAGCGGACGCAGCGCCTTCTCCTCGTCACCGCCGGCAGGCAGGCGAGTGGCCTCCTGGGCGGCGGCCGTGCCAGCCGGCGTGGGCATGACGAGCGGACCCTTGGCCATGGCCAGCCCCTGAGCGACGAGCGACTGGTGCTCAGCGGTCAGAGCACCCCGGTGCATGCCTCGGACGACGAGTCCGACGAGAGCCTCCCGGGTCGCGTCGTCGAGCTGCGCGGCTCCATCGGCGTTCGTCATCGGGTTGCTCCTCGTCGTTCCCTGCACGGCGTCGGCGCAGCGGTGGGTGGGCGTGGCGGGCGACGTGTGACCGGCGTCATAGTCTCTGTTAGAGGAGGCTGCGTCAAGAAACGAGACTTGTTGCCGGGGGTTGATACTCGATCGAGAGTAAAGTAAGCATGGCCTGACCGCGGTCACCGAATCGAGGGAGCACCCGGAGTGTCGACGTACGAGGACCTGGAGTTGTCGCGGCCGCGCGACGGGGTCGTGCTGCTGACCCTGTCGCGTCCGGACCGGCTCAACGCCCTGACCTTCGGCATGTTCGCCGAGCTGCGGCGGTTCTGCGAGGACGTCGCGGAGGACGACGGTGTCCGCGTGGTCGTCCTGACCGGCGCCGGCCGGGCCTTCTGCGCCGGCCTGGACCTCGACGACGCCGCGACGCTGACCGACATGACCACCGCCGAGATGCTGCGGGGGCAGGAGTCGTGGGCCGACGCCATCACGGCGTTCCGGCGCATCCCCCAACCCGTCGTCGCTGCGGTCAACGGAGCAGCCGCCGGCGCCGGGTTCTCCCTGGCCCTCGCCGCGGACGTGCGCTACGCCTCTCCGGCGGCGAAGTTCAACGCGGCCTTCGTCAAGATCGGGCTGACAGGAGGGGACTGCGGCTCCTCCTGGGCGCTCCCGCGCGTCGTGGGGCTGGGGCACGCGACCGAGATCCTGCTGACCGGCCGCATGGTCGACGCGGAGGAGGCAGCCCGCATCGGGCTGGTCAACCGGGTCGTGCCGCCCGAGGGGCTCGTCGACGCCGCGCTGGACGTCGCCTCCCTCATCGCGGCGAACAGCCCGCTAGGCGTCCGGCTGACCAAGGCCGTCGTGCAGGCCAACGTCGACGCGCCGTCGCTGGAGCGGGCCGTCGAGCTCGAGAACCGCGGCCAGGTCCTCACCAGCCGCACCGAGGACATGGCGGAGGCGCTCCGCGCTTTCCGCGAAAAGCGCCCGCCCGTGTACACCGGCCGCTAGGAGCCTGCCCGTGGACTTCGCCCCGTCACCGCAGGCGCAGGCGCTCGCCGACCGCCTGCAGGACTTCCTCGTCACCCGGGTGCTCCCGGCCGAGCAGGAGTACGACGCGCACCGGGCCGCGGCCGGGCCGGACGAACACACGGTGCCGCCGGTGGTGGAGAGCCTGAAGTCCGAGGCCCGGGCAAGCGGGCTGTGGAACCTCTTCCTCCCGGACGTCTCCGGGCTGTCGAACGTCGAGTACGCCGCGCTGGCCGAGATCACCGGTTGGTCGGTCGACATCCTCCCGGAGGCGATGAACTGCCAGGCTCCGGACACCGGCAACATGGAGACGCTGCACCCGTTCACCATGCCCGAGCAGAGGGAGCGCTGGCTGACCCCGCTGCTCGAGGGGGAGATCCGGTCGGCCTTCGCGCATGACCGAGCCGCAGGTGGCGAGCAGCGACGCCACCAACATCGAGTGCTCGATCGTCCGCGACGGCGACGACTACGTCGTCAACGGCCGCAAGTGGTGGGCGTCGGGGGCCAACGACCCGCGCTGCCGCATCCTCATCGTCATGGGCAAGACCCACCCCACGGGGCCGGCGCAGTGCCAGCAGTCGATGGTCCTCGTCCCGGTGGACACTCCGGGTGCGGAGGTCGTGCGGAGCCTGCCGGTGTTCGGGCGGCAGGACCAGCACGGCCACGCAGAGATCGTCTTCCGCGCCGCCCGCGTGTCGGGGACCGAATCTGCTCGGCACGCAGGGTGACGGCTTCACCATCGCGGAGGCCCGGCTCGGCCCCGGGCATTCACCACTGCATGCGCGCCATCGGCGCGGCCGAGCGGGCGCTGTCGATGATGGTGGCCAGGGCCAAGGACCGGGTGGCCTTCGGCTCGCCGCTGTCCGAGCAGGGGACGGCGCAGGCCGCCATCGCTGAGTCGCGCCTGGAGATCGAGCAGGTCCGGCTCCTCACGCTGAAGACCGCCTGGCTGATCGACCAGCACGGCGCCAAGGGGGCACGCGCGGAGATCGTCGGGCATCAAGATCGCCGCGCCCCGGGTCGCGACCGCGGTCATCGACCGTGCCATCCAGGTCCACGGTGGGCTCGTCATCTGCGACGACGTCCCGCTGGCCCGCATGTGGGGGTGGCACCGGTCCATGCGCATCTGTGACGGACCGGACGAGGTGCACCTGCGCACCCTGGCCAAGGCCGAGCTGCGCCGCGCATGAGCCCGGTCGCCCTCCCGACGCTGCCGTGAGAGGAGGTCCGGTGCTGGAGGCGGCCGTCCCGGTCCGGGGTGCAGCGCAGCTGGCGTACGCCGTCGACGATGTCCGTGGTGCCGCCCTCGCGTGGTCCGGGCGCACCGGGGCCGGCCCCTTCTTCGTCCGCGACCACCCGCCGGCGGTTGCCCAGGACGCCCACGGGGACGCCGCCGTCTTCTGCCACACGTCGGCGTTCGGGCAGTGGGGCCCGGTCCAGCTCGAGCTCGTGCAGGTGCACGCGGAGACCTCCGCCTCCTTGCGCGAGGCCCCTACAGGCCTCCGCCGGCCTCCACCACGTGGCGTGGTTCGCCGACGACCTGGCTGCCGAGCAGCAGCGCCTCGTCGGCCTCGGCTGGCCCCGCATCATGGCCACCCGCACCTCCTCGGGGTCCGGCTACGCGTTCCACGACGCCCGGCACGACGTGGGCCACCTCGTCGAGGTCTACGAGCCCACCGAGGGGCTGCGCCGGCTGTACGACCACGTCGCGGCCGCCAGCCGGGACTGGGACGGGCGCAACCCGGTTCGTCCGCTGCCCGACCTCGGCCCCGCCGGACCGTCGGCGGAGCGACCGTGAGCTCGTCCCCGTCCCGGTCGCGGTCGCCGCGCCCGGTCCCGTACCAGCCCGGGTGGGTCCGGGAGAGGAGTGCGCGTGCAGATCACCGGCAGGAACGTGCTGGTCACGGGCGCCAACCGCGGGCTGGGGCTCGCGATCGTCGAGGCCCTGCTGGCCCGGGGCGCAGCGACGGTCTACGCCGGCGCGCGCGACCCCTCGACGCTCGACGGAGCCCGCGACCGGCTCGGCGACCGCGTCGTGGCGGTGCGCCTGGACGTGACGTCGCACGACGACCGCACGGCGGTCGTGGCGTCGTGCCCGGACGTCGACCTTGTCGTCAGCAACGCCGGCCTCGCTCCTGCCGGGCGCGTGCTCGACACCGACGAGGCGCTGGTTCGCGAGACGTTCGAGGTCAACGTCTTCGGTCCGCTCGAGCTCCTGCGCGGCCTCGCTCCCGCGCTGCGGGTCCGGAGCGGCGGGGTGCTCTTCATCAACTCGCTCACCGGTCTCGTCGTCTCCCGCAGCTCACCGGTGTACGGCGCGAGCAAGGCGGCCCAGCGGATGTTGGCCGCAGCGCTGCGCGAGCAGCTGCTCGCGGACGGCGTCGTGGTCACGACCTCCCACGCTGGCTTCGTCGACACGGACATGGCGAAGGACGTGCCGTACCCGAAGGCGTCGCCCGAGGAGGTCGCCGAGCGCTCGCTCGCGGCGTGGGAGGCCGAGGCCGCGGTGGTCTTCCCCGACCGGTTCGCGGTGATGGTCGAGGACGCACTGCTGACCCGGATGCGTGAGGTCCTCGACGAGCCCCAGCGGCTGATGACCTCGCTGGTGTCGGACCTGCAGCGGGGCTGATCAGGTGAGGTCGGGATGCGGGCCGGCGACGACGCACTCCAGGTGACCGGTGCCCTGCTCGCGGTCGTCGTCGAGGTTGACGAAGACCCCGAACGTCTCGGCGTAGGCGTCTGGTCGGGCTCGGAACAGCCCCTTGGGGTCGCGGACCTCGGAGGGGGACGACACGTCCCACACCTCGCCCTCGCCGTGGTCGTCGCCGCGGTACGCACCACGGCCGAGCCCATCGTCGAAGCCCTGCCAGTAGCCACCTCCCTGGAGGTAGACCGGCCCCCCGACTACGGTGAAGCGGAAGAGGTCGTCACCGCCGTCAGGCCGCTGCAGCGTCAGCGTGCCGGCGCGCATCCGGCGGTGACCCGGCACGAGGTCGAGGACCAGCTGCCCCGGCCCTGCGTACGACCACGGCTCGCTGCCGTCCCGGGGGAGCACGCGGCTCTCGAACATGCTGTAGCGGCCGTCGGCGTCCTGGTGCAGTTGCCAGAAGACGACGCGCTCGGGGAAGCGCACCATCACCCACTGGCGGACGGCGAAGCTGCCCTGCCCCGCCCCGGGCGGCTGCGGGGCGGCGGCCGGAGTGACCGGACCGCCCGTGCGCCCCAGGCCCCACGAGTGGTCGCGGACGCCGACCCAGCGGTCGGTCAGCTCGATGCGGCGACCGGCCACCTCTATCCACCCCGCCACGTCGCAGCACTGGTCGTAGTTGCAACGCTGCGCGGTGAGCCGGCCGCCGGCGTAGCGCTCGACGTAGCCCTCGAGGTAGGGCTCGTGGAGGCCGGTCCACGTCACGTCGTATGCGATGCCGTAGGGGTTGGGGGCGCACGTCGTGCGCAGCCGCGCCAGCGGCTCGAGGACCTCGATGCCCAGCGGCCCGACGGTCAGGTCGTCGATCGCGGGCCGGAGCCGTCGTGACCAGCGCAGGTTGTGCTGCTCGCCGTCGACGCGCACGCAGGCGTAGCCGTCCATCACGTCGTTGTTCGCGTACAGCCGCACCGCGGTGTAGAGCGAGGCGGACCCGGCGTCGTCCGAGGCCGTGAAGTAGTAGCCGTCGCTCCAGTGCGGTGAGTCGCTCGCGACGGTGTCGAACGTGCGCGCCACCTGGTGCCGCGGCCACTCGTCGGCCTTCGTCAGCCGCCCCGCCGTGGGGGCCCCGGCGGTCGGCGGCACGGGAGGCGTGGTCATGGGCCCACTAGAGCACCCGGGGACCGACTGTGCAACGACTTGTCGCACAACCTCTTGTCCGGGCCGCGCAGGCGTGCGACGTTCTGTCCCGGAGCCGCCGTCGGGCGGACACCTCGTGGACGGAGCACAGCAGCATGCGGACCCTCGTCCTGGGAGGCACCAGCTTCGTCGGCGGCAGGCTGCTCGAGCACCTGCGAGCGGCCGGCGACGAGGTCACGCTGCTCAATCGCGGCTCCTCGCCGCCGCCGGACGGTGTGGGGCAGCTCGTCGCTGACCGGAAGGACATCGCGTCCGTGCGGGCCGCCCTCGCGGGCAGCGAGTGGGACGCCGTGTACGACGTCTCGGGCTTCGTCATGGCCGCCGGCGGCTCGTCCTTCGAGGAGCTCGTCGACCTGCTCGACGGCCGCACTGGCCGCTACGTCTTCGTCTCCTCGATCATGGCGTACGCGCCCAGCGGCTTCTTCCCGTGGACCGAGCAGCAGCCGGTCCGCGGCGAGGCGGCCAGCACGTACGGCGGCTTCAAGGCCTACGCCGAGCGGGTGCTGCTCGAGGCGGCCCGGGACCGCGGCTTCCCGGCCACCGTCGGCCGACCGGCCGCCATCTACGGGCCGCGCAACAACATCTACGACATGGAGGCGGCGATGTTCACGCGCCTGCGCCGCAGGCTGCCGGTGCTGCTGCCCCACGGCGGCCTTGTCACGACGTCGTACGGGCACATCGACGACCTGTGCAGCGGGCTGCTGCTGCTCGGCCGGCACGCCGCCGCGGTCGGCGAGGCGTTCAACCTGACCGGTGAGGGGGTTAGCGCCGCGCAGTACGTCCGGACGCTCGCGGAAGTGGTGGGCACCGAGCCCGACGTCGTGCCGGTCCCCGACGCTGTCGTCGCGCAGCTCCCCAAGCTGGCGTTCGGTCACCTGTTCGCCGATAAGCACCACGGCGTGCTGAGCACCGACAAGGCCCAGCAGCGGCTCGGGCTTGCGCCGGCGCGGGACTTCCCCACCGGGCACCGCGAGACCTACGAGTGGTTCTGCGCGTCGCCGCTCGCCGACGTCGACTCCGGGCTGGCCGACCCGCTGTGGGGCGCGGGGTTCGACCTCGCCCGCGAGCGCGACATCGCGGCGTGGCTGCGGGTGCCGGCGTGACGGTGTCGCGGGTACCCGACGACGCCTTGTGGCGGTCCGTGGCGGCGACGCTGCGCGACGTGGTCGCACCGGGCCTGCGTCCCGGGCACGAGCTCGACACCGTGGTGCAGCTCCAGGGCCTCGCCGCCTACGCTGCGTCGCGGCCGGCGGACCGGGGAAAGCAGCGCGCCCGACGGCTCGGTGAGGTGCTGGGCGCGCCGGGACTAGAGCTGCTGCAGGCACTGCAGGCGTCGTCGGACCTGCTCGTGGCCGCGGTCGAACAGCCGGCGGACGCCGGAGCGCGAGCCCAACTCCTGCGGGTAGAGCTGGTGGCGCAGCTCGACGAGGACGCCGCCGAGGCCGCCCCGCTGCTCGAGACGTTCTCGGGGCACCCGGCGACCGACGTCGAGCCGGTTGAGCGCCGGGTGCCCGACGACGAGCGGGCGGCACTTACCGCGTGGTTCGCCGATGCTCTGGGGGGTCCGGCTCCCGTCGTCCGCGCGCTCGTGCTCTCGGGCGGCCACTCGCGCCAGATGCTGGTGCTGGACGTCGATGGCCCGGGTGGGCGTGAGTCCTTCGTCGTGCGCGTGGAGCAGGGCGGCACCTTCGGCACGGACGGGACGCTGGAGGCCGAGGCCATGCGGGCCCTGGCCCTGGCCGGGGTGCCGGTCGCCCCCGTGCGGTGGATCGAGCGCGACCCGCGGGCGCTCGGACACCCGTTCTTCGTCATGGACCTGGTGCCCGGCGCGTCCGCCGTCGACGACGCCGCCCTCGAGGCCTTCCTGCACGCGATGCACGCCGTGCACCAGGTGGACCCGCGAGCGCTGGCCGGCAGCCTCGGCCCGGTGCCGTCGCCGGAGGACGCGGTGCAGGCCCAGGTCGACCGCTGGCTCGGCGTCTACCGCGAGTCCTCGGCGACGGCCGTGCCGCTGCTCGAGGAGGCGGCGGCCTGGCTGCGCCGCCACCTGCGGCCCACCGGTCCGGTCGCGGTCGTCCACGGTGACCCCGGCCCGGGCAACTTCCTGCACGAGTCCGGCATCATCACCGCGCTCACTGACTGGGAGTTCGTGCACTACGGCGACCCGGCTGAGGACTGGGCCTACTTCGCCACGCTGCGCAGCCGCAAGCTGCGCAGCTCCGACACCTGGTACGCCGACATCGCCGAGGCGGTGGGCGTGCGCCACGACCGTGCGACCTGGCACGCGTGGGAGGTGTTCAACCAGTTCAAGGGGGCGTGCGCCAACCTGACCGCGCTGCGGCTGTTCGCTGAGGGGACGGTCACCACGCCCAACCTCCTGGCCATCGGCACGGCGGTGCACACCCGCTTCCTGCGCCAGCTCGCCGACCTGGTGGGCGAGAGCCGCGGGTGAGCGTCGACGATCGCGTGGACCCGCGCGTGGCGCAGACCCGCCGGGTGGTCTACGCCGCGACGCTCGCGGTCATCGCCGAGAGCGGCGTGCAGGCGGCCACGGTCGAGCGCATCTCGGAGCGCGCGGGCGTCGCGCGCAGCACCGTCTACCGCCGCTGGCCGAGCCTGGCGCAGCTGTACTACGAGGCGTTCGGGCAGCTGGCCCGGCGCACGAGCCAGCCGGTGCGCGGCGACACCCCGGTCGAGCTGCTGCGCTACCTGCAGGACTACGCTGACCGCCTCAACGACGACACGTACTGCTCGGTTCTGGTCGCCCTACTCGACGCCGCCTGGCGCGATCCGGAGCTGGCCCAGGTCCGCGGCACGCTGTTCGACGAGCGCTCGTCGCGGGCGGCTGCCATCGTGGACGCAGGCGTGGCGTCCGGCCGGCTGCGTCCCGACCTCGACCGGCGGCAGGTGCTCGACGCCGTCGTCGCGCCCTTCCTGTACCGCCGGGTCGTCGAGCAGCAGTGGCTCTCCCGCGCGGACGTGCGCCGACTGCGCGACGACGTGTTCGCGCGGTTTGGCGCGCCGGGGTGACCGGCGTTAGCCCTGGAGCGAGCGCTCCCGCGCGCCGCCGTCGTGGAAGTCGACCTCGTGGACGACGAGGTCGTCCCGGAAGACCACGAAGCTCATCCCGGGCACGGTCCAGCGACGGCCGGCGGTCCCCGCTCCGAAGCGGTCGTCGTGGACGGCGGCGGACATGGACCAGGTGAGGGCGAGCCCGTCGTCCCGGCTCCACCACTCCCCCGAGGGGACGAGCTCGAGGTCCGGCCAGTGCTCCAGGCCGCGGGCGAAGTAGGCGCGGATCGCCTCCCAGCCGTGGTAGGCCCCGCCGATGGAGTCGTCGAGGACGACGTCGGGGTGCAGCAGCGCCCGCGGAGCGTCGGGGTCGCCGCTAGACCAGGCCTGAAACAGCCGTATGACGAGGTCCTTGCGCCGTTCGTCGATGTTGCCCACGCGGCCCGCTCCTCGTTCGTCGGTCCCGCGGACGGTACTGGTAACTGGAGAACAGGTCGAGTTACAGTCGGACCCTCACCGGCACTCGGAGGTTGTGATGACGTCTCGCCAGGAGCTGTACGTCGGAGGTCGGTGGCAGGCACCGGTCGGCGAGGGGCGGATCGACGTCCACGAGGCCGCCACCGGAGAGGTGATGGCGACGGTCCCGTCAGGCGGACCGGACGACGTGCGCGCTGCCGTGCAGACAGCGCGTCAGGCCTTCCCCGGTTGGTCTGCGACGGGCGTCAAGGAGCGCGCGGACGTGCTGCGCCAGGTCGCCGACGGCCTGGCCGCCCGCGAGGACGAGCTCGCCACCGTCATGGCGCGAGAGGTCGGCACCCCGCTCGCGATCTCGCGTCGCGTGCAGGTCGGGCTAGGGGTCTCGGTCTTCCGGTCGATGGCGGACGTGCTCGAGGAGCAGCCCGCAGAGGAGCGCATCGGCAGCTCGCTGGTGCTGCGCGTGGCGGCCGGCGTGGTCGGCGCCATCACGCCGTGGAACTACCCGCTGTACCAGCTGGCCGCCAAGGTGGCACCGGCCATGGCGGCCGGCTGCACCACGGTCGTCAAGCCGAGCAGCGTGGCCCCGCTGGCGGCGTACGCGGTGGCCGACGTCGTCCACGAGCTGGGGCTGCCGCCCGGCGTGCTCAACGTCGTCACCGGCCGGGGCGCCGAGGCGGGTGAGGTGCTCGTGCAGCACCCCGACGTCGACCTGGTCAGCCTCACCGGCTCCACCGCGGCCGGCACCCGCGTCGCCGAGCTGGCGGCGCGGACCGTCAAGCGCGTCACCCTCGAGCTTGGCGGGAAGTCGGCGTTCGTCCTCTGCCCAGACGCCGACCTCGACGCCGCCGTGAACGCCGCGGTGCGCACCGCCTACGTCAACAACGGGCAGACCTGCTCCGCGACCACCCGCCTCGTCGTGACCCGCGACCGGCTGGACGAGGTCGAGGAGCGGCTCGCCGCCCTCGTCGGCGGTCAGGTGGTGGGGGACCCGCTTGACCCGGAGACGCAAATCGGCCCGGTGGCCTCGGCGGCCCAGTTCCGGTCGATCCAGGGCTACCTCGAGGACGCGGCCGATCACGGCACGGTGCTCGTCGGCGGGCCCGGTCAGGCCCCGGACCAGCAGCGCGGCTGGTTTGTGCGGCCGACCGTCGTCAGCCGGGTGGACAACCGTGCCCGCATCGCGCAGGAGGAGATCTTCGGTCCCGTCCTGGTCGTCATCCCGGTCGACGACGTGGCGGAGGCCGTCCAGGTCGCTAACGACTCCGACTACGGCCTGTCCGGTGCCGTCTGGGCGGGGGACGTCGAGCAGGCCGTGGCGGTGGCGCGCCAGCTGCGCACCGGTCAGGTGCAGGTCAACGGCGGCCGCTTCAACGTGCTGGCGCCGTTCGGCGGGTTCAAGCGCTCAGGAGTCGGTCGCGAGCTGGGTCCGCACGGCCTGGCCGAGTACTCCGAGCTGGTGTCCCTGCAGCTCCCCGCCGACGACGCCGGCACCGCGGCCGTCCCCACCGCACCGTGACGACCGTCGGGCTGTGCCTGCCCCAGCTCGGGGGGCACGTCACGCGGACCGCCCTCCGTCGCTGCGTCGAGAGCGCCGAGGAGCTCGGCTTCGCCGACCTATGGGTGCAGGAGCACCTGTTCTTCCCGCACGAGCCGGTGTCGGGGTACTCCGCTCGTTCCGGGCTGGCAATCCCGAAGGCGTACCGCACCACGCTGTCGGCGCTCGAGACCCTGACCGCCGCGGCCGCCTGGAGCGAGACGATCGGCGTCGGCACCAGCGTGCTCGTGGCCGGCTATCACCGACCGGTGCAGCTCGCGCAGCGGCTGGCCACCCTGGACGTCCTGTCGGAGGGCCGGCTCACCGTGGGCTTCAGCGTCGGCTGGTCCGACGACGAGCACCAGCAGGTGGGCGTCGACCCGCGCACCCGCGGCCGCCGATTCGACGAGATGCTCGACGCCCTGGAGGCCTGCTGGGGCCCGGACCCGGTGGAGTTCTCGGGCGAGTTCTTCACCATCCCGGCCTCCGACGTACGCCCGAAGCCGCTGCAGTCTCCGCGCCCCCGGCTGCTGTCGGGCATGCGGTCCGCGGCCGGGCTCCGGCGGACCGCCGAGCGCTTCGACATCTGGAACCCGGCGTCCGGGACGCTGGAGCAGATCCTCGAGACGGCAGCGGGCATGCAGCAGCAGCGACCCGCCGGGCGCGACTCGCTGGACGTCTACTGGCGGCTGTTCGTCGAGCCGCCCGTCCTGGTCGCGGGCCTTCGCACCGCCACGGTCGACCAGCTCGCCGAGACCGTCGGCCGGGCCCGCGACGCCGGGCTCGCGAGCGTGATCGTCGACGCGAACTTCGACTCCACGATCGGGTCGCCCGAGGCGTGGGCCGACCTGCCGAAGCGCCTGGCGCCGCTGCTCGACGCGGCGCGCTAGGGGCTGCTCGTGTGTAATCGCCGAAGTCCGCGCGGTAGGTCCCGGCGGCGTCCTTGACCGGCTGCACGGCGTCCACGCGGTACTTCAGGATGGTCGACCGGCCGGAGCCGTGCTCGTGCAGCGCCCGTCGGGTGGCCAGCATGTTGTCGTGGACCAAGTGGGCTGCCAGCGTCGCCTCGTCCGCCCAACGCTCGACGACGACGACGCGTCCGTCCTCCACCGTGTCGGCGGTGAAGGCGTACTCGAGGCACCCGGGCTCGTCCTTCCGGGTGCGCTCGACCAGCGGTCGTACCGCGTCGAGCAGCCCCTGGCGCCGGTCGGGGTCCACCTCGATAGTCCCGGCGATGAGCACCTGCATGTCCGGCTACTCCCGGTCTGTCAGGCGCGCACGGGCTGCAGCGCCCGGGCGCGTTCCGTGCCGACCGTCGTGTCGGGACCGTGGCCCGGGTAGACCCAGGTGTCGTCCGGCAGCACGTCGAGCACCTTGCGGCGCAGCACCTCCACCGGTGAGCCATCGCCCCCTCGCAGCAGCGCGTCTCCGCTGAACAGGTGCGGCGCGGACCCGTCGCTCGGGGTGTAGAGCAGACCGATCGACCCGGGCGTGTGCCCCGGCAGGTGGACGACGGTCAGCGGCACCTCGCCAATGTCCAGCACGTCGCCGTCGTGCACCAGCCGTGTTGGGCGCACGGGCAGGGAGTCGGCGTCCGCCGGGTGCGCGGCCGTCACGGCGAACGTGGTCTCGACCACCTCGGCGAGCGCGCGGGTGTGCTCGGGGTGCGCGTGGGTCGTCACGATGGTGTCGAGGCTGCGGGAGCTGGTGATCGCGCCGATGAACAGCGGGTCGTCTGCCGCGTCGACGAGCAGCTGTGACTGCGTTCGGAGGCACCGCAGGACGTAGCCGTTTACGCCGGAGGGACCGAGGCCCATCTTGGCGACGAGCAGGTCCGCCAGCAGCCGGAAGTCCGCCGGGCCGTACGCGTCGACGTCCCCTCGGTAGAGCATGGTGCATCTTTCCGTGCGGGCGGGGATTCGGCAAGGAGTTTCAGAACTGCATGACAAGTAACACGCTCCCTGCCGTCAGCGCCCGGGCCTCCCGTGCGTCGCCTCCAGCCCGACGTCGACCGACAGCGCGCAATAGTCGGAAAGCGGCAGCGGCTGGACCTTCCCCGGTCCGCTGGCCACGACGCCCCCGCGCACGAGCACGTGGTCGGGCTGCCGGTTCGGCGCGGGTGAAGGGAACGTCGGCCCCATGGCGAAGACCGCAGGCCGCTGGTTGCCTCGGCGAGGCGCGGTCCGGTGATCAGGTCGCCGCGCAGCGCCAGCCAGTCGTACGGGCATAGCGACCGTCGCAGCCGCCGCAGCTGCGCAAGGCGTCAACCCGGCACGAACGACAGGTGGGTGCAGACGACGGTCAGTGGACCGCTGGGCGCGTCGCGATCTGCCCTGGGGCTCGTCGGAGACGAGGACCGGCCGAGATGCTGAGCGGAACACCACCGGCACCCTGCCGGGCAGAGCCGGGAGCCGGACCGTGCCCCAACCCCAGATGGGGAGCCGGAAGAGCATGGAGATCCCGTACGCCGTCCCGCCGGTCCCGTCACCCCGCCGCGGGCGACCAGGCGCCGGGCTCGCCGATCAGGGCCGGGACGAACCGGCTGGCGACCGCACCCATCGCCTCCACGGCGATCGCCGTTCAGGTCGGCGCGCCGGAGCGCGGCTGGTCCCGGCCGACCTCCTGCAGCGCTAGGACGTCCGCGGCGAACCGGTCGTGCAGGACGTTGAAGGTCAGACCGCCCGCGCGGAGGCGTCCAGGTGCAGCGGCAGCTGCCAGCCGCCGCTCACTGGTCTCCGGAGCGTGGCGAGGTCCGTGGCCCCCACGACTTGGCGCAGGATGCTCGGAATGGGGCCGCTGCCCACGGCGCTGGTCTTCACCTCGTCAGTGTCTCACCGCACCGGCAACCGGCGTGAGCCCCGAGGAGCCTCCCCGTCATGGCGAGGGTGTCTGCGCGCCCGGAGGCGCGGTTCATGGCGCGGCTTACGCCGAAGATCAGGAGCCCAATTGCCACGGAGCAAGGTATGCAAAGGGTCACCGTTCGGGCCGCTGCGCGGCCCGAACGGCTCCCTTTGCGAGGGCGCGACCGCGGGTCGCTGAGGGCCTTGTGTTCGCCCGGGCGCGGGCTCGCAGGGGGTGCCAGTCACCGACCGGTAGAGCGGTGGGCGGGGTCCGGGAGGGCGCCGGGACACAAACTCATGATCGTTTGTCACAGGGTGGCTCTGAACCGCACTTACCAAGGGTGAAGGCCCGGCCAGCTCGGTCGGTGTGACCGAGGGGGTTGTGGTGAACGGTCCGTCATCGCATGAGAGGGCCGCAGGCAGTGCTGAGGACGGGGGCCGGTTTGGTGTTGGTGACGCGCAGGCGGTGGTCGCGGGGGCGGCTGGGGCGCCGGCCCGGTATCGGGTGCGGAAAGCGCCGGCCCGGCCGCGGGCGGTAAAGGTGCTTTATGGCGAGGACGAGTTGGAGACGGTCGAGCGGGCGGCTGCGCGGGCCGGGTTGCGGCCGAGTACTTACGTAGGGGCGGCGGCGCTGGCCAGCGCCCGAGGCGCTGCGCCGCCCAGTTCGAACAGCGAAGCGCGGGAGCTGCTGACTGAGTTGATGCACGCCCGGGCGGCGGTCCGGCAGTACGGGACGAACCTGAATCAGATCGCGGCGGCGTTGAACTCTGGGGTGAGCGAGGTGCCGGTGTGGCTGAGGTCCGCGGTCGCCGGCGCCGCCCGGGCGACGGTCAGGATAGACGAGGTGACGGCCCAGCTGCGGCGACAGTGGCCTGAGCGTTGATCGGTCAGGTGCTGCCTCGCGGTTCGGGTGTGCGCGGGCTGCTTTATTACCTGTTCACCGAGGGGCTGGCCGGTGAGAAGGGTCTGGAGTCCGACCACATCGACGCCAGGATCGTGGCCTGTTGGGACGGACATCCGCAGGACCTGCAGCCGCCCGTCGGGCCGACTGGCCACCGGGACTTCACCGAGTTGGCGGGCCGGCTGGACGAGCCGGTCGCAGCGCTGGGCTACAGCAAGCAGGAGCTGCGCACGATCAAACCGGTCTATCACCTGGCTGTCGCCGCGGCGAAGGACCCCGAGACCGGCGCGCCGCTGGACCGGACGCTGTCTGATGCCGAGTGGGCCGACATCGCCCAGGAGTACATGGACCGGATCGGGTTGGCCCGCCGCGAGGATGACCTGGGCGTGCGATGGGTCGCCGTCCGGCACGCCCAGGACCACGTGCACATCGTGGCGACACTGGCCCGGCAGGACGGCCGACGGCCACGGCTGTCCAACGATCACTACCGCTCGATGGAGGCGAGCAGGGTCGTCGAGCAGAAGTACGGGCTCGTCGCTACCGCCGCCACCGGCCGGGCCGGCGCCGCCAGACCGAGCCGGGGCGAGCAGCGCAAGCACCGCGACACGACCCGGCGGCGGGAAGCCCAGGGCCGGCCGGCGCCTCCGGTAACCGACCGTGAGCAGCTGCGTCGTCAGGTCCGGGTCGCGGCCGCCGGCGCCAGCGGCCAGGACGAGTTCTTCGATCGGCTGCGGGCCGACGGGCTGCTGGTCCGGGAGCGGCTGAGCGAGCTCAACCCCGGTGAGGTCACCGGCTACGCGGTGGCGTTGCCCGACCGCTACGGCACGGGTGGGGTGTCGATCTTCTTCGGCGGCGGCAAGCTGGCGCCTGACCTGACGTTGCCGCGGCTGCAGCGCCGCTGGGACAGGCCAGGGCCGAGGGCGACTGCGGCCAGGCAGGTGGGGCCGGCCGCCGCGGCGGCCCGCCGGGCGGCCTCGGGCGCCGCTGGCGAGTCCCGCGGACGGCCGGTCCGGACCGACAGGTTCGGGTTGACCGAGATGGAGCGGCTGCGGATCTGGAAGCAGGCGACGCTCGCAGCCGGCCGGGCGGCTGAGCACATCGCCGCCAGTGTCGCGAGCGACCCGTCGGGTGCAGCGGATGCGGCCTGGGCGGCGTCGGACTTCCTGGCGGCGGCGGCCCGGGTCGTCGCGGGACGCAGGGGCGGTCCGTTGACGCAGGCCGCGCAGACCTACGACCAGGCCGCCCGAGAACTGCATGGCAAAGTCCCGGCGCCGACGGCGGCCGGGAACGGTCTGCGCGCCGCCGGACGGCTGCTGCTGTCCGCGCACGTCGCTCTGCCCAGTGAGACCAAGCAGCTGCTCGCGCTGATGGCGCAGCTGTCGGCGCTCACCGACGCCGTGACCCGGCTCAGGGAGGCCCAGGACCGCGCCGGGCAGGCCCGCGCAGCCCGGCGGGCCGCGGAGGCGCTGCGGGCTATTACCGCCCGCTACGCCGGTCCAGGCGTGCCGCTGGTCGCCGCCGCGCCGGCGCCGAGCCGGAGCACCGTGGACGGCCGATTGGCTGCACCCGCTCCTGGGTCCCACGGGCCGGAGGCGTCTCTCCGTGGCGAGGAAGCAGTGGGACCT
>JAABUK010006207.1_pt1 | contig 18002 bp, 19 predicted proteins | sample 5559141 | NCBI WGS metagenome assembly JAABUK01 (sample SAMN10711869, study PRJNA513367) | rock metagenome | isolation source: Antarctica rocks | place: Antarctica: Victoria Land, Pudding Butte nord | collected 2016-01-03 | reverse complement strand
GCTTTCGCCGGCTTCTCCCTCCGGGCGGTAGCCGACTACGGGTCGGCCGACGTCGAGCGGCTGCTCGCCGACGCCGGCATCGTGCGCAACCGCGCAAAGATCGAGGCAACCGTGGCCAACGCCAGGGTGGCGCAGGCTGTCGTTGGCGGCCTGTCCGAACTGCTGTGGTCCTTTGCCCCGGCGGCGCATCGCCGCCCGGCGACCGGGGGCGAGACGCCCAGCACCTCACCGGAGTCGGTTGCGATGGCGCGGGAGCTGCGGCGACGCGGCTTCCGGTTCGTCGGTCCCACCACGGCGTACGCCCTGATGCAGGCGACCGGCATGGTCGATGACCACGTCGCCGGCTGCTGGCGGGCCGGCTGAGCGTCGGCGACCCGCCAATGCGGGCTGCGCCTCAGCGGCCCTCGAACGCCGGCGGCTGCTTGGCCAGAAAGGCGGCAGTTGCGTTGCGGTGGTCGGCGCTGGCGCCGGCCACCGCCTGCAGCGCGGCCTCCCGCTCCAGCGCATCGGGCAGGCTCGCCGACCCGCCGTAGGCCAGTGACTCCTTGATGCAGGCATAGGCCAACGTCGGGCCGGCCGCCAGGCGCGACGCGAGCTCGTGCGCGGCCGCCAGCACCCGGTCGTCGGGAACCACCGCGGTGACCAGGCCCATCTCCAGCGCCTGGGCCGGGGCGACCGGCTCGGCGAGCATCATCAAGGCGGTCGCGCGGGCATGACCGACGAGGCGGGGCAGCGTCCAGGACGCCCCGGTGTCGGCACCGAGCCCGACCCGGGCAAAGGCAAGCAGGAAGCCGCTTCCCTCGCCGGCGATGCGGAAGTCGCAGGCGAAGGCCAGGCCGGCGCCGGCGCCGGCTGCCATCCCGTTGACGGCGGCGACCACCGGCTTCGGCAGCCGGGCCAGGGCAAGGGCGATCGGGTTGTAGTGGTCGCGCACCGTCTGCAGCGGTCGCGGGTCGCCCGAGGCGAGCAGCGCCGCATGCTCGCGCAGGTCCTGCCCGACGCAAAAGGCACGGCCGGCGCCGGTCAGCACCACCGCGCGTACCGCCTGGTCGGCCGCCAGGGCGGTCAGGGTCGCCAGCAGCGACTCCTTCACCTCGAGCGAGAGCGAGTTCATGGAGGCCGGCCGGTTCAGGGTGACGGTGGCGACGCCGTCGGCCAGATCGAGCAGCACGCTGTCCGACACTGACACCTCCGATGGCTTGCCCGCGCGCCCCGAGCACGCACGCTACGCCCGACCCGACCCTCCCGGTTTGGGCCGGCGCCGGCCGATGCGGGAGAATCAGGGTGGCACCAGCGTCGCCGGCCCCGTCGGCGGCGCTTTGCTGATCCGCGCGCAACCCCAGGCCACCTCCCCGGTGGCCACCATCGAGAGGGAGTATCGACATGGCGGCCATGAAGCCGCGGACGGGTGACGGTCCGCTCGAGGTCACCAAGGAAGGTCGCGGCATCGTGATGCGGGTGCCCTTGGAAGGCGGCGGCCGGCTGGTCGTGGAGCTGTCGCCGACCGAAGCCAGTGACCTCGGCGACGCGCTCAAAGCCGCAATCAGCTGAACGCAGAGCTACCGCAGCGCCGCCGGCGATGTGCCGGCGGCGCTGTCGCGTTGCCGGATCCGGCAGCCGTTAGGGTCACCTGATGGTGGTCCGGCGCCGCGGCGACAACGTGCTGGGCATGGTGCTGGCCGGCGGCGCCGGGAAGCGCCTGATGCCGCTGACCCGCGACCGAGCCAAGCCCGCGGTGCCCTTCGGCGGCATCTACCGCCTCATCGACTTCGTGCTGTCCAACATGGTCAACGGTGGCTATTTGAGGCAGTGCGTCCTCACGCAGTACAAGTCGCACTCGCTGGACCGACACATCACCACGACGTGGCGGATGTCGACCCTGCTGGGCAACTACGTGACCTCGGTGCCGGCCCAGCAGCGGCTCGGGGCGAGGTGGTACACCGGCAGCGCCGATGCCATCTACCAGTCGCTGAACCTTATCTACGACGAGCTGCCGGACTATGTGGTGGTGTTCGGCGCCGACCACGTCTACCGGATGGACCCGTCCCAGATGGTCGAGCAGCACATCGACACCGGTGCCGGTGTCACCGTGGCCGGCATCCGGGTCCCGCGTGGCGAGGCCAGCGCGTTCGGCGTCATCGACACTGCAGCCAATGGCATCGACATCGCCGGCTTTCTGGAGAAGCCCAGCGACCCCCCTGGACTGCCCGGCAGGCCCGAGGAGGTCTTCGCCTCGATGGGCAACTACGTGTTCTCCACCGAGGTGCTGCTGGAGGCCGTCCGCAGTGACGCTGACAATGACGACTCAGAGCACGACATGGGCGGAGACATCATCCCCATGCTGACCGAGCAGGGCTGCGCCAAGGTCTACGACTTCGCCGACAACGACATCCCCGGCACCACCGACCGTGACCGGGGCTACTGGCGCGACGTCGGGAACTTGGACTCCTACTACGAGGCCCACCTCGACATGGTGTCGGTCCACCCGGTGTTCAACCTGTACAACCGCCGGTGGCCGATCTACACCTCGACCTTGCCGCTGCCGCCGGCGAAGTTCGTGGAGGGCGGCGTCGCCCACGAGTCGATGGTCTCGCCGGGGTGCATCGTCGCCGGCGGCCGGGTGCGCGGCTCGGTGCTCTCGCCGGGGGTGACCGTCCTGGACGGCGCCGATGTGGACGGCTGCGTGCTCATGAACGGCGTCACCGTCGGCAAGGACGCGGTCGTCCACCGGGCGATCCTGGACAAGAACGTGAAGGTGCCGGACGGGGCGCGCATCGGGGTGGACCGCGAGGCCGACCGGGAGGCCTACAGCGTCAGTCCCGGCGGCGTCGTGGTCTTGGGCAAGGGCGAGCGGGTGGCGCGCTAGCGGCATGCCCCAGCGTCGGCGGCCAGCGTCGTCGGGCCAGGCGTCGGCGGCTAGCGTCGGCTCGCCCTGCAGACGGGCTAGCCCCGCAGGACAGCGACCAGCAGGCCCTCGCCGGCGGGCAGCAGGGCTGAGATGAGCCGGTCGTTGTCGCGCACCGATCCGGTCAGCTCGGCCAGCGCCCCAGCGGCCTGCTCCCGGGTAGCAGCGTCGGCGACTCGGCCGGCGGGGGGCGGGCCGCCGGATGCGGTGACATCGAACACCACGACTCCGCCCGGGCGGAGCAGCCGCAGGGCCTCGCCGAGATAGTCGGCGTACTCCGCGCGCAGCGCCGAGCAGAAGACCAGGTCGTAGGAGGCGTCGGCCAGTCGGGGGAGCACGTCCATGGCGCGGCCGGTGATCGTGCGGGTGCGCGCGCCGCCGACGCCGGCCTCGGTGAACGCCTCGCGGGCCAGCCGCTGGTGCTCGGCCTCGGTGTCGATGGTGGTGAGCACGCCCTCGCTGTGCATCCCCCGGAGCAGCCACACGCTCGAGACACCCGTGCCGGTGCCGATCTCCACGACTGCCCGGGCATCGACGGCCGCGGCAAGCAGCCGCAGCGCCGCCCCGCCGGCGCTGCCGATGCAGGCGACGCCGACCTCGGCCGCTCGATGGCGGGCGGCAACCAGGACCGCGTCCTCGGCCAGATAGGTCTCGGCATCGTTCTGCGCTGCTGACGGCGGCACATCACCCTCCTCGGTTGGCTGCACCCTATCGAGCGGGAACGCCAGCGCGGCCGCGGCCGTTCCGCAGAAGGACAGGCAGGTAGTAGCCGTCGGCGGAGAGGCAAGGCACCATGGTGGCGACCGTTTCGCTCGTCGGGGAGGGAGGCCTCAGCACCGCCGTGGCCGACCCCGACCCGCAGGAGTGGGTGCCGCCGACCTGGGACGAGGTCGTCCGCTTGCACTCCGCCCGCGTCTACCGCCTCGCCTACCGGCTCACCGGCAACCGCCACGACGCCGAGGACCTCACCCACGACGTCTTCGTCCGCGTCTTCCGCTCCCTGGGCAGCTACACCCCCGGCACCTTCGAGGGCTGGCTGCACCGGATCACCACGAATCTCTTCCTCGACCGGGTACGCCGGGCAAAGCGCATTCGCTTCGACGCCCTGCCCGAGGACAGCGGTCGCATTCCAGGTCGCGAGCGCACGCCGGAACAGGTCTACGACGACACCCACTTCGACGACGACGTGCAGGCCGCGCTCGACGCCCTGCCGCCGGACTTCCGGGCCGCGGTGGTGCTGTGCGACATCGAGGGCCTGTCGTATGAGGAGATCGCGGCCACCCTGGACGTGAAGCTCGGGACGGTCCGCAGCCGCATCCACCGCGGCCGGGCCCAGCTGCGGAGCTCCCTGGCGCACCGGTCGCCGCGCCCTGCCGGCGGTGGCGCATGAGCAGGCGGGACGGCCATCTCGGCGAGGTCGCTGCCGCGCTCGTCGACGGCGCGCTGGACGGTGACACCCGCGACCGGGCTCTGGCCCACGTCGCCGGCTGCACCGCCTGCCGCAGCGAGGTCGAGCAGCAGCGCCGGTGCAAGGACCGGCTCCGCCGGCTCGCCGGCCCGGACCTGCCGGCCGGCCTGGCCGACCGGCTCCGGGCGGTTGCCGGCCCGGGGGGCCCCGATGCCGCCCCGGTAGTTCCACCCGCCCCGATGGCACCCGTGGCCTCAGTGGCCCATGTGCCGCAGCGCCGGCCCGTGCCGGCCCGCGGCCGTCGGAACCGCGTTGCCGCGGCCCGCCGGCCCGGCGGTGCGACCCGCCTGGCCGACCGTCGGCCGGCCTCCCGCCCGGTCGCGCGGCACTCGCGCCGGGTCGCCGGTGGCGTGACGGCGCTGGCCCTTGGCCTGCTCGTCGTCACCCTGGGACCGACCCGGCACCAAGGCCCCGCGGTGTCGCCGCCGGTCGGCCAGTTCGTCGTCGACCACGCCCAGACCACGGGCGGCTTCCCCGGCGCGGATCCCGCGGCCGGCGCCGTAATGACCGTGTCCGTCAACCGATGAGTGCTGCGGCCTCCACCGCACGGCTGCTCGCCTTGGTCCTCGGGGTCGGCGCTCTGGGCGGCATCGTGCTACCGGCCGTGGTGGCCGGCTCGCCCGCCCCAGGCGCCGGCTCAGCTGGCTCGGCGGCGCTGACCCTGCCCGTTCCGGCACCGTCGCCGGCTCGGGACCCCCGCAGCGACGACGACAACGCCGGCGACGGCCCTGCGGCCGCCGGCGAGGCCTTAGCCGTCCGGCTGCTACGCCGGGCAGCTGCCGCCGGCAACGAGCGGACCTATTCCGGAACGCAGTTCGTGACGAGCTGGTCGACGGCGGGGACCTCCAGCGTCGTCGTCGACCTACAGCACGCTGCCGGCCATGGCGTGGAAGTCCGGCTGTCCGGGGCCGGCGGGTCCGGCATCATCGAGGATGCCGCGGCCGCGACGCTGGATGCCCGGGCGCTGGCCGTCATGGAACGCCACTACACCTTGTCCGTTGCCACCCAGCTGGCCCGCTGCGCCGGCCGCCCGGCCCGCGTCGTCCAGGCGCGACCCCGGGGGTCGTCGGCCGTCGCCGGCCGCTTCTGGCTCGACGTCGCCACCGGGTTGGTGCTGCGCCGAGAGCTGTACGACCGTGCCGGCCGAACCGTCCGCGCCGCTGCCTTTGTCGACCTGCAGCTCGGGGCGCCGCAGCCGTGGGTCGGCTCGACCCACGGCACCGCGATGTCTCGCGGGTCGGCACTGGACGCCGCGCAGATCACCGGCCTGCGCCGCGCCGGCTGGCAGATCCCGGGCAAGCTGTCCAGTGGTCTTGAGCTGTTCGACGCGCGCACCTCTGCCGGCGCCCTGCACCTGAGCTACACCGATGGGCTGTTCGCCGTATCGGTGTTCAGCCAGCGCGGCCGGCTGGACCCGCGCTCGGTGGTCGGCTGGCAGTACACGACCATGGCCGGCACGCCGGCCTGGACCCGCCCGGGACTGAGCCAGCGGGTGGTCTGGGCAGGTAGCGACCGGGTCTACACGGCGGTCGCCGATGCGCCGGCGCGGGTGGTGGCCGGCGCGGTGGAGGCGTTCCCGGTGGCCGGCGCGGACAGCTTCGCCCGGCGGATCGCGCGGGGGTTGCACCGGATGGGATCCTGGGTGGACCCACGCCGGTAGCTGATCGTCGGCCGGCGGGGACGGCGCCGCTACAGGGGGCAGTGATGGAGGCCACAAACCGTCATGACCAACGACCCGCATAACCCGCAGCCAGGCCGACCACCGGAGTCGCCGTGGTGGGCGCAGGGCGCGCAGCACGACCCTTGGCGCGACCCGCGGTCGGCGGCGTACACCGAGCCCACGCGCCAGCTGCCGGTCGCCGACCCCTGGGCCTTGCAGCAACAGCCGGCGTCGGCCGCCGGCCGGGCGCCGCGGCGGGGGATGGGTGCGGTGGTCGCCGTCGCGCTGGCCACCGGCCTGGTCTCCGGCGGCGTGGCCGGCGGCGTCGGCTATGGCCTGGCACACCGGGCCGACAACGGCATCACGACGGTCGACCAAGGCGCTCCGCTCGGCGCGCCCGCCGCGGCCAACCGGGCGCCGCGCTCGGTCGCCGGCATCGCCTCGGCCGTCCTGCCCAGCGTGGTGTCGATCCAGACGACGTCATCGACTGGCGAGGGCACCGGGTCTGGCGTCGTCATCCGCAAGGACGGCTACATCCTGACCAACAACCACGTGGTGGCTGGCGCCGCCGACGGTGGGGAGATCAAGGTCTCGTTCCAGGACGGGTCGTCGCGGCCCGCCACCATCGTCGGTCGGGACCCCTTTTCCGACCTGGCCGTGGTCAAGGTGCCCCGGTCCGACCTCAAGCCGGCCGTCCTCGGCAACTCCTCCTCGACCGCGGTCGGCGACCCGGTCGTCGCGGTCGGCAGCCCGCTGGGGCTTGCCGGCACCGTGACCTCCGGCATCATCAGCGCCCTGGATCGCCCGGTCCGGGCCGGCGGCTCCCAGTCGGGCAACGGCGCGGATGCGGACACCACCTACATCTCGGCGATCCAGACCGACGCCGCCATCAACCCCGGCAACAGCGGCGGGCCGCTGCTCGACGGCGACGCGCGGGTCATCGGCATAAACTCCGCGATCGCCACCCTGTCGGGGGCCAGCGGGGGGGAGAGCGGCAGTATCGGACTCGGTTTCGCCATTCCGATCAACCAGGCCCAGCGCGTGGCCAAGCAGCTCATCGCCACGGGCAAGGCGACCCGTACGGTCATCGGCGCGTCGATCGACAGCAGCTACCGGGGAGCGGTGGACGGCGTGAAGCTCAGCGACGTGCCGGCCGGGCCGGCGCTGAAGGCGGGGCTGAAGGCTGGCGACGTCATCACCCGGTTTGGCGAGAAGGTGGTCGACGACCCGGTGGCGCTGATTGCCGACATCCGGGCGCAGGCGCCGGGGACGCAGGTGCGCTTGACTTATGTTCGGGACGGGCGGACCGCCACCACGACGGTGACGCTGGGCTCGACCGGCAACTGACGCGCCTACGCTGAGCCGTGTTCAACTCCCTGGGGTGGCCGGAGCTGGCCCTCCTGCTGGTGATCGCGCTGTTCGTTTTCGGTCCCGAACGCCTGCCCAAGATGATCGCCGAGGCTGGCCGGATGCTGCGGGCACTGCGCCAGATGGCCAACAGCGCAAAGGCCGACCTGCAGGCCGAACTGGGGCCGGAGCTTGGAGACCTCGACCTCGCCTCACTCAACCCCAAGACATTTGTCCGCAAGCACCTGCTCGACGACGAAGATCTGTTCGGGGACGCCTTCGACGAGCCCAGCCCCGAGCCGGCGCCGCGTCCGGCTCGCACCCGGGTGCTGCGCGACGGTGAGCCGGCGCCGTACGACATCGACGGCACCTAGAGGGTCGGGCGCGGCTGCGACCGGTCAGCGTGTGACGGCACCTAGAGGTCAGGCGCGACTGCCGACCGGCGTTAGTGACAGCGACCGGCCGGCGAGGCCCCGCTGGCGTACGGCCAACTTCTGTGCGACGGCCAGCAGGGCAGCAGAGGCCGGCGCCGTCGGGTTGTCGAGCACCAGCGGACGGCCGGTGTCGCCGCCGGCGCGCAGTCCGACGTCGAAGGGGACCTGACCGAGCAAGGGCACCGGAGCACCGGTGATCCGCGACAGCGACTGCGCCACCTGAGCGCCGCCGCCGCTGCCATAGAGCTCGAGGCGGCTGCCGTCGGGCTGGTCGAGCCAGGACATGTTCTCCACCACGCCGACGATCTGCTGGTGCGTCTGCACGGCGATGGAGCCGGCGCGCTCGGCGACCTCGGCGGCGGCCTGCTGCGGGGTGGTAACGACGAGAATCTCGGCGCTGGGCACGAGCTGGGCCACCGAGATGGCGATGTCGCCGGTGCCGGGGGGGAGGTCCATCAGGAGGACGTCGAGGTCGCCCCAGAAGACGTCGGCGAGGAACTGCTGCAGCGCACGGTGCAGCATCGGACCGCGCCACACGACGGCGTTGTTGCCGGCGGTGAACATGCCGATGGAGATGACCCGCACGCCGTAGGCTTGCGGCGGCATGATCATCTGCTCAACCTGGGTGGGGCGCTCGGAAACGCCGAGCATCCGGGGCACCGAGAAGCCGTAGATGTCGGCGTCGAGCACGCCGACGGTCAGCCCGCGCTGGGCCAGCGCGACGGCGAGGTTGACCGTGACCGAGGACTTGCCGACCCCGCCCTTGCCGGAGGCGACCGCGTAGACCCGGGTCAAGGAGCCGGGCTGGGCGAAGGGGATCTCCTTGGCCGGCGCGCCGCCGCGCAGGCGCTCCTGCAGGCCCTTGCGCTGCTCGGGACTCATCACGTCCAAGGTCACGCGCACACCGGTCACGCCGGCGACCCGGCCGACGGCTGCGGTGACGTCGGCGGTCAGCCGGTCCTTGAGCGGGCAGGCCGCAATCGTGAGGTAGATGGCCACGTCCACCGAGCCATCGGCCCGCACGTCGACGCTCTTGACCATGCCCAACTCGGTGATCGGCCGGCGAATCTCGGGGTCGATGACCGTGGCCAGCGCCGCGGTGAGGTCGTCGGTCGTCAGGGTAGGTGTGGCCATGGTGCGCCCATGGTACGGCCCGATTCGGCGCTCCTGACCCGGCCGGCAGACCCGCGCCGGCGGCCCCGGGCCGCCAGGCGGCACTTCAGGCCAAAAGGCTGGGACGTCAGGCTGGGACGTCAGGCTGGGACGTCAGGCTGGGACGTCAGGCTGGGACGTCAGGGCAGGCGTACGGCACCAGGGGCACAGCCGCCACTCCGGCTGCAACACCCGCCGGCAGTCAGCGCACCGGCCGGTGTCGAGGTCTGCGGCACACCACGGGCAGGCCACCATCTCCAGCCCGATTCCGCGCGTGCAGGCCGGGCAGCGCAGGCCGACATCGGCGTCGGCGTGCGTCACCCGCAGCGCCTCTTCGAAGGTGGTCAGACCGGCCATCGCCCGCGCCACCGCCTCTGCGCGCAGCGTCCGCAGGCCGGCGGCGCGCGCGGCCGTGGTGACGGCCGCCTCGGTCGGCGTCTCGTGCAGCACCTCGCGCATCGCCTCGGTTACGGGCAGCATCTCAAAGATTCCGGCCCGACCCCGGTAGCCGGAGTCGCCGCAGTGGCCGCAGCCCGCGCCTCGGCGGGGACTGCCCGCGTCGAGGTCTGCGGGGATGAGGCCCAGCTGGTGGAGAACGTCCACATCGGGGGCGTAGGGCGCGGCGCACGCGTCGCAGGGCGTGCGTACCAGCCGTTGCGCCGCCACCAGCGTGAGGGACGAGGCCAGCAGGTGCGGATCGGCGCCCATCTCCACCAGCCGGGTGATCGCCGACACGGCGTTGTTGGTGTGCAGCGTGGTGAGGACCAGGTGCCCGGTGAGCGAGGCCTGCAGAGCCATCTCTGCGGTCTCGGTGTCCCGGGCCTCGCCCACGAGGATGATGTCGGGGTCCTGCCGCAGGATCGAGCGCAGCCCGCGGGCAAAGGTCAGGCCGGACGCCTCGTGCACCTGCACCTGGCTGATCCCGGGCAGCTGCAGCTCGACCGGGTCTTCAAGGGTGACGATGTTGTGGCCGATGTCGGATACCTCGTTGAGGGCGGCGTACAGCGTCGAGGTCTTGCCCGAGCCGGTCGGCCCGCAGATCACCACCAGTCCCTGAGGTGAGGCCAGTGCGCCCCGCAGCACGGGCAGCTGCCTGGCGGTGAGGCCGACCGCAGACAGCGATGGAATGTCCGCCGCCCGGGCCAGCAGGCGGAGCACGACCTTCTCTCCGTGCATGGTCGGCAGCGTGCTGACCCGGGTGTCGAGGGTCTTGCCGTCCAGCTCGATCCGGCTGCGACCATCCTGGGGGCGCCGGCGCACCGCAATGTCCAGCCCGGACATGATCTTGATCCGGCTGATGATCGAGGCGGACATCGTGCGAGGCACCGTCATCACTTCGCGCAGCACGCCATCCACGCGGTAGCGCACCCGCAGGTCGCGTTGCTGGGGCTCGATGTGGACATCGCTGGCCCGGGCGCGCACCGCGTCGCCGAGGATCGCGTTGACCAGTCGTACGACGGGCGCGTCGTCGACATCGGAGCGCATGGCCTCTTCGAGACTCTCCGGCTCGGGTTCCGGAGCTGCCGAGACGTAGGAGGAGGAGTCGCTGCTCAGGCTCCAGGCCCGGCCTAACCCCTCGCGCAGCTGGGTGGGCGTGGCCACCTGCAGGAGCACCTCGGTGGCGCCGGTGTGCAGCCGGACGTCGTCGATAGCCACGACATTGGTGGGGTCGGTGGTCGCCACCGTCGCCCGGCCGGCCTCGAAGGCCAGAAGCAGGCACTCGTCGCGCTCGGCCACCGCCCGCGGGAGGAGCCGCGTGGTGCCCGGGTTCAACGTGGTGCGGCCCAAGTCGAACAGATCGAGGCTCAGGGCGGCCGCGAGCGCAGCCGCGATCTGCCGCTCGGTAGCCAGGCCCATCCGCAGCACGACGGCACCCAGGCGTAGCCGGTGCTCGCCCGGTGGCGTCTGGCGTTGCGCGCCAAGCGCCAGATTCAGTTGGCCCTCAGTGAGGACATGCTGCTCGACGAGCACCTCGCCGATGCGGCGGCGTACGGCCGTCCGCGGCTGGGGGAGCATGCTCTCCCCCTCGGCAGAACCAGGACCGACCATGAGGGGCCGACTCAGTTGCGGTCGGCGTCCTCTTCGCCCAGGCGGCTCAGCTCAGAGCGGATGAAGTCGCGGGTGGCGATCTCGCCCATCGCGACGCGGATGGCGGCGACCTCCCGGGCGAGGTATTCGGTGTCTGCCTTGCCGGCCCGGGTCCGCGTCCGGTCCTCGTCGAGGTTGATCCGGTCGCGGTCGTCCTGGCGGTTCTGCGCCAGCAGGATCAGCGGGGCGGCGTAGGCCGCCTGAAGCGACAGGATCAGGGTCAGGAACTGGAAGGGATAGGGGTCGAAGCCCAGGCGAGCCTTCAGCGGTGGAACGTTGACGACGATCCAGACCACGATGATGCCGCTCTGGATGACCAGGAAGCGGGCCGTGCCGATGAAACGGGCAATCGCCTCGGCGAGCCGGCCGAACGTGTCGGGGGAGTAGCTGGGCCGGGGGACCCCGCGGCGTGGCGTGCGCGGCTGGTCCAGGCGGGTCCGCTCAGCCATGGGTGCCCTCCCGCCAGTTGGGCGGGAGGAGGTGGTCGAGGACGTCGTCGATGGTGACGGCGCCGACCAGTCGTCGGTTGTCGTCGACGACCGGGATGGCGACCAGGTTGTACGACGCCAGGTAGCTGGCCACCTCCTGCAGCGGGGTGTCGGCCGGCAGCGGGGCGATGTCGTCGTCGATGACGCCGCCGACGAGGTCTGAGGGCGGCTCCCGGAGGAGCCGCTGGAGGTGGGCGATCCCGAGGTACTTGCCGGTAGGGGTTTCCGCCGGCGGCCGGCAGACGTAGACCTGGGCGGCCAGGGCCGGCGTGAGCTGCGGGTCACGGACCCGGGCCAGCGCCTCGGCCACCGTGGCGTCCGGCAGCAGGATCACCGGCTCGGGGGTCATCAGACCGCCGGCGGTGTCTTCCGAGTAGCGCAGCAGGCGGCGTACCGGCGCCGCCTCGTCGGCCTCCATCAGACTGAGCAGGCGCTCCTGCTCGCCGGCGGGCAGCTCGTGCAGCAGGTCGGCGGCGTCGTCGGGGTCCATCGCCTCGAGCACGTCGGCGGCCCGCTCGCCGGTCAGGCTGGCCAGAATCTTGATCTGGTCCTCCTCGGGCAGCTCCTCGAGCACGTCGGCGAGCCGTTCGTCGTCGAGGGCCTGGGCAACCTCGTGCCGGCGCTTGTCCGACAGGTCCTTGAACACGCCGGCGAGGTCAGCGGGGCGCATTTTCTCAAAGACGGCCAACAGGTTGGCCGCACCCTGCTCCCCCTCGGGCAGCCGCAGACCGGTGACCTGGTCCCAGTCCAGCTGGTGCAGCTGCCCGCGCCGGCGCCCGAGGCGGCCCTGGGCGACCTCGCGCACCGCGAGCTTGGCGATCACCCAGTCGCGGGTGCGGGTCTGCTCCATCGCCGCGTCGATGACCACCGCCGGCCGACCGGTGTCCCCGATGGTGACCCGACGGTCGAGTAGCTCGCCGAGCACCAGCATCTCGCCGGGTCGCTGCTCGAAGCGCCGCAGGCTGACCATGCCCGTGCTGAGCACCACCGCGTCGGGATCGACGCTGGCTACCCGGCCGATGGGCAGGAAGATGCGACGGCGCTGGGAGATCTCCACAGCCAGGCCCAGTACCCGCGGCGCTTGGTTGTCCGTGCCCGGCGTGACGACGGCGTCGCGGACCCGGCCCACCTGGTCGCCGTTGGGGTCGAAGACCGCGATGCCGGACAGGCGGGCGAGATAGACCCGGGTCGCGGTGGCCACAGGTTGTCAGGGTAGCCGCCTGGTCGCTGCCCTATCGTGCGGCGCCGCGCCGGCGACCCAGCGTGTACGGCACCGGCACAGCCGTCGTCGCCGGCGTGGGTCGCGGCGGGGTCGCCCCAGCTCCGTCCGGCAGGGACTCGCCAGCCTCCAGCAGCGCTCCGGTGGGGGCGAGCCGGACGACCGTGCACTCCCGCGCCCAGCGCTGCCCCGCGGTGGCGAAGTCAGGCAGGTTGAGCCGCTTGATCAGCAGCACACCCAGCACGCCGTCCCACTCGGCGGTGCCCGGCTCGACCGTGCCGACGGCCGCCTCCCAGGTGACGATGCGCCCCCAGTTGGCCTTGGACCGCACGGTCACCGCACACGTCGGCGCGCCGACGATCCCCGGGAGCGGTTGCTCGCCCGGCCCGGTCACCGTGTAGGCCGCACCTTCGTGCCACACGTGCCAGGCGGCGGTGGCCGGCCCGCCGGTCGACAGCCAGACCAGGTCCGACTTCTTCGTCGCCTCGGCGATCAGGGCCGGCACCTCGGTCACGCCGGCAGCCTCCCACGTCCCGCCGGCCGTAAGGTCGCGGGATGCTCGGGTACGAGATCGTCGACGTCTTCACCGACTTGCCGTTCACCGGCAACCCGTTGGCAGTCGTGCTGGACGGCGACGGCCTGTCCACGGCGCAGATGCAGGCGCTGGCCCGGGAGTTTCACCTGTCCGAGACGGCGTTTGCGCTGCCCAGCGACCGCGCGGACTACCGGCTGCGGATCTTCACCCCGGAGACCGAGCTGCCGTTTGCCGGCCACCCCTCGGTCGGGGCGGCGCACACGTTGGCCCGGCTGGGGCGGATCCGGGCCGGCGGGGTGGTGCAGGAGTGCGGCGCCGGCCTGCTCCCTGTCCACGTCGGCGCCTCTCTAGTCACGCTGACCGGCAGTACACCGGTATGCGGGCCGCCGCTTGCGCCGGCAGCGCTCCTATCCGCGGTAGGGCTTGCGCCCTCCGACCTGGTCGGGCCACCGCCCCGGCTGGCCGGCTGTGGCATCTCCTTCGCCTACCTCAGCGTCTGCGGCGATGCCGTCGCCCGGGCGACGCCCGACCTGGCCCGGCTGCGGCCGCTGGGGCTGGACTCCGGCGTCAGCGTGTCGAGCTGGGACCCGGTCACCGGGACGGCGCACGCCCGGGTGTTCGCCGGCGAGGTGGGCGTCCTCGAAGACCCGGCGACGGGTTCGGCCGCCCTCGGGTACGGCGTATGGCTGGTCACCTCCGGGCTTCTGCCCGCCGACGGAACTGCCGCATACACCGTGCACCAGGGGGCTGAGCTGCACCGGCCGTCGGTGCTGTCCTGCACGGTGACGGCGGCCGGCGGGGTTGCGGTGTCGGTGACGGTGGCCGGCTCGGTCGTCCCGGTGGCCAGCGGGCAGATCCGCGAGCCGATCCGCGAGCCTTAGGTGGCGGAGGAGCCTGCGCCGGCCGGCCCGGCCCCGACGGCCATGCGGCATGAGCCGATGGGGATGCCGGCGCGGACCGACATCGTGCTGATGGCCACGGCGGTGCTCGGGGTCTCCACGTCGGCGCCGTTGATCGCCGCCACCGCCGCGCCGGCCCTGGCCATCGCGTTCTGGCGCAACGCGCTGGCGGTGGCGGTGACCGGCCCGGCGGTGCTCCTGCGCTTCCGGCCCGAGCTGGGCTCCCTGCGCCGCCGGGAGTGGCTGCTCAGCGCGCTGGCCGGCGTGTTCCTCGCCGGGCACTTCGCCACCTGGGTGCCCAGCGTCAAGCTGACCACCGTTGCCTCGGCCACCGCGCTGGTCTGCACCCAGCCCATCTGGGCGGCGGTGCTGGCCAGCCTCGCCGGCCGCCGGGTTGCGCGCGGCGCCTGGGTCGCGATCGCCATCGGGGTGCTCGGCGCGGTCCTGGTCACCGGCGCCGACGTCAGCATCTCGAGCCGCGCAGTGACCGGGGACGTTCTGGCGCTGGCCGGCGGGGTCTTCGCTGCGGCGTACGTCACCGCCGGCGGGGCGAGCCGGCGCAGCGTGTCGACGACCGTCTACACGACCGTTGCGTACTCGGTGTGCGCGCTGGTGTTGCTGCTGATGTGCGTGATCGGCGGCCAGCGGCTAATCGGCTACGACGGCGACACATGGGCGCGCTTGGTGGCGCTGACGGTCGCCGCCCAACTGATTGGACACTCGCTCATCAACCGGGTGCTGGCCACCACCAGTGCCACGGTGGCGAGTCTGGCGCTGCTGCTGGAGGTGCCCGGTGCCGCGATCCTGGCGGCGATCTTCCTGCACCAGCGGCCGCCGGCCTCGGCGCTGCCCGGTCTGGGGTTGGTGCTGGTCGGGCTGGGCCTGACCGTGCGCTCCGGCACCCGCTAGCGACCCCGCGCGACGTCTCGCCGGCTGACCGGACGGGGGATCAGGGGCCCAGCTGCCACAGCAGGCGGTAGTAGCGGATTCGGTCCGCGTCCACGCCCACGCCGTAGGCGTCGAGGAGGGGAGTCTCCCAGCCCGGGCCGTAGTTCCACACGGTGCTCCATGTCGCCACGGCGAGGTCCGCCCACCGGTCGGCGGTCCCGAGGTCGCCGAGGTCAACGTGGCCAACACAGCTTCCGTCGTCAGCGACCAGGGTGTTAGGCGCACAGGCATCGCCCTGGCAGACCACCATCAGGTCCACGCAGGGCGGCTCTGCGAGCTGCTCAAGGGCTCGCCGCAGGGTGAGGTGCTGGTGGTCGGCGTCCCACCGGGCCGGGTCGATCCGGCCGGCCGCGGCCCGCAGCTCGATATCGGCGAGCCGATCGGTGGCCGACCACGAAAAGGGACACGACCCAACGGGAAGGGCGTCGTGGAAGGCGCGCAGGCCCTGACCGATCGCCACGACTGTACGCGCCGGATCGGCCTTCCAACGGGCGCTGACCGCGCTCTCACCGGGCAGACCAGCCGTGCGGACCCACGACCCGGCGGCGTCCCCGCCGAAGTCACGCACCTGCGGCACGGGGCGATAGGCCGCCGCCCACTGGAGGCGTACAACCTCCCGGCAAAGGTCGATGCCGCTGGTGACCGGCGTCCATTTGACAAAGTCGCACTGGACGCCGGCGCCCACCTGGAACGTCAGCCCACCCAGCTCGTTCTCCCACACCGGTTTGAGCGGCCGATCACCTGCCACTGCCCGTACGGCCGCAGGCACCTCCACCCCGGAAAGGTCGTAAGGGGTCAAGAACAGCGCGAACGCGGACAAGTGATGTCGGTGGTGAGCCGGGCGAGCACCTGCCGGTTGGCCGGCAGCGAGAAGTGGTCGATACCCGGATTATCGGTGAGGCGGAAGCGGTAGCAGGGCATCGCCTGCCAGACGCGGATGGCGAGATTCGTGGTGTCTTCCTGGTTGACGTCGCCGTCGCGCTCGAACACATGCGTGTTGGCAGTGAGCAGCTGCCCGACCCGCAGGCCACGGAGCGAGAGCCCCACCGCGGTCTTGATTCCGGACCCGCGTTCGGCGTACACGTCGACCTGGGGCCACCATCCGGCCGGCGCGAACCGGACGAAGCCCACGTAGTGCTGGGCGATGGCCAGCGCCCTGGTCAGGCCGGCATCGGTAAACAGCCGCTGGTAGTCGGCAGGGGTGTAACGCCGGCCGGTGCGGTCGTCGCGGACGACCACCTCCGAACGCCCGAACACCGCCGGCGTTGCGGCGCTCATGTACGACGAAGGCGCCGAGAGGTACATGCGGGCGCTGCTCACAGCATTGGCGTGGGTGGCCGGGAAGCCGAAGTCCACCGTGTTCAGGCCGGTGAAGACCACCGGGTACAGCACGCCTTGGCCGGGGAAGTTGCCGGCAATTGGCGTGAACCCGTGGATGTAGCGGGCTTTCCAGGCCGCCGAGGTATGGGTCAGCAGGTACTGCGCGTACAGCGGCCCGTTGGAGTGCCCGACCAGGTGGACCCGCCGGCCACCGGCGGCCCGGTAGGTGTCCTCGATGAGCTTTTTCGTGCGCGGCAGGAAGCCGCCGAGGTCGGGGCTCAGGCGAGAGTCGTAGCCGGCGACCCGGATCGTGCGACCGCGAACCAGACCGCTTGCGGTCAGGGCGCGATACATCGGCTCGTAGAACGGGGCGCTCGACGGCTTGCCGTAGTCGAGCAGCTGAACCCGGACGCCTTTCTGCTCACTGAACCGCCGCACCATCGGCACTGCCGCTCGGGCGTCGTAGCGCAACGTCAACAGTTCGTCTTTGCAGACCTGAGAGAATTGGCTCTGCTTGGGGCTGGTGTACCAGTCCTCGAACGTCCCTGACGACGGGCACGATCGATCAACGCGTTGGGCGTCGACTCGGATCAACAGCTTGGTGAAGTGGAACGCGGGAAAGACAACGACCGGCGCCCGAGCGTTCGCCAACAGGGGTGTCGCCGCAACCGCCATTGGCAAGGCGGGCATCGCGGACAATCCCGCGGCGACGGTCAGCGCCGCGGCCAGGCGCGAGATTCGACGGCTGTTGCAGGATGTTTTCACAGCGCGAAACAGTAGGGATCCGCTGGGTCAAACACAAGATTTGACGTGCCGGCCCAACATGCCCTGCGGAACTCGGGTGGCTCGTCGGCCAGGCCGCCGGGTCCGCTCAGAGTCCGGGAAGGCCGTCGATACTCGTGGCGTTCTTCTCCGCCCGGTACGCCTGTAGACCGGCTGGTCCTCTGCGCTCACCGTCCAGCCGCAGGAGGTCGCGCTCGGCGACGACCTCCATGACGGGTACGCCGAATCCGCAGGAGTCACTCACTCGGTCGACGTCGACCACGATGACCGCCCGGGTGCCCGGGTGTGCCGGGTGGTCGGCCACCACGTCAGCGAATACCGGGTCTTCCGACAGCGCCACCCCACCGCGACCGTGCAGCCGCACGATGCGCGGCCGTTGGGTGAACGAGGCGAACATGAGGCAGATCCGGCCATTCTCGCGGAGGTGGGCGATGGTTTCGATCCCGCTGCCGGTGTAGTCGACCCAGCCCACGCGGTGCCGGCTCAGAACCGTCAGGCAGTCGTGCCCGCGGGGCGAAACATTCACCCGGCCGTGTGCGGCCAGCGGTGCGGTGGCCACGAACCAGATCGGCTGGGCCGAGAGCCAGGCGGCCAGGCCGTCGTCGATGCCGTCGAAGACCTTCCCCACGGCCCCAGCCTAAGCCCGGATCCACCGTGTGACTTGGTGGGCGCGGTGTCGGGCGGCTGTTGCTCCTGCTCCATGTGCCAGCCGGCGCTGGGCGCGCGGGAGTCGCCGGTCTGCCGGCTTCTCCGAGG
>JAABUK010006205.1_pt1 | contig 18005 bp, 26 predicted proteins | sample 5559141 | NCBI WGS metagenome assembly JAABUK01 (sample SAMN10711869, study PRJNA513367) | rock metagenome | isolation source: Antarctica rocks | place: Antarctica: Victoria Land, Pudding Butte nord | collected 2016-01-03 | reverse complement strand
GGTCATTAGCTTTGACAAACGCCCCCATTGTATTGCTTAGTTGTGATGGACACTTTTCCGCTCCTGATGTGTTGGGCAGCAATGCATGTCTGCAGTATACATAAGTATATAGCTGCTTTTGTAAGCATGTTGCCCATCAACTCCAATACTATAGTCAGCAGTAAATTACATTTGCTTAAGAGTCCATATCTTAAGGCTTCATGTGAAGTCATGATCGTAATCGTAATCATAACATCAGGCACTGAGGCACAGTCAATTCTGCGCTCATGAATTTCTAGGCTGCATTTTGTGGCCTATGCCTGCCATGCAATACGTACAGCGTCATTTCGTACTGACAATCTCCAGCTTTTGAAACAACAGACCTGCTTGCCAAAATATTGGCTACATGCTGCTGCATCATTTGTGCTGATGGGCTGCCAATTTGTCTGAATTGTGTCATCTGCTCAAGCTGTGTTCCGACCAGCATTTAGAGCTCCAGGAGAAAAGGTGGCCTGAGCGTACTTGCCCTGTTGAACTTCCTCCAGTATCTGCTCAGCCTGAAGAACAGCTGATCGGATGTGCACATTGGCAGGATCGATTTGGTTGGCTCTTCTGAATGCTGAGATGGCTGCTCTGTAGTGACCAAGGCCCATATGGGCTTGACCCAACATGTACCATGCATCCGCACTGCACACAGACAATGTCAGCTCTCTGACTGTTTGTCCAATCACGCTGCAAATGTGTACCTTTATGCATGTGACATGGTATATGAGCGCCTCCAGCCAGTAACAGTATTGGTAAGCCGCTTCAATCGTCAAGTATAAGGTGTTGCACATCTTACAGGTGCATGCAAGGAACACAATGCTCACAGTGATTGCACAGCAAATTCGGCAACATGTACCTGGCATCATTCAGCTTGGTACTCTGCATTGCATCATTGAGAGTTTCCTCATAATTTCGCAAGTGCATGTAGCAGATTGCTCTGTTCAGGTACGCTTTGGCATTGTCTGGATTGTCTTCTATATCTTGATTGCACTGCCTGCAACCACAGGATGCCTGATTGCCAGGTCCTGTTGTCAACTATCAAGCACAGCTGCTATCAAGGGTCCCCAGCATACTATATTGCTTTTGCATTTGCACGAAAGTCGCGCTTACTTGATTTGTTGCTCCGCTGAAGCCATGACCACGTGCAGTGACCTGCGGCAAGGCAAAGTATCTTCATACATACGGCGCCAGGAAAGCTTGCCACGAGCACTTGCACCGGCATGCCGATTGAGCTTACGTAGGCGGACTTTCTGACCTTCTGCTATCGTAAACTTGCGTCGGTCCTCTCGATGCCACTCAAACGATGGCGCTTGACCGCGAGCGACTCGTAGAGCGACAAGCTTGCTGTGTTTTTACGATCGTAGTTTCGGTCGACGAAAGGCCGGTCGACGTGCGGTAAAATCACAAGGTAGCAAGACGGTCTTTTCCGGTGGATGCAGCGGCGTGTTTTTAGACTGTGACATCTCGACGTTCCGGAGCATAGCGTTGGCTGATTGTGCTTTGCGGCCCTTTGTATTCTACCTTCTGAAATCTGCACGAACATGTCACGAACATGCAATCCCTGTTACAACAGTGAAATCCCCACGGGCCGGAGGAATACGAACCATTTACGTGTTGTCGTCAGTGACTTCGCTCCTAGCTTCATTTGAGCAGCGCCAGCAGTCGCGTCAGTAGAGAATACAGGTCTCTGAAAAGCGCTTTATACAGCTGCGTTCACTCGAGAGCAGTTTGTTGACAGCGGGGAGTAGGGCGGTGTCAGCACCAGATCACTGTTAGTTGCAAACGCCGAGTCTGCGTGACACAGCAGATGTAGAATGCTGCGATTGTGCTGGAACCGTACAAACATTGGCAGTCACCCCGCCGTTCAACTTTTGTGAATGACAGATCTTGGTAGCGCCTATCAGGTTTCACAGGCTGGGTCTGAGTTTGCTGCCCATGTCGGGGCCACAGACTCTGCTGCCAGACGTCAGGTACACACCCGACTGAAAACAGCAAGCTCAAAGTTGCTTCTAGCACGTTCCGCATCCTACTCTTACCAGTCCTGCGCAGTGCAGGAGAGTTTGGCCCCTGGAGAGGCTTCTCGGTGGGGCACAGCTGTTGGCAACATAGAGGATGCTCGTGTTGCCCTGGACACTCTAGCGCGCGCAATAGAGGATGCAGTGTACCTAGATGAAGATGCTTACAACCAAGTTGCTCCTGTAATGCAGTTTCAGAGGACTATTCAGGTACTCAGGTGGAAAGCTGTAGAGCTTTGCCTGCCGCAGCGCTCATAAAGCAGTGCCAAGAAAACTTCATTTTGCAGGTACAGCAACAACGAATTACCGAACTTACTGTGGAGCTTCAGGAAAGCAACAACAAGGTTCATGATAGCCGAGCACTCAAAGGCGCTGCTGATCAGCGCATCACTGAGATGACTCACGAGCTTGAAAATAATGCAGGTGCAACATTTGAGCTACTGCATGTACATGCTTCAGTGGTCATACATAAGTCTTGACATACTTATGTCTCTGCAGTGGTCTTCAAGATGCATTATTCAGAGCTGATTGCAAAAGAAGAAGAAATTGCTAGGCTTAAAGCCATTATTCAGGGTTTGTCCGGCAACAAATAAGTTACAAAAATGCTAGTCTGCAGCAGCTTAAAGGTTGCAGCACATATGATAGCTGACAAGCTGACTACAACGTATCATCCTTTCTATAAGTCAAAGCATCACTAGCCAAACGTCTACACTTACCAGTACATGCAAATCATGAAATTAAAGGTGTCAGAACAGTGGACATAGGTAGAAAAGACAATAAAAGATGGAGTGAGCAAAAATAAGCTGTCACTGTTTGCAAGTGCAAGCTGTGACCACGCTATGGTCATTGCACAGCTGCCATCTGTTGCTGTGGACCAGCCACAATATCTTCTAGGGTTCTACGTTTGGACACCAACTCAAATGCTTGAATCTTGTCTCCTTCTTCCCAGCCAATGAATTCCTTGCATCCCACCCCACATTCATTACCTTGATCTATTTCTTTCACGCTTTCCTTGACACGACGGAGAGATGACAGGGTTCCTTCATACGCTGTCTTCTTACCACGCATGACCTGCATCACAGCTACCATGTCTGCATGCCGCCCAGGTGCACGTCTGTGCTGACCAAACACTCTTTGCTGAGCGTGCACTGGGCACGTTGCATTCAGGCCACAAACACACATAGGAGTTGCAGCTTAGCAGTAGCTGATTGTCACGTTATCAGAGGCAAATTGCCAAGCAAACAAAGCTGAGAGACCCACCACAACAAAGCAGTCCTCTCGCAGGGATCCCTCTGTGACCATACAGCCAGCCACCAGCTTTGAGCCCTTGCCAAAGACAGCCCTGACCTCAGCCTCTCCAATGGGAATACGCTGCTCCAGAGCTGCTAGCTTGCCTTCCATTGCAGCACGCATGTCATCCAGCAGGTCATAAATGACCCTGTAGCTGCGCACTGTTACACCTACAGAATCAAACCAAGCACTGAGTTCTGCACAAACCAATGCCTGTTGTCCATAACATCCTGCACATTCATGTTGCAGCGACAGTAGAAGGTGTATATGCACAAAATGTGACCAGTCATGGCAGACCCTGGGTGGTAACCAAACACTCACATTATGTGAGACACATACAGGATATGTGATGACCAGAGACAGACACAGAGAAGCTTAAAAAGGCCTCAGGATGTACCTTGATGCTTGGCAGCAGCAAGAACAGCCTCTGAGGGCTCTACATTGAAACCCAGGATGAGGCCCTTGCTGGCAGCTGCGAGGTCCACATCAGACTCAGTGATGTCATTGGGCACCGCCAGCAGGTATCGCAGCACCACACTGCCCTGTGGTAAGCCACTCAGAGCAGCCTTCACTGCTTCCAGTGTGCCAGAGGCGTCAGTCTGCACCACACACAGGAGTCAGCTTGTGCACAATACTTGCATTTGGCAGAAAGAAATGTGACCACTGGCAGCCTGGGTGCAAGACAGCAGGATGGGAGCATGTTTTGAGTCAGGATTTTGCATGCAGCGCAATTACAGGCAGCCGCTACCAGAAAGAGTGCTTGGCTGCAATGCGTCTGGCGCTGAAATGACCTACAGACTGCTATGCAAGTGAAAATTTGCAAATGCATTAACTTGTGGCACTGCCACAGATGCTGCTACAACATGAAGCACACCTGTACATTGCTGGAAGCACAGACTGATGATGCCCACAAGCCTTCACAACATGACCCCTGACAGGGTGAAAGCAGCTTGCAACAAAGACAAAACCACAAAATCAGGACATCCCAAATCACATCATCCATCATGCACAGAATCAGGATGAGCACTTGCATGATACCTTCAGAATGACATTGAGGCGTTGCAACAGTTCCTCATCTTCGTCTCCATCAAAGCTGGCCAGAGATTTGGTGGTGACCATACTGCCGCCGCCTGCCTGCCCAGCCAGTCTGTCCACCCTCTGGGCTGCGCCCGCCACCTCTGCCACCTTGCGCCCCTGCACCCATGTTCATCCCATTTTACACCTTGCAGTCTGGGTGTGGAGCCAGTTGTGACTCACTCATCAGACATCCTGGCTTGAACCACCTCTCACTCATGTCATCAGCACATCTGACTCAGCTCAACACCTTAATGCTGATGCAACACAAGTCCATCATCGCTGTTGCAGTCACAGCCTAGTGACATGATGCATGCTGGTGTCATCAGCTCTTGGTACTTTACTGCATGGATGCAGTTTCAGATGTGATCCATCTGTCCAACCGCAAATCAGTAGATCAGTACTGTCTTGATTTACATAGGTGGCTGAGTAGGACATCAGATGTGGCTCAAACCTTACCTCATCCAATGAAGTTGCAACACTGAAGTCATCACCAGCAATAGGGACTGCATTGAGGCCAGACATCTGTACAGCTGTGGAAGGACTGGCTGCTTCTTTATCCCCATAGTTGTCTTTCATGCTGCGCACCTGGAAAGGCGCATCAGCCAGTTGGACAGAGCGTCACAGACTGAGACAGGAGCATGGTGATGTGCTCAACCGGCAGGAACAACCTTGTATGTGTTGCCAGACACTAATTCAGATACCTCTGTTGCACATGCAGCCCATGTGAGCAGCAGAGTATAAGCACAAGGCAAACTTGCAAACACATGCTGCTGCATGCTTAATACAAAGTACACCTAGTGAGTCCCTAGCAAGACAAAAATGCTGGGCTAGCACACCTGAAGACACCATACACCAATAGCAAGACACCACGCAACTCAAGCAGCAAGCTGGATGGGTGGCAGCAGGAGTAGCTGCACACACACACACACAAACAGACTGACAGACAGACACACTACACAAGCAAGGTGCATGCTTCAATCAAAGCTTGTGCAGCAGATGTCACCTTGCCATAGGCAGAGCCAGCAACAACAACATCACCGACACGCAGAGTGCCGGTCTGGACAAGAAGGGTGGCAATAGGGCCCACGCGGCGGTCCAAATGCGCCTCCAACACTGTGCCAGCCGCTGCTCTGTCAGGATTGGACATCAGCTGCTCTACCTCTGCCACCAGAGCCACAGTCTCAAGAAGGTCATCTACGCCGGTGCCCTTCTTGGCGCTGATCTGAACATGTCAATGCAGTTCAGTATCTTGGTAGGTGCCATGTGTGCAGACAGGACAGTACAATATGTTGTATGACCACAAAGCCTCTTCTAGAGCACTTCAGATTATGACATGACAAGCCCTCACGCATGATAGACATTTTATCTTCTGTGCAACTCTCAAGACCATCCCGTCATTCAGCTCATCTTGATTGTGGGTGTAAGTGTGATTATAAGTCATACATATAAGTCTGTAGAGTATACATTCAAGTATAACACCAAATCACCAGTGTTTGTCTTTAGCTTGGCTTTTGGGTTGCAAAAGTGACACACCTCGCGTATTCCACACAGTCATCAACCTTGGCTTGGCGTTCTTGTGACTCGGGCATTGTAGGAAGGTACCTGTTGGCAAGAACACCTTCCTACAATGCCCGAGTCACAAGAATGCCAAGCCAAGGTTGATGACTGTGTGGAATACGCGAGGTGTGTCACTTTTGCAACCCAAAAGCCAAGCTAAAGACAAACACTGGTGTTTTAGTGTTATGTTGCTGCTAAGACAGAAGTTGGTCAATACGTGAGCACCTCAGGCACAAGGCACTCATAATATGTTGCTGCAAAGTTCCCGCGTTCCTTCTGGTGCAGACATTAGGGCATGGTGCAGGCTGAAAGCAAGATGGTCTTTTTTGGTAATCGTGAGTGCTCATCCCAATCCTGATTAGCCTGTGAGTCTGCTATGTGGATGCACCTCAGGCTGTTCATTGTTTTGGTGCCCCAATACCACCAGAACTCACAACAACAACAGCACACATGCAGCACATGCCTCAGGACTTATAACACACACTTGTACAACATCAATGCATACACAGGCAGAGGTAGCAAAAGGCCGCACTGGTATCATGGGAGTCTTGCCACCCCACTCCTCAGGCAAGAGGCCAGCTTCACTCAGCTCCTGCTTCACTCGCTCAGGATTTGCGCCATCCTTATCAATCTGCATGCACCAAGGCAAAGGATGTCATGTGATCTACCACACCATGTGGGCTCATGTTTGTGCATCACTGCTGCAAGCTGAGGCTATGCAAGCTTCACTACCCTGGCACGTCAGCACATGGAACTTGACATGCCATATTACCCATAACCTCTCACAGCTGCATACTGGTGCGTTCAGCTGCAGGCAGTGTCTTTTGTGCTAACAGGTGGCAGGTCAGATGCTGCAGCTGTTTCAAGGATTTCCAGGACACAATATCGTCTTTGATGGCTATACATCTGACTACATCGTATGCTGGCAACATAAGCCCTGTTGGTCTAATGCAATGTCTCAGGATATTGGGGCAGCATGCAAATGCCAACATGTCCTATGTTTGTTCTGCAGCTGCATTGCAATCATCATGCTTGGAATGCTCGTCGCTGCTGACACAAATGTACTGTGAAGACAACCTTTCTATCTGCATTGACCGCTGGCATTTCCACATGGTGCTAGGCCACCTGATCACCAATGACCACTGCCACACGGCACAGCAATGCAGAAGACACAGCAAAGCAACCTATTGGCTGCTGCTGAAGTCTGCGGCAGAGTTCAAGTCTGCAAAGTGCAACTCAGCTGATGCATGAGCAGATATGTACCTTGTTAATGGCCACAACAATGGGCACCTCAGCAGCCTTGGCATGGCTGATGGCTTCCAGCGTCTGCGGTCGTACTCCATCATCTGCTGCCACAACAATGATGGCAACGTCCGTCACTCTAGCTCCTCTTGCTCGCATTGCACTGAAAGCCTGAAAGGCGGCACCAACAACTCAGTGCAAGCTGCAATCATTGAGTGGCACCAACAGGATGGGCATCACAGGCATGCACTGTGACAGTGGGTCTTTGCGAGGGCCAGAGTAGTTGTACGCAACTTGCTGATGACCAGCCACATGAGGACTTTTCCATTTGCAGCTAAGGGTTTGTCTGGCTGCAGCTGTTTGCGCAAGTGCTTAGACAGCTGCAGTGTTGCTGTTGCTTTTCTGCAAATGCCGTGCTCTTGAACTCAGGCTGGCAACGAAAGGACTACATCTCTCTGTATCCGTGCATGATGTGGCAAGGCAGAAATGAAAGAAAAGACTACGCCTTTCGGCGTCAATTTAATGAGAAGCCAAGTACTATATCGGGCTGCTCAGTTGTGGCAAGGCATGCAGATCTTGGCCTGACAGCAGCACACAAATGTGTTGTGACAGCAGTACCTCATGGCCTGGTGTGTCCAGGAAGGTGACCTCCTTGATGTCACCCTCTGTATCCACCCCAACAGTGTAGGCGCCAATAGCCTGCGTGATGCCTCCAGCCTCCCCTGCTGCAACCTTGGACTTGCGTATAGTGTCCAACAGTGATGTCTGCAGGCACACCCAACAAGTGTGAGCACAACAGTAAAGATGCCCTGCCACTCAGGACATGCCTTGCACAGCTGTCGGTGTACCTAACAGGTGTGAGGACAACAGTGAAGATACCTTGTCACTCAGGTCATGCCTTGCACAGCTGTTGGGTTTTGGTGCAATCTGCAGGCACTGTGCCTATGTAGCAGCTGTGCTGCACATCGCCAGCTAGTTGCAAGCATGCGAATCTGTGCAAGAGGCAATGGATTAGGCAGAACTGACATGAACAGAGCCTGTGCAGCTCATCAGTGTAAGTGTTGCTCCATCTGCACAGACCGTTGCCTGCATGTCGAGCAAGCTGCAGCAAGATAGATCACAGACCAGCGACCAGACTTCATGTCAATCAGTGCATTACACGACCCACTGATACATCTGGATGCCTGAAGAGACGCAGACTGACCTTGCCATGATCAACATGACCCATGACCACCACAACAGGCGGCCTGGGCTGCAGGAATTCCAAATCCTCCTCCTCCACGTAATCCATGGTCTTGCGAGCCAGATCATCAAGTTTTGCCTCCTCCTTCTCAAGAATCTCGACTTCAAATTCCTCAGCAGCCATCTGGACAGTCTCAAAGTCTAGCACCTGGTTGACCTGTGCCATGATACCCTTCATGAACAGCGCCTTCACAACCTCTGTGGGGGCTACTGCAAGCTTGTCTGCTAAGTCCTGGACCGACATGCCCTCCAGACCGACTTCCAGGATTTCCTCCTTTTCAGGTCTGCCAGCCTCAATGGCTGCTGCTCGCCGCTGCTTGCGCTCAGCACGAGTTACACGCCTGCTGCCAGCGTCTACGCGAGTCTTGTTCTTGCGCCGACCCTCGTCTCCAGTTGGCTTGCGGCCTTTGCACACACAAAGGGAGCATCAGTGCATTTGCCCCCTCAGCAATTGACAGCATGGCTAGCATGACACCACATTCATTTCCAGGTTATGCAAGTGTCATTTGATGACGCGTCAAGTGCAACAATTGTAGCTCACTGTACAGTCAGAGCTGACAGATTGGCAGGATGTGCAAAGAAGAACAGGACATCATGGCTACTGATGCTATCACATACTCCAAAGCCCAGTGCAGTTTGCAAGCCCCCCAAACAGCAGGTTTGGCAAAGTCCTTTGCAGAACCTGCTACTTGCTATTTGAGAAAGCAATTACAGTTTGATATGCAGCAGAAGCAGGCAGCAGATGCAAAGCATGGGAAGGCTGACAACAGGCACACCTTTGCCTTTGCCCTTCCCATCGTCATCATCTGATTCCTTCTTCTTGCCCCCCCTGCTGGCTGGCCTGCTGCCAGGCAGAGGCTGAGCAACAGGAGCTCCAGGTATAGGAGCTGCTTGACCGCCGGCGCTGGGTTGCCTTGCTGCCCCATTGTTGCTACCATTGCCATTCTGCCGGGACTGGTCAGGACGCTGGTTAGAGCGGTGACGCATTGCATCAAAACGGTCTAGATCGATGGGGGTTTGCCTGCTGGGTGGCGCTCTGAGTCCAGGCTTTGCTGCCAGCACAGGTATGTTTGCAGGTGGGGTTGATGGTGCTTGCTGAGCAGCTGATGGCTGCGCTGGACTGGGCTGTGTTGGCTGCCCAGCAGCTGGGGATTGCGAGGACTGGGATGGGGCTTGAGATGGGGATTGAGACGGTGCACTTGGACGTGGCTGAAAGCTGGAGGAGGCTGCAGACCTTTGAGAAAACTTCGCACTAGAGGGCAGCTCTTGACGTTGAGGCTGTCTTGCTGCTTGACTATGGGGCTGTGGCCTGGCAAGTCCGCTACTGTTTAGTGTAGAGGGGCCCTGAGGCCTTGAGGGGGGTGGGCCTGGGGTCTGAGGCCTTGCTGAAGGCAACGCAGATGCTGGTGACGCTTGCGACGCTGAAGAGGACTGTCGTTGTGACAACGATGACTTTCGTGTCTCTGCCTGTGACTTTGAGGCTGAGTTAAGGTTCTGCTGACTTGAGGCCAGATCTGGCACTTCAGAGTGCGAGGGAGCTTCTGCATCAGTTGCAGGAGCCTGTGGGGGGCTGGACTGCAAAGATGATACACGAGAAACATCTCTCCTCTGTTGTGTTCCAGCACTGCCTCTGTTGTCATACCGGTCTCGTCCGTTGTGTTCATTTCTTGAACGTTCCTGACGAGGGCCTCGCTGATCTGGAGGAGAACTTGAGCCCCCATTTCCGTTGTCACGTTGCTTTGAGGTGTCCCTTCGATGGACTGGTGGTACTGGCGGTGGGGCGGGTCGAACAGGCCGCTTCGGCGGTCCCGCAAGTGAGGGTTTACCAGTCAATGCTGGAGCGCTGTCGTCGCTCGCCTGAGTCCTACGACGTGTTCGTGCTTTTTGAGGGTGTAGCTGGTGCAACATGCTGTCAAACAGGTGACGACGATGAGTATTACACTGTCCCTGCATTGTTGTGCTAGTGAAGACCATTTTATGACTGCGCAAAAAGTCTGTACAGTGTTGTCACAACTGCAGTGTCGTATTTAGCTCAGGTGCTCCACGGTAAACAGAGCAGGATCAGATGAGGGTTCTGAAGGTGAAACCAAGAAACCTAACCAACTTTGCATGCTGTGAAGTTTCTCGTGGTTTCAGCTTGCTTGCTGGTCAATAAATGCCAAGTATGGCGTGCACTTTCCAAATTGGTGCACCTCATCATGCGGGTTGTGATCGGCAGCAACCCAGCACCAGGTACTAGGCGTTCTGCAGGTTTATGTGCATATTGATCCCGTCACCACGTTGGTTAGGCTATGTTCATGTTTTGACGTTACAGGAGGTGGGGGTGTCCGTCAGCGTTTGTAGGATTCAGAAAATCTGGTACTAAATCGATTGCTAGGCATTATAATCCGTCCTGCTCGCACTTTGTTGTGGAACTCACAAGCTTTCTATTGTATTTTTTTGCAGGGCACCTCTCTAGCTCACAGAATCCTGCAAGTTTTTTTGAAAAAGCCCATGCTGCCACAGCCAGCGTCAGGTGATTTCTCAGTTTTGAAAGGCTTGTAAGGCTGTACCTTTCATTGCCTGCAGCAGTTTGAAAGTAAATTTGCACTTGTTCAATAGGTCAGCAGGAAGATTCAAGAGGCAAGTGACTAGAATGATGCCAATTGGTGTACCTAGAGTCCCATACAGAACCCCAAAAGAGGGGGGTTGGCAGTGGGTGGACATATGGAATTGCTTGGTATGACCTCAGTACCAGCTTGCATGTGCTTTGTGTCACAAGGTCCAATGTGTCTAGTGCTAATTGGCAAATGTTGATGTGCAGTATCGAGAGAGAATCATCTTTCTTGGGAAGGCAATCGATGAAGAGACTGGCAACCAGCTAGTGGCAACAATGCTATACTTGGACAGTGAAAACAAGAAGGATCTCAACCTGTATATCAACTGCTCTGGTGGAGATGTAAGCATCTTTGTTACCTGAATCTTATGTGTTGTCTGTGGATCCAAGCAGGTCACAAATTTCATACTGCACTGTCAGCATCACCTCAGCTCTATGCATGTTCTGTGAGGTAACAAGCTGGTGTCTTCTGCAGGTAGTGCCTTGCCTAGCATTGCACGACACCATGCGTCACATCAAGTCTGATGTAGTCACAGTAGGGTTTGGAGGGTGTATGGGAATGAGTGGGTTTCTGCTGGCAGTTGGCAAGAAGGTAATGTTCTGAGATTAGTTGTGCAGTGTACTCTGCTCATTACAGTCCATAAGCCCTGCATGTTGCCCTGTCCAGCTAATCTGTAGAGGTTTTTTTGTGGGCTTGCAGGGAAAGCGGTATGTATTGCCAAACACAAGGATCATGTTGCATCATCCATCAGGTTCAGCCCGCGGTCAGGCTTCAGACATACAGAATGAAGCCAAAGAGCTGTTGCGGATACGTGGCTATGTTAACAAGATGTTAGCACAAGCTACTGGCAAGTCGGTAGAAAGGGTATGTTACATTCAACATGTCTCTCTGACTGATGAACTCATCACTCCTTGGTTCTTACAGCTCTGGCTTGTCTGCAGGTGCAGCATGACTTCAACAGGAATTACTACTTCAACACTCAAGAAGCTAAAGAATATGGCATCATTGACAACATCATCAAGCCCCCTCGCAGTGCCATGCTTGGAGTGTGATGTCAAGTCCTCTCAAGTCTCATGTACATTAGCAATCAACTCAGTCCAGCAAAGCGCAATGGTAGTGCTTCTGCTGGATTTCTTGAAGTTGCACAAGCTCCAGCTTCTTTCGCCAATGTTTCTACAGCGTCACACTCGCCACCCTGAAACTCCAGTGCAATGTGCTCTTCTGCATGCAAATTGCCACTCACGGGTCAAACCATTACTTTCAATCCATACTGAGATTGTTGGCGACACTTGTGATCTTACATTTGCAAGGCTGCAGATCTTTGTCAAAAGGCAGCAGTCATGGTGCAATTGACAGAGCTTTCTTATGTACAACATTACAGGCTCATCAGTAGTGCTACGCAAGTTTGCATGGCACAGGTGTATGCTTGATGATGGTAGACTGCTCGAGTTGAGTGAACCAAGTGTCTGGGCTTTGGTTTAGCTTTGGGCACAGCACATACCAGTCTGAAACAGATCCCATATCTCTGAGCGCAATCCACTGTTGGCCTTCAGTTGATCAACTGTGTGTTGGTCCAGCTTGGCTCGAGTCGTACGTAGTAGAATCACACTCTGCAGGCACCGTAGCAACGTTTTACCTGGATGCCTGATAGCACAAGGGTTTGTTGAAGCTGTCTGCAAGAGCCTTGCAGCTGCTTTGGTGAGACTCAATGATGTCTCCCAGGCACCTCACCTGAACCTGTTGCTGCACTGAAATTATGAGATGGGTGGCAGCTTGCGCAGCAGATGTTGGGAAAATTACCCACAGAAAACTGGAATAGTCTGCATGTAGTGGTCGTTGGCCGTAAGTTTTGGGTATGACCTGCAAGGACATCAGTCTGGCATGCCAATAGATGGGGGACATGTGTCCAGCTCCTTGCCAACAATCATACAACCAGGTAAACCACAGCAAATGTCTGCCATCAGATCACACCTCTGCAACATCTTTAGTCAGATGTTCAGCGGCTTCCCCTGAAACAGGCTCCAGCAGGTTCAGACCTGAAGACTCCTGTAAAGTTGCACTTTGGAAATTAGGCTGGAACAGGACACGTCTGACTTCCACGCAGGTTCTGTAGGGTACTGAGGATGTCTGTCAGCACATGCTACAAGCCACCAGGGTGTTTTGGCTACTGACCAAGGGAAGAAAGTCCCAATGGCCTGTGCCAGGTGTGAAATCATATACATCGCTCCAAAAGTTTTGGAATCTTGAAAGCCCTATGGTCTCTAGCTGTGCTGCAGCCAATTAGAAGGTGTGGCAGCTGCAGGAACAAGATGATGCCAAGAGTTTCCAGAGCAAAGCAGTAACGCCACACCTGTTAAGGCCTGATAGCCAACATCAAAGCATCCAAACTGAATGCCACTGGATGCTTCTATAATTGGCTTTGTGCCGCATGCCAGCATGCATCTACAGTCACAGCAGTCTCTTGTTCTGCACACAAGATGATTTCAGCAACGAGTTGCATGCTTGCCAGCAGCTGATGAAACAAAATGCCGACTCACACCTGAACTGGCGGCACACTGTGATGATGGTACAGTTCCTGCAGTCTCTGACAAACAAGCTGCACCACAACAGCACAGTTGCATTGGATGCTCAGGTGTAGCTGTGCTGTCTTGCAATGCAAGGGTGTACCTGCCATCGACTGGGCCTACAAAGATGCAGCAATTGTTGCAGTCATCGATGTTGACTGAAGCTGAATTGTCAAAGAGATAGATGCTGCAGTTCTGCATCACAATTGTTGTAGTGATGAGACACGATGAAGCTGCTGTATTTCATCAATTTTCCAACTGCAAAGTTGATCCTGCCCTACCTCACAACTGTCAATAATGAATTGCTGACCTTGTATAGACCTGCATCACACTCTTGCAGCTTGATATGGGGGACTTTAGCACATGCTGAAGCTCAGTAAAATGCATGCTGACCCTGGAGGTTTGACTTTGCTTTGCCCCGTCAGGTTTTTGTATACAAAATCTTTTGCGTCTGAACGATCAGCCCTATCCCAGGAGAACACCGGTGTTGGAACTGTCTGATCAGAAGATTCAGCCTGCACGCCGATATTGCACATCAGTCGCAACGAAAGTGCGCACTATCGTGTACAAAGCAAACTGTCATACCTCCACTCGATACAGGGAACCCCTGCTGCGGCTTCCAGAAAAAATGCAGCCCATCGTGCCTGTCCATGCAACAAGCAGCTGTTGCAAGCGGCCACAGTTGATGTGCTTGCTGTGAAAGTTCTATGTGACAGCGAGCCGTGAAGCCAATTGCTAAATCCTCGTCGGGTTTGCGCAAAATAACAGATAGCAAAGCTGCAAATTCAGAAACTCAGAGGCTTTCGCGCTGTGCATTCTTCTTCTTCTTCGTGTTCTCAGATCTGCATTGACAAGACAAAGCTATACAGAGTCCTTTGACAAGGCAGGTAGCCGTGCCAGGCTTTTGTTCATCGGGTGTTCGTATCTCAATCAGCTGCTTAGCAAGCCTTCTGGCGACTTGTGAGCTGCTGTTTGTTTGGAGTATAGGCAAGGTGTTTAAGCTTTGTTTGGGCTCAGCGCACGGAGGCAGTCAAAGGCGCCCTGATCGTGAACAGAGCGTCAGATAAACCCAGCGCTGCTCACAGAGAGCGGGCGACTCCGCCTCGATCGCCCCTGCTGCAGCCAAATCTGTGTGTGAGAAAGCACAAGGTGCTTCCCCACGATAGGTTACCATGGCAGCCCAGGGAAACCGGAAGAACCGTCAGGTACGATTGAAAGGTCTTTGGTCGCGGTCGCAGTATCAAGAAAGCCTGCAACAACACAGCCGAGTCTTGATTGACGAGGTCCTGCACTTCTGTGTGCAGTGCAAAAGCAGCTCACTCAACTGAACCACTCTCTTCGACACATGCATGTGCATGCATGAACTGACATGCTTGTTGCACTTGTTTGGCTGCTGTTCCCTCTTGTCACCATATGCTAGTTTGCCGAGCCCCTTTTGCACCCTGCAGTTCAAGATAGAGCCCTTCAAGCATCCTGTCAAGATGGATCCCAAGTATGGAGGTATGTGCAGGCTATAAATATCTTAGACTGTGGGAATGTTAGTGATCGAGGCATGCAGCAAACCAGTGTGCTTGTTTTATGCAGAGAAAACCTGGAAGGTACTAGAAGACGCTATTCATGAGATAAACAACCACAACGCTAGCGGCTTAAGCTTTGAAGAGCTCTACAGGTGCGTCATAATTGCCAAACGGATCTCAGACCGTCAGCCATGATGATGAATTCCTCTGTTTTGGTCTTGCAGGAATGCATACAACATGGTCATCAATAAGTTTGGTGACCAGCTGTACAGTGGTCTGGAGGAGACCATCATCAAGCATCTGCGGTTCATAGAAACAAAGGTGGAAGCAGCACAAGGGGAGAGTTTCCTGCGCGAGCTCAAGCTGCGGTGGGACCATCACAATAAGTCCATGCAGATGATCAGGGATATCCTCATGGTATGGTTGTACATGCAGACTTTGACATGCTCATTCTCGTGCCAGCATGCTGTATGTTTTGTCATGCTCATGTTAAAACAAACTGTCAAACAGACTTAATCAGTCAACACAGGGCTTTGCCATAAGTTGTGCTTCGTTTTGCAGTATATGGACCGGATATATGTCAAACACCAGAATAAGGTACCTGTACATCAGCTTGGCCTTGACAAGTGGCGAGATGTTGTGGTTCGCAACAAGAAAGTAAGAGAGCGTCTGCTGACAACGCTGCTGGATCTGGTGCAAAAAGAGCGCACTGGAGAAGTCATTGATAGAGCGCTCATGCGTTCAATCACCATGGTCAGTCACAGATCTGCTGTATCTTGCTGTCCTGTGCTGTGCTGTTGCTGATACACATGCCACTGAGCAGCCTCTGCACACCAGCTTGCGCCATTCAAGGCATTTCTGCTCGGTGGCATGTGTGCATATGCGCATGTAGCAAAGCCTCTTGCTGCCTGGACACTGTGTTTGGGCTTTGCGCTGAGCAATGTTTTGGGCATCGAGACACAGTTGTTACAATGCTTGCAGATGTTAATGGATCTGGGGCCTGTTGTATATGTAGAAGACTTTGAGAAGCATTTTCTTGCCAAAGCCTCTGAGTTCTACCAGGTACTGCTTGCAAATGAGTGCTTTGACAAGACCCAGTAGCAGCAACAAATAGTGTTTGCTGCCTTGTGCAAATTCGTGCACAAGGCAGCAAAGTTACCACGATGAGCCTAGAACGCTGAATTGCTGGTTTTCCTTCCTGTATGTTGAATGTTATGGTTGTGTACATCTTTGCACCAGCAGACACTGATTGCATCACACTGTTCAGAGCAACTATGCCCAATGCAAAGTATGACTGACTGGGTGCCACTGACATGTGAGTCTGCACATGCTGCTGAGTCTCAGCATAACTGCCCAAGCACAGTTACTGTTCCAAGCATGTGCACTTTGGAATACCTAGACATTCTGAGGGTGCTGCATGCCTTCAGGCTGAGGCTCAATGCTATATTGGAAGCAGTGACTGCCCTGACTACCTCAAGAAGGCAGAGAAACGCCTTGGCGAGGAGATTGAGCGTGTAGTGAATTACCTGGACCCCTCTAGTGAAGCACATATCACCAAGGTTGTAGAGAATGAGCTCATTGGCAAGCAGGTATGTGTTTCAGCCTACAATCTGCAAGAAACTGCCTGAGAACCAATCACAGCTTGCCTGCACCTGGTACATGCAGCAGCATTTATGGCGAGCCTTGCAATATGTGCAAACAACAGCTTGCAAAGGCCAGAGCTGCGCGACACCCACTTGTCAACGCTTGGGCACCATAAGTGTCTTGCGAATGCATTGCGTCACACCTTAAAGATGGTGTACAACAGGCTTGTACGACAGTCATATGTGATGCAGATGAGGGCATTGGTAGAGATGGATAATTCCGGCCTGGTAGTTCTGCTGGAGCAGGCTCAGTACGAGGATTTAGCTCGCATGTACTCCCTGTTCAAGCAGTTGGACGAGGGCCTGAACATGATCCGCACCATCATGGGAGAGCACTTGAAGAGTGCAGGCAGCGCCTTGGTGCAGGATCCAGAGAGCACCAAGGACCCTGTCGACTTTGTGCACCGCTTGCTGGCCATGAAGGACAAATACGACAGGTGTGTCCATCTTGTGGACAGCAGGTGCAAGTTGATGTACGTCAAGTTCTGGCTGCCAAAAGGCAGTCCAAAAGCTTGTAGTCTTGGGAGACAGACCTCGTCAGTCTCATGATCTCTGCCTGCAATGCGTGTACACGTATTGCAGTGGTGCATGGCCAGCAAGCTGTGTATGAAATGGCTCTGGCTCTGTCGGTGTGTGTGCATATCAGGCAGAGGCCATGAAATCAACGGGTCAGAGTTCAGTAGGGTCAGTAGGGAAAGAGGGTCTACAAAGTGCAGAATGTGATTGAGCACTGCATTCATAAATGTGGTCTGCAGCACTGGCCACAAGGTTGCTGTCAGGTGATTGTGTGTATGCAATCGTGAGGTCAACTCCTGTTGTGCCTCTCTGCAGAATCATTGCTGTGTCCTTCAATAACGACAAGACTTTCCAGAACGTCTTGAACCACAGCTTTGAGTCCTTCATCAACTTGAGTCAGCGAAGTCCTGAATACATCAGCCTGTTCATGGATGACAAGCTGCGCAAGGGCCTGAAGGGCATGTCAGAGGATGACATTGAGGGTGTCCTGGATAAGGTCATGATGCTCTTCAGATACCTTCAAGAAAAGGATGTCTTTGAGAAGTACTACAAGCAGCACTTGGCCAAGAGGCTGTTGTCAGGCCGGACGGTGAGCACCTGGACTGTCCACTTGCCGATGTTCAGTCTGAAGCATGTGGCTTGGCAGGCTGCTTTCCTGGAAATCCCAGGAAGAATGCTCTGTGCATGGCATACACCAGAGCATCTCCTGGTGGAGAGAACT
>JAABUK010006204.1_pt1 | contig 18006 bp, 16 predicted proteins | sample 5559141 | NCBI WGS metagenome assembly JAABUK01 (sample SAMN10711869, study PRJNA513367) | rock metagenome | isolation source: Antarctica rocks | place: Antarctica: Victoria Land, Pudding Butte nord | collected 2016-01-03 | reverse complement strand
CAGCCTCTTGCTCAGCCGTCGCAACCAAAGAAGACCGACCCGCCATGACCATCACCCAGCAAACGCCAACGATAACCCGACGCTACCATCCGTAAGACAGACCGGGGAAGCCTGCTTAGGTGTAGCCCTCCCGCGCGAAGGCGATGGCGACGGCGCGGCCGATGCCGCTGTCGGCACCGGTGATGATGGCCCGGCGGCCCAGCAGCCGGCCCGACCCGCGGTAGCTGGCCTCGCCATGGTCGGGCCGGGGGTTCATGTCGGCGGCCAGGCCGGGCACCGGCTGCGGCTGCGGCGGGAACGGCGGGCGCGGATACTGCTTGGTCGGGTCCTGCATGGTGTACTGGTCAGGCATCGGGCGCTCCGGTCATGGCGAACCGGGACGGAACGCCGGGACTGGCTGCGGGTTTGCCCGGACGGACGCGCGGAGCAAGCGCCCGGCGTCGCTCCCGGCTGGGTCCTGGCGCCGTTCAGCAGCGGCAGGGCTTCCCGGCAGCCACGCTCAATGCAACGGCCAGGTCCGGGTGATCAGCCAGGTGCCAAGGCCGACGACGAGGCATGACAGCGGCAGGCCCATGCGCCAGTAGTCGCTGAACCGGTAGCCGCCGGGCGCCATCACAAGCAGGTTATTTTGGTGGCCGATGGGCGTCAGGAAGTCGCAGGACGCACCGAGCGCAACCGCCATCAGGAAGGCGTCCGCCCCGAAGCCGAGGTTGCCCGCGACGGAGGCGGCGACCGGCCCCATGACCAGCACCGCCGCGGCATGGTGCAGGAAGGGCGTCACCAGCATGGTGGTGACCAGGATGAAGCCGACCGCCAGGCTGCCCGGCAGGTGGGCCGCGACGAGCGTGAGCGCGTTGCCGATCAGCCCTGCCGCCCCGGTGTCCTTCAACGCCTCGCCCACCGGGATCAGGCAGCCGAGCATGACCACGATGGGCCAGTCTATCGCGTCGTACGCCTGCTTCGGGCTGAGCACGCGCAACAGCACGACCAGCGTGGCGGCGACGAAGAACGCGATCTCCGCCGGCACCAGCCGCGTCGCGATCACGATGATGGCCGCCGCCAGGACGGCGACCGGCAGCAGCCGCGGCCGTTGCTGCCCGAGCGCCAAGTTGCGCTCGGCCAGCGGCAGGCACCCGAGCTGGGCCAGCGCGTCGGTCAGTCCGCCCTGGCGGCCCTGGATCACCACGGTGTCGCCGACCTGGAAGCGGGCCTTCCGCAGCCGGTCCCTGATCCGGTGCCCGCTGCGCCCCACCGCCAGCACGTTCACCCCGAAGCGGTGGCGCACTTGCAGGGTCTCCAGGGTCTGGCCGGCCATCACGGAGCCTTCGGTGACGACCGCCTCCACCGCCTCCAGCTCGTCGTCCTTGCTGCCGGTCGCCGGCAGCTCGACGGCGCCGAGCAGCTCCAGTCCGCCCTGGTCAATCACCGGCTTGAGCGTGACCGGGTCGCCCTGCAGGATCAGCAGGTCGCCGGCATAGAGCGTCCAGTGCCGGCCCGGGACGTATCGCCCGTGCCCCTCCCGGATGATCGCCGACACGACGACGTTGCCGTCGCCAAGGGCCTCCAGCTCGCCGACGGTCTTGTCCGCCAGCGGCGACCCCGGCGGCAGCCGGGCCTCGCTCGTGTACTGCTCGATCTCGAACCGCCGCTCGGCCGGGGCCTGCCCCTTGCGGCCCTTGGGGATCAGCCGCCAGCCGACCGCCAGGAAGCCGATTGCCATCACCGAGAGCGGCAGGCCGACCGGCGTGAAGTCGAACAGCGTGAACGGCTTGCCCTGCGTCTCCTGCCGCACGGCGGAGATCAGCAGGTTCGGCGAGGTGCCGATCTGGGTGATGGTGCCGCCGACGAGCGAGCCGAACGCCAGCGGCATCAGGTAGAGCGACGCCGGGCGCTTGCTGCGCTCGGCGGTCTGGATGGCGATGGGCATGAAGATGCCCAGGGTGCCGACGTTCTTCATGAAGGCCGACAGGAACGTGACGCAGGCCGTCAGGGCGCCGACTTGCAGCGAGGTGGTGCGGAGCCGCGTGAGCAGCCGCCGGGTCGCGGCCTCGATGACGCCCGAGACCGCGACCGCGCGGCCAAGCACCAGGACGGAGGCGATGATGACGACGACGGGGTTGGAGAACCCTTCGAAGACCTTCTCCCGCGGCACGATGCCCGTCAGCGCGGCGCATGACAGCGCCAGGGCGGCGACGACATCGTAGCGCAGGCGGTCGGACACAAAGAGGCCCAGCATGACGGCGACGATGGCAAAAGCCTCGATCTGGTGCAGGGTCAAGCGCGCGCTCCTGGAGTTGGCCGGGCAGCGGCTGGCGGACGCTGCACGGCCCGCACGACTAGCGCCACGGCTCTCCAGAGTCATCCCAGAGTCATCAGGGTGGACTGATGCAGCCACGACCATGCACCCGGCGGGGCCAGCCGGGCGTTCCAGCGCCCTTGACGAAGGGTCCAGGACCCGTACGGGTGAAGGCGGGCGGAACCCTGCCCAACGAACGGGAGACGACCGCCTTGCACCTCCTTGGCATCAACTGGGTCAGCTTCACCGAGCAGAACGGCCGCAAGCTGCTGCTCTCGGTCGGCCTCGTCCTCGTGGTGGCCATCGGGCGCGCGCTGACGCACGGCGTCTATCGCGTCGTGCTGCGGGGCGAGACGCCGCGCGCCATACAGGCGCGGTTCTGGGCGCACCAGATGACCAACCTGTCGCTGGCCCTGCTCATCGTCCTCGTGCTGATATCCATCTGGTTCGAGGACCCGGCCCAACTGGCGACGGCGCTCGGGCTGGTCGGCGCGGGCCTGGCCTTCGCGCTGCAGCGCGTCATCACCGCGTTCGCCGGTTACGTGATCATCCTGCGCGGCAACAACTTCACCGTGGGCGACCGGATCAGCATGGGCGGCGTGCGCGGCGACGTGCTGGCGCTGGGGTTCATCCAGACCACGCTGATGGAGATGGGCGTCTCGCCCGGCAGCGACGCCGGGCCTTCGGTGTGGGTCAAGAGCCGGCAGTTCACCGGGCGCATCGTGACGGTGAGCAACGCCAAGATCTTCGACGAGCCGGTCTATAACTACACGCGCGACTTCCCCTACATTTGGGAGGAGATCAGCGTGCCGGTCCGCTACGGCGCCGACCGGCAGCAGGCCGAGGCGGTCATGCTGGCGGCGGCCCGGCGGCGGACGCTGGACCCTGCCTCGATCTCGGAGGAGGCCGCGCGCGGGCTGCAGCGCCGCTTCGACCTGCATCCGCTGGATTTCGAGCCGCGGGTGTTCTACCGCCTGACCAGCAATTGGCTGGAGCTGACGGTGCGGTTCGTCTCCAGAGACCACGGCACACGCGCGGTGAAGGACCAGATGACGCGCGACATCCTGGACGGCTTCGACGCCGCGGGGATCGCCGTGGCGTCCGCCGCGCTCCGCATTGACGGGCTGCTGCCGGCCGAGGTCCGGGGGGGGGCGCCCCAGGCGTAGCGGCGCAGGATCGTCTGCCTCCGCCCACGGACGGCGCGACCCGGAATGCGGGATGTCACGCAAAGCCGCGGTGGAGCTGCCTGCCCCGATGCCGGGCGCGCTGATGGGGCTGCCCGTGGATCATGGCGTGGATCATGACGTGACCGGGCCTGCGCGTGCCTAGTGCCGTGGGCATCGCAAGGAGGCAGTTGGCGAGAACCAGCAAGCGGCGTCGTGCCCAAGCGGCGGCAGTCGTGGTGTTCTTGCTTCTTCTTTGGATGTGCCGGAGGTGTGCTGGCCTTCATCGGAGCGTCAGGCTCCGGTCAGCCCGGCCTCGCCGCCCCTACGGCCGCGAACCCGCGCCGCTCGAAGATCGCCCGCGCCTCCGGCCCGGCTAGGAACAGCAGCAATGCGCGCGCCTCGGGCGTATCGCCGTCCCGCGTGACCGCGAACGGGTAGGTGATCGGGTCGTGCGTGCCCTCCGGGAAGGTGCCCGCCACGGCCACGCCCGCGCTGGCGGCGGCGTCGGTCGCATAGACGATGCCGGCCGGCGCCTCGCCGCGCTCGACCAGCAGCAGGGCGCCGCGCACGTCCTCGGCCCTGGCCAGGCGCGGCTCCGCCTGGGGCCACAGGCCCAGGGCGGTCAGGGCCTGCCTGGCGTAGATGCCGGCCGGCACGTGCGCCGGGTCGCCGGTGGCGAGGCGCCCGCCGGGGCCGAGCAGGGCGGCGAGGTCCAGGCCGGGGCCTATCGTCACCTGCCTGGCCCGGTCCCTGGGCACCACGAGGACGAGGCTGTTGGCCAGCAGGTCGCGGCGGCTGTCCGCGGCGACCAGGCCCCGCTGCGCCAGGTAGTCCATCCATTGCTGGTCGGCGGAGGCGAACAGGTTGGCCGGCGCCCCTTGCTCGATCTGCCGCGCGAGCGTCGAGCTGGACGCGAAGGTGAGCCGCGGCGGCGCGTGCCCGGCCCGCTGCCAGGCCGCCGAAACGTCCGTCATGGCGTCGGTCAGGCTCGCGGCTGCGAACACCGTGACCTGCTGGGCCGCCGCGGCGAGCGGAGACAGTGCAAGCAAGCCGGTAACCAGAAGCCTGGGCAGCATGGGACACCTCTTGGCCGGGTTCGTGGGTGAAGATGCAAAAGCCAGTCAGTGCTACACTTGATGAAGCGCAATGCATGTGCCAGCGTGGAATGCAGGCATGGCCCGGCGATGGTAGCCTGCTTGGCGGGAAGGCGGTGCCGGATGGGCACTGCCGGGCTGTCACGCCTGGACGGCCGGAACGCGCCGCTTCGCGGTCACTGAACCTGCTTGGCGCGACCGGCGCCTTGTGCCGGGACAAGGCGTGGCCCTGACGGCATGGCCGCGGACCAGCACATGCCGGCTGCCCCTGCATGGAGATTGGCCTATGCTCGCGGGCACCACGACAAGAGGAAAAACAGGCAGCATGGACGCCAACCTTCGCAACGCCGCGGCCATTGGTCCCGGTCCAAGGGTGACGGCCGTTCCGGTCCCGGTGACGAGGGAGCGGCTCGACGGGACCGGCGCGGCGGCGGGCATCCGTCCCGTCGCGGTCGAGGTTGCGGTCAACGTCATCTATGGCACCGTGCCCTACGCCGTGATGATGATGACGCCGGCCGACCTGGAGGACTTCGCGGTCGGGTTCAGCCTGACGGAGGGCGTGATCCAGGCGCGGGCCGACGTGCGCGGCACGCGGGTCGAGGACGACCCCGACGGCCTGCGCCTGGTGGTCAACCTGGCGGCGGACCGCTTCCACACCCTGCTCGCCCGGCGGCGGTCCATGAGCGGGCGCACCAGTTGCGGCGTGTGCGGCATCGAGGACCTAGCCGCCGTGCCGCGCGCGCCGCAGCGGCTGCGGGACCACGCGGCGGCAAGCACGTCCGCGATCCGGCGTGCCCTGGACGATCTGCCGGGCCTGCAGACGCTGAATCAGGACACAGGCGCGGTCCATGCCGCGGCCTGGGCCGGGCCGGACGGCGCCATAACCTGCCTGCGCGAGGATGTCGGACGGCACAATGCGCTGGACAAGCTGGTCGGCGCCCTGCTGACCCGCGGGGTGGACCCGTCCGGGGGCTTCCTGCTGGTGACGAGCCGCTGCTCGTACGAGATGGTCGAGAAGGCGGCGGCGCTGAACGCCGGGACGCTGGTGGCGATCTCCGCCCCGACCTCGCTGGGGGTGGAGCGGGCACGGCACCACGGCATCACCCTGGTCGGCCTCGCCCGCAAGGACACGATGACGGTCTTCACGGGGCCGGCACCCTCCGGCGGGTAGGCGGCAGGCAGGCAGGACCAAGCGGGCGCCGCCGGCTGACCGCGACGGCGGGAACGCCCCGGCACGGCGCCCACGGGGTCACCTAATCCGGTCGCGGCCACACATGCGGGTACCGCCGCTTCGGCGGCAAGACCGTGGAGCCTTCATTGCCCAGCCCGACCCGCCTGCTCATCGCCTTCTACTCGCGGACCGGCTCGGTGGAGACGCTTGCCGTTGCCGCCGCGGACGCCGCGCGGGAGGCCGGCGCCGAGGTGCGCCTGCGCCGGGCGCGCGAGGTGGCCCCCGAGGAGGCCATGGCGCAGTCGAAGGGCTGGCTGGAGAGCGCCCGGCGGCAGAACGCCCTCTACGAAGCTCCCACAAAGGACGACGCCGAGTGGGCCGACGCCATCCTGTTCGGCACGCCAAGCTACTTCGGCGCCATGGCGACGGAGCTGAAGAACTTCCTCGACCAGCTCGGCCCGCAGTGGAAGCAGGGCGCTCTGGCCGGCAAAGTGGGCGGGGCGTTCGCCTCCGCCTCCTGGCCGCACGGCGGGACCGAGGTGGTCACGCTCTCGATGTACGTGCCGATGGCGCACCTGGGCATGGTGGTCCTGCCGACGGGCTACACGGACGAGGCGATGCTGGAAGCGGGGTCGCCCTATGGCGCCTCGGCCATCGCCGGGTCAGACAACAAGGCGCCGCGCGGCGAGGACCTGGACGCCATGCGGCACCAGAGCCGCCGCATGGTGGCCATCACCGGGGCGCTGATCGCCGCGGGGGAGATGCCAAGCCGCCGCGGGTAGGCCCGGGCGACACAGGAGCCTCCATCCGCCGCGCAAGGGCCATGAGGCGGAACCTGCGACTGCACCGTGGGCACCGCCTCACCCAGCTATGGAACGAGGTTGCCACGACGGCGCAGCCCCGCCCCATGCGCCGGCCAGCTCGTGGCGCGGGGGGGGGTGCGGGACGCGATGGCAGCGGGCGGCGTTACGCTTGAATGGCGTGGGAGGATCGCAACCTCGCCGCCCGCGTCACGCCACCAAGCCGCACCCCTGCACCAGGGCACCTATCGGACCTGGTTTACTCCCGCGCCGGACAGCCCTAGCGTACGAGCAACGGCGGCAAGCGCCGGTTCCAAGGAGGGTCGTCCGCCCATGTCAGCCATTGCCCGACTGCCCACTATCCGACTGCCCATTGCCCGACTGCTGCCCGCACTTGCCCTGGCCGCCGCCCTGCCCGCGGCGGCGCAGGCGGCCGACCCGATCCGCATCGGCGTGATCGCCGAGAACTCCGCCATCAGCGGCATCGCCATCCCGAACGCCGCCATTATCGCCGCCGAGGAGATCAACGCCAAGGGTGGCGTGGACGGCCGCATGATCGAGATCGTGGCCTACGACGACCACAACTCCGCCGCCGACGCGGTGCGCGCGTTCCAGCGCGCGGCGAACCAGGACAAGGTCCACGCCGTCATCGCCACCTATACCAGCGAGGTCGCCCTGGCGCTGGAACCCTGGGCCGGGCGCCTGCACATCCCCACCATCACGCCCGGCGCCGCCAGCGACGAGATCAGCAAGCGCATCCACGGCGACTACGAGCACCTGAAGTACAACTTCCATGGCTACCTGGCGTCCGCCTTCCTGGCCCAGTCGGTCTGCGACGCCGCCAAGGACCTGCTGGTTGACAGCAGCCTGCACATGAAGACCGCCGTCATCATGAGCGAGGACGCCGCTTGGACCGGCCCGCTGGACGCCGGCTACGAGGCGTGCCTGCCAAAGATCGGCCTCAAGGTCCTGGACCACATACGCATGTCCCCGGACACCACCGACTTCACCCCGATCTTCAACGGGATCGAGGCCAAGAAGCCCGACGTGATCATCACCGGCATCAGCCATGTCGGCGTGCAGCCAACGGTGCAGTGGACCAACCTGCAGGTGCCGGTCCCGATGTTCGGCATCTCGTCGCAGGCCACCTCCAGCACGTTCTGGAAGGACACCAACGGCGCGACCGAGGGCGTCGTGTTGCAGCTTGTCGCGGTGGACACCGTCGCCAGCACCACAAAGACCATGCCCTTCGCGGCGGCCTACACTAAGCGTTACGGCATCACCCCGGCCTATTCCGGCTATGGCGCCTATGACGACGTATATATCCTCGCCGACGCCATACATCGGGCCGGCGGGACCGACCCCGACAAGATGGTGACGGCGCTGGAGGCGACGGACTGGGTCGGGACCGTGGGCCGGGTCCAGTTCTTCGGCAAGGACGACCAGTTCACCCACGCCGTGAAGTACGGCAAGGACTACGTGAGCGGCCTGGTCGTGCAATGGCAGAACGGCAAGCAGGTTGCGGTCTGGCCGCCCGCCGTGGCGACGGGGACGCTGCGCTTCCCGGGTTTCGTCAAGGTGTCGAACTAGCCCGGCCTGACCCGGCGGCAGGCGGATGCTGGCCCTCCAAATCCTGATAGACGGCTTTGCGGTCAGTGCGCTGTATGGCCTGGGGGCGGTCGGCTTCACCCTGATGTTCGGCGTGTCCGGCGTGCTGAACCTGGCGCATGGCGGCATTATGCTGGTGTCCGCCGTGGTCGCCTGGCTGGTGGCCGACCAGTTCGGCGCCTATGGTGGCGCGCTGGCCGGGCTGCTGGCCGGCATCGCCATGGCGTTCGCGACCTATGGCCTGGTCGTGCGGCCCATACAGCGGTCGCGCGCGATCCCTGCGGAGGAGAAGGAGATCTTCGTCCTGACCGGGACGCTGCTGTGGGGCATCATGATCCAAGAGGCCGTCGCCTACTTCACGACGACCAGCCCCCATACCGTGCGGCCGTTGATCGCGGGGGTCACGATGATCGCCGGGGTTCGCACCCCGACCAACGAGATACTGACCGCCGTGCTGTGCTGGGCGGCCATCGGGCTGCTGTGGCTGCTGGTGAACCGCACCCGGGCCGGCAAGGCGCTGCTGGCGGCGTCCATCAACCCGCGCGGGCTGACCCTGCTGGGGTTCGAGCTGCAAAGCATCTATCTGCTCGTCTGGGCGATCTACGGCGTGCTGGCCGGGACCGCCGGGGTGCTGCTGGGCGCCTTCCTGGGCGTGTCGTCGGACAACGCGGGGACGCTGACCGCCTCCGCCTTCTCCATCGTGGTGCTCGGCGGCCTGGGCAGCGTCACCGGCTCGCTGGTGGCGGCCTATGCGGTCGGCTACCTCGAAACGGTGACGGCCTACCTGATCTCCCCCTCGCTCCGCACCATCCCGGCGCTGCTGCTGCTGGTGGTCGTGGTCTATCTGCGCCCGCAGGGCCTGCTGGGGCGGCGCTGATGCGGGCCGCATTGCGGTCGCCGCTGCTTTGGATTGGAGCGCCAGGGCTGGTGGTCGCGGCGGCGCTTCCGCTCGGCGTGTCCAGCTACGTCCTCGGCATCCTTACGGTCGGCTACTATTTCGGCGTGTTCGCCATGTCGTGGGACCTGCTGTTCGGCTTTGCCGGGGAGGTCAACTTCGGGCCGACGTTCCTGGTGGGGCTGGGCGCCTATGGCGCCGGCATCCTGAACAGCGAGGCCGGGCTGCCGATCCCGGTCTGCATCCTGTTCGGCACCGCCCTGGCCGTGGCGGGCGGGCTGCTGCTGGCGGTGCCGGCGCTGCGGCTCAGCGGCCCCTATTTCGGGCTGACGACGCTGGTCGCAGTGCTGCTGCTGCAGCAGATGGTGACGGTGTTCGCCAAGCAGACCGGCGGCGAGATCGGGCTGACGATCCCCGACGTCATGTCCATTGACGAGGCCACCAACTACTACATCGCGCTCGGCCTCATGGCGGTGAGCGGCGCCGTGCTGTTCGGGCTTTCGCGCTCGGCGGCCGGGCTGATCCTGCAAGCGTGCGGGCAGGACCCGGTGGAGGCGCAGGCGCTGGGCTTCAACGTCACCAAGCACAAGGTGGCGGCGTTCTGCGTCAGCGCCTTCTTCAGCGGCCTGGCAGGGGCGATGCTGGTGTTCTACTTCGGCACAGCCTCGCCGGGAACGGTCATAGACATCGCGGTCGGCGTGCAGGTCATCATCGCCGCTGTGCTGGGCGGGCGCCGGACCATCCTGGGCGCCGCCCTCGGCGCGGTCGTGCTGATCCTGGCGGGGGAGGCGCTGCGCCCCCTGGGGCAGCTCAGCACCTTCATCGTGTCCGCGGCGGCACTGCTGACGATCCTGTTCCTGCCGGCTGGGCTGCTGGGCGCGCTGGTGCGGGATCGGCAGTGACAGGACCGGCAGTGAAGGACCGGCAGTGACCGGCTTGCTTGAGGTCCAGGGCCTCGTGAAGCGGTTCGGCGGCCTGGTGGCGGTGGGCGGCATGTCGTTCGGCGTGGCGCCCGGCGAGATACTCGGGCTGATCGGCCCCAACGGCTCCGGCAAGTCCACGGTGATGAAGCTCATCATGGGCATCGAGCGGCCGAACGCCGGCAGCGTCCATATTGACGGCACGGATGTTGCGGGCTGGCCCAGCCACCGGGTCGCGCGGCAGGGGGTCGGTCTGGTGTTCCAGCACTCCCGCCCGCTGCACCGGCAGACCGTGCTGGAGAACATCAAGCTCGCCTTGCTGCCGGACTCGCTGCTGCGCCTGTTCGCCGACCCCGGCGTGGACCGCCGCGCCCGCGCCATCGCCGAGCGCGTCGGCCTGGGCGCGGTGCTGGACCGGCGCCCGGCCACCCTGCCGTTCGCCGACCTGCGCCGGCTGGAGCTGGCCAAGGCCATCGGGCGGGACCCCAAGGTGGTGCTGGTGGACGAGCCGTTCGCCGGGCTGACGAGCGGGGAGGTGGGTGCCTTCTCCGACCTGATCGCCAGCTTCCGCGCGGAGGGCAAGGCGGTGCTGCTGGTGGACCACAACGTGAAGGGCGTGGCGGCGCTGGTGGACCGCGTGCTGGCGATGTATCTCGGCGAGCCGATAGCCGAAGGGACGGCCGAGCAGGTGATGCAGGACCCGCAGGTGCGCCGGGTCTATCTCGGCGGCGCCATCGAGACCTCCGTGCGGCAGGCGCCCACAACCAGGTCAGGGCCGCCGCTGCTGGAGGTGTCCGGCGTTGATGTCCTGTATGGCAAGGCGCAGGCGCTGGAGGGCGTGTCGCTGCATGTACGCGAGGGCGAGTTCGTCTCGGTCGTCGGGCTGAACGGCGCGGGCAAGACCACGCTGTTCAACGCCATCTCCGGCCTGGTGCCCTATGCCGGCAGCATCGCCTGGGCCGGCGACTCCCTTGCCGGGCGCAGCGCGGCCGTCATCGCGCGCGGCGGCATCGTGCAGTGCCCGGAAAGCCGGGAGCTGTTCGGCAGCATGAGCGTGCGGGAGAACCTGGACCTCGGCGGCTCCCGCCTGCCCCGGGCGAAGCGCGACGAGTTGCTGGACTGGCTGTTCGGCTTGTTCCCGATCCTGCGGTCCCGGCAGGCGCAGCGTGCCGCGACGCTGTCGGGCGGTGAGCAGCAGATGCTGGCCATCGCCCGCGCGCTGATGATGCAGCCCCGCCTGCTGATCCTGGACGAGCCGACGCTGGGCCTGGCCCCGGTGATCCTGGAGCAGCTCAGCCGCGCGCTGGAGGTGCTTCGCAACACCACCGCGATCACGGTGCTGCTGGGCGAGCAGAACGTGACGTTCGCGCTGCCGCACGCCGACCGGGTGTATGTGCTGGAGCACGCCCGGATCGTATGGGAGGGCGACCCCGTCCGCTTCGCGCAGGAGGCCGGGGCGGCTTACCTTTGAGGGTGCAATTGCCGGCTGATGTTCTTGCCGCATCCTGCCTTGGGCGGGCGGCTTTGCTGACGGCCTGGATGTCCCCTCGGCCTGGCCTGCGCCCGGCACGGGGCGGGACGCGCAGGTGACGGCCGCCATGCAGCCCGGACGATGGCTGATCCTGGCCGATGACCTGACCGGCGCGGCCGACTGCGCCGTTGCGTTCGCCCGCAGCGGCAACGCGGCGTCGGTGGCCTGGGGCGCCGTGGCGCCGGGCGACGCAGTGGTGGCGTTCGATGCCGATAGCCGGCGTCTGCCGCCCGATGCCGCGGCGGCACGCCATTTGGCGTTGTTAAGTGCTCATCACGGCACTGGCACGGCCCTGTTCAAGAAGATCGACTCCACCTTGCGCGGCCAGCCGGCGGCAGAGCTGGCCGGGATGGTGCAGGCCCTGCGCCGGCGGGGACTGGGCGCATTGTCCGTCATGGCCCCGGCGTTCCCGGCGATGGGCCGCACGACGGAGGACGGTCATGTCCGGGTATGCGGCCAGGCGCTGGAGGCGACGGCGCTTTGGGCGCGTGATCACGGCTACGCCACTGCCCACCTGCCTTCCGTGCTGGAGGGCGTGGGCCTCCATGTGACGCTGGCACGGCTGGACATGGTGCGGGCCGGACCGGCAGCCTTGGCCGGGCGGATCGGGGACGCGCTCGCGGCCGGGCTGGACATCGTGGTGTGCGACGCAGTCACGCACGCCGACCTGGAGATCGTGGCGGCGGCTACGCTGCCGATGGCAGGGGCGCTGTTCTGGACGGGATCGGGTGGCCTCGCACAGGCGCTGGCTGGCCCTGCCCTCGCCGGTCAAGCCGGACCTGTCGAGGTTGCGGGCGGCATCCTGCTCGTGGTCGGCAGCGTCGCCGAGGCGTCGCGCGCCGCGTCCGCACTGCTTGCCGGCGACCCCTCGCTGCTGACGGAACGCATCGCGCCGGCCACCCTGCACGCCGGAGCCGGCTGCATGGCCTGGCAGGGCGCGTCCCGGCGCATAGCGGCGGCGCTCGCTTGCGGCGCCGACGTGCTGGTGGAGATCGCAGCCGAACGGGATGCCGACCTGTCCCAGGGCGCCGCCCTGGCCCGGCAGCTCGCGCTGCTCCTGCGTCCCGCGGCGGCCGGTGCCGGCGCGGTGCTCGCCACGGGCGGGGAGACCGCGGTTGCCGTGCTGGACGCCCTGGGCGTCACCGGCATCCGCATGGTTGACGAGATCGAGCCGGGCATAGCACTTGGCCTAGCCCGCGGCGCCATGGCCGTGCCCGTCGTCACCAAGGCCGGCGCGTTCGGCGACGCCGGCACGCTGCTGCGCTGCCTGTCCCACCTGCGCCGCCACCGGCGGACGGAGACGCCACCATGAGCACCGCGACCGGCCACCGGCCTATTATCGCCATCACGATGGGCGACGCCTCCGGCATCGGGCCGGAGATCATCATGAAGGCGCTGGCGCGCGACGACGTTGCCGCCCTGTGCCGCCCCCTGGTGGTGGGCGACGCGGCCCGGCTGCGGGAAGCCGGGGCGCTCGTGGGCAGCGCGCTGGCGGTCAACGCGCTCCAGGTCCCGGACGAGGCGCATTACGCCCGCGGCGCCGTGGACTGCATTGACCTCGGCCTGATCCCGGCCGGGCACCCCTTCGGCACGCTGTCCGCGGTGTCCGGCGAGGGCGCCTTTCGCTACATCGAGCGGGCGACCCGGCTTGTCCAGGCCGGGGAAGCCGACGCGATCTGCACGGCGCCGCTGAGCAAGGAGGCGCTGCACGCCGCCGGGCACAAGTTCCCCGGCCACACCGAGCTGCTGGCCCACCTGACCGGCACGCCGGAGGTGTCCATGATGCTGGTCGCGCCGAAGCTGCGAGTGATCCACGTCACCACGCATATCGGCCTGATCGCCGCGATCCGCCTGATCGAGCCTGGCCTGGTCGGGCGGGTCATCGCCCGCGGGCGCGACACGCTGATAAAGGCCGGCATCGCCGAGCCGCGCATCGGCGTCTGCGGCATCAACCCGCACGCCGGGGAGAACGGCCTGTTCGGCGAAGGCGAGGAGGAGGCGAAGATCATCCCGGCCGTCCGGGCATGCCAGGCCCGGGGCTGGCGCGTGGAGGGGCCGCTTCCGGCCGACACCCTGTTCTTCCGGGCGGCCCGCGGCGACTTCGACCTGGTGGTGGCGATGTATCACGACCAGGGGCACGGCCCGGTGAAGGTGATGGGGCTGGAGGCCGGGGTGAACGTCACCATCGGGCTGCCGGTGATACGCACCTCCGTGGACCACGGCACCGCGTTCGACATCGCCGGCAAGGGCGTCGCCGACGAGGGTTCGCTGGTGGAGGCGCTGCGCCAGGCGGCGGAGCTGGCGCCGAACGGGGCCGGCCCGGCGACCAGGACCATCAACGAAGCAAGGGGATGCAGGCCATGAAGATACGCAGCACCATCGCGTTCGGCTTCGCCGCAGCGGCGGCCTTGGCTCCGGCCGGGGTGAACGCGCAGACGGCGCCGCCGCCGCGCGAGGTTCCCGCCAGGTCGGTCCCGGTGCCGATGACCGTCAGCCCGCAGATACAGGCGATCATCGCGGCCCCGTTGCGCGCCAACTGGGACGTGCTGCCAAGGACCGGCGACGAGTGGCGGGCCACGGCCGCCGCCGGCGCAGCCGCCACGATGCGCCAACTGCCCGGGATGCGGGAGCGGCTGCGCGTGACGGTCGAACCCACGACCATCGCCGGCGTGCGGGCCTTCATCGTGACGCCCGACACGATCCCGCCGGAGAACCGGGACCGCCTCCTGGTTCACGTCCACGGCGGGTGCTACCTGCTCAGCCCCGGCGAGGCCGGCACGTCGGAGGCGATCCTCATGGCAGGGATCGGCCGCTTCAAGGTCGTTTCCATAGACTACCGGATGCCGCCCGATGCCTATTTCCCGGCCGCGCTGGACGACGCGATGGCGGTGTGGAAGGCGGTCACGGCGACCACCGATCCCAGGAAGACGGCGATATTCGGCACCTCGGCCGGAGGCGCCCTGACGTTGGAGATGGTCCTGCGGGCCAAGCAGGACGGGCTGCCGCTGCCGGCCGCCATCGCGCCGGGCACGCCGATGTCGGACGTGACCAAGGTGGGCGACACGTTCAACACGAACGCGATGCTGGACAACGTGCTGGTCTCGCCCACCGGCTTTTGCGACGCCGCCGCGAAGTTCTATGCCAACGGGCACGACCTCTCCGACCCGCTGCTCTCGCCGGTCTATGGCGACATGCACGGGTTCCCGCCGACGATCCTCACCTCCGGCACGCGCGACCTGCTGCTGAGCAACACGGTGCGCGTGCATCGCAAGCTGCGCGAGGCAGGCGTCGAGGCGTCGCTGCAGGTCTATGAGGGCCAGTCCCACGCCGAATATGCCCGGGACGACACCGCGCCGGAGACCAGGGAAGCCTTTGGCGAGATCGCCGCCTTCTTCGACCGTCACCTGGCCAGGTAGCCGGCCCCGGCCTGGGCACGGCCGGCGCCGCATGGGGTTCCCTGCCGCCACTCCCCCCATAGCGGATTTCGTTCCGCTTCGGGACATGCTGCGCGACCCTTCAAGGTCCGGCAAGCCCGCTTCATGGCAACCCGCCGGGCATGGCAGCCGTATCCGGTCCAGGCTTCCGCCATCCAGCCGAGGCCGTCCGGCACGCGGCCTGGCCACCGCTTCAACCTGAGCCTGTGCAACGCCGGGCTGGTCCTAGTCGCCCCCAGCATCGTGGTCGGCCCTGGCAGCGTCCGCGGATGACGCCTGCGCTTCGGCCGGCTGTTCGCAGCACGTTGGAGCGGCCCTGGCCAAAGCCGGGCGGCGCATGGTCCACGGATGGGGCGCCCATCCGCACACGGCATTTGCACACGGGGCCAACTGCACCCTTTCTGGGGCGCGATGGATCGGGACGGACAGGCGCCCAGCACTCCCGCGCAGGACCGGTGCAGCGCCAGGGCAGCCAAGCGGTCATTCCGCAAGCCGCTGCCCTCTCCTGGAAGAAAGACAAGCAGCCCCGGCGGTTGACGCCGCCGCGCAAACGTCCTGTTCTCCGGTCCAGCTTCCACCCCTGCCCCGAAGGCCCCCTGCATGACCGTCACCGCCAACGGCCGCACCGCCGACCACCCGATTGACCCCGCGTTCCTGGAACGCTGGTCCCCCCGCGCCTATGACGGCCAGCCCGTCCCGCGCGAGGACCTGATGACCATGCTGGAGGCGGCCCGCTGGGCGCCGTCGTCCTACAACTCGCAGCCCTGGCGGTTCCTGTATGCCATCAAGGACGGGCCGCACTGGGAGCAGTTCCTGGGCCTGCTGGCCGAGGGCAACCGCGTCTGGTGCAAGAATGCCGGCGCGCTGCTGGTGCTGCTGTCCAAGTCCACGATGGCGGTGCCGGGCAAGGAGGGGGAGGTGCCGTCGCACAGCCACAGCCACGACGCCGGGGCGGGCTGGGCCTACTTCGCGTTGCAGGCGGCGCGGATGGGCTGCCAGGCGCACGGCATGGTCGGCTTCGACATGGACCGGGCGTTCGCCGAGCTGCACGTCCCAATCGGCTACCGGGTCGAGCAGATGATCTGCGTCGGCCGCCGCGGCGACCCGGCGCAGCTTCCGGACGCGGTGCGTGCGCGGGAGCAGCCGAACGCCCGCCGCCCGGTGTCGGAAAGCGCGTTCGAGGGCGCGTTCCCTGCGGCTTGAAGCACGACCGCACCAGGTCGAGCGGCCTGATCGCCGAACATGCCCGCAGAAGCGGAGGCCGGGGCATGACAGATGCATCCACCTGCACCTGTCACGCTTTGGCAGCTAACGCGCCCTGACGCCGGATCAGGCCGCCTGGCTGCGGTCCGCACCGGGGCCGTAGCGCCCGGACAGCAGGGTGCCGCCGCCCGGCGCCACGGCGCGCAGGCCCAGGCGCTCCATCATCTGGAACGCCGTGCAGGCGGCGGCCGAGACGACCGGCAGGCTGGTGCGCCGCTCCGCCTCCGCGATGGCGCCCAGCGACGGCATCTGCACGCAGGCCGACAGCACCACGGCGTCCACGCCCTGGTATCGCAGGCTGGGCAGGCTTTCGAGCACCAGCAGCGGGTCGCGGGCGCCGACCGCCAGGTTGTCCTCGATCTCCAGGGCAACGCGGTCCTGGACCTCGATGCCCTCGGCCTCGATGTAGTCGCAGACAAGCTGGGTCAGCGGCTTCATGTAGGGGGCGATGACGGCGATGCGCTTGGCGCCGATGGTCCGCAGGCCGTGGATCAGGGCGCCGGCGCTGGTGACGACCGGGGCCGGGCCGCCGTTCTCGACGGTGCGGCCGTGCAGCCGGGCCTCGCTCTCGCGGTGGTAGCCGCGGCCCATGCTCATGATGGCGACCAGGCAGGCATAGCCCAGCACGTCCACCCGGGCGTCGGACAGCTCCAGCGCGCAGCGGTCGCTGTCGCGGTCCATGGCCTCCAGCTCGGCCTTCGTGACCTTCTTCATGCGCATGCGGCTGGAATGGAAGGTAAAGCGCTCGGCCTCCACCGCTTCCCGGGCGCGGAACAGCGCGGGGATTTCGGTCTCCATGGTGGTGTTGCTGCTCGGCACGATCTGGCCGATGCGGATCGGTGGCTTGGCTGGCATGGTCGCCTCTCCCGTGCTCTGGCTACGCCCATGCAGGTTGCATGTCGGCCCCCTGCTTGCCAACCGCCGCCGCGCATTGCGGCGCGGCGCGGCAGGCTCTGGCCCTGCCTGGCGAGCCTTGGCGGGGGTTATCGCAAAGTGGACGCAGCGAATGCCAGCCTCCCCGCGCGGGGCTGGTCAGGCCAGCGGCACCATCTGCGGACGGGACCGGAAGTCCAGCCGCTCATACAGGATAGCGAGCGGCAGGCTGACGCCGACCGACGCCAGTGGCAGCACCGCATCCAGGCCGCGCAAGGGCGATTGCGTCCAGGTCTGGTTGGCGGCGCGGGACCACAGGATGACGTAGGGTTCGTCGGGATCAACCAGGACGATCTGCTCGATGCTGTCCACGCCCTTGTACTCGTCGAGCTTGCCAACTTGGTCGAGGGTGCGGGTGGAGCGGGACAGCACCTCGATCACCACGCGGGGGGAAGTTGCCCGCATCGAGTTGCCTTTGAAGGGTCCGCAATCCACTCCCACGTCTGGGCGGCGTCCGTTGGCAGGGGAGGTGACAACGGTCTGGTCCGCGGTGAAAACAGCGCACGAGCTTCCACGAAGCTGGCTGCCGATTTCGACGATTGCATTCGTGACAATCCTGTCGTGCCTCTGCTGCGCCCCGGCCATGGCCCACGGGATGCCGTCCACCAGTTCGTACCGGATGTCCTGGCGGTCCTGCCATTCCCAAAACTCATCAAGCGTCATGCGGGGAAGGGCTGCTTCGCTCATGACGGCAGCATAGCAGGCCGCGCATTGGCGCTCACGCGGAAACGTTGGCGGCGACGGACTCAGCCGGCGGGATCACTGCCCTGGCCAGATGGGGTGGACGGCCCCCAACGGCATCGATGTGCCAAGATGCGGGTCGTGAGAACCGGCAGAAAGGGAGCCGCCCGCAATGAGCATCACCATGATCGGCCTTGATACGGCCAAGTCCGTC
>JAABUK010006203.1_pt1 | contig 18007 bp, 18 predicted proteins | sample 5559141 | NCBI WGS metagenome assembly JAABUK01 (sample SAMN10711869, study PRJNA513367) | rock metagenome | isolation source: Antarctica rocks | place: Antarctica: Victoria Land, Pudding Butte nord | collected 2016-01-03 | reverse complement strand
CTGTTCACCCTACCCTTTCAATAGGTTATGAGTCTCGGTTAGCAAGAAGCTTCCAACGTAATTAGGTCGGAACATTCTAAGCATTTGGTGCTCGGCAACTCGATACGAGACTTATTCAAACGAGCAATCAGCGATCACTTACTACGCGTCTCACGAGGAGACAAATAAGTACACTGACTTAGAGAAGTTCAGTGAAATTCGGCAACTTACTACGCATCTCACGAGAAGGTAAATAAGCACTCACATCAAATCGGCAGTCTACTACGAGTTTTCAAGAAAGCGAACAAATAGACATACTTGAACGCGTCGAAGAACGCATAAAATTTTCATCATCACTGACGAGATTACATTCTCTTCACTTCACTCGTCAATCTATCTAATATTCTTATTTTATTCTTCGATTCTAACAACAAGCTGAGTCTACATCAACGTCATGAACTTCGATGACTTCTTCGTCAAACGACGATCTGTTTCCTGTTGCGATCGTGCACTTCGAGTTAGTCTAACATAGATTGTGTCAGACTATCATAGACTAGTATAGGGCTGATGTTGACACGCTAGCGGCCTAGCGTGCCTTCGTGAGTAAAACTCACGACGTGTTGCATCTTCTTTCTTCTTCAGCTTTGAACTTCTAGTTAGAATACACTCATATGATTCGCTCTATGCAAACTCATAACAAGATGTTTGTGACACAAAGAAATGTGTTTGTCATAGAAATCTGTTGATTACTCGTAACACAAAGAAGTGTGTTTGTTTAAAAGACAATAGAAGCTGATTAGAAGATGCTAAAGAAGAGAAAAGATGCTGAATCATATTTGAGTCAAACCTGAGTCAGATCTAGATCAGATCTCAACTAAATTGTTGACTAGTTCTAATCAATTCTGACACATTCATAACATTATTTTTCTCTTTGAAAATTCATGTTTGCATGAATAGAACAAATGAAACGCAAATTTTCACTGTTTTTCAATTTAGTATGACTTGTCTGAATAAAGTTTATGAAATTCAACTAGAACTTCTTTCAAGCTCTTGAATTCTTCTTTATCAACATAGTATCATTCGTTGTTTCAATCTAGTTCTGTTCATTTGATCTTGTATTGTATTCAATCTTGATAGTGTCTAGAGTTCAAAATGTCATTTATCTTTCAATGATCATCATTTTCAATAGTGAGTGATTTGAAAGATTCTGAATGCTGTTCTGATAAGAAGTTATCAAAATAAGAACACAATAACTTCAAGCTGAACATTGAATGCAACTGCTTCATGCTTATTGATAAACGAAGATGATAGAAGATTTCAACTTTGATCGTGATTTGATAAAGTTCTAGTTGTTTGTCTTTTAAATCTTTGCATGATCTTGTTGTTTTGACGTTTCTGAAAGATAATCAAACTCAGTTATTTACTTCATAAATGACATCTCATCTATGTTTATTGATCTGAGCTTCAATGATCTGCTTCGTCTTTTTCAATTGCTGATAATTGAAGATAAGAAGCTCTTTCATTCAAATGATAATATCATTGACTTTTCTAGCTTCAAGACGTTCGCAAGTTGTCTTGTAGTCAGTTGTATCTGAATCAAAACTTATTCGAAGATGAAACTCTTATTGAAGTAGAATGAGATCATTGAGATGATCAAGAAGATATTGAAATTTTCGTTGAATTTCATCATTGAAAGTTATTTTGCTCAGTCGTTCTGCATGTAATTACAGTAGATTCTAAGTTTGCATTCAATGTCTTAATTGACTCGCTCTGATTGATTGTTGATCTCAGAATGATAAACTGTTGATAGACTAGTCGTGATTCTTAGTCACTTGCAAAGACTTTGTCACATTGTTGATATGAACTGAGAATCTCTGTTCAAAACAATGAAACTAGGTAGATCATGAAGTTGATAGATGTTTCATAGCATGATTCAAATCATTTCTTCAACTGAGATGTCTTTGTCTTTTTAATAACAGAGAACATAGTGACGTTTCTTGATGAGTCAACATATGATTGTGCAAATGACGTTATAATTTTCTGATAGAGATAGCTCAGTGATGAAGTTCATAACTATATTTTTTCAGCGTTTCTGTGAAATCGAGAGAGAATGAAGAAGTTCATTGATGCTATCTTTAGATGTCTTGCTTTGTTGACAGACATCACAGTTTCAAATGTAACGTTTAATCGTTGCTCAATGATCTGATCAATAATAGAAACGTTGAACTAGATTAGTAGTTCTTTGATTGTCAGAATGAGAAATGAAAGACTGATCATGAATTTTCTTTAGCAATTTCGTATGCATATTCTCAGAAACTCACAGTAAATCTTTTCTGAACAGAACGTCGTCAATGATCTTGCAGTGTCTCAATTCAGTGCTATGTAGCTTGAGCTTGTTTTCATTTATAGCTTGTCTATACTCATTGCAAAGCTCATTCATCTTGTTGACATCTTTTACTCGCTGATAGAGATCAACTTCAAATTCAATAGCTAGAATGTTTACTTTATTGAATGTCAGAATGATCTGATAGCAATCTTCAGTACGCTGAGTTGATTCAGAAACGTCAATCAGAAACATTTTGATTAAAGCATTGACTTTAGTGTTCATTTTACCTGATTGAAAAATGATCTGAAAGTTAAACTTGAATAGAATGTTTAGATAATTGACTTGACGTTGAGTTAACTGTTTATTTTTCATGAAGATCTTCAAAGTCTGATGATCAATGAACATCTGAATGAGCAGCTCTGTGCATTTTAGCTTAAGTCTTCAGTGTTCAAAACATTGAATAATGACTAGCAATTTCTTGTCATAAATGTGATAATTGCATTCAGCGAAAATCATGCTCTTGTTATAGAATGCTACTGAGTGAAGAACATCTTTATCATCATACTGAAATAGTATTTCATCTTTGATGTAGTCAGAAGCATTGATTTTCAGAATAGTCTGTCGTTTTGAATCAAAGTGTCGTAGAACTGAGATTGAGCTGACTTGTTTTTTTAGATCATTGAAAGCTTGAACACAGACTTTGTTTTAAACAAAAGACGTGTCTTTTCTAGTCAGCTGAGTGAATGATTTGACTAGCTTTGAGAAGTTCTTAATGAAACGACGATAGAAGTTAATAAATCTCACGAAGCTCTGTACTTCTTTTAGATTGATTGACGTGACTCAGTTGACTATGACTTTCACTTTGATAGAGTTCATATGAAGATCTTGTTCTGACACTATTACTTTTAAGAAGATCGTTTCTTCTACATTGAATTTGCACTTTCAAATGTTTACTTGTAGATCAGCTTCTTGTAGATGAGCTAATATCATCTTGACATGTTGTTTATGTTCTTGTTGAGTTTTACTGTAGATAAGAATGTCATCTAAATAGACTTGACAAAAGTCATTTAGAAAATCTCATAGAACATCATTCATATACTGCTGAAATGAGGCAGAATCATTGATAAGATTAAAGAGTAGCACTTTGAATTTGTATGCTTCTAATGCAATAATGAAAGTTGTATAGTTCTCACTATCAAGATGCATTCGTAGTTTGTTGAAAGTTGAGATGATATCTAATTGAGTCAGATGCTTGCAATCAACTATTTTGTCAATCATCTCATTTATGAGCGATAGAGAATAGCAATTTCTTTTGATAATAGCATTGAGCTTTCAATAATCAACGCAAAATTATAAATCTTCATTTGCTTTTAAGATGAACAGAACGAGTGAGAAATATGAAGCTTTGCTAGAGATTATAAATTCTTTGAAAAGATTCTCGTTCAGATATTTCTTTACTTTCTGAAGCTTGTAAAGAAACATTCAATATGCTCGACAGCAAAATGACGTTGCGTTACTAGTAAGCTTTATCTTATGATTATACAAACAATGAGACAATAGCTTGTCTGCTTGAGCTTGATCAAAGACGTCTAGAAAATTCTGATATTTCAATGATAGCTTGACTTTAATATCTTTTAGATTCTGAGTTGTTTCATTAACTGAAAAGACGTTTATAACATCTAGTTTGCATTGAGTATTGTAAATAATTTTTCTATCAATGTTTTTCACAAACATAGCAAAAATCTCTGTCTGATTCTTCTTTTTTCGTTTTACTAGTGCTTGAAAAGAGACGACGTCTATGTTTTGAATCGAGAATGACTCTTTCTGAATGAAGAAAACTGAGTGCTTGAGCATCTTAAAGATTTTGCTGTGAGCTGCTGAAGAGATCGAAGTTGATCGCGATCAACTTGAGTGCTTTGTATTTGACGAAATCAAAAAAACCGAAATAGAAATATTTAATTGATCAGAAAATGCAATAGTATCATGTCTCATGTTCAATAATATTTCATTTTTGTTCATTCAGAGTTTGCTCAATATAACTTCATGATGCTCGATATCAACTATCAGCATTGACACAGTCAATTTCTTATGACTTTCGATCATAAGATTGAGTAGAATCTTATGAATAATAGTCTTTCTAGCTAACTTCTCATCATAGTCTCGTATTAACTTCTCTTTTGCTAGCAATATAGATTGTATTTCAAGTTTCTGACATACTTTATTGACTAACTTGTCATGTATCAGCGTGTAAATGATGAAATCACTATCTATCAAAGAACGAAGGCTGAAAGAATTGCTTTGAAAGATAAAAGAAGCATTAATCAGAAATGACTTCTCAAAATAGTTTTCTTTCAATAGAACTTCGATTTGACTGCACAAAGATATGATCTCTATTTCTTTAATGACTCTGAAAGAGATAGTTAGTTTTTTGAATCAGAATTGAACTCAGAGTTCAATGTAAATTAATCAAACTTGTCATCTTTTAATGCATTGACTCTTGATCAATCAGAGCACTCTCTAGAAGTATGATCTGATTTGTGACAGATGAAACAAATTTCAGCTTGTAGATTAATGTCTTTGACGCTAGTTAAAATCGCGTCACACGACTTTGAATTATCGACGAGAGTAGTGACTTTGATCTTTCTATAGAGATTCAATGAATCTCATTTCTTAGCAAAGATGGCTTGCTTTTTGACTTTGTTCAGAAATTTCTTTTCTTTGATATCACTCATGACTTGATGCTCATTGTTCAAATGAATCAGATAACTACGAATTTCGTTCAGAGAGTCTGACTGAATCAATTGATTACTTCAAGCTGCATGAAGATGATAGACTATCTTGTCTCGTAGATCAACAATCAATTGCTTTTCGTGATATTCTAAATAGAAGAACAGACGTTGAAACATTGAATAAAAATCACTAAATTTGCTCTTTTCTTGAATGAGATTAGCATATTTTCTTCGAAAGTTTGTCTCTTTGTCGAAATCATCATATAGCTGAGCAAGTTCATCTAACAAATCATTGATCATTTTATAAAGATTCAATGAATTGTGTTGACATCAAGTTAAAGTAGCTTTGACTGCATTTTCATTGATTCTGAAGTGAATATAAATTAGTATGACTTTATCAGTATTGAAATGATTGACGTTGATCTTTAGCTTGTCACGAATCTTTTCTTGTCAATCATTTCAGAAAGATTCTGTTTCATCAGTAAATAGAGATGAATTCAAAAGCTTTTGAGATCGCTTGAATAAATTGAACATGATGAAAGAAGTAGAAGTATCTTCTTTAGTCAATCGCAGTCGATGTTGTAGTTTCATCATCTGATCTTGAAGCTTTTTAAGATTTAGATTCAATCGTTCTTTTGCTCAATCAATTTCTTTGAAACGAGTCTTTCATATTTGTTCACTGAGTATTTTATCAAATAGCTCACAAGCTTCTACATCTAGATCTCGTTGAGTTCAAAGATTGTTTAAATCTTCTAGAAAAACTTCTGAATCTTGTTTGACTCAATGTTGTAGCTGCTCTACATTTTTGATATCTCAAAGATAGAGACTTTCAGAGATTCATTGAGTGTCTGAGAATGAGGCAAGAATTGACGATGTTTTCATACAAAGTCAGTTCTAAGAAATTTCAATAGACGAGAAGATAACTTGAGATAGATAACTGAATCGAGACTTTGATTATTCTTGAAGAAATTGAGTTGAGTATTCACAAATGATTGAATCATGATGAAGATTTTGACGATCGAGCGAAGAACGATGCTCAATAATATGTAGTGAGATCATTTGTTAAAGTGTTTAGTCTTCAAAGAAGAGTGTTGCTGATTTGAGAGAGTTTTTTGTGATTCTCAAGCAATCAATGAAGATTCATTATCGTTGATTCTATTAATTGATTTGAACTGATGCTACTGACTGAGCGATAGATTCTCTAGCAATTCAATGATCATATGTTCTCGTTGATTTTATTGATTTCTTGATGTTGTTCTGTTTTTCAATATCGTCAATCATCAGATACACAAATTTCTTTATACTCATCTCGTTGTCAGTCGAGTGAACTTGAATGAATATAGAAATCAGTATCATGTGATTAACAAATTCTTAAAGTAATGTTGAGATCATGTTTAGAAACTAATCAGAGTGCATGCATGACTAGAATGTTTGATTTATAGAGATAGTTATAACTAAGACTTTAAGAATACAGAAGAAAGAAGATACAAAAGACAAGAAGAACACGCTCTATATAGTAGTTATTCAGATCAATGCTAGTCTCAAAGAAAACGTGTTGAAACACAGGAAAGATGTTGATTTAAAAGATGTTTGCAACACAAAGAAGTGTGTTTGTTTAGAAGACAATAGAAGCTGATTAAAAGATGCTAAAGAAGAAAAAAGATGCTGAGTCATATCTGAGTTAAACCTGAGTCAGATCTAGATCAGATCTTGACTAGATCATTGACTAGCTTTAATTAATTCTGACACATTCATAATAATCAGCTACAAGCTGATTTAGCTGATTTAGCACTACTCTTCATTCTACTCATTTATTTACTTGCTCATTTACTCTTCATTCTACTCATCTATTTACTTGCTCATTTACTCTTCATTCTACTCATTTATTTACTCGCTCATTTACTCATTTATTTACTCGCTCATTTACTCTTCATTCTACTCTTCATTCTACTCATTTATCTACTCGCTCATTTACTCTTCACTTTACTCGCTCATTTACTCGCTTATTTACTCGCTCATTTACTCTTTATTCTACTCGTTTGTTTATTTACTCACTCATTTACTCTTCACTTTACTCATTTATTTACTCGCTCATCTACTCTTCATTCTACTCATTTATCTACTCGCTCATTTATTCGCTCATTTACTCTTCATTCTACTCATTTATCTACTCGCTCATTTACTCTTCATTCTACTCATTTATTTACTCGCTCATCTACTTTTCACTTTACTCATTTATCTTCTTACTCATTTACTCTTCACTTTACTTGACTATTTACTCTTCATTCTACTTTCTATTAAACGCGTCGATTGAGCACATAAAACATGTCAAACAGTGCTTTAAACAATGCTTTCTACATGACTTTCTATCTACTCATCATTCTACATGCTCAGCTATTTACTTAATAATCTTCGCTTCAAGCTTTATAGAGTTAACGCTAAAGAGTTTGAAGTTTTCATCTTCTTTTTCCCTTCATAGTTTCTACTTTCTAAAACAACAACAATTAAAATATCAACATGTTCAGCTATTAACTTAGCTATCAACTTAGCTATCAACTCAGCTATCAACTCAGCTATCAACTCAGCTATCAACTCAGCTATCAACTCAGCTATCAACTCAGCTATCAACTTAGCTATCAACTCAGCTATTTACTTGTTCATCTACTAATCAGTCTACTCATTTCAAAACATGCTTCAAAAAACGCGTTGATGAAGTGCATAACATGAGTCAAACAGTGCTTCAAACAATGCTTTCTACTGAGCTTTTCACTGAGCTTTCTACTGATTTTTCAATCAATCTTTCTACTGATCTTTCGATCGAGTCATTTAGTGAGCTTTCTACTGATCTTTCTACTGATCTTTCTACTGATCTTTCTACTAATCTTTCTACTGATCTTTCTACTAATCTTTCTACTGATCTTTCTACTGATCTTTCTACTGATCTTTCTATCGATCTTTCTACTGAGCTATTTATTGAGCTATCAACTGAGCTTTCTATCAAACACTCTATCAAACATTCTACATGCTTCAAAATACGTGTCGATCGAGCGCATAACATGAGTTAAACAATGCTTTCTACATGATTCTTTACATGACTCTCTACATGTTTTTCTACCAAGCGCTCTTCATGTTTCCCTATTAAGCGCTCTTCATGTTTCCCTACCAAGCACTTTACCAAGCACCCTTCATGTTTCCCTACCAAGCGCTCTTCATGTTTCTCTACCAAGCATCCTTCATGTTTCTCTATCAAGCGCTCTTCATGTTTCCCTACCAAGCACTCTATCAAGCACCCTTCATGTTTTTCTACCAAGCGCTCTTCATGTTTCCCTACCAAGCACCCTTTATGTTTCCCTACCAAGCGTTCTTCATGTTTCTCTACCAAGCACTCTACCAAGCACCCTCTATGTTTCTCTACCAAGCGCCCTTCATGTTTCCCTATCAAGCACCCTTCATGTTTCCCTACCAAGCACCCTTCATGTTTTTCTATCAAGCATTCTTCATGACTTTCTACATGGTTTTCTACCAAGCATTCTTTATGTTTAAATAGATGGTTAAATAGCTACTTAAATAATCAATTCATCAAATGATTTATTTGATTACATAGAAGTATTCTCGACTTGATGCATGTTTTGATTTCGTGCACATCTCACTTTACTACTTTCATCTTTCTTCAAAAATCAATTACAAATTCAATATGACTTCAATTGAGATAGCGCTTGCAGATTTAACTTTGCAAGACTCATTTAACTACACTGCAACTGCAAAGAAATTTAATATCAATTGAAGCACGCTGTTGCAACGACATAGAAATAAAATGATCTTTGTGAAGAAAAGCAAGCAAACAACGTCAATTCTTTCGAATCAACAAGAAAAAGAGCTTATTCGCTATATCAACAAGCTTATCAAGCGTGATATATTTTCTCTCAATGTCATGATTCGCGTTTTTACGTATAATATATCTGAAAAACAGTCAGACAAAAACTGATCTTATGAGTTCATTCGATGTCATTCAGATATACTGCAGTTAAAGTTTCTACAAGACGCTGATCTAAAGCGAAAGAAAGTCAATAATGCATATCAATATCAGCTTTATTTTGACCTTGTAAATGTCTTCATTACGTTTAGTTTCATACTAATATAAGAATAGATAAAGCAAAAAATCGAAGAATATGAGATTCTTTCTTCAAACACATACAATATGAACGAAAAGAACTTTCTACTTAAACTTCTTCAAAAGACTCAAAGAGTCTTTAGTTTAAAGCATCTTGACAGTGACAAATTGCTGAGTGTTGATCAAGACAGCAATAGAGAATGAATTATCTTGATTGCAATCATTTGCATGAATATGACTCATATACTTTCTTCAATCATTTATCAGATGATATCAAACAATATTCAGAACAGCTGACTTACTGAATATGATTTCAAAGAGCAATTTTGCTTCTTTGCTTTCTTTGCTACTGACTGAACTAACGATGAATTGATTTACTCTTGACTCACTATCGTATTTGATCGAAATACGAGGTCAAAAGTCAGAAATTCACGCGATTATCATCTTCTATTCATTGATGAGCATGACAGTCATATTAACATGAAGTTTCTTGACTGATGTAAGCAGAACAAGATGCTTGTGACTTTATATTCTTCTTATTCTACGCATCATCTTCAATCTTTAAATGTCAGCTTATTCAATTCTTTGATCAATTACTACTTGCAAAATCTGAATGACTGAATCTTTAAAAGTCAAGAACTTTCTTGAATATTGAAAAGAGACTTCTTTGATCTATTTTGATTTGCATATCAAGCTGCTTTCACGTCTGTCAACATTAGATCTGTTGTCAAGTTCAAGTTGCTCAACTCAACTCAGATTGAGTTTCAGTGTTGAGTTAAGTTGAGAAGAATCAACTCAATTCAATTGAGTTGAATCAGACTCTCAATTCAACTCAGTCAACTCAATGAGTTGACTTGAACTTGATTGCAGATCTACTTTCTATCAAATTTTCTATCAAATTTTCTATCAAAGTGATCAAACTCTTTATCAAACTCTTTATCAAACTTTCTATCATGTTTTCTATCATATTTTCCACCATATTTCTCACTATATTTCTCATCATATTTTCTACCATATTTTCTATCATATTCTCATCATATTTCTCACTATGTTTCTCATTATATTTTCTATCATATTCTCTACTACATTCTTTATCATATTTCTCACCATATTTTCATCATATTTCTCACTATATTTTTCATCATATTCTCTATCATATTCTCTATCATATTTTCATCATATTTCTCACTATGTTTCTCATTATATTCTCTATCATATTCTCTACTACACTCTCTATTATATTTTTCATCATATTTTCATCATATTTTTCACTATATTTTCTATCATATTCTTCATCAATCTCTCTATCAAATTTTCTATCAAATTGATTGCAAAATTGATTGCAAAAAAAAAATTAAAGAAAAAGAGAAAAAGTATACTATTTTTAGTACATAGTATACTATATTTAGTAACAAAAATTGAGTTCAAGCAGCTCAACTTGATTCTGAATTAAGTCTGAATTGAAAGAGATTAACTCAATCTCAACTTGAACTCAGACTTGAGTTGAATTAATCTCTCTCAACTCAACTCAATTCTAACTTGACAACAGATTTAGTCAACATCAAAAGTGAATGAAAAAAGACAGAATTGCTGTCTTTCAATTCGTCACAGATCATAAAGCAGATTAAATCGAACGCTAAATCTGTTTCAAGTCATTCTTCTTCTTTAGCATTGTCAGAAGCTGATTGAAGAAAGATTTGATGATTAATGAAATCAGTTGTAGAAGAAGTAATTGATTCGCAAGTGTTAAAATCATGTCTAGAGCAAGTCATAAAAATACAGATAAATGAAGAGTAAATCAGGTAAACGAGAATTCAAAGCTAAAGAGCGAGATCTATGAGATGTGAAGACTATATGTACAGAGAAAAGATGAGCGCTAGACTCGATAGAGTCTAGGCTCGCTCAAAGAACATGCGTTTCAGTAGAAGGCTGAGCACGCTTGTAACATTACTTCTTTCTTTCTTCAGTCAAGCAATAATCTCATTGCTTCAATCAGCTTCTTTCTTTCTTGTTCGTTTCATTATCATTTTATTTGAGCGTTTCAAGCTCATTTTATTGAGCGTTTTAAGCTCGTTTCATCAAACGTTTCAAGTCTATTTCTTCTTGACATATCAAAGAGTGTTTCAAGCTCATTCTATCAGATGTTTCAAGTCTATTTCTTCTTGATATCTGATGTCATTGAAGCAGACTCACTATCGATTCGTGTCTACTACATAGTAAAGCTTGTTCTTTTCATGTCATTGTAGCAGACTCACTTCGAGTGTCGTTTAAGCAGACTCACTATCGAGTGACGAGCTCAGTCGATGAGATCAATCATTATCTGTCTTTGTAGCAGACTCACTTCTGATTCTTGTCTACTACATGCATGTAGCAGAGCTTGTTTCGTTCATGTCTACTACACGCATGTAGTAAAGCTTGTTCTGTTCGTTGATTGACTTAATCAAGAGATCAATCGTTGTCTTTGATTCATGTTTACTACACGCATGTAGCAGAGTTGTTTCGTTCATGCCTATCACGTTCGATAGAGCTTGTTTCGTTCGTGTCTACTACATGCATGTAGTAGAGCTTGTTCTGTTCATTGATCGACTCAATCAAGAGGTCAACTATTGACTTGTCATTGTAGCAGACTCACTTTTGATTCAGACTTATTACATTCAATAGCGCTTGTTTCGTTCATGTCATTGAAGCAGACTCACTATCGAGTGACGAGCTCGATCAAAAGATTAATATAGAACGCGTCTTTAAAGCAGACTCACTGTCGATTTGTGTCTTTCAAGCAGACTCACTATTCTTGTCATTCAAGCAGTTTTCTTTCTATTCAGCTTCAAATATTCAGCGATGAACGAGTTTCAGCTCATATCTTCGTGTTTTCAGACATGTAGTATATGTTCAATTCTCTCAAGGCATATAGTACATGTTTCATTCTGTCTGCAGTACATATCATCTTGCTGTTGTCATCAATGTCGTGAATAGAGGTAAATCGTAGAAGATGCAAATAATAGAAGATTCGTTGCTGAATCGAGTGAGTTATCATTAAAGCAGACTCACTGTTCTGATTTCTGTCTACTACATGTGTGTAGCAAGACTTGTTCTGTTTGTTGATTGACTCAATTAAGAGATCAACTTATGTCTTCTGATTCGCGTCTACTACACGCATGTAGCAAAGTTGTTTTGTTCATGTCTATTGCATTCAATAGAACTTGTCTTCTGTTTAATGACTGACTCAATGACAAGGTCAATTCTTGTCTGCTATTGTAGCAGACTCACTTCTGATTTCTGCCTGCAACGTGTCGCAGAGCTTGTTCTGTTCATTAATCATCTCAATGACAAGATCAATATCAGACGCGTTCTTGAAGCAAAGCTTGTTCTGATCGCGTCTATTGCATTCAATAGCACTCTCTGTTTCTGCCTATCACATTCGATAGAACTTGTTTCGATTTCTGTCTATTATGTTCAATAAAGCTTGTTCTGTTCAATGACGAGCTCAGTCAAGAGATCGATCGAGAAATTGATTCATGCCTGCGACGCGTCGCAGAGCTTGTTTGATGACGAGCTCAGTCAAGAGCTCAGTTGAGGTTTTCTTGTCTGCAACACATGACAAAGCTTGTTTGATTCAATGACAAGCTCAGTAAAAAGATCAACTGTTGTCTTCATGTTTACTACATGTCTGTAGCAGAGCTTCTGCTTTCGATCGTAGAGCTGCAAAAATTGACTCAACTAGAAAGTGAATCACTGTCGTGTGATATGTAAGAAGCTTTGAATAATGTTAGAATCATGTCTAGAGCAAGTCATAGAAATACAGGTAAACGAAAAGTAAATCAGGTAAACGAGAATTCAAAGTTAAAGAGCGAGATCTATGAGATGCAAAGACTATATGTACAGAGAAAAGATGAGCGCTAGACTCGATAGAGTCTAGACTTGCTCAAAGAACACACGTTTCAGTAGAAGGCTGAGCACGCTCGTAACAGCAAGCTCATAAGTTGAACAATATGATTGAAAAGCTTACTACAGATGTTGCTCTTCTGAAAGCAGAAAATGAAGATTTTCGACAAACAGTACGTATTAAGAGAAGTTGCAGACAACGTGAAAAGTCTTTATTTGATGATTTGAAGATTAATAATGAGACAAAGAAAGTGTTTTTTAGTTCTAATAAGATTCAGATGACTTGTAATCATTAAATTCAAAGAATCGAAGAGAAACAGCAAGCTGCTATTCAAAAGATGAAAGAAAAGAAACAATGAAAGCTTAGAAAGTTAGAGAAACAGCGTTTAATAGTTGAAAGAAAGATGAAACGAGAAAAAAAGAAGACGAAGTGAAAGAAGAAAGCAAAGCAAAAAAAGAAGCTACAAGCGAAGAAATTGAAGCAACGACGTCTAGTTCAGAAGCAAAAGCTGAAGACTAAAGAGCTTCAGAAAGAACAAAAGAAGAAGTCTAAAGAAATGAAAGTACAGCAATTCACTGATTTTGTTGCTATTGAGAAGATGAAAAGAAGATCAAGTCAAATCAGATCTACGCAAGCTGAAAGACAATTCAAAGCTTCTAAGTGATTTGATGATTGATTCTTATAGCTTGAAAACTTCATATAAATATCAACAACTTTTTTTATTAATTGCAATTTGATTTTATGAATGATGATTGAATAATAATAAAAAAAAGTATGAATTGCTAATTGAGTTTAAAATGTGCACGAAATTGAAACATGCATTGAGTTGAGAATACTTCTATGAATCTTGAATGTAGAAACATATGAAAAGTGAACATATATTGCGCATTATATCTTTTGAGCAATTGATGTCTTTTGAGCAAATGACTGTCATCAAAAGATATAAGCGCTTGTAGCTAGTTATTAGTTGTTGATGAGTGATTATTAAAGCTTGTGAGCTAAAAGCTTGACTAAACAAATGTTTTTGACTGATGCTAGCTTGATGAGTCTGTAGTCAATTTTAGCTGATTTCGTCAAATAATCAATGAAGCAATCAGAGTGATCACTTCAAGACTCTGATTACTCAATGATTATTTAATCATTGCTGTTACATAATTTCATGCAAGAGAGTTTTAACATTAGATCTTCTTTTAAGATTTTCATCTTGAAAATCACTTTTTCTTCATGTTTTTTCATGATTTCATTGCACAACGAAAAACTTTATCTTGCGTCGCAAAGATCTTCTTAGTGAGCGTACAAGTTTTGAGTGTGCTATCATGTGTTCTTATGAACACTGCAGTTGCTTGCAAAAGAAATGTCATGTTGACAATGAATTTGATCATTGCATCGAGTGTGTGCATCTTGATCGCAAATGCAATCTTACTTTCTTGATGATGAAGTGAAAAAAAGTAAAGACAGAACACAATTGCATTCTTCATGAGCGATTGAGTGCTCAAAGTGTAACAATTGTCTCTTTAACAACACAAAATATAAACAAAGATCAGTATAGTAACAAACTAATCACTAAGACTGAAGATCTGAAAATAACTAAAACAATAGACTGTATTGACTATTACATGAGTTGAGCATGAAGCTTCTATCTAAGAGAATGATCATTGTTATATAAACATAAAAGAATCATGTTAAGTTGTTTCTGCTTTAAATGATTATTCTGATCATTCTCAAGCAAGATGAGCGAGATGAGCATCATGCTCATCATGCTCATTGTGATTACTTCTAATTCAAGTGATCAGAGCACTTCAAGATTCTGATTACTCAATGATTATTTAATCATTGCTGTTATATAATCTCATGCAAGAGAATTTTAATACTTTAGAAGCTGAAAAATAAACTCAAGTTACTGATGAATGAACTGTTGTTTAAAATACTTATTGATCATATAAATATCATATACGACTATAGATTTCAACTAAATTTTATGAAAATTAATGTCACTTTTGCAAACTGATTTCATCGAGATAGTTGTTTCTTTCACTTCACTGACTCACTACAACTATTTTAACTATGATTGTATATGTTACAAAACTACAAGATTGATACATTTTTGATTCATAATATGTTCATAAAAAAGATTAAGTATCAGAAGTGAAAGAAAAATGATGCAATAGTATTATTAAATGTGTTTGATTAAATATTGAACAACAATACATGAGTCTTGATAAAAGAGAAACTAAACATGTACTTATGACATCAAAGAAATAACTTAAATCTTACAAATCACAACTGATTGAGAATAACTAGATCTATTGTCAAGTTTGAGTTACTCAACTCAACTCAGATTGAGTTTCAGTGTTGAGTTGAGTTGAGAGAGATCAACTCAACTCAATCGAGTTAAGTCAGACTCTCAACTCAACTCAGTCAACTTGACGAGTTGACTTGAACTTGATTGCAGATTTACTTTCTATCAAATTTTCTATTAAAGTGATCAAACTTTCTATCAAACTTTTTATCAAACTTTCTATCATGTTCTTTATCATATTTTTCATCATATTTTTCACTATGTTTCTCATTATATTTTCATCATATTTCTCACTATATTTCTCATTATATTTTCTACCATATTTTCTACCATATTTTTATCATATTTCTCACTATGTTTCTCATTATATTCTCTATCATATTCTCTACTACACTTTCTATCATATTTTTCACCATATTTTCATCATATTTCTCACTATATTTTCTATCATATTCTTCATCAATCTTTCTATCAAATTCTCTATCAAATTGATTGTAAAATTGATTGCAAAAAAAAATTTGAAAAAAAAGAAAAAAAGTATGCTATTTTTAGTACATAGTATACTATATTTAGTAACAAAAATTGAATTCAAGTAACTCAATTCAATTCTGAATTGAGTTTGAATTGAGAGAGATCAACTTAATCTCAACTTAACTCAATTCTAACTTGATGACAGATCTAAGAATAACTATGTACATCACATTGCAACAATTAGTACATCAGAATATAATATACTATCTCATTACTATGACTCTTCAATTGAATCACAAAATCGATCTTCTGACTTTCTCTTATTTCATGAAGATTACTTTCAAGAATAATTCAGAACTCATAAAACATGTAAATCTGAATGTCAATAATTTAATAAGTGATAAAGAACAAAGTTGAATTCAAAACACAGCAATGTTTGCAAATGAGTTAATTGACAAAAATGATGAGTTCATTCTTAATTTACATCTTTGCATGAAAAAATAATGAAAAGAAGCAATTAAGTGAAATCTAGCAACAAATGAGTATACTCACTGTGTAATACTTGAGATGTTCAATGAGAATGATTCGCGAAGATCAGATCTGAAATGAGTGAATCAGTCTTGCTTTGCAGACAGTGTTCATTTCTGAATGTTACATTTATCACATGATAATAAAGATAAATCTGATGAACAACGCATTGCAATGCTCATTGTTGCGAGCGTGCCTCGTTACTCTGAGTTAGTCTAACATAAATCATGTTAAACTATCATAAACTAGTATAGAACTGATGTTGACACGCTAGTGACCTAGCGCGCCTTCGTGAGTATAAGATTCTCGACGTGTTTCACCTTCTTTCTTCTTTAGCTTTGAACTTCTAGTTAGAATACACTCATATGATTCACTTTATGCAGATTCATAACATTAGTTCAAAGCTCATTAACCTTGCTATCAACGTGTAGACGATACAAAAACAAGCTACACAATCAACTCAATCAGAACTTGAGTTCAGAAAGCTTGATAGAAACCAGAAATTTCTAAAGAAGAATCTTGATTTGAAATCAGAAATTTCAATAAAATCAGAATTAAAGAACACAAACGCGTTGTTCTTGACTAACTCTTTATTGAGCTCGTCGTCAGAAATCAGAAATTTCAGCAGTACTTGAACTCAGAAAGTTTGATAGAGTACTAGTCGTTGCTTAAACTCAGAAAGTTTGATAGAGTAACATCAGAACTTTGATCAGCAATTTTCTACTTATATCATGACTAGAAGCTCAGAATCAGTGAGCATTGCTCGCTATGAACTTCGAAATGCTAGAAGAGAATCACTTCTATCACAAAATCAAACAGCATCAGAAGAAGAAGGCACAAATGCGTCGTTGAATACAGAAGAAGAAAACATGAACGTGTTGCTCTTTGATCATCAAATGATTAAGATCAGCATCAACATTGAACTGAATGCTTGAATAAGTGCTCATGAAGCAAATGACATCGTTGTCTTTATCAAGTACATATGTCAACAGCACGACATCGAGATCAAGACTCACAATGACATGATTCAGATGTTAGAAAATGTCAACAAGATAAACATCATGTTGAAAATTACGCAGACGCGTCTGCAGAAAGAGAATAAAGACAAGAACGTGATTATACATCATTTAGAAGCTGCATCAAGTTGACAAAGCACTTCAATTTCTGAAGATCAATCTTCGAAGTTGATCAAGTTACTCGACTCATCTCTGTTCAAAGATTCGTCGCAGAATGTAAACAATTGACTATCATGAATGCAAAATAAGCTAAAGACAAACAAGAATCACTTTTTTATCAAAGAGTTGAAGATTGTTTACATCGAAAGTCGAGTCAGTGAAGCTGCAACCAAGCACATAGCATCACAAATGAGAGACACGTCTCTGAATCTCTTTCTAGAAGTCAAAGAAGTACTATCAATCATTAATAAGATGTACGATGATCTCAATCATCATCACACAGCTCAACGACAGTACTTGAAGCTGTATTAGAACAAGATCTTCTTTCATGAATTTTAAATGAAATTTCAGAGATTTAGTGCAGAACTAAAGTACAATAATGAGATTCTACTTGTTAGAGATCGACTTAGAGCGAGTCATAGAGATGTCATTTAACTAATAGATAAATGCTAAGAAAGAAAAGTATCTACAGAAAAGAACTCGATTCTTATATGTGTGTTTCTCAG
>JAABUK010006202.1_pt1 | contig 18007 bp, 13 predicted proteins | sample 5559141 | NCBI WGS metagenome assembly JAABUK01 (sample SAMN10711869, study PRJNA513367) | rock metagenome | isolation source: Antarctica rocks | place: Antarctica: Victoria Land, Pudding Butte nord | collected 2016-01-03 | reverse complement strand
GAGTTCGCCCTGAAGGACTCGATCCGGCAGGGGCAATTACGACCGCTTCGCGAGCCCAACGAGCGGGATGACCTGGCGGCGTAGCAGCCCTTATTCCAGTTTTCCGTTCCATTGCTACTCACACCCCGCCTACTGGGAGAGGGTCCGGATCAACGAGCGGATCGCCCGCGATCGCTCGGACATGACCCGCGGCAACGGCCGCTACATCGACCCCCGGACCGGGGCCGAGCTGGTCGTGCCCAACCTCCCGCCCGACCGGCCCTACACCTCCGGCGGCGAGACCTACGTCCGGGATCAGGGCGGCGACTACTTCCGCTGGGCCGGCAACGGCTGGGTCGCCCTGCGGCCGGGATCCTGACCCATCAGCGACGCCCCCTCGCCCCGGACGCCCGGGGCGGGGGGAGGACCTTCCCTACCGGGGTAGCATGAGCTGGTTCATGCACCTGCCTGTTAAGCAGGAGCCCGCAGGTTCGATCCCTGCCCCCGGTGCTCCTCCGCTCGATTTGCCCCTCACCCGAAGCGTCGGCTGGGCATGGGCGGGCCCACGTGGCCGTAGACCACGCCCCTCAGGACCTGGCGGTTCGACTCCGTCCCGACGCATCACGCCCGCCCCCTCGATCTCGCGGCCATCTCGCCGGGTCATCAACCTTCGCAACGCAACGACCCCCAGGGCTCCACCCCCGGGGGTCGCGACGATCGAGGGCGGCGGGCCCCCACCACGGTCGACCGCCGGACTCGCCGGGATCCGGCCGGGGTCCGGCCGGGAATCCTCCAGGAAATGCCGACGCCGAGGGCCGGTGCCTCGGGGAGACGCCGGCCCTCGGGGGGCAGGGGGATCAGCCCGGCGACGGGAGATCCTCACGCGCGACGACGGGTCCCGGGCCGGACCGCGTCGGCCTCGCGATCGCCTCCGCCTCCCCCAGACGACGGCACAGGTCCAGCACCGGCACCTCACCCTCGGTGAGCCGGCCAGTAAGCTGAGCATCACCGCGGCCATGCCGCCGCCCGGTGGGGGAGCGGGTTCTCTGGCGCGTCGCCGGCGGAGGTCCGGGTCTACGACGTCGCCCGCAAGGCGCTCGTCGCCACGCTCCCGGAGCGGCCCAACCAGGTCTTCGCCATGCTCGTCACGCCCGACGGCAAGACCCTGGCCACGGCCAGCCTCTCCGGTGCCGTCACGCTCTGGGACCTGGCGACCTTCCGCGATCCCGCAGGGCCGGCCGATGGCGCCCCGAAAGCCCGGGGCCGATGAGGAGGCGCCGGGCCTCGATCGCGGCCGGCGCCCCCGGCTCTGGCCCGGATTCATCCTTTCGGGGACGCCTCCCGCCTCATGAACTTGATCGCCGCATCGGGGCCCAGCTTCGCCCCGATGGGGCCGGCGGGCTGGGCGAAGAAGCCGCCGTCCTTGGAACGGATGACGTCGAGGTCGTGGGGAGAAAGCATCTCGATCTTGAGCCGGCCGTTGGCAAACGACCAGTACTCATCCCCGGAGAAGTTCGTCGCCGCGACGGGCGACTTGACCTTACGGCGCTGCTGGATCGCGACCATGCCGATCTTGCCGTCGTCTTTCAGCTCGATGAGGGAACCTTCGTCGAAATTCGCACCGCTCAGGGTCCACTGGCCGACGAAGGGACGCGCCTCGGGTCCCGGCGGGGGCGGGGGCGAAGGCAAGGGGGTGGGCGGGATCTCCCCGCGGCCGGATCGCGCCGGGCCTTCCTGGGGATCATTGTTGACGGGCACGATCACCACGTTCGGACGAGGACCAGGCCCCCAATCCTTCCAATCGAGGTCCATCCAATAAGCGCCCAAGCCCATGAGAAGGACGATCACGACCGCCGCGAGGACGGCCCGGCGTCGGCCCGCGCCCCGTCGGTTCCTCGGACCCTCCTCCTTCGCCTCCTCGGCGACCGCCGCGGCGCGGGGCGGGGTGTCGGGGCGGGCCCGGCGTTCGACCCGGTCAGTCGGCGACTCGTCGGCGGGGGCGACGTCGGGCTTCTTCCCGGCGGCCGGGGTGGCGGCCGAACCGTTAGCGCGAGGCTTCGGGTCGGGCACCCGGGGTAGGGGGGGTGGTTCGATCTCGGGCGTCGCCACCGCCGGCCGGGGGGCGGACTTCGGTCCGAACGACGCCTCGATGTGGTCGGCCAGGACGGCGGCGTCGGCCGGCCGCTTCGCGGGTTTGGAGAGGCACGAGGCGAGGACCTTGACCTGGTCGCGGGTCATCCCCCGGGCGATCAACTCCTCGGGCCAATCGGGGTCGGTCTGCGCCCCGGTGGTGAGGTCGCCGGTGAGAATCTGATACCAGATGACCCCCAGGGCGTGGACGTCGTCGCGGGGGTCGGCTGGCTCGCCCCGCATCTGCTCGGGCGAGGCGTAGAGGGGCGTGTGCGAGCCCCGGAGCGACGTCCCGAGGTGCTGGGCCATGCTGACCCCGCGCCTGGTCCGCTCGATGTCGCGGACCGCCGCCAGGCCGCCGATCCCGAAGTCGGAGATCTGATAGGAGAGCGAGCCGTCCTCCCGCGCCTTGACGAGCACGTTGGCGGGCTTGAGGTCGCGGTGGACCAGCGGCGGGTCGAGTCGGTGGAACCGGCCGACCGTCCGGGCCAGCTCGCCCACGATCGCCGAGGCCTGGGCGGGCGTCGGCAGGTGGCCCGACTGGCCCGAGGCCTGGATCAGGGCGGTGAGCTCGCCCCCCTCGACGAATTCATATTCCAGGCAGGGCGGGTCGGCATTGAGGTAAGTCTCCAGGAGTGGGACAATCCCGGCCTGGTCCTTCCCCTGGGTCACGCGGTCGAGCAGCGCCGCCTCGCGCTCCAGGGTCAGCAGGGCGGCCTTGGCGGCCGGATCGATGCAAAACTTGAGGGCGACGTGGGCGATCCGGGGCCGGCTGGGATTGCGGGCCTTCCAGACCTCGCCGAAGCCGCCGATGCCCAGGAGTTCGACCAGCTCGCGGTCGACGCCCGTCAGCGGGCGGTCGCCCGGGTGGAATCGGGGCATCCGGGTGGGCAGGATGGTCAGGATGTCGTCGGGACCTCGCATCGCCATCGAGGGGGGGACCGTGGTCCCGGTGGGGTCGCTCGGCCGTCGCATCGTCTGGCGGATCGCGCCGGGGACCTGCGAGAGGTACTGGGCCATCGCCTCGCGGACCGGCTCGGGCCGGTCGTGGGCCAGATCGGCGACGATCTCGGCGACTTCGGCGCGGATCTGGGCGGCGGTGGCCTTGGCGACGGCCTCGATGTCGTCCCGCTTGGTGGCCTTGTCGCGCTTCTCGCCCCATGCCTTCCAGACCCCGTCGGCCAGCTCACGCACGGGCCCGAACAGGAAATGGGGCAGCGGGACCGGCAAGATGCCCGACTCCACGGCGCTGAGGAAGGCGTTCCCGATGAATCGCATCAGGACGATCGGCACCAGCATCGAATTCCTCCTCCGTCCGACCGTTCTCGGCACCGGGCGGATGTCCACCGACCCCGGGTAATCCCGCGTGGGCGAGAATCTCGTCCCCGATCGCCCGTCACGGTCTGGTGGTCCGCCACCGATGAATGGTAGCTCTCCAGGGAATCGTGGTCATCCCATGACCACCCTGCATCGCTCGGGCGGTCGGCCCCGGCGCCTGGGGGCGACCCGGGGCGGCAGAGGGATCGGGTGGCCCCCGGGCCAGCCGCGTCAGGTGCTTTTCGATGTCCTCGGGCCAGCCGCGGATCAGGGTTTCGAGTCGCTCCTGATCCCCGGCGAACAAGGCTCTCGTGGCTTCCTCGAAGCCGGGCAGGTTGCCGGCCATTGCGGACACGAACCGGGACGCCGCCGCTTGCGGACGACGCGAGGCGGGCACCGTGTCGGGCGGATCCAGGGTTCACCAGTGGTCGGCGAAAGCATGGCCACAACCGGAATTGGCACAGCTCCACGCACCCCCCTCGTATCCCTGGCAGTTACACTTGGCACATCTTCCATATCCGTTATGGATCACGGTAGGACGATATTTTTCATGGAAAGGTCGGACCCGCTCCAGGAGCCCGACGTGGGTCTCGTGTTCCGGGGGAGTAACCTGTTCGCAAGGCTTCATCGGGCAAAGACCGGTGGAGGCGTTCATCGGGATGGCCTTTCTTGGGATAGGGGGAAGAGAGCGGGTCTGGACCGCTCCCGGAGCGGTCCGCGCTGGAGGGATTCCGGTACACGGCCGATGACATCGAGGGGTCAATTCCCGCGTTCGAGGGGAACCCAGGAGCCGTTGCGGGCCCATCGGTAGTAGGTTCCGGACTGGTTCTGGCTATAGATCTCGCCCCCGGAGCGATAATCGGTCCCGGCCGGCAGGGAGTCGGGCAACATCAGCCGGTTGCCGGTCTGAGAATCGACGTACGGGGCATTGCCGCGGAACGCATCGGAAGACCGCGTGGCCGCCGCCGTGGTCCGGGCGCTCCGATCCGCCCAGGCGGCGTTGGCGGCCTCATAGCCTTGTTGCACCGTGGCGATGGCCGCCTGATTGCCCGCGAACTGGTCGCGGAGGGCCGCCAGGCCGCCGGCGACGTCGGTGCCGCCCGCGGTCAGCAGGTCGTAGTAGTAGAACTGGGCGGGGCTCATGTAAGGAGCGCCGGAGGCGCGGTACTGACGGTACTGGAACTCCAGCCGCGGACGATTCTGCATGAAGTACTCGATCAGGAGCCGTTTCTGCATCTGGGCGACCCGCATCCTCTGGGCCGTCAGGACGGCGTCAAACTGCTGGTCGAGATTGATGTTCGCCCCCACCATGTCGTACTGGGCCCACGAGGCAGGGGCGGCGGTCGCGATCAGGGCGGCCGCGATCAGGCAGGATCGAGAAATGGCGTTGTAACGACTCATCGGTCGGCTCCCGTTGGTTCGGCGATCGTGCGTCGAGTCGCTGACCTGCCCTGACCGGGCGGTGTTCCGCCGGACCACCAGGGCCGGCGAGCGACTTCGAAACGGTATAGACCTGTCGCCGGAGGATCTGACACGGGCGGCCAACAAATTCGGAAGGATCGGATCGAGATCCCGCCATCCTTGGCCATCCCCCGGAGAAACCGCGCGACCGGTCATTCGGGCTCTCCCCGGAAACGGTGAGAAATGGGCGGGGCGTCTGTCAGAACCGGACGGATCTCGTCTATTTGCCGGTGTGAGCCCCGGCGGACATCCCGCATCGTGGCGGGACGTGGGGTCAATCGCTTCGTAACCGATTACGTTTCAAGGGGGATCCCATGATATCAGGCGAATTTATGTGGAACGATCAGGACAACCTGCGTCAGATCGAGGCCACCAACCGGCAACTCCTGGCGACGGTCAAAACCTTCCAGGCGCGGACCAACTTGCAATATCTCGCGTTTGGATACGGCATCCCTTCGCACGAGTTCCCTCCGTTCGTGGGGGTGCTCGAGAATTTTGACCGGGTGTTCGCCCAGTATGCCGCCACGCGATCCGCCGCGGTCCAGAGCCGGCTTGCCGGGATCGTTCCCGACCTCCAGAAGGCCATCGGGATCTACCGCCAGATGTACCAGCAGGCCCTGGACGCCGAGGGGAACCGGGCGCGGATCATGACGGGCGCCGCGTCCTATCAGACGGGAGTGATGAAAAGCGTGAACCATGGGATGCAGCAGACCTTCGATCGGGTCTGCCAGACTTGGCGCGAGTACTTCGCCCGCTGACGTCGATTCTTTCTTCGGAGGCAAGCCGATGCCTTTCTGCCTGTCGGGCGCCGAGTGGCCCGAGGACCCCTGGGGATCGGGCGATTGCCCGGAGGACCCGGCCGACGACGAGTATCCCCGGTTCTCCCGTGACCAGCTCCGGGAATCGCTGGCCTCGCTCCAGAACAACTCCACGGTCCCGGTCCACCCCAAGGCCTCTCTGGAGCAATGGCCCGGGTCGGAGTTCCGGCTGATCGTCTACCGGAGTGGACGGGTCGAGTGGTGCCCGGAATCGGATTGGTCTCCCGGTTACAATCCCGGCGCGGCCTACCTCTGGGCCACCGAGGAGAAGGCCCAGGAACTCTGGCTCCGGTTGTTACGGGGCGACCTCGCGGCCATCGCCACCGAGCCGGGGTGTGAGTAGCAGTGCGCCGTGGAAAGGCGCGGATATGCAGCGGGTGCAAATCCCGCCCGGATAACTGGTCGCTCCATCCGGTAGCTATCGGAGCGGCGGCGGAGGTGACGAAGCCGTCGAAGCCGTCGAGACAACGGGCCGCTCTGGCGGTTTCGGCGAGCAGGCAGGCCGCAACGTGAGTGAAGAAAACGTTAAGACCTCACTCATCCCGAAACACAGGCGTTGAGCGAACCCATCGGTGCACGAGGAAAGCCAGGATGGCATAGGCTGTGGAGCCGGCCTCGGGGAGAATGCGGACGTCGTGGCAGTCGAGCCCCGCGAGCCTAGAAAACGCGGCAGGGCCGGCATTCCTGGTGGAATGCCGGCCCTGCCGCTCTCCGAGCAGTGAAGTGGCTCAGGCCGCCTTGCCGCCGCCGCCGCCGCCGCCCCCGGTGCCGCCGCCACTGGTGCTGGAGGTCTTCACCGAGACGGCGACGTTACCCTTGAGCGAGCCGGCGACCATGTCCTGCACGCCGATGGTCTGCGTGCCGGTCGCGGTGAGCGTGACGGAGAAGACGTGTGTGCCCACATCGGCCGCGGTGAACGTGTAGTCGATCGGGATCCCGGACGGGCCGGAGAAGTGGACCTTGCCGAGGTAACCCGTGATCGGGTTCCCGTAGGCATCGACCGCCGTCACCGTCAGGCTGAACGCCATCCCCGCGGTGACGTTCGACGGGGCGCGGAGCACGAACCCGGACATCGCGGCGGCGGTGACCGGGAGGTCCTTCTGGGTGGAGGTCAACGGCGCGTTGGCCGCGTCGGTCACGGTGATGAGCTGGCTGCCCGCCGACTTGAACGTGACGGTGAACGTATGCACGCCGGCGTCCGCCGCGGTGAACGCGTAGGCCGCGGGCAGGACCGCCTGGGCGTCGCTGCTGACGAGGTTGATCGTGCCGCGATAGCCCGTGGCGATGTTGCCGTAGGCATCGCGGAGCGTGACCGTCATGGCCTGGGCGACCCCGGCGGTGGTCCCGTGGAGCGCGGTGAAGCTGAGCGAGGACGCGGCCGCGGGGGCGATGGCGATGCCGGTCTGGCTGAAGCGCATCGCCGGGGTGTAATGGTCGCTGACCGTCAGCGACTGCGTGCCGGCGGTCCTCATCGATACCGCGAAGGCATGCACGCCGGCGTCGGTCGTGGTGAAGTTATAGTACCCCACCCCGACCATCTGGGGGTCGGAGCTGCCGACCGACACGAACCCCCGATACCCGGTCGCGACGTTTCCGTAGTTGTCGTAGACGGTGACCTGGAACGACTGCGAGACGCCGGCGACCGCGGCGGCGAGCGGCGTCACGACGAACTTCACGCCCAGGCCGGGGGTGTTGACGACGGATTCGGTCGCGGCCATCGCCGGGCTGGCGACGTCGTTGACCGTGAGGGTCTGCGCCCCGAGGGTCAGCGAGTTGACCGTGAAGGTCGCCACGCCGTTGGCCACGGCGACGTCGGCGGAGACGGTCGCGTTGGGGTCGGTCGTCGCCAGGTGGAGCGTCCCGCCGTATCCCGTGGCGGCGTTCCCGTAGGTGTCGAGGGCGGTCGCGTTCACGAGGCTCGGCGAGCCGATGGGCCCGCCGCCGCCGACGAGGCGGAGCGACACGGCCACGCTGGGGGTGACCGCGATGCCCGTCGCCGTCCCGAGGACCGTGCCGTTGGACGTGTCGGTCGCGTTCACCGACTGGCTGCCGGCCGTCCTGAGCGTGACGGCGAAGTTGTGGACACCGGCATCGGCCGCGCCGAAGCCGTAGATGGCGGGGAGCCCGGCCTGCACGTCGCTGCTGGCGAGCCGGACCGTCCCGGCGTAACCGGTCGCGACGTTGCCGTAGGCGTCGTAGGCCTTGACGGTGACCGACGTGGCCGCGCCGGCGGCCGTGGTCGCGGGGCCTTCGACCGTGAAGCGGGTCGCGTTGGCGGCGCTCACCGTGACCGTGCGGGAGGCCGTGGGAAGCAGCGGCGACGTGACGGTGAATTGCTGGAGGCCGGCCTTCGTCAGGGTCTCAACGTTCACGAGGGTATGCGTGCCCGCGTCGGCCGCGGTGAAGGTGTAGGAAGTCGCCTGCGCGACGAAGCCGATACGGGCGTTCGCGAGCCCGACGGTCCCCACGAAGTTCGGGACGACGTTGCCGGCGGCGTCGACCGCGGTCACGGTCACGGTGAACGGTGCGCCGGCGGTCGCGACGTCGGGCGAGCTGATCACCAGGCCAACGGCCCCGCCGAGCATGGACGCGTCGTTGGCGGCGTTGGTGAGGACCGTCACGCTTCCCGTCGACGAGCTGGTGAAGGCGACGTCCGGCGCGCCGTCGCCGTTGAAGTCGCCGACCGACGCGGTGTTGCCGGCGACGCCCGCGTTCGCGTTCGCGGCGTAGAACGAGCCGTCGCCGCGCCCGAGCTCGGCCCGGCCGTTGGACTCGATGAGGTCGAGGTTGCCGTCGCCGTTGAAGTCGGCGGCCTGCATGTCGGTCTGGCCCGTCAATCCGGGGTAGAGGGACGGGGCCTGGAAGGTACCGTCGGGGTTCCCCAGCAGGACGGACATGGTGCTGCCGGCCGCGACGATGTCGGGGTTACCGTCGCGGTTGAAGTCGCCCAGGGCCAGCCGGGTGACCCCGGTGCCGGTGCTGAAGCTCCGCCCGACCCCGAAGGTGCCGTCGCCGTTGCCTTGATAGGTCCGGACGTCGTTGGTCAGGGTGTTGGCCTCGACCAGGTCGAGCTTGCCGTCGTGATTGAAGTCGGCGAGGTCCACGTCGAACGCGCCGAGGCCGCCCGAGTAGCTGCCCGCGGCGGAGTAGATGCCGCCCAGGTCCTTGTAGACGAAGATGGTGCCGCCGTAGCCGGTGGAGGAGCCGACGATGTCGGGGGTCCCGTTGCCGTCGATGTCCCCCTCGGCCAGGTGGTTGAGGTAGGCGCCCGTCGGGATCACGATCGGCGCCTGGAAGGTGCCGTCGCCGTTGCCGTACAGGACGTCGAGGCCGGAGCCGCCCTGCGACGTGGCGACGTCGAGCCTGCCGTCGCCGTTGAAGTCGGCGGCGATGATCGCTTGGGGGCTGAGGCCGGTCGGGGAGCTGACCGGGGCCTGGAAGGTGCCGTCGCCGTTGCCCAGGAGGGTGCTCACCGTCGCCGAGCCGGAGTTCGTCACGATGACGTCGGGTCGGCCGTCGTTGTTGAAATCCCCGACCACGGAAGCCGCGGGGCCGGCGCCCGCGGCGAAGACCACCGGCGCGAGGAAGGTCGGGACGGTCCTCACTTCGAGCTTTTCGAGGCCGAGGAGGACGCGGGTGTTCCGCTGCCGGCTTCCGGTGCGCCCCGGGCGAAGCCTCCCCTCCTTCATGAGCCGTGCTCGCAGCAACGTCGCGAAGTGCATCGAGGCCCCCTTGATATTTCCGGCTCGGCGGACAAGGACAGGTGCTGGACAACGACCCTGGATGCCCACCGGGACACGCCTTCCCGGGCGCGTCGGCGTCACGGGTTGATGGGGGAGGGTTGGCCAGGTTCCCCGGTCACGCTTTCCCCCTTCGGACCGCGGTCCGCGGCATCGCCGACCTGCCCTTGAAGGGGGAGTAGGATCTCGAGGGGGCGTCCGCCATCGGATCTTGAAATCTTCTCGCAATCCGACGGCGGACGCCCCGAAATCCCGGGCCTCGTCCTGGCCGAATCACCCGACTTGCACCCCGAAATGGAGCCTTTTCGGGACCCACTCTCGCAATCCCTCGCCTCGTGCCCGATACGGCCAGAAATCCGCCCTGAAATCAAAGTCCCGTAGGCTTGACGCAAGGCTCGGGTTTCGGCACTCTCCGACCCAGAGGAGGGTGTCGCCCATGCTCATCGGCTATGCCCGCGTCTCCACCCCCGAACGAAACCTCGATCCCCAGACCGATGCCTTGAATCGCGCCGGTTGCGAGAAGCTCTTCACCGACAAGGCCGGTGGCGCGTCGGCCGAGCGGCCGGGGCTCGATCAGGCCCTCGCAAACCTCAGGAAGGGTGACATCCTCGTGGTCTGGAAGCTCGACCGCCTGGGCCGCAGCATCCGCCACCTCATCGAGACCGTGGGGCAGCTCCAGGAACGCAAGGTCGGCTTCCGGAGCCTCCAGGAGAGCATCGACACCACGACCAGCGGCGGGAAGCTGATCTTTCACATCTTCGCGGCCCTCGCCGAGTTCGAACGCGACATCATCCGCGAGCGGACCAGTGCCGGCCTCGACGCGGCCCGGGTCCGTGGAAAGAGGGGTGGTCGGCCTCGGAAGCTGGACGCGAAGAAGCAGGCCCAGGCTCTCACGCTGCACGACGACGAGACGAACACCATCGCCGACATCTGCCGGACGCTCCGGATCGGCCGGACCACGTTCTACCGCTACCTGGCCGAGGGCCGCACGAGTGCCCGGCAGCTTCCTCAATGACACCGAGCGGGAACGCCTCGGGGGGTTCCCCGCCGAGGTCCCGCCCGAGGATCTGATCGCGCACTTCACGCTCTCCGAATGCGACCGGCTCCTGGTCCAGGGACAGCGGGATGCTCACAACCGGCTCGGCTTCGCCTTGCAGTCTTGTGCCCTCCGCTATCTGGGCTTCGTGCCGACGAAGCTCCATTCGGCATCCCCGGCAGTCGTCGGCCATCTCGCCGGACAGCTCGGTGTCGCTCCGCGATGCCTCGCCAAATACGGGGAGCGGTCCCAGACCCGGACGGGTCACCTCCAGGAAGTCCTTGCCCATCTGGGATTTCGCAAGGCCCGACCCGGCGACCTGAGGGCCCTCGAGACCTGGCTCATCGACCGGGGCTTGGAGCACGACCGGTCGGGCCTGCTCTTGCAACTCGCATGTGAGAAACTCCGCACCGACAAGGTCGTGCGGCCGGGATTGACCTGCCTCGAACGGGTGGTGGTCGCCGCCCAGCAGCAGGTCCAGCACGAGACCTTCCGCCTCCTGATCCCCCTCCTGTCCGACGGCACCAAGGCCTTGCTCAACGGCCTGCTCGTCCCCGATGCCTCCTGCGCGGGGATCGCCCTGACCTGGCTCCGTCGCCCGGCCATCTCCAACTCGCCGAGGGCCATCCTGGACAACATCGAGAAGCTCGAATTCCTGAAGGGGGCGGGCGTCGCGCGATGGGCCCTCGGCGGCCTGAGTCCCGATCGGATCAAGCGCCTGGCCCAGATCGCTCGCCGGGCCACCGGCCAGGCCCTGCAGAGGATGCCGGAAGAACGGCGATATCCGCTCCTGGTGGCCTTCCTCCACCAGTCGCTGGTCGACATCACCGACGAGACGATCGACCAGTTCGATCGCTGCCTGGCCGAGGCTTACGCCCGGGCCGGCCGCGACCTGGAGGACTTTCGCGGCTCCATGACGCGGGCCATCAACGAGACGATCCGGCTTATCGGAGAACTGGCTCGCGTTGTGCTCGATTCCACGGTCCGCGACGCCCAACTCCGACATGCCATCTACCGGCGAATCCCGCCTGAATAGCTCAGGAAGGCCGTCGCGGAATCCGGCGGGATTGCCCGCCCCGATGATGATAGCGGCCTCGATTTCCTTCGGGAGCGATACGGGCATCTGCGTCGGTTCGTCCCGGCCTTTCTCGCGGCTTTCCCGTTCCGGTCGAAGGTGGTCGACGACCCGCTCCTCAGGGCCGTCGACCTGCTCCGGCGGCTGAGCGGACGCCGGGGTCCCAGCCTGCCTCGGAGCACCGCCGTCGATTTCGTCCCGGCGAAGTGGCGGCCCTACGTGGTCGATGACCGACGGCGAATCGACCGGGCCTACTTCGAGCTCTGCGTGCTCTCGGAGCTACGTACGGCGTTGAGAGCTGGGGATGTTTGGCTGGAATCCAGCCGCCGATACTCCGGCCCGGAGACATACCTGATCTCCGAGGATCGTTGGACGGGCCTGCGCGGCGAGGTGTGCCGGCAGCTCCAGGCCCCCGTTGAGGGCTCGGTCCGGCTCACGCAACGCGAGGCCGAGCTGGAGGCACTCCTGGGACGAGTCGACCCCTTGCTCGAGCGTGATACGGGGGTCCGGATGGAGGATGGAGACCTGATCGTCACCCCGCTCGAAGCGGAAGACCGACCGGAGAGCGCGGTGACCCTCGAACGGCTCGTCGGCGAGCGGCTGCCGCAGGTGGGGCTGAGCGAGTTGCTGGTCGAGGTCGACGGCTGGACCGGCTTCGGCGGCTGCTTCGAGCACGCCGGCGGACGCGAGCCGCGAAGCCCGGACATGACTCGCCACCTTTATGCCTCGGTCCTGGCCCAGGGATGCAACCTCGGATTGGCGCGGACGGCCCTGATCTGCGACCAGGCGTATGACCGATTGGCCTGGTGCACGACCTGGTATCTCCGCGAGGAGACGCTCCGGGCATCGGTCGCGGCGGTCGTGAACTTCCAGCATCGTCAGCCCATGAGCCGGCACTGGGGAGGCGGGACGCTGTCCTCGTCCGACGGCCAACGATTCCCGGCCTTGGGCAAGGTCCGCAACGCCACGGCCTTGCCACGGTACTTCGGCTACGGCAAGGGGATGACCTTCTACTCGTGGACCTCGGACCAGTTCTCGCAGTACGGCACCAAGGTCATTCCGACCACGGTGCGGGACGCGACCTACGTGCTCGACGAGATCCTCGACAACGAGACCGAGCTGGCGATCCTGGAGCACACGACCGACACGGCAGGTTACACCGAGATCGTCTTCGCCCTGTTCGACCTGCTCGGCCTGCAATTCTCGCCCCGGATCCGCGACCTGGGCGGCCAGCGGCTCTACCGAGTCGACCGGAGCCGGACCTACCCGAATCTGGAGCCGCGGCTCAAGGGCCGGATTTGCCGCGACCTGATCCTGCGCCGCTGGGATGACCTGCTCCGAGTGGCCGGATCGCTGAAGCGGGGCTGGGTGACCGCCTCGCTGCTGATCAGCCGACTCCAGTCATACCGCCGCCAGAACGCCCTGATCGGTGCCCTGCAGGAATACGGTCGCCTGGTGAAGACCATCTTCATCCTGCAATACCTGGAGAGCGAGCAACTCCGGCGTCGGATCAATACCCAGCTCAACAAAGGTGAGTCCTTGCACTCGCTGCGGGAGTTCCTGTTCTTCGCCAACCGGGGCCAGATCCGGCGGATGCAGGAGGAAGAGCAGGTGCACCAGGCGACGTGCCTGAACCCGCTGGCCAACGCGGTGATCGCGTGGAACACGGTCTACATGCCGGCTGCGATCGACCGGCTCCGCATCGAGGGACACTCGGTCCTGGAGTCTGACCTGACTCACCTGTCACCATGCCGTTACGAGCACATCAACCCATACGGCAAGTACGGCTTCGAGATGAGCAAGGATCTCGACGGCGCGAAGCTTCGACCGCTCAGAGCAGGCCGGACCTGGGCTTAACGTTGGTTTTTGTCCGCCTGCTACGGGAAGGCCAACTCCGACGAGCCTCGATGGCCGTGCAGGACCCGCCCCGCGTACATCACCCGGCACAGCCGGTTCATCGGCCGGTCCACCGCGTTGCTCGTGCGGTGGCATCCCGGGTGGGCATAGGCCACCGCCTGGGGCCCCGTCCTGTCCCACAACCTCGTCAGCATCTCGCGCACCGGGGCGGTCCATGTCCACGCTTCGCACCACCGCTGAAACTCGCCCATCAGGCGTCGGAACTCCTCCGCGGTGGCGGCCCGGTAGACGACCTGGACCCGGCGGTGCCGGTCACGGGCCTTGCGGCAGCGGCCGCGGATCTTCAGGGACCCATGCAGGAAGCAGAGCACCACCGCGATCGTGGGGAACAGCGACTGAAACCGCCACGGCCGAAGCCGACCTTCAGCAGCCGGGCGGGCACGCCATGCGCCGCCAGGAGCAGAGGGTAAGCCAATTCGTCGACGGTGCCGGCCATGTAGCCTGCGATGAAGCTGGGGCGGGGCCAGTAGGAGGGGCCATCGGCCCGCCCGATCTTGCTCAGCTTCAGGCCGGGGATCTTGCGCGACTGGCGGCCGAAGCCGTGCGGTCGAAAGCCGCGGTCGAAGCCCGCCGGGGACAGTTCCGGGGCCGACCGGGCCCATTCCGCGAGGGACGCCCGGATGCGTTCGGGATCGTGCCAGATCTGGTCGTAGTGCGTGCGGGTCATGGGGATGACGATCTGCTTGGCTCCGCGCGGCGGTTGCGGCGGTGACGGCTTTCGTCCACGATTGACCCGCCGGTTCTTGGGTCGGTCGTCCATCTTCGGATCTTCTCCTTTGGTAAGAAGAAGGATGACGGGGATGTCGCCGGCCGGATACCCGGCACCCCAATACCTGCAATCCGGTAGAGTCAGGATTTTTCTATTGCTCAATCTTGGATCGTGCGAGCGTGAACCCCAGGCCCGCCACGACGGCCCCGGCCAGCAGGCTGAGCCACGCCGGTAGGCCGAAGGTGGAGCCGGCCAGCGCGATCACGGCAGCCGGGATCACCGGCAGGCTGATCCGCCACCCTCGCCAGAGCGCCGAGATCATGAGCGTCGTCCCGGCGAAGAGCGCGTTCCAGTCCCGGAACATGCCCGTCAGGATCGAGGGCACCAGCGGCAGCCAGAGCGGCAGCGCCGCCTCGTCCGGGCCGCGCCAACCGTTCTGGGCTGCCCACAGCAGGAAACACGCCACCAGGACCACGCCCGACACGAACCGGGTGCGCGGGCCCAGGAGCGCGTCGAGCGATTCCTCGGAGTGCCTCGCCAGGAGTCCGCCCTCCATCGACTGGAGAAACTGCTCGGGCCGCTCGGCCGCCTCGTGGAGCGACCTGATAACCTTCGCGCGTCCCTCCTCCGAGGCGATCGTCGCGCCCAGGGTCCGCGTCGCCCGAACGCCCGCCGTCCGCAGTTGCGCCGCCTGCGCCATCATCGCCGCGGCGGCCTTCCGGGCCTTCCGACTGGCCGCGTCAAGGCCCATCCCCTGCGCCCTGAGGCTCTCCTGCTCGACGTGCTCCAGATGGCGTTGCACCCGCGAATCCTGCCGTTCCGCCACGCGCGATTCGAACCACAGCACCGCCGCGCCGCGCCAGGCGGCCAGCCCGGTGCGCGCCCGCTCCCATTCGGCCCTGCCCCGGGAGCGATAGGCGGCCAGGCGATCCTCGGGCCCGAACACCGCGTCGCGCACGCTCTCCCAGCGCGGTCCCGCACGCTCGGCCACGCAGCGCCGGATGGCCTCCTCGTCAAAGCCACGGATCCGGAGGCCTTTCAACACCTCCTGAATCCGCTCGACCGGCTCCTGTCCTGCCTGCGCGAGCTCGATCACCCACCGGGCCGGAGTCGCCAGCGCCACGGAGCATACGATCAGCCCGAGTGTCAGCCACACGATCCCGGCCATCCACAACACGGCCAGCATCACCACGACCACCGCCGCGACGGCCAGCCGCTCGCTCGGCCCGCTTTCGAGGGCCCACTGACGTGCCCTCCGCCACAACTCGGATCGCCGCTTGATCTCGCCGAAGACGAGATAGGCCGGCGGCGTCAAGAGCCCCAGGCCGAGCGCGGCACCGGCAAGCCTCGGCTGCCCCCAGAGCAACGCCAGGACGATGCCCGCGCCGCAAGCGGCGACGAGGACCATCAAGGCGGCCGCCCGGATCCGGTCCGGGGCTTTCCCGGTCATCGCGCTCAGGCTCGCCTTGAGCTGGGCCGCCTCTTCGGTCTGCTCCCGCAGGGGCGCCGCCGAGGAGATCTTGAGGAACTCCTCGAGCGCCCCGATGACTTCGTCGAGGCTGGCGTAACGCGCGTCGGGCTGCTTCGCGACCATCTTCACGATCACGGCCGAGAGCGAATCCGGCGTGCCCTTGACGATCAACTCCGGCGGCACGATCGGCTCCATCGCGTGCTTCGTGATCAACTCGAGGGCACTCTTCCCCTGAAACGGCGAGCGGCCGGTGACCAGTGCGTAAAGCGTACATCCCAGCGCGTAAATGTCAGCACGGTGGTCCACGTTCGCGGCGTCCCGAGCCTGCTCGGGGGCCATGAAAGCGGGAGTCCCCATCGCAATGTCCACCCGGGTGACCTGGGTGGCGAGCGAGTCGCGATCGGCATGACCGGCCCGGGCCCGGGCCGGGGGAATCGCGTCGGCGTCGGATCCCTCGCCCGCCGCCTCGGGCAGATTCGGTTCGAGGGCCGCCACCGACTTGACCAGCCCCAAATCGGCCACTTTTACGACCCCGTGCTTGTTCAGCATGAGATTGTCGGGCTTGATGTCCCTGTGGATCAGGCCCCGATCATGAGCTTGCTTGAGCCCGCGTGCCGCTTGCAAGGCATACCCCGCGGCCTCCCGCGGATCGAGCGGCCCGTGTTCCTCGAGCAGCACGGAGAGGGACTGCCCGTCGACGAATTCCATGCTGAAGTAGTACCTGCCCCGATCCTCGCCGAAGTCGTAGATCTGCACCACGTTGTGATGGCTCAGTTGCGCCGCGGCATAGGCCTCGCGACAGAAGCGAGACACGAACGTGGGGTTGCTGGCCAGTCGAGGCGCCATCACCTTCAAGGCCACATCGCGATCGAGCGAGATCTGGCGTGCCTTGTACACGGCACCCATCCCGCCCTTGCCGAGCTGCCCGAGCAGCCGATAGCCCCCAAGGACCTCGGGCACGTCATACTCATCCTCGGCCGGCTCGACTCGGGGCGTCGGCGTCTGCCCGGCGACCGCCGACGCCCCGCCGCGAGCCGGAGGCACGCCCGGCGTCGCAGCCATGGTCTCCCCGAGATCGCTCCCCGACCCCGGCCCCTCGACCGGGGTGGCGACGGTGACCTCGGCGTCGCGACCCCCCCTCCAGGACGCCCCGTCCGCGCCGGTGTGTTTCCGACCATCGTCCTCGGCCGGGGCCTCCTCAGGCGGTCGGCCCTGGTCTGAATTTTCGGGGGGATATTCCTGTGTCAAAGATGCCGATTCGGTTATTGTGACGGCTTCATCCGCCCGAGGCGCCCCGGCCTCCTCCCGCACGTTCAGACGGGGCGGAAGTGCCGGGTCGGTCGGCACCCTGAGCTTGAGGGGCGCGGAGCACTGCGGGCATTTCAGTCCGTACGCCCCGGGCTTCAGTCTGCCGAGCTTCAGCAGGTGTGAACACTGCGGGCACTCAAGTCCCATCGCGGTACTCCCACCGGATCTGGGTGCAGAGAAAACGAGCGGTAGGAACCGTGGGCCTCGGATCGGTCCCGACGGCGCGACCTGTTGCGAAGCCCCATTGTCAACACGCGCCGCGACGCGAACAAGACGGCCTTCCCGTGGCAAACGGGCCGGGTCGCGGCCGTGGATGCGGAAGCGGTGGAGGTGGGAGCCGGTCCAGCCGAAGGCCATCTGGATGGTGTCATGGAGGGCGGCGAGCGTGCTGTCGCTGCGGACCAGGAGGCGCCGCCCGATCATGGGGCTGATCTGGCGGATCCAGACATGGAGCAGATAGATCTCGGGGGCAGTCTCATCGGCCACGGCCCGGGCCAGCGTACCCAAAGCGAGGGCCGGGGAGCAGCCCCCGGTTTGTCCCGGTCTCCAGCTAGAGGGAAAGCGAGGGCTGAACCTGGCGACGGCGGATAAGCTGGCCGCCACCCTGGATCGGCGGCTCGTCGGCCCCGACCCGTCCGGGGGCGTCGACCGCGAGCCGGCCTCCACGCCGGCCCGGAGGGCCGGGGGCCTCGACCGGTCGGCGGGCGTCTGAATTTACCCGGGCCCGGGGGGTGCACTCCGCGGGTGGGGCCATCCGGGGACGCTCGGCGTGACGCCACCCCGGATGCCACGCGAGGCCGTGCCGGACCGGCCCTCGGCCGGGCCCGACCGGGCGCTTTCCACCCCGCCCGTGGAAGGCCGGCTGGAAGGGTCGCGACGATTAATATGCGTGATTAAACATAAGCGTCATTATCGGACTGTGCGTCGTTTTACATCTCATGCAATCACGCGCCCAGCGCGGGGAGTCACTCGGTCGATGTGTCCGGGGCGACCGGCAAACCTGAGGTCGAAAGGCCGAACGGGAGCAAGCAGCCGGCCCGAGTCAA
>JAABUK010006201.1_pt1 | contig 18012 bp, 35 predicted proteins | sample 5559141 | NCBI WGS metagenome assembly JAABUK01 (sample SAMN10711869, study PRJNA513367) | rock metagenome | isolation source: Antarctica rocks | place: Antarctica: Victoria Land, Pudding Butte nord | collected 2016-01-03 | reverse complement strand
CTTCTGCCGCTGCGCCGGCCGCTTCTGCTGCTGCTGTGGCGCCGGCTGCAGATGGGGGGGCGGCTGCGCTGCGGCCTCGCCGTCCAGGCTGAGCTCCGAGAGGCGCGCCAGGATGCGCTCGCCGTACACACGCATGTCGAAGCTCTCCCGCGCGTCCTGCGCGTCGATGACCGGCTGCACCCGCTGCCGCCACCTCGCCACCCTGTGGTAGCGGTGTTAATACGCCGATGAGCTGCAGCTCCATCTTCGTGCATCTTGTTTGACCGTGAACGCACAGAAGGGTGTGCCTTTTGGCAATTAATTCTTTGGCTGTGAAACAGCAATATAACTGGCCAACGATGTTTCAAACGGACCATGCTGGGTGGCATAACCACAGAGCATGCCAAGCGGCCACAGTGCAGGAGGGCGCAGGCTGCCTGGACCCGGGCCCCACCTGGCAGCCAGCTCTGTCTGCACATCGGCGGCTGCGGCGGCGGCCATGATGGCGTCCACGTGCGCGCGGCACAGGTCCTCGTACGTGGGGTTTGCTGCGGCCTGGCTGGGCGCCTCCGCATCCCACGCCGACGCTGCGGCACAATGGGTCAAAGTCTCGGGGGACAGAGCTGCTGCAGCCGCCCTGTTCAAACACTTCCGGGTGGTGCCGGAATCTGTGTTTTGGGGCAACTGCAACCTGCGCTGAGCCCCTCAATGGTGACCTGTTCACGAGCAGACCATGACCTGCGGGGACCCTCCTGTTGCAAAACCACGCCGCACACACCAGCCACGCAACCATCAGGCTGGTAGATGCCCTTGACGCCGCAGCGGCTCACCTGGCTCTGCCGCATCTGGCACTGGCATGTAGTCGTTGTCGTCATCTGACAGCGGGTCCGCGCCCACGCCATCGTCCCAGTCTGCGTGTTGCGGCGAAACTTATCAAAGTAGTGCTTCCTAAGGGCAAGGGAAATCTGTCCTCGTGCGGTGTCTTGCGACAGCAGGCGACCCTTGCACGAGCAGGATGCTAGCCTCGTCCCGGTTCCCTGGATCAACATATGCGCAGAGATGGTGCCAGGGCTTATGCGGCGGCGACAGCTCATCCAGCGCACCGTCGCCGCCGTCATAGTCGTTGTCGCCATCGTCCGGCTGCGCCTCCTCGGCGGGCGGCGCCACGAACGCGGACCGCCGCTGCGCGGTTGCCCGCTGCGCCGTCGCAGCCGCGGCGCGCTTCGCCTGCTGCAGCCGCTGCAGCGCCGGCTGGAACTCTGGGAAGGCCAATTTGCCTGCAGGGTGTTTGCATAACGGATGTTCAGTCAAAGCTGGCTGCGGCGAGAGGGGAAAGGCTGTCTGCAAGTTGGCCTGCGCCCGCTGACGAGCAGGCATGGATGGCCCTGCCATGGAAATGAAGGTGCCCTCTAAACAAAGGCAAGAAGCAGGGGCGTTCATCACATCGTCCTGGTACGAATGAGTACAAAAACAAACATGCCAGATTGCAGATGCCGCGAGCACCGACCTGGCACCGCGGACGGCACCGCGCCGAGGGCCGAGGGCAGCGCCGGCGGCGGCGGTCGCTTGAACTTGGGCAGCCGCTTGGCCTTGCGGAAGGGCTTTTTGGCCATGCCGCTGTCATCGTGCTGGTCCAGCGGCGCCCATGGGTCGAAGTGATCCTCCTCGACCTCCTCATAGTCCCCCGGCTGCTGCTGTTGCTGTTGCTCTGCTGCCCAGCCGGCGGCGCCGCCTGCAGACAGATTTGGCAGTTGGCGGTTGATTTACCTCGAAGTTCGGCGAACTGCAAGGTCAGCATAGGCGATGGATGCACAGGCCCCTAGCTGCAGGAAGGCTCGCATACACCAGATGACACTGCATGGCTCTGACTCGAAGCAGGAGTCCCACCCTGCGAGTCGCGTCCTGGCGAGGGGCCAACGTCACCCGCCCACTCCATGCCGCCAGCATCGTCATTGTCGCCATAGCCTCCAGCATCCCCGCCATCGTACTCATTGTCTGCAGGCGCACGTTAGGGCTGTCAAGCTTCAACTGCATAATTCTTGGCTGCACGCGTCCGGGCGCGCTTGAACAGGGTGGATGGTGAGGTGCACATGAAGATTGATTCCTCCTTACCATAGGCCGTCCCCTGTGTCTGAAAAAGCTGACCTGCAGCAGACCAAGACCTGCAACACCCTTTGGCCACAGAAAGTGGCGCCGCACCTGGCTGGCGGTCGTCCGCTGCAGCGCCGCCGTTAGCCTCGCCCGGTGGCGTGGGCGCCTGGCACGACGCCGCCTCGCCAGGCGCTGCAGCAGCAGCGTTTGGGTCCACCGGCGGGGGCCGGAAGGCGCCGGAGGGGGAGGTGCGCGCCGCAACGCGCCGCAGCATGTGGTCATAACCGTCTGCGCCACTGGGCTCGATGAGCAGCGCGCCCGACTGGTGCACCGCGCAGCTCGTGATCTGCGGCGGCAAGGGGCGCTAAGTCCGTTGCAGTCTCCTCCCTTTGCTCGTATCGAGGCAACAAAAGGCCGGCACAGCTGCAGCAGCAGCAGCGGCAGCAGCTGCAACCGTTCCCCTTTGCAGGAGCAACAGCAGCAACGTCTGACGATCGCACAGGGCTTAGGGGTGTCTGGTGGCTGTGAACTCACCCTGAAGCTGCAGCCTGCACCATCCCCATAGCCGTCACCTGGAACCATGCGGCAAGATGCGGTTGGGCTCTGCCTCGTGCCACACAATGGCACGAGGCAGGCGAACGCCTGACATGGCAATCGCAGCTGTTGACACATAACACACACACACACACATACACACATCTGCGGCGCACCTGTCGAGTCTAGGGCCAGGAGCACCGCCGGCGCCCGCATCGGCCGTGTGACCTGCGGCGACCCTGAGTCGTCCATGTCGATGTCCTTCCCCTCTGCGCCACACCAGCCAAGGCTGAGGAGAGGAGTGGAACCGAGGCGTGATGCCTTGCTGTGGTGCTGCTGCCAGGAAATTCCTGCAAGGACGCCACACTTCTGCCAGCATGCGCGCTCTGCAACACGAGATCTGCGAGTCCCGAAACCCCAAGCCTGCCGCCGCCCGCACCTTCCAGCACGTCATCCAACCGCAGGAACATTTCCTCCTCGTCATACACGTCATCGTCCTCCGCGACGCCGTTCCGGCCCGCAGCCCGCGCCTGCCGCTGCCTGCGATGCATGAATCCCAGCTCGAGTGCCTCAAGGCCAGCAGCAACTGCGTGGAGACGCTGAACCGGTGGCCACTTTGAGGCTGAACGTGCGCAGGCGCAAACGAGCCGCAGTCTTGATGCCGCAGTCCGTTTATCGAGTGTAGAGAACACTGTTGTCGCACTCACTTGCGATCGGCAATCACGTCGAGCGCCTGGTACACCAGCTGATGCAGGTACTCGACCTTCTTGCTGTACACGTGCGCCGAGCCTTGCACCAGCAGCGCCGCTGCGCACATCAACCACCACAGTGATGGCGGGAGGCGCAGCGCAGGATTGCCAAGCGCGGCGGGACGCATGTGCTGGTCCCAGAACCTATTCCGTGTCCGGAGATCGGGTGTCCTCGCCACTGTAAGTCAGTGCTGAACAGTAGGCAGGACCTGTGCTGAGCCATGCCATGGCCCGCAGAAGAATCTCTCACCTTCCGCAAAGTTGACGCTGCCGCTGCCCTCCACCGAAAACGTGACAGACTCCAGCACCTCCTGCGCGGGAGGATCAGCGTAGGTCAGAGACACTCTCCTATTCTGCAGTACTAGGCTCAGTGATAAGCCCAGATGCGCGTCTGTACTCGTACCAAGTACTCCTCCAGCTCGCTGGCGATGTTGATGTCCCAGTTGGCTGCCAGCTCCCGAATAGGCTTGAGCAGGTGCGCGTGCCGGTTGTCCTCCTGGGAGAGATTCATGGTCGCCCGCTGCGGCCGGCTACACGGACGCGTGCCCCAGCAGAGACGGTCTGCTATTGCGATTCGGACATCTGTGCACCTTCCGGAATCCACTACTGCGCGCGCAGTCCTGCTGCACGAGGAGCCTGCTGAGTGCGTCTTCGACCTTGGCGTCCGAGACACAGGATTAGTACTGCAAGGTGGTCGAGAGAATTGCTGCAGCACCTGTTGTGAGCACTTGGTCGGATTTCGCACTTCAAATTTCGAGGCGGAAACCTGTCTTCTGAGCGTCCCGGCTCTCGACTGGTGAGCAAAAGCCCGAGCGCCGAGCATGTGTCAAGGTGCAGCGAACCTACGGACCGTCCACAGATCTGCAGAACGTTCACAGGTTGCAGCTGCGGCCGATCCGGGTCTTTGCTGCCGGCAGCTTGCCGATTTGACAGTATGACGCTCTGAAAAGCGCAGTAAGACTGGCATAGCTGTGCATGCTGATCGAGTCACGGGGCACATCGTAGCGACAGCAGCTCACCTTGCTCGGCGGCCCCTGTGCACCAACCTGGCGGTAGGCATTGCGGTCTAAAAGAGCGGGCCCTCGGGCCGCATCACTATGGAGTCCCAGCTGAGCGCCCACACGGTAGGCAGCAAGGTGTGGGTGTTCACGGCTGATGAGAGCGACGGCGAAGGATGGTACAGCGGCGAGGTTATCAAGGCAGTGGGCGAGCAGCTGGTGGTGAAGACCGAGTCAGGCCGCACAGCCACCTACAAGCCGGATCAATGCCCACTGCAAAACCCCGGATCCCTCCGGGGCGTGGAGGTACGCGCTCTCGACGGCCTTGTGGCTCTCACTCATCACTTTTGAAGATGGGTGCATCGCTGCGGCCTGCCTTCCGGGAGGGCCTCGAGTGGATCTCGCCATCGAGGTCTGGTCACACAGAGCAAATCCAGCCATCAGGCCCCGGAAGCAGGTGCTGTGGAGACACTCAGCATCATGCCACCACTTTGTCGAGCTGAAAATGTTAGCACATTGAGCAGGCTGCCCATGCACACACATTGCGCCGCGCCGCATCCTCGTCACAACCGACGCCCGACACCCTGCCTGTGAGCAGGACATGACCACGCTGGCGTACCTGAACGAGCCGGGGGTGCTGGACAACCTGAAGTCGCGGTACGTGGTGGACGACATCTACACCTACACCGGCAGCATCCTGATCGCGGTCAATCCCTTTGCACGGCTGCCGCACCTGTACGGCACGCACATGATGGAGCAGTACCGCGGCGCGACGCTGGGCGAGCTGTCGCCGCACGTGTATGCCATCGCGGACGCTGCCTACCAGCAGATGCGGCGGTGGGACAAGAGCCAGTCCATCCTGGTGAGTGCCCGTGGCGCTGCAGCGCGTGCCAGCGACCATGCATTGCCTTGACCCTGCGCCGCCTAGTCCTTATGCATCAAGCTCGCACAGTCGCTGGAGTCTGTGCTTTTCACCTGATGAAACCATTGAGCTCGATCTTGCGGCGAGTGACCTGACGGCAACTGCGTTGGAACAGGTCAGCGGAGAGAGTGGTGCCGGAAAGACGGAGACCAGCAAGCTCATCATGCAGTACCTGGCCTGGATGGGCGGCTTCTCGGCTGAGGAGTCGGAGGCGTCAGGGAAGCGCAGTGTGGAGCAGCAGGTGCACTGCCGCGCGACTGTGCATCTGGTGATGCTATGCAGGGCTGGCCAGCAGTGCTCAGCACAGCAGCCCGTTCCTTGGCCGTCACCGCAGTTGTTGCCATGCCCACGGCATTGCACATGAGCCACAGAGCCGCGAAGCTGTGTACTTCACCCAGCGCCGCGGTTCCAGACGCCGACCGTTCCGACGGCGCGCGCTGCAGGTGCTGGAGTCCAACCCGCTGCTGGAGGCGTTTGGCAACGCCAAGACGGTGCGCAACGACAACTCCTCGCGCTTCGGCAAGTTCGTGGAGATCCAGTTCAGCAAGGAGGGCCGCATCTCGGGCGCCGCGGTGCGCACGTACCTGCTGGAGCGGTCGCGCGTGGTGCAGACCAACGACCCGGAGCGGAACTATCACGCCTTCTACCAGGCAACTTTCCCGCTCGCTGCCGTTTCACTCGGTCCTTTGGAACCTCAGCAAAGTTGGACGGGGATGGCCGGAGTTTATGACTGCTGGACTGAGGACAATTTTGCAGGGTCTGTCTTCGTGCTTCAGGCTCCAATCAGGGACAGCTGCAAGGTGTATGCATTGGGTCACCTGTATGGCCACCTCCTAGGGCACAAGGAGCGCGGCCTGGAGCTGGCATCGTTCTTTCGATGCTGTTGTATCGCACAGTAGTGGCAATTGCTCATCTGCACTCGTGGCGGTGCTGCAGCTGTGCGACGGCGCGACGCCGGAGGAGCAGGAGAAGTGGCGGCTGCAGCCCGCCAACACCTTCAACTACCTCAACCGCAGCACCTGCTACACGCTGTCGCGGGTGGACAACGCGGAGGAGTACCGGGTGCGAGCCTCTCACAAGCCTGGGAACCTGACGCCATGCAACCTTGCGCCCATTGGCAGTGGTTGACAGCGGGAGCGGCGGTGGACAAGGAGCAGTGACTCAACATTGTGCCTGCTGTTGTTTCTGGCTGCTATGCCATGCCATGTCTTGTGTCCGCCTTTCGAGGCCATCCACTGCCAGGGAGTGCACTGCACAGACATGCGGGCTGATCAGCAAAGAGGGAAGGACAGATCAACAAAGAGGAGAAAAACACTGAAGCGATATCCGGGCTGATCTTTGCTCGCGCCCCTACCGCAGGCGACGCGGCGGTCGATGACGCTGGTGGGCATCCCGGTGGAGCAGCAGGACGCAGTGTTCCGCCTGGTGGCGGCGGTGCTGCACCTGGGCAACCTGGAGTTTGGCGACGGCGGCGAGCAGGACAGCTCCACGCTGGCGCCGCCCGCGCAGAAGCACCTGGACGCGTGCGCGATGCTGCTGGGCGTCGAGGCGGAGGGGCTGCTCAAGGCTCTCACAACGCGCACGCGCCAGACCGTCGACGGTGAGCGAGAACATTCCCCCATCAGACAGCGCACTGTGGCAGCTGGCACATCTGCCAAGCAGGGGCGGTCCAGGAAGGGCCAGCCGATCTATGCGTGTTGCTGCTGGCGTCAGCTCCGTGGATCAGTTCGAAAGGAGACGGCGTCGTCTGTTGGGGGAAATTGCTGGCTGTGCGGCAATGCATCCAGTCCAAGGCTGCAGCAAGCTGCAATGCCAAGGCTGGAATCTAAATGCGTCTTCATCAGAGTGCGCACTGGCACCCGGCCGCTGAATCGTGCTGCGCGGCAGTATAGGCCCCATCGTGAGCCCCATCGACGTCAAGGCGGCGGTGGACAACCGGGACTCGCTGGCGAAGACGCTGTACCAACGCCTGTTCGACTGGCTGGTGGACAAGATCAACACCTCCATTGGGCAGGACCCCAATGCGGCCACCCTCGTTGGCGTGCTCGATATCTACGGTGGGCGCACCTTTCTCTGCGACAAGATGCTTGTGGCCTGTCCACGGCATTCGCGGTGCACTGCTCATGTCCGCCATGCCTCCGTTCCCGATGGCTTTGCTGGATGGTGCGGCTGCTCCTGCAGCTTGACACGTTCACCTCTGGCCGTTGGCGGACAATGGCGTACAGCACAGCAGCTCACCGGTGTTGTCCCCTGCGCAGGGTTCGAGTGCTTCAAGGAGAACGACTTTGAGCAGTTCTGCATCAACCTGGCCAACGAGAAGCTGCAGCAGCACTTCAACCAGCACGTGTTCAAGATGGAGCAGGCGGAGTACGAGCGTGAGGCCATCGACTGGTCCTACATCGAGTTCGTGGACAACCAGGTGCCCAAATCCGCCGCTTTGTCTGGTTCTCCATATCCTTCTAGTCCTTGTCTCAAGGGCCTAAATTTCACTGCAGCTGCAATATGCAATAGCATGCTCGCACCATCCAGGAGCAGGTGCGGGGCCTGCGCAGCTGTGGCTGCTGTACCTGCCGCCGCCACCGCTGCATCACAACTTCTGAACACGCCTTTTGCTGTTGATTGCAGGATGTGCTGGACCTGATCGAGAAGCCGATGGGCGTTATCGACCTGCTGGACGAGCAGTGCAAGTTCCCGCGGGTGCGCCACCTTGACTGCGCTTCACCAAACGGATGCCGCAGAGTCCATCGCTGCTGTGCGGGCCAGTCACTCCGGTACATGGCTTTGCTCAGCACACTCATTTACGTGTTCATTCACGTGTTCAATCATGGGGTGGAAAGTTCCTTTTCACCGCCACCGCAGGCGACCAATTCGGACTATGCCAACCGGCTGTACCAGAGCAACCTGATCAAGGAGTCCAACCGCTTCACCAAGCCCAAGCTCAGCCAGACGGCGTTCACCATCGAGCACTACGCCGGCGGCGTGACCTACCACACCGACAACTTCCTGGTCAAGAACCGCGACTTTGTCGTCGCGGAGCACCAGCTGCTGCTGGAGGCGTCCTCCGAGGCCTATGTGGCGGGCCTCTTTCCGCCCGAGCCCGAGCCTGAGCAGCCTGCCGGGGTGCGCTGCTGCAAGTCTGACAGAAAGCCGAAGTCAGAAAGTTGTAACGAGCGAGGAGAGCTTTGAAACCGGTGTCTCTGCACCTGCTGGCAGCCTGTCCGTGCGCTGCGGCTGCTGACGTACTGCCAGAAGAGATGCAGATCAACAGCTTGCAGATGCCGTCTGCATGGTGGCTTGTGAGGCAGAGGCTGGCGCTCGACCAAATCATTCGTCAAGCGCTGTGTCCTGTTTCATGCAGGGCAAGGGCGGCCGCATCGGGCAGGGCTACAAGTTCTCCTCGGTGGCAAGCCGCTTCAAGCGGCAGCTGGCGGACCTCATGGACGCGCTGCACACGATGGAGCCGCACTACATCCGCTGCATCAAGCCCAACTCCCGCAACAGGTGGGCATCCCTCCTTCCCAAACCGCTTGCGCATTAAGTCCGGCCAGAAACTGTGTCGTGTGCAGTTTTCGAACGCAGAGGCCATCTGCCCCAAGGGCTCAGGCGAGTGCGCTTCTGCGCATCAGGCGGGGCATTCAAGAAGCGTGTCTGCGCTTTCCAGCATGCCGAGCGAGCTGTGAGCAGCAGGAACCTGCCGCTCGAGCAGCAGGAGATGCTTATGGTGTATATGCCACCATGGCACCACTGATGCTGTGCCGCTACAATTCGTTATGGCTACTGTGCCCCTCCGCGCAGGCTGTCAGAGTTTGAGGCGATGAGCACATGGCCTGAGAGCTGACGTGGATAGTGTCTCCTACGCAGGCCATCGGAGTTCGAGGCGATGAACACGCTGCACCAGCTGCGGTGCGGCGGCGTGCTGGAGGCGGTGCGCATCAGCTGCGCGGGCTACCCCACCAAGTCGCCCTACGCGGACTTCGTGGACCACTTCTGGAACCTGGGTCCGGAGCTGCTAGCGTGCGAAGAGCTGGACGACATCGCCATCGCGGAGGCGCTGCTGGCCAAGACCGGCCTCGAGGTGCGAGCTCCCCTCAGTTGGATGTGGGCTGATTTTGCGCAACCCTGCTGGCCACACTGGACGACGTCGCCGTCGCGGAGGCGCTGCTCGCCAAGGCCGGCCTCAACATGCAGTTTCCGAAACCCTCGAAGCGAATGCCTTTGACCTGTGCAGCACATCCTACATCAACAAGAACTGTTCCCCCCATATCGACAAATTATGCCCGACGTCCAGTTGTTTCTTTCATCTGGTGCCGGCTGATGCACGCCTGTCCCTAAACCTTAAACCCTACGCATGCGCGCAGGGCTACCAGCTGGGCCAGACGAAGGTGTTCCTGCGGGCGGGACAAATGGCGGTACTGGATAAGCTGCGCACGGAGCTCATGAACCGCTCCGCCGTCACCATCCAGCGCCACATGCTGGGCTTCATCGCCCGCAAGCAGTACGCCCGCACGCGCTGCGCCGCCATCACCCTGCAGGCAAGTCGCTGCGGGCTGCATTCTGATCAGATAAGTTGCGAACTCAGAAGGGGCTCAGAAGGGCCCGGCAGCGCGCGGCTGCAGGTGCTGATGTGCACATGGGCGCTGCTGGCGCCATGCGGGCTGGTGGCAAACAGAGTGACCGCCTGGCAGATGTGGTTTACTGCTTCCTGTTTTCTGAGCTCACGGCAAGCAGAGGAAGTGACGAAGCTGCGCCGGTGCGCAGGCGGGCGCGCGGGGCATGGCAGCACGGTCAGAGGCGCGCAAGCGGCGGCACACGCACGCGGCGACGGTGGTGCAGTCCGCGCTGCGCATGCACCTGGCGCGGAAGCAGTACCAGCAGACGCGGCGCGCGATCGTCGCCATCCAGGCCGGCTACCGGGGTCGCCGCGCCCGCCAGTACACGAAGGACATCAGGTGCGGCCGCGGCCCGCAGTGGTGCTGGCCTTCTGGCGCAGGATTGTTCAGAGACCTGCGGAGGCTGCCGGACTCGGACCTGGTTTTGGGTACTCGGCACCGAGTCAGCTGTGCGTCAGTCCTTATGGTGTCAATTCCTCGTGGGGAGAGCGTTCCCAATGCTGATGCCTGCGTGCCATGTTCCTTTGTGCAGGCAGCACCGGGCAGCGCTGGCGATCCAGTGCGCTTGGCGGCAGCACCAGGCGCAGGTGGCCTACCGCCGCGACAGGCGCAACATCGTCCTGGTGCAGACCGCCTGGCGATCGCGTGTCGCGCGGCGCCAGCTCAGGTGCCTGCAGCGTTTGGACAATCGGAACCTGTAGTGCCAGCTTGCTGTGCGTCGTTGCAGGCCTGGCTCCAGGTGCTGGCCCCAGGCGGCAGGCGTTCACCATTATGCGCAGGTCTCTCGACGCATCTGCCAGCCACGCACCTTGTCAAAGCTGCAGGGAGCCACACCCAGGACTTTCCATCCTTTGAGCTTTTTGCGACCGTTCCAACCCTTGAAACCTAGATGTATCTGGGTACAGGGCGCTGCGGGCAGAGGCGAGGGAGGCGGGCAAGCTCATGCAGGACAAGCGCTTCCTGGAGTCCAAGGTCGCGGAGATGACCTCCACCCTGGAGCTCGTGCAGAACCAGCGCAACGAGCTCAAGCAGTCCTACAAGGTGCCTGCCCCTTGCTGCCAATCTTCTGCACAGTCCCTGAGCATGGCGCATGGCCGCACGCACGCTGGCCAGGAAGTGCCCCGCAAGCAGCTCCAGCTCAGTCCCACATGATGTTCTGTCCCGTCTCATTCACGCTCGGGTGGGCTGCTCCCCGAAACATGCGATCCTCTGCTGATAAGGCACGTAACTGCAACCTGACAGGAGGAGAAGGCGGCGCGGGAATCGGCGGAGGCGCGGGTCGCCGCCCTGGAGGCCGATCTGGAAGAGGCGTGCGCTGCCGCGCAGTCGCAGGTGTGACATACCCCCAGCTGGCAGCGCCTCCTTGCCAGCGTGTGCAATGTGGTTCGCAGCCGCTGCAGGGCAGCTGTGCATTTCACAATATGATGCTGCTGTTTGGGCAGCTGCAGTGAGAGAGGCACACCTTCTCACGCAGCTCGTGCGCGGTGATGTCCACCTTCATGCAAGGAATACTCACGCATCTCATGTTCGAGCAGTCCCACAAGGAGTTCAGCTTAAGTCAATGACCTCCTGACTGTGCGAACCCTCAACGCCCTGACTCCTGACCTGCGGCATTTCCTAGGCAAAGGAGTCGCTGGAGGCGGCCGCCAGCAAGCGCAATTCTTCATCGAAGAATCTGTCGCATCGGCATCATCCCAGATGACTGCAACACTAAGACCACCTTTTTCGTCCATGTTCCAGGCAAGAGAGGAGCTGGAGGCGGCCGCCAGCGAGCGCGACGAGGTCAAGGCGCAGCTGGCGGCGGAGAAGGCAGCCGCAGCGGAGGTGGCAACCGCGGCGGAGGCAGCGCGCGCAGCGCTGCAGGGTGAGGTCAACACCGCGCGGCAGCGCATCCAGGCCGCCGAGAAGGCCCGCCTGGAGCTGGAGGTGCGGCCTGCGATGTACATGGGACAACACTTTGTTGTGTCGCGATCAAAGAACCCCTGCTGCGCGTGGGTTTGGGCTGGAGGCGCTGAGCAAAGTCTGGCAACTGTTCCGACTGATACTGTGCATATGGAGCCGGGCTCGCTGTCAAAGCAAGACATCTCGCTGAGCCATTCAGGGGCAGTCGGCTGCGCTCATTGATGCAACGATCGACCCATCCTGTGACTGGACCATAACATCTTCACCTGCGCTTGTGCAGAGCAAGGCGTCAGGGCAGGTGAAGGACCTGCTCAACCGGCTCAATAATGCGGTGAAGCAGCGCAACGCGGCGCGCGAGGAGGCGCTGCTGGCCAGCCAGAACCTTAAGAAGCTGGAGGAGGACATCGAGTCCGGCGCGCTGCAGCCCGCGGGCGCAGCGGCGGCGGCGCAGCTGCGTGAGGCGGAGCCCGCGACGCCCGCCGCTCCGGCGGCGGCGGCCGCCGCCGGCAGCCCCATGTCCGCGGACTCAGGTGCCTGCTGCGCCCTCCGTTCCACCTGCAGTGTCTGGCTTTCCACACTGGGGGTGCAACGATTAAGGCGCAGGGGTGAGACCGCTGCGCCATCCAAGGTGTGGTTGACCACAAGTCAAGGGAGGTGATGCGGCTTGAAAGGGCGGGATTCGGCTGCTGGATTGGCAATGGCGCTGACTGATGACAAATCAATTTCTGGTGATGACCGCTGAGCTCAATATCTTTCGATATTCGTACTGTCTGACAGCACATCGCTGATGCCAAATCAACCCTTGAACCTCCCTCTGGCCCCTGAAACCCCCTTGACCGCGCTGTGCATGCTTTTGCACTGCCTATTGGCAGCTGGTACAGACTGTCATTCTGTGCGAGCAGGGGTCATGGAGCGGATGCGCAAGTACATCACGCTCCCCAACAGCCCGGTGCCACAGCGCGTGGACGGCAACGGCGTCAGCCCAGGCGCCGCGCCGGGCGCCTCTGGCTCAGCAGCAGCCGGCGCCGCCCGCAGCGCCGTGCCGGTGGGTGGCACATTGCAGTTGCGAATATCGCAGTTGTCAGCTCACCGTTGGAAGCAGCATGTGCATGTGACGGCACAGTTGTGGTACTCGGCGACAGTCATGTGGCGCCTGCGACAAGTGTTGCCTTTGTTTGTGCCAAAGCACTCCGGCTGAGAAAGTCATGTGCTTGCGTCAACAGGGCACGGCACAGAGCGCGCGGCCGCGGGAGAACGGCGACGCGGCGTTGGCAGACGGCAGCGGCCTGTCGGAGATGGACAGGCGGCAGCGGGAGCTGTACGCCAAGCAGCAGCAGCTGCTGCGGGAGCAGCGCAGCCAGGACCAGGAGAAGCTCCTGTCCTGCATCTCCGGTGCGCTTTGCTTATGGCAGCCGTATACCGAGCTGCTGTGCCGCTGAGCCACGGCATGGCAAGTGCTCATGTGCCGTCTGAGCAACGAGTCGCTGTCAAGACTCGCCCAGAACTCTGCCCCTGCTCCTCCCCATACTGAGGCATCGGTGCTTCGGGCTGCTCCACAGCTTGCTGAGCAACGACATGCTGATCATTCATCCTTCCTCGTTGTTGCCTGGTGCAGGGGACGTGGGCTTCCACAGGGGGCGGCCGCTGGCGGCGATGGTGATCTTCCGGTGCTGCCTGCAGTGGAAGGCCTTCCAGGCCGACCGCACCAGCCTCTTCGACAAGATCATCAACACCATGGGCACCCAGGTGCGCTGCTGCTCTCAGTGCGTACTATCAGCTGCACCATTCTCTCAATGTTGCCCTGTCTTGCTTGTGTAAGCGTGTCTGACAGCCTCAAACTATGCAGACCGCGCCACCCGAGTGAGAACTGCAAATAGCCACGAGCTGATTGCCCGCGGTGTGTTGGCTGCAGATCGAGGCGCAGCAGGAGAACAACGCGTGCCTTGGCTACTGGCTGTCCAACACCGTCACGCTGCTGTACCTGCTGCAGAAGAACATCAAGCCCGCCTCCGGCGGCACCTACACCTCCCGCGTCCGCTCACCCGGCTCCTCACGGTGCGTCTTTCCGCGCATAATACGACCCACAGCACAATGGTGATACGCGCTGTGCACCAGGCATGCAGCTGTGGCACAACCTCCTCTGCTCCATGCGTCCGCAGCCTGCATCTAGAGCATGAGTGATGTACTTTGGCCGACTGTGGCCGACTGCACAGTTTGTTCTGCGTGCAGGAACTTCTTTGGGAAGCAGGGCTCCTTCACCTCGTTCTTCTCGAGGACGGGGCACACAGGGGTGCCCACGCCCGACGGCGCCGCGTCCATCCACGGCGGCGCCGCCGGCGGCTTCCGCCAGGTCAGACTCCCTCACCTGCATACCTCAGGCCGTGCCATGCTGCATGACTGCAGCATGCTGTGTTGCAAGACGAGCTGCCAGCATGTCTCGAGTACCCTGTAGCATGCCCCGCTGCACGTGAGTGTCAGCTGTAGCGGCCTTCAAGTAGAGGCAATGCCAGTAAGCCGGAAACCGTGATGCCCCTTGCAGGTGGAGGCCAAGTACCCGGCGCTGCTGTTCAAGCAGCAGCTCGATGCGTTCGTGCAGAAGATCTTCCCCATGCTGCGGGACAACGTGAAGAAGGAGATTACGCCGCAGCTGGCCGCCTGCATCCACGCGCCGCGCACCGCCGCCACGCGCTCCCGCCGCGGCACCACCTCCCCCCGCACCGGCAGCGCCCCGCCGCAGCCCGGTGCGCCACTGTCACTGCTGCAAGGTTGGCTGCACGCAGTGAGCCAAAAGCCGTGTGTGCTTGCTTCACGATATCGTGGTGCCACCACCTTCCTGGGCGCCGGCCCTCCGCCGCAGCTCGGCACCCGCCGTCTGTTTCAGCACACTGACAAAGTGCAGTGCTGCTGGTCTGCGTCTGCGGTTATGTGCCGGACTTCTTGGTGCACTGGAAATTCCAATCTGCATCCCAAGGCTGTGCTAACAAGCCATGCTGGTCGCACATAGTCTCCGTGCTGTTGGTCAAAGAGAGTCCTGTGCACGCCCTCGTTTGTGTCGCTTGCTGTCGTGCTGAGTTTGCTCTCTGCCCCGCCCTCCATGCAGGCACGCTGATCGCGCAGCTGAGCCCGCACTGGGGTAATATCCTGCGGGTGTTCGACCAGCTGCTGGAGACGCTCAAGCGCAACTTCGTGCCCGCATTCCTGGTCAAGAAGCTCTTCCAGCAGCTGTTCAGTTTCGTCAACGTGCAGCTGTTCAACCAGCTGCTGCTGCGCCGCGAGTGCTGCTCCTTCTCCAACGGCGAGTACGTCAAGGTGCGTCTAGCAAACCCTACACCCTACTCTGCAGAGAATCGCGTCATTCTCACCTGGGCTTCGTGGGTCGGCTTGTCCAAACTTTGATCTGAAAGCTGATCTTGCCATCGTGCGGACACGTCAAGTACGGCAATCAGGCATGAGATGTTCCTCAGAACGAGTTGTCATCTTGTTCGTCATTGAAATGTTGCAGACGGGCCTCGCGGAGGTGGAGAACTGGATCCACGGCGCCGGCAAGGAGTGGGTCGGCGAGTCCTGGGACGAGCTCCGCTACATCCGCCAGGTGCGACTCGTTAACAGCGCCGCTGTCCCCGCTGCTGAGATCTGTTTACAAGCTCCCTCCTCTGCGCTCGCCAGCCCTGCCGAGATGTGCAACAGAAAATGCTGACGTTGAATAGGTTGTGCCTTTTGCCAACGCAGGCGGTCACCTTCCTGGTCATCCACCAGAAGCACAAGAAGAGCCTGGAGGAGATCACAAACGACCTGTGCCCCGTGCTCAGCGTGCAGCAGCTGTACCGCATCAGCACCATGTACTGGGACGACCGCTACAACACCGAGACCGTCGCCCACGAGGTGTGCTCCTGTCTGGCCTGTGACTGCGCCCACGGCGCATTTGCTTCGTTCTGGCAATGAGCTGCTGCTGCAGTCTGCTGTTGCAGCATCTGCTCACTCAACAGCTCGTGTCACGAAACAGGACAGAACTCGAGAACAGTCGAGCAAATGTGTGCTGAGAGGCGTCACTGTTCCCAACAATTGCAGGTGCTGGCGCGCATGAAGCAGCTGATGGTGGACAACAACACGGCGGCGAGTCACTCCTTCCTGCTGGACGACGACTCCTCCATCCCCTTCTCCCTGGACGACATCGCCGCCCTCATGGAGGACAAGGTGCCGCCCGCCCCGCCGTTTTGACGTGCAAGACGCAACCCTTCACGCAAGCGGACATGACCGCTTGCAGTTGACAGAACGGCCCTGTTGCATCCTGCCAACATACATGGACACGTCCCATGCTCATCAAGCAGGTGCCCATCCATCCTTGCACGCCATCTCCATTGCGCGGCTTGCTTTCAATCGATCCAGTGCATGCATATCTAAGATGATGACTGCGCGCACCTGCAGGACATGTACACGGAGGTCCCGGTGCCAGGCGCACTGAAGGAGTACAAGAGCTTCGAGTTCCTGCGGCGCGACCTGCGCGTGAGCCCGCCCGCCGGCGCTGGCGGCCGCGGCGGCGGCTCGGTGCACGGCGGCAGCGACGGCGGCAGCCTCCACGGCGGCAGCATCCACGGCGGCGGCTACAGCAGCGGCAGCAGCAGCTCGGGCAGCGTGCACGGGCCCAGCACGCCGCCGGCGGGCGGCGGCGGCGGCGGTGGCAGCGCCACGCTCGGCGAGGCATACCCGCACCGGCCGCCGCCACGCATGAGCAGCAGCTTTGCGGGCAGCCAGCTGGCGTCGCCAAACAGGCCAGGCATCGGGCGCCCTCCGCCGTCCGGGGATTGAGTCGACCGCTGGCGCGGCGCGCGGGATTTCTCGAAATCCTAAGACCCCGCGGCGCCGCCGCATCATGTACACCAGCCGCCGCACGCGCTCGAAAGTGCTTTGAGCGACAGTGGCCCGACTTCTAGGAGCAGATTGGCAGCAGACGGCATAGGTATCCAAACATCAGCGTGTTTTCCGGTTGTCGACGCTGCATTTGTTTGTTGGCATCGTCGGCGGGCGCGGCCTCGCACGGGCGCGCTCTCGCACGGGCGCGCCGGGCACGGGGGCGCCAGAGGCGGCGCATGCAGCAGTCGAACATGTGGCCCCGCCACCAGAACAGAAGGTCGTGATGCATTGCACGAAAACGTAGGTGGGCGCAGTATTCAGAGCGTCTTTTGGGCCTGGCCAAACCGATATGCGTTGGAAGCTGCCGGTGTAACGGAGAGAACAATCTTGGAGCGGAGTTTTTGCTCTGATGTTACAGATAGCAATCGCCTTCTCTTCTCCTAGGTCCTAGCAGGCTCGGCTGTCTTCCACTGCCTGGCCACTGCCTGGATGTTTCTTGACAGCTCCGCCGCAGACCGGCAGCTGCCTGATGCAACAAACCCTTTCTCCAACTGCGCATTCTGCAGCGAGAGCCTCCCTGCTCTCATCGCTGCCGCCTCTTCGCCTGCTCTTCCCCACGCCTCCTAGTCGAAGAAGGCGACCAAACAATAGTCCAGATGCCCAATCCTGCTCCTGCCGCTGTTGCGCTGCCGTCCGTGCCCGTTCAGACGGGGCTGAGCAGCTGCGAGATTGCTGGTCGCGGCTCCGTGACGGTCATGCCAAGCACGATGATGACCGGGATGAATCCGTAGTGCACCACCGGCTGCAGGCAAGCGTAATCAACGAATGAGTTCCCGGAGGCAAGTTGACTCATGCGTATTTGGTGTCGTTTCAACACCAACGAAGGGCAGTGTGGGCATTATGCTGTAGCGTTTCATGATACGGCAGCGCGTCTGCACCATCTGCATCCCTGCCATGGTGCTGGCTTGCCTTGCCGTAGGTGCAGATTGTGTTGGTGTACGACTTGGCGGTGCGCCACAGCTCCTCCTTGTTATACGCCATGATGGTCAGATTGACTCTAGCTGCAACAGAGGCTTGCAAGATGCTTGTGGAACGGTAGCCTTGCTGGGAGCTCTTACAACGAGGCCTCGCTATCGCTTATGTACAGCGTAAAGTCCTGACGAAAGGGTGGCCCCTATTCAAGCAGGGTTCGTGCTTAAACCTCAGACGTGAAATGCGAAACGCGAAACTCAAAGCACCCTCGGCGAAACGTTTCGCATAGATGCGAAACCCTATATCTACCGTAACTTGCCACCCCAAGCTCAGTGATGCCTCGGCTAAACCTTCCAGATGCACGTTCCAGAAATTCTGCAGCTCTCTCGGTTTCAAAACAACAT
>JAABUK010006200.1_pt1 | contig 18012 bp, 15 predicted proteins | sample 5559141 | NCBI WGS metagenome assembly JAABUK01 (sample SAMN10711869, study PRJNA513367) | rock metagenome | isolation source: Antarctica rocks | place: Antarctica: Victoria Land, Pudding Butte nord | collected 2016-01-03 | reverse complement strand
ATATCTATTTCATCTCCTTCCACAGCTTCAAACAGTTACGACGCGGTAGTCTCTCCAACCACATCTGCAGCACCTATATCACCTGATGCGAAGAAACAGCCTGCTGTCGTGAAGCCAACACCTACAGCATCGTCATCGGTATCACCGCCAGCGCAGGAGGCTAGTAGCAATCCAAAAACAACAAGCACGCCACCACCTGCAAAAGCCAAGGTCACGCCAACCACTACTGCAAAGGAAGCAACGACAAGTCCGACTAGCGTGCCTGCAGCTGTTGCAGTCAGCACGAACTCCGCTGCCAGTGGAGGCGGAGGATGTAGGATGGTGAAGAGGTTTGGGAAACGGATGTTGATCTGTTAAGGGTTATGGGTTTCGAACTAAAATATGGTGTATGTGAATGGTAATGGATGGATGTGGGAGCAAATATTACAATGCACGTGACCATGCCAAGACGGTGCCAAGGCATGCAGAGAAAGCATGCGGAGAAACCCCAACAGTCTACCAAAGCCTATAACAAGACAGCAGTAGGAGCTACAGGGCAGGGCCTATAGCAAAACTGTAGCAGGGTCTACCTACAAAGCCTACAGCAAGACAGTGGTAGGGGCTACAGCAAGACAACAGCAGGGCCTCCAGGGCCTACAGCAAGACAAGTAGCAGGGGCTACAGGGGCCATAATGAGGCCATAGCGGGGGCCACTATAGGGCGGCGATGGTAGGGCTACAGGCCGGGAGGAAGACACTATAGGTGAAGCATATTAGGACGTCTATGGGCTACATTCACGACCGCATGTCGCTGAGGCCTTGCCACCAATCTTTGGTGGGTGAGCTTCTCCCGTCGGGCGAACCGCTTCGCAAACACTGTAGTACGGCAATGTCTATGCTGAGTCGTGGATTCAAGCATCCAGCACAACAGATATCCAAATTTACCATGGCATTATTCAAGGACGGCCTCAATCAGACTTTCTGTTTCCGGTCCCAGTCCCCAGATCTTGACAATTTTCAATCCTACGCTTTTCAACAGCGCGGTCCAATGGCTCTTTGTTCTCTCCATGCCCGACAGGAGCGCCATCATGTTGATGTCCATCGTGGCTGCCAGCAAGGGACTACTCAGATCTGAGAGGACAAATTCATTGATAAGCACTCGCGAGTAACCTTTCTTCATGGCTTCAGCGGTGTGTTGGAGTATTACACGGCATTTGTGATCCGGCCCTACAAAGAAGTGCGAAATCAGTGGTCCACCTTTCAGCAAGACTTATCTACCCAGACGATTCGAAGGAAAGAAAACTGTCCGCCTTTCACTCATGACTCGTTGTTTGCTTCACAGTCCGCTCGGGAAGTAATATCTTGAAACAGCTTACAGTCATGGAAGATGTTGCGGAAGTAGTACGCCCTGGCACCTGAATGCGGAATCTGTCAGCTATTTTGTAAATACCTCTGGAAGTTATCAAACCTTTGATCGGCTGTGGAGTGAAAAAGTCGAATCTCATAGACTCCACCCCTGGTGCGAGATAGTCAATTTCATTAATCGTATTCGGCAAATCCTGCACTATAACTCTTCCACGCTGGCGGGGAAAGACACCCTTGAAGGCCTCCAAATCATGGCCTCGCCCACCTCCCACATCCACTATCAGCACAGCGTCGTCACTAATCAACCCGTCATAGAGGGAACTCTCAACGGGGTAGTATTCAAACCAGGGGATTCTGCCCAGACGCTGGCCCTCCATGAAAGTGTTGAAGACACTCAAGCGCTTGGGCCGCTCATTGAGAAAATCGAACATGCCTAAGTTAGTCTTGAACGCGAATTGGAAAGGGCCAGTGCTGTCTACAGGATTTCGATATCTTGTTTGCTCCAAGAAGGTCGGCATCATAGAGAGAGAGAAGGCTGCTTCGTCGAATCTAGATTTTACCAATCAGCCTTCGTGGGACTACCGCTTGTAAAAGAAGAGTCTCACAGATGCTTGGTAGCGTCCCTCAACGACGGAGTGGTCCAGGCTCTCGAAATGGGGGTCGCGCCGTAGCGCTGCTCGTCGATTTCGGAGAAGACACCCATGGCTGTTAGTACTCTCATAACGCGAACTTAGTGATAAGCGTTAGCTATATAGTCCTCTCTAGGATGCTCGAGATGTCTGAGGGAAGCAGACGGACCGATCAGTGCGTGCTCTGCACCTGTGAGGCTTTCAAGCTCCTCTGCACTTGTGCCATTCTCTTCCTTTTCTTTCACCAAGGCAAAAAGATCGAGGGCAACTGCAATCCTAATAACAGCGTTCTGATGAGGCTAGCACTGACCCAGTTTAGCTGTATATCTTCATTGACCTTTATACCTTTAGGACGGTGCGTGGGATAAACGTACCTGGAACACAAATCTCATGATCGAATCAATCGGATTTTCGAGCCTAGCACTTAGCTTGCGCATTGCTGTCACAAGCTCCCTCCTTGCCATGTCCTCCTGAGGAAGTTTGTCTGAGGGCGCTTCGGCAGCTGACTTGAGTAGATCGATGAGTTTTGTTGCGTCCATCTTCGATCTGGTGCGCCTTGCCGACGGCTTGGGGAGAGAACTTTGGACTTGAGGTCAATCGAATACGTGGGTGTGAATATCAGCTGGAGTGCGGATTATGCAAGGTGCGAGCAATGGATGGTCACCGCGCAGGCATAGGCAGCGAATGAGGTTTGTTTGAGTCGGCCTTCCTTCCCAACAGGGCCAATGCATTGCCGATCGAGGACTAAAATGGATGCATGGGCCGAGATCCCCGAGATTACTGATACGAACAGTCTGTACTACGCCGCGGCTGATGATCCGCGGTACTCGTCAAGTCGTCATTGTCCAGGCACTACTCCCTTTGGCTTCTCCGTAGGATCTGCATTATTGGTCGTGACAGTCACTGTCGACCCAAGCGCACCACGCACCAATCCGCAGGTAGCCCTTTCCTTGTGAGCGGTGAGTACTACTACAGCTCATTAAACAATTGACCCAACCAATCGAACGATGTTATACAATCGACCCGAGACCACCAAAGCCTCGCTTGCAACTGTATTGACGCTAAAACCCTGATATCTACCCCTGCTACTGTACTTAGCGCTCACACGGACAGGGATAGCCGAGCTGGAGATTCCATGGTAAATGCGTAACACACCATCATCACACAGGCCTTGAGATTTGGGGCACACTCTTCGAATACTACCCTCGTGTTACATCATTCGGTCGTATGTACCTGTATACCGTTCGGAAGAAGAACCGCAATTCCAATTGGATGGATGCCTGTTTTAAAAGTTGACAGATGGTTCCCCCTTTCAAAAGCTGACGGTAACCGTCACTAGCCACTGATTTTGGAACTGCCGCTTTCCATTTCCTGAATTTAGATGCTATTACAAATTTTTCAAGTTTGTGATGCCAGAAAATACTCCATCCACCACAGTAGTAGGATCTGCGAATCGGGGCCCAGCTATTCTTGCTGTGAGCTGGATAGAATACGTCGTGGCCATCGTCATCGTGGGAGCAAGAATGTATACTCGCTCATGCCTGATCCATAACGTTGGAATCGACGACTGGATGATACTGTTGGCATTGGTGAGTCTTCCTGGCATCTCGATTCGTCACAAGACCCCAGTCTCAATATCTTCTGCTAGGAATAGAGACTGACATCTTTGGAAGCTCTTGGCCATCATTTGTTCTGCGATTGTGACTGCAGAAGTATTCTATGGAGCGGGCAGGCACTATGAGGCATTGGACTCATTGGGAAAATTGCAGGCCGTCAAACTGAATTGGATATCGCAGCCTTTCACCATCTTCAGTTGTGGCGTCGGCAAGATATCGATTGCATTCCTCCTTTTAAAGCCAAGAACAAGTTTCGAGAGTGATTCTTCTACGTTCTCATCGCGCTTGGTGCTGTGTCGTCTTTCATCGGGCGAATATCTATTACGTAATTAGATACATTACTACTAATAATAATATATAGATATCTTATTATTTAGCTACTAAGTAACTAGTTTACTACTATTAACTTATATATAATAAGTATAATACCTTTTATAATAACTTTAATATCTAAAAAACCCTTATCTAAGTAATACTATCCTAGGATAAGTATTAAGTAAGCCTAGTTATAAATATATAATTTTTCTAGAGGTAGAATAGTAGTAGTAATTAGATGTATATTATTTAAAATCTAAAAGGATAGTAAGTAGGAGTAGATTCTAGGTAGCTAATAGTATTAATACTACTTAAGTTCCCTCTTATTAATAGCCTTCACCTTGTACTAACCCCTAGCTTAACTTATATAGCTTAGCTTAGCTTTATAGAAGGTTAATAATAGAGTTTATTTTGAAGTTAAAGTTACTAGATATAGCGGCTTCAAACGGTCTAGATTATAAGGTTTATATTATAGATTTTCTATTAATATAAATTTAACATATATAAATTATCTAAGAATTCTTAGTATAAGTACTTAGTATCTTATCCTTACGGATCTATACTTCTAGGTAGTAAATCTAGTCTAGGTATACTATTTCTAGGTATTATAGGTTATACTTTATATAAAAGTTACTTATAAGAAGCTAATTTAAAGGGTAGTTTACTTTCTAGGAGCTCTTAGATATAAAAGATTTTTATTATATTTAGCTTCTAATACTTAATAAAGGCTTATTCTCCGCCTAAGAATTTAGAATTCTAAGAATTCTTAGGAAGCTATCTAAAAAGTAGACTACCTTATAGAATAGCCTCTTCCGAGTATCTTTTTTATAGATTATAACCTGAAATACCTAGGAATAGTAGTTCCAGAGGAGTTTTACTACCTAGAAGTATAGATCCGTGGGGATAGGATGCTAAGTACCTATACCAAGAATTCTTAGATAATTTGCATATGCCAAATGTTTCTTGAAGGATTCTGCTTTTACATACTAAACAGATATTATGCTCCTAAAAACCAAAGATATCGTCTAACCATATCCCTTATCTTAGAACGCCAACCCACCGAATGTTTCCTTACCAGCACGGCCAAATGAACCACTTCTTCGTCGGTGCAGGCGCGTAACCTTCCTCCCGCACGTTGTTCTCCGTCACCACGGTCAGGAAAACCTGATCTAGGGTGGTCGCTCCGACGCTGTAGAACTCTAAGCCCTTCTCCTCTCTGCCATCTTCCAGTACCGAGAAGAGTGCTCGTATCCCTCTCAGTTTCGGTACGGGCTTCTGTTGCCGGGCAATCTCTTCATTGCTATCTTCGAGCTCATCTCTGACCTTTGTCCCAGCAAGCGAAGACGGTGGAAATTTTTCTTTAATTTCTGCGCTGTTGTTACCAGCGCTTAATAAGGCAGGCACCGAGAACTTGATCTGCCCATGATAGCTCCCGAAGCTGTCAAAGCGAACACCTTCGAAAGACTGCTCAACCCACTGCTCCACGCTTCGCATCTCCTCGGCTGAAGCCAGTGGTCCAGTTTTGAGGATGAGATGGATGTGGTAGACGTTGCCGTATTTCTTACGTAGAAAGCGCGTGGTGCCGAGGGCGAGGATGCGCTTGGATATAATCCCAGCCCGTGTGGCGAGGGCGTCGGCTTCTTCCATTGAGTGTGTCGTCAGGATGAGAGAACGGCTGGCTGACACTTCTGCAAGTGTCTTCCACATGATGCGTTTTGAGGCGGCATCCATAGACGAGCTTGGTTCGTCGAGGACAAGGACCGTTGGATTGCCAATCAATGCGATGGCGAGACTGAGCTTGCGCTTATTTCCACCCGACAAGTTTGAGGCTAGCCGGTTGGCATATGCCTCCAAACCAACCTTGCTCATGACAGTGGCGACATCTTGTTCAATCGCTGTAACTCCTTTCGCGCTGGCGTAGAACTCGAGGTGCTCGCGGGTTGTCATCAGGTCAAGAGCATCGAATTGTGGGCAGACACCAAGGTACTTCCTCGCAGCTCGCATATGCTTGACGATGTCTGTATTTTCCAAAAGTATAGTGCCTTTATCAGGACGCATTTCACCTCGGATCATGTTGATGGTCGTCGATTTGCCGGCACCGTTCGGACCCAATAAAGCAAAGACTTCGCCTCGACTCACACCAAAAGAGACATTGTCGACAGCGACATTGGCGCCAAATTGTTTTGTAAGCCCTAAACAACGCAGAGCATCCGAGTCAGAGTGATCGACGCGCTCCTTCTCGTCCGAGACGTCCTTAGATATCGGCCGTAGCTCATGTTCGGTTTCGTCCACGGCGTGCTTACGTTGCAGGATGGAGGGTAGGCTGCCGCCTTCATACCAGAGAATGAACCAGGACAAGGCGCATATTTGGATGCAAAGATAAAGGACAGGGCCGCCGTAGGCGTAGATAGAGCTTCCGCTCGATACGTACTGGTTGTTGCGGCAATTGACCTGGATGGCGTTGAAACCAACCGCCGCCGCTCGCTACGTGGAATTAGTAGAGATTTGATTGGAGACGGCGTGTCAACAGCAACGTACAAAGACATTTCCAATGGGGAAGAAAAAGTTGAGACCGAAGGTCACGCTATCCATCGTAGATGTCAGGCTGTTCACTGAAGCATAACTATTGACGAGCTTGGCCGAATTAGCACAAATCGATAGGGGAAGTTCGGGCTGCTCACTATGAAGGTAATGAGAGACAGCAGGAACATCACTGCTCCACTGCCCGCCGCGAAAGCGAATGCAGCAAGCTGGGAGGTTGCCACCAGCGAGATAGCGTACGACAATAGGATGGCAGCTAGCCCATAGAGTGCAAGGACGGGGAACATGTTGCCAACCGCAAACCAGAAAGGAAGCTGCTGCGATATCACAATGGTGTTGATTACAGCTGTGACAATCACGAAGGAGAAATCAAACAGTGCGTACGAGAACCAAAGTGGGGCGGCTCGAACTCCGTTCGAGTATTGGAGAGCCCGTACCTTGCCCAGTCGTTCGAAAGTGGGATAGAGCGCGAAAAAGGCAGGGTACACTGCTTGGGCAAGACAGAAATATGTGATCCATTGAATGCTGTTTCCGGCCGCAGTCCCGGCTGCGTTGTCAAATGCGGTGTAGTAAGCGGTAAGGGGCTCCCCAGTGCGCAATTGTGTCCACAGATTCTGCATGATCATTGCCGGTATGATACCGTAATCGCCCACAAATCCATAGGTAGGTGCACTCGAGTTGCTATCCATATAGAGCGCTCCGGGGGTAGTGTTAGCGTACAGGTTCGCAACGTGATTCTGGAAGGTAGAGAAGCTGTCCTCAAAGACGAATTGGTTGGTGTAATTGGACATGGCCAGACCGGTTCCAATAGCGAACCTGGAGATGACACTGTGCAGGGAATCGTTGAGCACACTCGGTCCAAGTAGTACTTGCAGATTTCCGATAGCATGATCAGTAAACAAGAAATTGAGTGGTTGTGCTTGGTTGGGATTGACAGGTCGCACTTCGTGGCAGTTATCAGCCTTGTAATCTTTCAGAAGAGTCTGGAGAGCCGGGGTAACCGCGATAGGCATAACGAAAGCGATGAAATATGGAAACCAGTTTCGCATGAGGACCGTAAAGCGCTTGCGAAACAAGACTATGGCCTGCTTGTGAAAGGGAATATCTCGGCCGGAAGAAAGTTTCATGTCACCGCTCGTCAGAGTTCGGGTTCTGGGAAGATACGTGCTGTCGTGAGAGTCTTCTTCAATATCGCCTTCATGTTGCACTCTAGCAGCGTGGGTTTCCTGCGCGACCCGCACAAAGACGTCCTCTACCGTCGGGCCATTGACGAAGACATCAGAGTAACCTTGAGATTCGAGTTTGGTGATGAGCGCTGCAGCTTGAGCTGAATCAGTGGTGTTGTACACGGTTTGGTCCCAGAGGCGTTTGGTAGGAAAGCCCAGCTCAGGACCTTGAGTTGTGCCTGGAAGATGGACACGATATCCCCCCCCAGCTTAGTCTTCAGTTCTACGGCTGACCCTTCGCACTTCAAAAGTCCAAGTGAGATAATGGCAATGTGGTCAGCGAGCACGTCAGCTTCGTCTAGGAAATGGGTTGTAAGGATCATGGTTCTCTTGGAGCGCTCAGCGAGGATTATGTTCCATAGGACACGTCGGGAAAGCGGATCCTGTCTATCCATCAATACAGATCGGAAGGTAAATAGCGAATTTGCACATACCAGCCCTGAGCTGACCTCATCCAACAGGCACACAGTGCTTCCACCGACGAACATACACGCGAGTTGCAATTTGCGCCTCTGCCCACCACTCAAAGTTCCACTTTGGGCAGTGCTCTTGAGTGTTAGGTCGCACGCTTCAATTAGACCATTAAGCTCGGATGCGCTGGCTTGTGAGTATTTGACGCCATTCCAAACTCGAAGGTGCTCGGCGACTGTGAGTTCGTCCCACAACACATTGCGCTGTGGACAGATGCCTCGCAGGCGTTAGCCGAAGCCACGACTGGTGGAGAAACAAGCTTACCAAGCTGTGACGGCATTGCATTGACTTGAATTGATCCCTTGCTCTGCTTCTGAAGGCCCCCAATCATGTCCAGGGTAGTTGTCTTGCCGCTTCCGTTGGCCCCAAGCAAACACAATATCTGCCCTCTCTGAGCCACCAAGTCCAGACTGTCCACCGCCACAACATCAGTCGTTTTCCCTCGCTTAAGCCACCTTTTCCACAATGGTGGTGGGTAAGTCTTGCTCAGACCAGTTATTTCGATTGCCGTCGAAGAGCTTACTTGATCAGAGGGAAGACCAATAGTTCGCCCTTTGGAATCAGCACCATGGAGCCATCTCTCGACGAACACAGCTAGGATGGGGTAAATCACAATCTGAAGCCACAGCATGATCCAAAGCACGATCCCAGGGACCGTCGAAGAGCTTTTCAGTTCCGATGTGGCAGGCGCAGCCCGTAGCATGTTCGTAGGGCGACTGAGATGTTCATAGCGACCAAGGTATCCAATAAAGAACATGTAGTTCATGCTTGGAAACAAGAGTGACAAGATTGCAGTTTCGGCAGTATTGGCGTTGCCATGATCGATGATTTGGCCAACGACAGCAATAATGAGGAATCCGATGACACTGTAGACACCAATAAGTTGCGCGCGGCTGAAGAACATGGCCGCGAAAACACTGGCACCCGTAAGCGACATTCCGGTGAAGATTTGCCAGAAGACAACTACGGCAATACTCGATGTCTTATAAACTTGAGCCCAGAATACGATTCCGAACACAATCCAGCCGGGTAAGTACATGATATCGAAAGCCAGAATATAACTGCAGATACGAGCTCCTGCGGAGCCTCCCATTGCATCGATCAATTGGGTCATGCCGGACTCTCGCTCGGCCGTTATCATGCCTACCAAATGGTAGATAAGTGACACTAAGGTGATGAAGAAGGCAATCCCAAAAGTGGAAACAACCAACCTCTGAAAGGTCTTTCTGGAATCTTCGTCGTGTGCAGATTGGGAAACAGTCGTATACATGTACTCATTAGGGATGATGGTGGAGTTTGTAATGGCATTGTCGATAGCGACTTGCCAGGGAAGCATGACATTCTCGGCGTCGCTGTTGTGTACATTGTATGTAAATTTGTTTCCACTCAACGCCGAGTCTGCCCGGATGGTATAGTTCCAAGTGCTTCTCTTTCCAATGGTCAACGGAGAATCATTGAAGACGACGGCAGCAAAACATTGCGAGACGCCTTGGTAACTCTCTTTGCACGTTGTGAGGAGATCATTAGCGTCAGTGAGATAGACGACGGATTGGTCCGGATACAGAGGTGCTGTTATCGCCTTGGCCACTCTATCGACGTCTTGGCCAAGTCCCGGAGGTTGTACGATTACAAGCTTTTCGTGGGCTGGGTTGCTCTCCGCAAGGCCCCGAACAGGAAGTGGACTGCCGACGCCGTATCCATTCTGCGTGAAGGCAAAGTTCCTAATGTTGGCTAACAAGACTATAAAAGCGATGGGGAGTAAGACGGCTCGAATCAATGTTGAAAACCAATGTTTTACCGCGGCGATCAATAGGGTTTTTTTGGTGAGCGCCCATGTTTGCCTGAGAAAAACACAATTGATTGGGCAGGGAACCATACTTGCTCTTACTTCGAGGTGACGATCGAGTAAGAACCAAAGCCGAGGAGAGTTCTGGGGAATGGCTACAGGGTGTGGAGGAAGTTGTGAGTGTATATCTATGCTAGGGCCATGAATTGCGAAACTCGGGGAAGACGCAGATTGCCAAGCCAATTCGGGCCGGCTCTACAACATATCCACACACTCGTAGCCGTACGCCAGCATTACTGTTGTCAGATGCAGATGTCGAAGACGTTGGCCTAGAGCGTCATCCGGCCTAGGGCTTATTGAAAGTCGGCGACTAAGCTCTCCGTATTCTGCGTGGGAGGAGTAAGCTCGACATGGGCAATTCCAGTCCAAAGGAACGAGGGCCGACTTCAAAGGCCAACGACTCGCCGAACATTTTGACGTATAACAGAACTATGGTACGGAAAGCTGTAAGACCAATAGAGGCGAATGATCTGCCTACCAAAGGTTTCTCAATCGATTACTGACTCGTAGACTAGATCTGGAAAACAGATCAGGTTGGCGAGGACGCGCGTTTGAGCGCGAGCCTCGCTGCCAAGCGCGAGTGTCGCTCATCTATTTTTGGGACAAGCAGATTCTCTCCGCTGCCTGTGATTGGGGAAAATGTTATCAATTGCACTGTAAAATAGCTGATTGAGTGCAGTTCCAATGTCAAAGTAGCTTGGCATCGATTGCCTCACTAGACCTGCCACTTTTGTGTCTAGAGCACGGAAGGATGTCCGCTTGGCATGGGAAAACCCACTCTCCATCAATTAGATATGCGACGGTGGTGATGTGGTAGCCGACCTTTAGGCCGGCGCGCTCGGCGATACGGCTTGTGAATGTCTTTTGGATAGGAGGTTGCTGAAGTCGTATTGATTAGCGTAGAAGAAATTGCAGTCGGGACGCGAGTAGTGCTTTGGGTTCGAAGTATCGCATCCTTGGTTTCGAGGCCCCCCCACGGTGCTCCACACAGAGGCGTTGTAGCCTTCCTCAACCGTGAATGTGGCGGTGGCGTAGGGCCCGTCGAAGGGGGCGATGGATATGTTACGGTTGCTTGTGACCATTGCTCGCCTTGGTCGAAACAGATAGGGCCGCCGAGGATGGTGAAGTATTCAAACTGGTTGATATAGATCGACTGGCCGGATATAGGGTCAGGATTGGGGACGGATATGAAAAAGGCAACGCCTCGCACGTCTAGTGTGCATCCTCCTGGGGTAAAGCCAATGGCGATGATGTCTTCGATGGCGTAGTTGTAGACTCCAGGTGCTACTTTGAGCCACTTTTATGATAGGTCCGCTTTTTTCTGAGTATCCACCCACGTCGCGGAGGCTTTGCCGGAAAAGGAGTTGCTGGAGGGGGTGATATATGTGCTGCTCCTAACGGCACGGTGACTGCAGCTGTGAGGGCAGAACGATGCTCGCGTCAGACTGTGGTGAGATGCGGGGCTAGGAAGATTGGATAAGTTACTGCTGGGCGGAAAGCTTGCAAGATGTTTCCCTCTGGCGCGCTTGGAGCCGTTTCAGCCTGACTTGCTCGACTCCGTCTTCAGTGGGATTTAGGCTTTGAGATCCCGTAAGGGCACGACCTCTCAAGGTTAGACTGTAGATCTGTCAGAGTTGTCCATTGTTCTTTGCATATTGCAGGTTGCTCAAGAAGGTCGCGGTTAGTGCTTGATCGAGATTGATGATAAAGCAACAGCGCGAGACACGGATTGAAGAAAGCTGTTGACGGTTGTCTATAGCGATTGAACTTCTCATATGAAGCCCCCGACGCAAGGCTTGTGGCTGGACTAGCGCGCGCTGATTATTTACCCCTTTGCATTCAAGAACTTGATTTATTAACCGGATTGCCAAGTTCGAATCTGATAAATCCAACATCGGCCCCCTCCTTAATGAGGTGCGCAAACAGACTCGCAGGACCTCCGTACTCCAGTATCATGTCCCAGATCACTTTAAGCATCCCAGCTATCATCAGCCCCGTGAACGGGGCGTTGGTAGAATTCATCTCAAAGATGATAGGGCCAGATGTGTCGAGATAATGCTTGACGGTAACTGTCTTAGGGTAGATTGGGTAGCGCCGCCGTGCTTCGTCTTCCATGGCTTCAATGATCGAGAGGATTCTGAACTCTTGGGTCGGGGTTACTGGGTGATATGGTATGGAGGAACGGACTTGAACGCTGATGCCCCAGCCGAGGGGTTTTGTGAATATGTTCTGGGGCCATCTGCCTAAATTGCTGTTGTTTGCCATCGCTGATGAAGCTGTTACATTCTGTGACACTAGCTGCAGAGTGAAAGGCTCTAGAGGTGGTGTGAAAGCGACTGCTGCCATAACGGCCGCAGATACCGAAATGACGAACCTTCGTAGAATCATCTCTGGTACTCCCTGAGTTATCTTGTAAAGACCGACGTTGTCTGCAGGTGGACGTTCGCGCCTGATGCGCAAGGAATTTATCAGTGATACTAGAGCTGCTATAGGCGTTCAGCGCTTCCAACTTTGCTATCTATTACGTGAAGCGGCCGGTGTAGCACGCGAATATACGCGCTGGACAAGGAGGGTTCTTCCCGGAACGGAGGTTGGGATGTAGTCTCAGGAATCATTCGTCTCGATCTTATCACGATGCGAATGTACCCACGAATGCACACTTCACGGCATATCACAGAAATGTCAGAGTCAAGGCGAATACAACATACCAGAGCTAGAGAATAGAGATGCCTCACTAGCCCAGAATTCGATACCTTTAATGCGCAGACGCTAGGAGCGAGCCGGGACACGGTGATCTCTCATCCCACTGAAAGCGATGACTGCCGGACAACGAGGGGTATCCAAGCGATGAGCGAGATTTGCAGAACTGGACCCATTTTGAGCTCCCTTTTGACGACGAAAGCCGACCCTGTGTCGGACGTAGTCTTGCAAACAAGGAGATGAGCACTGTCATTTGCTGTAATGGTGGTGAAGGTTGAATGAAACTAGTTGCGAACAGCAGTATGGACATGTTGGGAAGGTTGAGCTGCAGTCCAGGTACCTTGTTCGTTGGAGTAAAGGCGTATGTCGCTTAGTGATATATACAACGCCAATGCCCTTAGTCGAGATCAATCCGCACCATCTCGAGAGCGATATGTTGACGCCATAGCCGGTTTTGCAAACCTACATAGGCCATTCTATCTCCAGATGTCCAAGTCAAGGTGGTCTGATCCCACCTCTCTTATCTACCACTGCTGCTAGGCATGGCAGTCTCTGGTGTCACCCAGCGTATGTCGGCTTGCAATCGTAGCTCGTCTGCTGATCAGACGCCTCATCTTGCTGCTTATGAGTCTTCTAGCTCTGCCACCTGAGCCTTATAGTCCTGCTGCATTTGGAAATGCGCCTCTGTGAATTTGTCAAACTTTGCTTTACTGTAGTATTTCCATGCCACCACAGATCCGTCCATTCCGTCTCCGAAAGCGTCCATGATATCAGACGTGTATTCTGTGATAGCCGCCAGCGTCTGTATTTTCAAGGGCTTTTTGTCTGCTCTTGCAACCAAGCAGTCGCCGACGGCACTTTGCCATTCCGGTGGTGCCAAGCCTTGGTCTGGGTCGATCATGAGCCATGTAGCGTGAGGGTTGTCGTTGTCCGCCGTACGTGCCGGGCGCGTCGGTGGTGGCTGCACGATGAGAGGGAAGCCGAGTTTCTGGGTGATGGGCGCTGGAGGAGCGCTGAAGATCGCGTCATCTCGCGATACTGTAGCTTGTTCGTATCCTGATGCTCCTCCGGCTTGACATTTCAATCGGACACACTGGACTGTTGAGAACTTTGTGCTGGGGTTGACACGCGTGCAGGTGGCTTTATGAGCTGGCCAGTCCTGCCTCTGGCATATGGCGCCGCAATAGGAGGCTTGCCTGCAGGGGCAATCCTTCGTGCCTCCGGCGACACACCAGGGATTGGAACAGCTTCCATCCATTGGGTTGGCCCTTTGCCCATCCATCACAGCTCGCTGAGATAGAGTAAATATGAGGCGTGAGAGAATGAGGCGACCCTGACCTCGAATGCGCGACTAACAACCTGTGGTGTGCGTCGGTAAAGGGGGTGGAGGAGTAAGGTAATGGAAGGGAGCGTGTCGGTCATTCGCGTCTACGCTAACAAGGCTCGAGGAGGATAGCTGTGATTGGTCAAACCCTCTTATGTAATTAGAGTCTTGGCAGCCTCGTTCGTCTAGAGCAAATCTTGTTCTATCCTCAAAACAATGCTTCAAACCAGCCCAGACGAACCTCCTCTCCAACCAGCAAGATCGTATGTTTCTGTCTGAGAAGGCCAGATATTGTGCTAGATAAAGCTACCAGATTTTCGAGGAGTAATTACGCTTTCAATGACGACAGGCCCTTCCAGGCCACTCATCTACCAAGACCATACTGGCGCTTTCAACGCTTGGTACAGGTCTACAACATGCCCGTACAAGAGCAACTACTTCCCTTTCTCCCTTCCTTTTGTTCAGATAATCCCAGAGCAACGACGAACTCATCAAATGCTTCCCAAGACACCATCTTACAACCACAACGCCCTGAAATGATGATAGAGCAAGATGTTCACCAAACGCCCGATCTTATCATTCTACTATACCCATTAGGTCTAGCCCTAGCGGATCAATAAATCTCCCATATAGGACTTCCTGTAGCAGGTCTGAAGGCGAGATCTTGGGAAAGACCATGTTCGAGTCGCCGCGCTACATTCGAGTCCGGATCTCGCTGACATGGACTACAAAAAGGTAGATCACTTCGAACGAGCGCATTCTCAGCAGTGTCAGCTTGATTAGGAATGACAGCATTTCACAAATCCACTAAAGGTTCTAATCATTCTCGAGAAGGATACCGTCGTTGATTTTTGCTAGACAGAATCGATATCTAACTCCTAACAGAAAACGAGGTACTCACTTTTTCTTCAGCATGTCCGCCAAAGGATCCTTACCTTTTGTCCTCGAAGCTTCCGTTACGCCACCCGCTGCTCGTTTCTCCATCTTGCGTTGCTCTGCTCACGCAGGTTCATCCAATTTTTTCTGGTCGGCCATTCTCCCACCATCGCATACGGGGCACTTCTCCGTGTAAAGAAAGAATACATTATAATGTTCCTTGACTGTACAACGCACATGATGGGCTTTGCAAAACCCAGCATGCACATTGCAATTGCCCCTTAGCTGCTGAGTCTTTTTGCCAGGGCAATGATGAGGTTTCTTTGTAGTGGGCATCACTAGGATATACGGTGGGATATAAGGTTGTACGTAGGTTGTGTTCTCTGAATAGGTTAAAGGATATTCGGTGTCGTCAGATTTTATTGGAATGGAAGATCTGTTAGTATTTGGAAGAACTCCAATTTATAGCTGATCCGGCAAGAGTAGATTTACCCGGCAAAGGGAGAATCAGGGGTAGGACACATACACGAGTACTTGGGTGTCTCTCAATAAGATACAAACACTATAACATCGATATGTTGAAAGGGAGTATAATCTGATAACAACACAGCATACATGCCTTTGACTGGATATGGTTCGACATCGATTCTGAAACGGAGATTACGACATTCTTGATTGTGATGCTTTTACTCCGACGAGGACCAGCTGGCGGTATCCGTGGTTCTCGTTCCTTTCTTTATTGGCTTTTTGTGTTTCACCACAAAGAAAATCGCCTGGGATCATCTTTTTACTCCGAGCTTTGTTGTCGGTCGCTCTATATCGCAGCCTTGTTCCCACTGGCTTTTCCCTGTCAAGAGTCATTGAATTTTCACCACATTGACCCTGAAATCCGTCACGAATACAACAAGAAATTTGAGGGCTTACTATAAGTGCCAAACATGTCGCCCGAGATCCTCCATGCAGCTGGCAGCCTAGGTTCAAACAGTATGGTCAATGACGAACCCTTTACCCGATCATCTGAGAGCGCATCCCCCGTCAAATCCTTCAAATTCTGCAATCCAACATCAGCTCTGAAGACTGCTAGTCATTTGGAGAGCACACAGAGCTCGGCTCTATCACAGAGATCCTCAGACGAATATGGTGGCGTACCTTACGAAGAATTTGAGGTCCAAGTGCAAAAGTTATGTCAATTGTTGTGGCCAACGCCGACAGTCGAATCTCGAAAACCCTCGGCCACGCGCAAGCGCAAACTATTCTTAATAGCACTGCGTAAACGAGACTCGACGTTGCTCAAAGTCTCGTATAAGCCGAAACAATTCATCATCGAACAGATGCAAGGTGGTGGCTACAACAGTGTCCTGGGCATCACAATCATTGGCCAGAATGATGAGGTCGATGCCCGGATGGTCCTGAGAGTCCCTCGAATGGGTGTATCTCCGTCAGATCAGGATGTGACTAATCTGCAATTCGTCCAAGAGTACCTCAACCTCCCTACGGCGGAAATCATAGCGTACGACTTTTCAGACCATAATCTACTCAGCAGTCCCTACTGCATACAGAGTAGAATATCGGGCCACGACTTGGAGTCCGAGAAACAGTCCTACCCAAGCCTTTCACACCAACAGAAACTCGCTTTCGTGGAGGAGTTTTGCGAAACAGTCCTGTTGGGCTTGCCATTCGTCCAATACCCCTGGATAGGCCAAATCAACAAGGCAAAAGATGGCTACACAGTCAGCCCCTTCGAAATCTTCCAAGAAAACAAAAAGCTCGTCACCGAACGCGCAGTGCAGCGAGCTTTCTTCAAAATCCGACCTCTCGGTCCCGAAGAACTAACATCCCCACAAGATCCCAAGGACCGCTTCCATGTACAATCCGTCCTGCACTTCTTCAAAGTCCAATTCGGTCGCCACAGAAACGTGGAGCATCACGGCGCCGACCTCGACCCTTCCACCCAGTGGGAAGAGACCATCTGGCACCGCCTCGTCAAAGCCGCCAAGCAAATGTACGACTTTGGCTGTCTGGACTGCGAGTACTACTGCCTCACGCACTACGACCTCGATCCGCGGAACATCATGGTGGAGATCCAGGACGGAAGCCCACAGATCACGGGCATCATCGATTGGGACCTGGCGTGTTTCGCGCCCGATTGGGTTGGCTGTAAACCCCCGATGTGGATCTGGAACTGGCTTGACGGCGGCAGTGAGGACGAGAGTAAAGCCAATGACGAGGAGACGCTGACGGCGGAGAAGAAAGAATTAAAGGCGCTTTTTGACGGGTTGGTTGGTTTCGACTATAGGTACTATGCCTATGAGCCGCATTACCGACTCGCGAGGGCAATGTTCAAGTTTGCTAGGTTTGGGCTTCCGAATGAGGAATTGAGGATTGAGGCGCAGAGGGTTTGTGAGGAGTGGGAGGTCATGTATCAGGAGAAGCTGGCGGCGTGGGAGGAACGGAAGAGAGATAAGGGTGAAGATGAGGTGGAGGATGCAACGTCTGGGCAAGGTGGAAGCGATCAGAATGGTACGGAGACGGATGGCTTGGTGTGAAAGGTTTCCCCACTCCACTTTGCTTGACTCTAGTGAAAACGACTCTTCTGAGCTTTTGCGTAATGAGTACGTATTCACATCTAATGTGAGCTTATGACTATATAATGTATCCTCTTTTGCCTTGTATATGTTGACTGACCCTAACATTGCACCATGAAAGCGACATACCTCAAACACCTGAACCATACAAAACTAGTCCATTTCCCCATCGCTCAAAGTCTAAGAACAGCCCCAAGTATCCTCACCCAACCAACCCTCACCATAGTACTCAGTCACTCAGACCTGCCATCCTCTTCCCCTCACTATTCCACACTCTTAGTACTCGTACACTTCTTACACCCTCCCTTCCCACAATTCCGATATCTACCCCTTAGTATAAGCTATCCAACCTATCATAACGAAATCCCGAATAATCCCATCACCATGGCGTATACGCTCACTATCTCTCAAGAACAATACGCCATGATTGATGTCCCACTCTAGATCAGCGCTTGAACCCTCTTAGCTTTTCCAAGCAAAACCAACACTCTCAGTAAACAAATAAACGAATATTAAACTCCCTCCCCCCCTCTCACATCT
>JAABUK010006199.1_pt1 | contig 18014 bp, 16 predicted proteins | sample 5559141 | NCBI WGS metagenome assembly JAABUK01 (sample SAMN10711869, study PRJNA513367) | rock metagenome | isolation source: Antarctica rocks | place: Antarctica: Victoria Land, Pudding Butte nord | collected 2016-01-03 | reverse complement strand
CAAGCGCCCTGTCCCGCAAGGGCCAAGGTCCGCCCTTGCGGCCTCCCTCACCCCGGCCCTCTCCCGGAGGGAGAGGGAGAAGCGCGCATTGACCCGACTCGGGCGCCTCGGTAATCCGCCAGGCTCGCTTGAACGAAGGGGGGCCGCATGGCCGTGCATAAGCTGAGGGACGCCGCCGAGGACGCCGACGCCCTGGACAACGACCCGCTTGACGAGTCCAAGGCCGCCCAGGCGCAGGTCGGCGGCGTCGCGGCCGACCGGTTGCGCTCCCTGATCGAGCGGATCGAGCGGCTGGAGGAGGAGCGCAAGGCGCTCGGCTCCGACATCAAGGACATCTTCGCCGAGGCCAAGTCCGCCGGCTTCGACGTGAAGGTGATCCGCCAGATCATACGCATCCGCAAGCAGGAGCCTGCGGACGTGGAGGAGCAGGAAAGCCTGCTGGACGTTTACCGCCGCGCGCTGGGCATGTAGCGCCGGCCCCGCCGCATCGCCGTCACAGAATCGGCGTCACAGCATCGCCGTCACAGCATTGCCGCCTGGGCCGGCTCCGCAACCGGCTCGGGCGGCGTCAGGCCCCGGCGCTCCCGCTCCTTGCGCGCCGTGAACGCCATGTCGGCGTTGCCGCCGGCGCCCGCCGCCGCGTCTGCCAGCGCGGCGTCGTCCAGTTCCGTCCAGCGCCGCCCGCGCCAGGGGCCGAACGGCACCTTCACCAGCAGCGCCGGCTCGTCCGACCAGGCCAGGAGCTGCGCCAGGTCCGCCACGGCCAGCATGTCCCGGAGATGGTGCGCCGTCACATAGGCGTCCGGCCCCGCCCGGTGCGCCGGCAGACCCAGCTCCCGGTCCAGCCCGGCGGGCCGCCGCCAGTAGCGCAGGCCCTGGTTGGAGTGCGTCGGCGCGTCCGGCCAAATCCGCAGCGCGCACTTGTAGGTGCAGACCCAGCGCGCGGCGCCCGACAGCGCCGGGCGGCACCACCGCTGCTCGAACGAGGCCCGGTGCGCCGCAAGCGCCAGCGGCATCGAACCCGGCGCGGCGCGCAGCACGCCGGCTGCCACGTCCGGCCAGGGCGGCGCGTCCGCCACGTCCTCGTCAACGATGTGGTGTATGGCCGAGGTCGCCGGGCTGATCGGGTTGCCCGGCTGCACCAGCAGCGCCCCCGGCCCGCCGCGCAGCGCCCAGCCGCCCTCGCCGGGCGCCACGTCCTGCCACCCGATCTCCACCACCCCGCCATCGGCGAAGCCCTGCCCGGTCGTCTCCAGGTCAATCACGCGGACGAAGCCGCCATCCATCATCTGCATGGCGGGAACATGGGGTGCGCCCGGCGTTGTGGCAGGGTGGGTTGCGGCAGGGTGGGGCGACGATGCCCTGCCCTGCCAAGTCAACTCAGGAGGCGTTGCGCCGCCGCCCCATCGCCAGCCCGGCGACGCCCACGGCGAGGACCGCCAGGCTCGCAGGCTCCGGCACCTCGAAGTCATAGAGCGCCTGGCCGAGCGCCGCCTGCGCCTTGGCGGTCGGGTGGATGGGGTCCCAGTACTGGAACTGGCCGATGTTCGCGGCCTGCCCGGTTGCAGGGTCTATGGGGCCGCAGGCCGGGTTGATCGTCAGGAACGTCGCCGGCGTGTTGGTGACGCCGTCATACTGGACGTAGCAGGGCTGCGTCGTGTTGGTGATGCCGACGCTGGCTGCATTTGCAATGAAGGCGTTGTTGAGGCCGAAGAAGTCGAACAGCTTGATGTCGGCGCCGGTGTTCGCCGCCGCGATGGACGCGACGCCGCTGGCGAGGTTCGCGTTGTAGATCAAGGTGTCCTGGGTTGCCGTCGCCGCCTGGCCGGCCGGGGAGAACGTGGTGAACTCGGGGATCAGCCCGACATCCGGCACGTTGACCACCAGCATGTTCTTGGCGCCTGCCGCAAGCAGCGTCCCGATGCCCGTCAGCTCGGCGCTGATCCCGTCCGTGAGGTAGGACGTGTTGCCCTGGTGCGCGGCCGTCCGCACGTCGTTGCCGCCGATGAACACCGTGACCAGCGCGCCGCCCGGCACGGCGCCGCCCACGCGGGTCAGGAACGCCCCGATCTGCGCGCCGAGGTTGGCCCCGGGTATGCCCTGGGACAGCGAGGAACCCGTGGGGATCGAGGTGCCGGCCGTCGCCCCGGCCACCGCGTAGTTGGTCCCCGAAACATAGCCCAGCCCGTGCGTGTCCACGAACCCGGTCGGGAACAGCGACGGCTCGGCCGCCAGGCCCAGCTTCTGCGCCATGACCTGCACGGCGGTCGGGCCATTGGTAAAGCTGTCATGGAAGAACGGCGGCGATGGGAAGTGGTGGCCCAGGATATCCGCAAGGTTGCCGCGGTCCGATAGGCTGTCGCCGAACACGTAATCCGCCGTGAACGGGGCGGCCGATGCCGGGCCGCCGGCCGCCAGCAAGGCCAACGCCGCCGCCACTGTCATGGAACGAATCTGCATGGAACGCATGTGCATGATGTTTCTCCCCCGTTGCGACCGCCGCGGCATCCTGCGCCGCTTTGTTCCATCGCTCGTGCAGGGTTAACAATCCTTGACCGGATGGGCAACAGCCTTCCGCAAGCGTCAGTGTTCCAGCGCCGCCCCGTGCGTCCGGATCACCGCGGTGCGCCTGATCTTGTGGCTGGGCGTCAGCAGCCCGTTCTCGATGGTGAACGGCGGCACCAGGGCGTGGCGGCGTATGCGCTCGGTGGAGGACAGGCGCGTGTTCAGCCGGGCCACGGCGGCAGCGACGGTGGTGGCGTCCCCACCCTCGGCAGGCACCAGCAGCGCGGACGGCCCGGCCTGGCCCTCCCCCGTTATGACGGCCTGCAGGATTTCCGGCTCGTTCATCAGCAGGCCCTCGATGCGGGCGGGGGACACGTTGTCGCCGCCGGACAGGACGATGATGTCCTTCTTGCGGTCGGTGATCGTCAGCGTGCCGTCGGGGTCCAGGGCGCCGACGTCGCCGGTGTGCAGCCAGCCGTCGCGCAGCACGGCGGCCGTGGCCTCCGGCTGCATCCAGTAGCCGTCCATCACCAAGTCGCCGCGCACCAGTATCTCGCCATCATCGGCCAGGCGCAGCTCGACGCCGGGCAAGGGGCGGCCGACGCTGCCGGGCGGGTCCTGCAGGCGGTTTGCGGCGCTGATGACCGGCCCGGCCTCGGTCTGGCCGTAGCCCTGCAGGATGACCAGGCCCAGCGACTGGAAGAACCGCAGCACCTCCGGGTCCAGCCGCGCGCCGCCGGACATGGCGGCGCGGAACCGGCCGCCGAACCGCGCCCGGACCTTGCGCCGCACCAGCCGGTCCAGCACCGGGTCGGCCAGCCGGTCCGCCAGCGTCATCCGCCCTTCCACCCGGCGCTGCCCCACGTCCAGGGCGCGCTGGAACAGCCGCTGCCGCCACTCCGGCTCGCGCTTCACGCCCAGCAGCACCCGGTTGCGGACCAGCTCCAGGATGCGCGGCACCAGGATGGTGATGGTCGGGCGCACCGCCAGCATGTCGGCGGCGAAGTGCTCCAGCCCGCGGCAATAGACGATCTCGGTGCCCAGCGATTGCAGGAAGAACTGGCTGACGGTGTGCTCGAAGCTGTGGGACAGCGGCAGGCAGGACAGGTGTATCTCGTCCTGCAGGCGCAAGGGACGCACCAGCTCCAGCGCGCCGCGGCAGTTCGACAGGATCGCCCGGTGCGGCAGCATGACGCCGCGCGGCAGGCCGCTGGTGCCGCTCGTGTAGATCAGGCAGGCCAGCGCCCCCGGCGGGATCAGCGCGGCCTCGGCGGCGATGTCGTCCGGCGGCGCCTGGTCCTGCTCCAGCGCCGCGAAGGGATCGGCGTGGTCCGGCGCCATGCAGATCAGCCGGTCCACGCCGCCCATCAGCGCCGCGCCGGCCTGCACCCGCGCGGCCAGCGCGGCGGTGGCGGCGACCGCGACCCGCGCGCCGCTGTCCAGCAGCAGGTGCGCGTGGTCCGCCGGGGTGTTGGTGACGTAGGCCGGCACCGGCACGGCGCGTAACGCCATCAGCGCGACCTCCAGGATCGGCACCTCCGGCCGGCTGTCGCTGCAGATCAGCACGCGGTCCCCGGGGGACACCCCGCCGGCCCGCAGGCCGCGCGCGACCGAGGCGGCGCGGCGCGCGAACTCCCCCCAGGTCACGCCATGCCAGGCGCCATCCCGGTGGAAGCGCAGCATCGGCCGGCGACGCCAGCCGCGGGCCAGGCCGAACATCATGGCTGCCAGGTTCGGCCACTCCTGGTTGCGGGCGGTTTCCACCACGGTGCTCCGATGCTTGCCGTGGGTTCGCGCCGTCCCACCTTCAATGCAAGCCCCCTACCAGCACGACAGGACCTGCGCCAGATGACACGACCCGGCTTCGCACCCGACGGCCATGCCGCCGCCACGGCCGTCCCGCCCAACGCCGCCGAGAGCCTGCCCGCCTGGGACCTGACCGACCTCTACCCCGCCCCTGACAGCCCCGAGCTTGCCGCTGACCTGGACCGCGCCGAGTCCCGTGCCCGCGCCTTCCAGGCCGCCCGCGCCGGCACCCTCGCCCGCCTGCCCGGCGCCGAGTTGGCCGCCGTGCTGCAGGAGTTCCAGGGCATCGAGGAAATCCTGGGCCGCCTGATGTCCTACGCCCAGTTGCAGTTCAGCGGCGACGGCACCGACCCTGCCATCGGCCGCTTTTACCAGTCGGTCAGCGAGCGCGTCACCAGCATCAGCAGCCACCTGATCTTCCTGTCGCTCGAGTTGAACCGCGTGGACGACGCCGTGCTGGACGCCAAGCTGTCCGACCCGGCGCTGGCCCGCTGGTCCCCCTGGCTGCGCGACCTCCGCGTGTTCCGCCCGCACGAGCTGTCCGACGACCTGGAGAAGCTGCTGCACGAAAAGGAGGTGACGGGCCGCAACGCCTGGAGCCGCCTGTTCGACGAGACCGTGGCCGGGATGCGCGTGCCCGTCCGCGGCGAGGACCTGACCGTCAGCGCCGCCCTCAACAAGCTGTCCGACCGCGACCGCGCTGTGCGCCAGGACGCCGCCGCCGCTATCGGCGCGGCGTTCGAGGGCAACGTCCGGCTGTTCTCGCTCGTGACCAACACGCTCGCCAAGGACAAGGAGATCGTGGACACCTGGCGCCGCTACCCGCGCCCGGCCAGCTACCGCAACCGCTCCAACATGGTCGAGGACGAGGTGGTGGACGCGCTGGTCGGCGCCGTCACGTCCGACTACGCCCGGCTGTCCCACCGCTACTACAAGCTGAAGGCCAAGTGGCTCGGCCTGGAGGGGCTGGAGCACTGGGACCGCAACGCGCCGCTGCCGGACCAGGCCGACCGGCACATACCCTGGGACGAGGCGCGGGACCGCGTGCTGTCGGCCTATGGCGGCTTCTCGAAGGAGTTGGCGGACGTGGGCCGGCGGTTCTTCGACAAGCCGTGGATCGACGCCGAACTCCGGCCGGGCAAGTCGGGCGGGGCGTTCGCGCATCCCACGGTGCCGTCGGTGCATCCGTACCTGCTGGTCAACTACCACGGCAAGACGCGGGACGTGATGACCCTGGCGCACGAGCTGGGCCACGGCGTCCATCAGGTGCTGGCCGCGCAGAACGGCTATCTGCTGTCCGGCACGCCGCTGACCCTGGCCGAGACCGCCAGCGTGTTCGGCGAGATGATGACCTTCCGCGCCCTGCTGGCCGGCGAGACCGACCCGAAGCGCCGCCGCGGGATGCTGGCCGCCAAGGTGGAGGACATGCTCAACACCGTCGTCCGCCAGACCGCGTTCTACCAGTTCGAGAGCCTGGTCCACACCGAGCGCCGCACCGGCGAGCTGGTGCCGGAGCGCATCGGCGAGCTGTGGATGCAGGTGCAGGCCGAAAGCCTTGGGCCGGTCTTCCACTTCACGCCGGAGTACCGGGTCTATTGGGCCTATGTGCCGCACTTCGTCCACACGCCGTTCTACGTCTATGCCTACGCCTTCGGCGACTGCCTGGTGAACGCGCTGTATGACGTGTTCCAGGGCGGGCACCCCGGTTTCGAGAAGAAGTACCTGGACATGCTCCGCGCCGGCGGCACCAAGCGCCACAAGGAATTGCTGGCGCCCTTCGGCCTCGATGCGTCCGACCCGGCCTTCTGGCGCCGGGGCCTGGACGTCATCAGCGGCTTCATTGATGAATTGGAAACCGAGTGATGGCTGACGATGTGCGCGGGCCGAACCTGTTCGGCGAGTTGAAGCGCTTTGCCCGCACCAGCGGCGCCGTGGGCGGCATCGCCGCGCGGGTGGCGGGGGAGAGGGTGTTCGGCATCAAGACCGACCGCAACGCCCATGCGGAGGACCTCAAGAACATCCTGGGCGGCCTCAAGGGTCCGTTGATGAAGGTGGCGCAAATACTGTCCACCATCCCTGATGCCCTGCCGGAGGAATATGCGCAGGAGCTGGCGCAGTTGCAGGCCAACGCCCCGGCGATGGGCTGGTCCTTCGTCCGCCGCCGCATGGCGGGGGAGCTGGGCGCGGACTGGCAGTCGAAGTTCAGCAGCTTCGGGCAGGAAGCGGCGGCGGCGGCAAGCCTCGGCCAGGTGCATCGCGCGACGCTGCCGGACGGCCGGGACGTCGCGTGCAAGCTGCAATATCCCGACATGCCCAGCACCGTGGACGCCGACCTACGGCAGTTGCGCCTGGCGATGGGCGTGTTCAAGCGCGTTACTAGGGTCATCGAGGGCGACGAGGTCTATGCCGAGGTCGCCGAGCGGCTGAAGGAGGAGCTGGACTACCTGCGGGAGGCCGCGCAGATGCGGCTGTATCGCAACATGCTGCGCGACGAGCCGACGGTGACGGTCCCGGAGTCCATCGAGGGCTACTGCACCCCCCGCCTGCTGACGATGACCTGGCTGCGGGGCACCGGGATGCAGGCGTGGATCGACTCGGAGCCGCCGCAGGCCGCGCGCGACGACATGGCGCGGACGCTGTTCCGCGCTTGGTACATTCCGTTCTACGGCTACGGCATCATCCACGGGGACCCGCACCTCGGGAACTACCAGGTGCGTGAGGACGGCGGGCTGAACCTGCTGGACTTCGGCGCCATCCGGGTGTTCCCGCCGCGGTTCGTGCAGGGCGTCATTGATTTGTACGAGGCGATCCGCGACGGGGACGAGGCCAAGGCGCACCATGCCTACGAGGGCTGGGGCTTCGCGAACCTGAGCAAGGCGCAGATCACCAACCTGAACCTGTGGGCGCGCTTCATCTACGACCCGCTGCTGGACGACCGGGTGCGCCGCATCCAGGAGAACAGCGATCCGGAGTTCGGCCGCGGCGTGGCGGAGCAGGTTCACGCTGGGCTGAAGGAGACGGGCAGCGTGCGCCCGCCGCGGGAGTTCGTGCTGATGGACCGTGCCGCCCTGGGCCTGGGCAGCGTGTTCACGCGGCTGCACGCGCAGCAGAACTGGTATCGGCTGTTCCATGAGCTGGTAGACGGGTTCAACACGGCGCAGGTCGCGGAGCGGCAGGCGGCGGCGCTGGCGGAGGCCAAGGTGCCGTTGAGCTTGTAGCAGCGCACTGACTGACCGATGGCCCAGGGAAGGATCGCAAAGCGATGCGTCGCCTATGTGCCGGGACACGAAGGTGCTCGCTTGAAGCCGGGAGTTACCCATCTCGGTTGAGAAACCCTGCCCGCTTAAGAACGTCCTCGGGCTGGGGCGGCTCCTCAAGCCACATGACCTTGTTACCTTCGGGGTAGTTGAACTCATACCAACCGCCATCTGCGCTGACCGTTTTCGTCATCGCGAGGAGCTTGGCGACGCGGCAATCCAGGAGCGGCAAGCACGGCCCTATCGGCCCTGGGTTGCCACGCCGCAAGGGCGGCTCGCAACGACGGTGCGCCAACGGAAGGGTCAGAGCAGAGGGCCGTTGGTGTAACAACTGCCTCGGCACCAGCAGGTTGCGACGGCGCAGCCCGAAGACGCTTGAGGAAGCTGCAAGACGCGCGCAACCCGCCCGTCCCCCACTTGCGCCCTGCCGCCGCCCCAGCGCATCTTAACGCACAAGCGGCAAGGGATGGACACGCATGCGCCTAGCGGTGCTCAAGGAGCGGGCTGCCACGGAAACCCGTGTGGCAGCCTCGCCGGACACGGTGAAGAAATTGGTCAGCATGGGCCTGACAGTCGCGGTCGAGGCCGGCGCAGGCGTTGCAAGCTCCTTGTCCGACGCCGACTTTCAGGCGGCAGGCGCGGAGATCGCCGGGGATGCCGGGGCGGCCCTGGCCGGGGCGGACATCGTGTTTGCGGTGCAGGTGCCGGCGGAGGACGTGCGCGGCCACATCCCGCGCGGGGCGCTGCTGGTGTGCATCAGCAACGCCTTTGCCAACCCGGGCGTCGTGCCGGCCCTCGCCGCGGCTGGCATCGACGCCGCCGCCATGGAGCTGCTGCCGCGCACCACCCGTGCACAGGGCATGGACGTGCTGAGCAGCCAGGCCAACCTGGCCGGCTACCGCGCGGTGATCGAGGGCGCGGGCGCGTTCGACCGCGGCTTTCCGATGATGATGACCGCCGCCGGCACGGTGCCGCCGGCGCGGGTGTTCGTGGTGGGCGCGGGCGTGGCCGGGCTGCAGGCGATTGCGACGGCGCGGCGGCTGGGCGCCATCGTGTCCGCGACCGACGTGCGCCCGGCGGCGAAGGAGGAGATCAAGTCCCTGGGCGCCACCTTCGTAGGCGTCGAGGACGCCGAGACGGCCGGGCAGACCGGCGCCTACGCCAAGGAGATGACCGACGCCTTCCGCGAGAAGCAGGCCGCGATGATGGCCGCCACGGTCGCCAAGAACGACATGGTGATCTGCACCGCGCTGGTGATGGGCCGCAAGGCGCCGGTGATCGTCACGCAGCCGATGGTGGACGCCATGCGCAGCGGCAGCGTGGTGGTGGACCTGGCGGCCGAGGCCGGCGGCAACTGCGCCGCCACCGTGCCCGGCGAGATGACCACGACCGCCAACGGCGTGAAAATCCTGGGATACCGCAACTGGCCCAGCCGTATCCCGGTGGCCGCCAGCACCCTGTACGCCCGCAACCTGCTGACGTTCCTGGTCGCGTTCTGGGACAAGGCGGCCGGCAAGCCCGCCCTGCCGGAGACGGACGACATCATCCAGGGCGTCATGCTGACCCGCGGCGGCCAGGTGGTGCATCCGCAATTCCAGCCCGCGCACGCGGCTTAGGAGCCTTCCGCCGATGAATCCCAATCCCTTCGCGGACCAGGCCGCGCGGATCGCCGAGAGCGCCGCGGACCTGGCCAACCAGCTTGCTGCCTACGGCACCAACGTGATCGCCGTCGTCGAGCCGACGGCGACGGCGGTGGAACCCTTCATGTTCCTGCTGGCGATCTTCCTGATGGCCTGCTTCGTCGGCTACTACGTCGTGTGGAACGTGACGCCCGCGCTGCACTCGCCGCTGATGGGCGTGACCAACGCCATCAGCTCCGTCATCGTCGTGGGCGCCATGCTGGCGGTCGGGCTGTCGGATAGCACGGCGGCACGGTTCTTCGGGTTCCTCGCGGTGATGCTGGCCAGCGTGAACATCTTCGGCGGCTTCACCGTCACGCAGCGGATGCTGGCGATGTTCCAAGGCAAGAAGCCGCTTATCGTCACGGGGAAGGGCAAGCCCGGCGTCACGCAGCGGATGCAGGCGATGTTCCAGGGCAAGAAGCCTTTGGTCGTCAAGGGAGCGGACCAGTAGCATGAGCGCCTCCTTCACCGCTCTCGCCTACCTCATCGCCTCCGTCCTATTCGTCCTGGCGCTGCGCGGGCTGTCCGGCCCGAAGTCGGCGCGCGTGGGCAACCAGCTCGGCATGGCCGGCATGGCCATCGCCGTCGGCGCCACGCTGCTGCAGCGCGGCATGTCCGGCAGCGGCTTCCTGCTGATCCTGGTGGCCATCGCCATCGGCGGCGCCGTCGGCATCGTGGTCGCCCGGCGCATCCAGATGACGGCGCTGCCGCAGCTTGTCGCCGCGTTCCACTCCCTGGTCGGCCTGGCCGCAGTGTTCGTGGCCGCCGCCGCGCTGAACGCCCCCGCGGCGTTCGGCATCGGCGTCCCCGGCGCGATCCACCGGCAGTCGCTGGTGGAGATGTCGCTGGGCCTGGCCATCGGCGCCATCACCTTCTCCGGCTCGCTGATCGCCTTCGCCAAGCTGCAAGGCACCATGCGCGGCGCCCCGATCCTGTTCGCCCGCCAGCACCAGTTGAATGCCGGGCTGGGCATCCTGCTGCTGGCGCTGGTGGTCGTGTTCGTGATGACCGGCAGCCAGGTTGTGTTCTGGCTCACGGCGCTGCTGGCGCTGGGCTTGGGCTTCCTCATCATCATCCCGATTGGCGGCGCGGACATGCCGGTCGTGGTGTCCATGCTGAACAGCTACTCCGGCTGGGCGGCCTGCGGCATCGGCTTCACGATCCAGAACCTGGCGCTCATCATCACCGGGGCGCTGGTCGGCGCGTCGGGCGCGATCCTGTCCTACATCATGTGCAAGGGCATGAACCGCAGCATCCTCAACGTGCTGCTGGGCGGCTGGGGCACCGACGCCGGGGCGGGCACGGCCGTTGTGGCAGGCGGGGGCGAGCAGCGGGCGGTGCGCGCCGGCAACGCCGAGGATGCGGCGTTCATCATGAAGAACGCGAGCAAGGTCATCATCGTGCCGGGCTACGGCATGGCGGTGGCGCAGGCGCAGCACTCCCTGCGCGAGATGGCCGACACCCTCAAGAGGGAGGGCGTGGAGGTGAAGTATGCCATCCACCCCGTCGCCGGCCGGATGCCCGGCCACATGAACGTGCTGCTGGCCGAGGCCAACGTGCCCTATGAGGACGTGTTCGAGCTGGAGCAGATCAACAGCGAGTTCAGCACGGCCGATGTGGTTTATGTGATCGGCGCCAACGACGTGACCAACCCGGCGGCCAAGACTGATCCCACGAGCACCATCTACGGGATGCCGATCCTGGACGTGGAGAAGGCGAAGACCGTGCTGTTCATCAAGCGTAGCATGGCATCGGGCTATGCCGGGGTGGAGAACGAGCTGTTCTTCCGCCCGAACACGATGATGCTGTTCGCCGACGCGAAGAAGATGACGGACGAGGTCGTGCAGGCGCTGGGGCATTAGAGCCTGTCCGGCGCGGATAGACGCGCCGGACAGGCTCTAGCTGTTGTTTTTGCGAGCATTCGTTCAGCCCAAACGAAGCCGTTTGGTCCGAACATGCTCTAGGCTTCCTGCTCCCTCTCCCTCCGGGAGAGGGCCGTGGTGAGGGAGGCGGCTAGGACGAACCCCCGGCCGTCCCGCACCTCTCCGGCTCCGTAAGGGCGGATGTCGGCGCTTGCGGCCTCCCTCACCCCGGCCCTCTCCCGGAGGGAGAGGGAGGAGGCTTTCTCCTTTCCGACAGCATCCTCTACCGGCTATCGTGCTGCCCATGGACACCGTAACCCTGCCGCCCGACCTGGAACGCTTCGCCGCCGATGCCGTCGCCCAGGGACGCTATGCTGATCTGTCCGACGTTGTGCGCGCTGGGGTCAGCCTATTGCAGCGGGTGGAAGCGGAGCGGGCAGCATTCGTCGCTTCGCTTGATGAGGCGGTGGCCGAAAGCGTGCGGGACGGCTTCCTGACCGGCGAGCAAGTTCATCGCGAAATGGGCGAAATGCTCGACGAAATGGCCCGCACGCGCACCTGATGCGGGCCACGTTGACGTTGCGCGCCCGTGCCGACCTGCGGGGGCGTTGCAATGGATCGCCCGTGATAGCCTCGAAGCCGCAAACGAACTGAACGACCTCGTTGAGGCAGCAGGCTTGCATATCGGGAACAACCCAGCCATCGGGTCGCGACGCCCCTTGATCGCGGGAAATCATTATCGGTTTTGGCCCCTGCGCCGCCAACGTTACGTGCTGGTTTACCGTAATCGGCCTATCCCGCCGCAGATCGTGCGGATTGTTCATATGTCGCGGGACCTGCCATCGGCCCTCGCCGAGTTGCTGGGCTGATCTGTAGTCGCGCATTCACGCCACCACGGGATCAGCCGGCGACGCCGGCACGCCCCCCGCCTCAATCGCCTCCCCCGCCAGCAGCAGCAGGTCCTCCCGGTAGCGCCCGGCCACCAACTGCACGCCGACCGGCGCATCCCCCGCCATCCCCGTCGCCACGCTCAGCCCCGGCAGGCCCAGCAGCGGCAGCGCCGTCTGCGTCAGTTGCGCCGCCCACACCCGCGCCATCGCCGCAGGCCCCTGCAAGTCCAGGTCGTCCGGGAACGGCAGTTCCGCCGATACCGGCAGCAGCAGGACGGGATGCCGGTCCAGGAACCGCAGCCATTCCCGCACCAGCCCGGCCCGGCGCACCAGGGCGCGCGGGATGGCGTCGGGCGCCAGCGCCTCCGCCGCCGCGCGATGGCTCTCCAGGATGGCAATGGCAGCCGGGTCGCCCTCCTCCGCCGCCAGTGCCGCCATGCCGGCGAAGCCGTCGCCAAGCCAAAGCTGTATGTTCAGCTCGGTCGCCTCGTGCAGCGGCGGCGTGTCGTCCACGGCCTCGATGGTCCAGCCCGCCGCCTCCATGCGCCGGGCGGCATCCAGCAGCGCCGCCTCCACCTCCGCCACGATGGCCAGCCCGCCCGGCCGCAGGCACAGCGCGGCCCGGCGCGGCACCGGCGGCCCCTCCAAGGGCGCCGGCACCCACCAGGGATCGCGCGGGTCCGGCGCCGCCATGGCCTGCAAGCCCGCCCGCAGATCCGCCATCGTGCGCCCGATAGGGCCGGACACCGCCATCAGTTGCGGCCCGATGCCGCGGTCCCCAGCGCTGGCGTTCCATGTCGCCACCCGCCCCAGGGTCGGCCGCAACCCATGCACGCCGCAGGCATAGGCCGGGTAGCGTATGCTGCCGCCGATGTCCGTCCCGTGCGCCAGGTGCCCGATTCCTGCGGCAACCGCCGCCGCGGCCCCGCCGGACGACCCGCCGGGCGTCAGCCGCGGGTTGCGCGGGTTGCGCGTCCGGCCATGCACCCCGCCGCTGGTGAACCAGCGCAACGAGAACGCCGGCGCGTTGGTCCGCCCCAGGATGACGGCCCCGGCCCGGCGCAGGTTGTCCACCACCGGGCTGTCCTGCTGCGCGATCAGGTCCCGCTGCAGCCGCAGCCCGTTGGTGGTGGCCCATCCCGCCTGGTCCAGGTTGACCTTCACCGTCACCGGCACCCCGGCCAGCACGCCCGGGTCCTCGCCCCGCGCAATCGCCGCATCCACCCGGTCCGCCTCGGCCAGCACGTCCGCTGGGCGATGGTCCACGACCGCGTTGAGGGCCGGGTTCACCGCGTCCAGCCGGTCCAGCGCCGCCTGCGCGGCCTCCCGGGCCGAAACCTCCCGCCCCCGGATGCGTGCGGCGAGGCCGGTCGCGGACAGGCGCCAGAGCTTGGTCATGCCGGGTTCTTCCATGCCGGGTCCTCCATCGGGGCACCGCAGCCTGTCACGCCAGGCCGCGCACCGCCAGGTGCAGCCCCAGCCCTGCCACGCCCCACAGGAAGCATAGCCGGAACGTCCCGGGCCGCACCCGCCCGCGCAACCATCCCCCCGCCAGCAGGCCCGCCACCGCCGGCAGCACCGCCAGCGCCGACAGGCCGGCGGCCCCGGCCCCGAACAGGCCGCCAGCCGCCAGCCCCGCCCCAAGCGCAACCGTGGACACCGTGAACGACAGGCCCAGCGCCTGGATCAGCTCGTCCCTGTCCAGCCCGAGGGACGCCAGGTAGGGCACCGCCGGAATGGCGAACACCCCGGTGAACGACGACACCGCGCCGGTCAGCGCGCCCACCACCGGCCCCGCCCACCGCTCCGCCCGGCCCGGCGGCGGAAGCTGCACCCGCAGCAGGCTCAGCCCGGCATACAGCACCAGGGCCAGGCCCAGCGCCCCCTCCGCCCGGGTCGCGGCGGCGGCGGTCAGCCAGCCCAGGCGCCCCAGCGCCCACAGCCCGGCCCAGGTGCCGGCGCAGACCCCGGCCATCATCGGCCACAGCCGCCGGGCCAGGGCGCCGAGGCCCGGCCCGGCCAGGAGCTGCCACACGTTCGTCACCATCGAGGGCACGACCAGCAGCGCCGACGCCTGCTGCGGCGTCGTCACCAGGCTCAGCAGCCCAACGCCCACGATGGGCAGCCCAAGCCCGACCATGCCCTTCACGAAGCCGGCCAGCAGGAACACGAGGGCGATGAAGGCAAGGCCGGGCGCGGCATCGGGAAGGGGCACCGGGCCAGTGTAGGAGTTGGAAGGCGCCAGGGCCAATCACTCGGCGGGCCAGTGCTGAACGGCATCGGCGCCATCGTGCCGCCTTGCGGCGGCTGGGTCCGCAGCACCCGTGCCAAGCGTCGCCGGCCAGCCGGTCCAGCGCCACTTGCAGCGTCGGCGCCGCGAAGCAGCAGCCGGCTTATAGCGCCGCCCAGGGGACCGCGCGCTGCCCGGCCAGGAGCAGGTCCGCCATCCCGCCGAGCCAGGCCCGCAGCCAACCCGCCGGCACCTGCAGCCGCACGCCGCGGCCGTGGCACCGGGCCAGGGCCTGCACGAACCCGCCCTGCGCCGGGCAGTCCGGCGCCACGGCGTTGACCGGCCCACGCATATGCCCGTCCCGCATGGCGTGCTGGTGCAGGAGCGAAAGGCGTGCCGGCGGGGCCGGATGGACATGCCGCTGTTTCCGTTCAGGAGAGCGCGGACGCTGCGCGCCCTGCTGCATACCTGGGATACGTTTGGCCTGCCGCCGCCGCCAACCTGGGCTGCATGCGCACCAGAATAGGAACGAGCCACTGATGGGCAGGTGGAAGCCACGGACACCCCGGCAGGACAAGGCCCCTTCATCACGGCAGCAGGCCGACCAGGCTTCCAGAAGAAATCAGTAGGTAGTTTCCGAACCTATCACGGCGATCTCGCGTGTCGTACGCGCTGAAGCATTGCGGGCGCTGCGAGCGTCCGCGATCCTTCAGGATAGTTCCTGGAGGGGGATCTCCTCCTTGACTTGGTGGTGCCTTCGGGCGCCACCCTTTTTCCTTGTGCAGCGCGCCTCCTGGGATTGTTGATGATCGATCAGTGCAACGGACCGATACATCGTCCAGGCGCTTCGAGGAGGTTTGCCTGATGATGTACCAGATTAGTTTCAGACTCATGCCGCATCGCCTGAAGCCAGATGAGGCCGGAGCGGTTGTGTCCACCCTCAGGGGTCCAAGCGATGCGCTCCCTTCGCTCAGCGCAACCAGCAGCAGTTGCCTGTCACAAGGTCAAGGTGAACAATCCCATGCTCGACGCGCCCAATAAAAGCGATGCAGGTGAGATTAGGTTGGGAGCGTTCATCCGCGAGGGCATGGCGCAGATCGTGGCAGAGTGGTCCAGTTTCGCATCAACACGCGCGCCCGCCAGTAAGAAGATGACGGCGGACGCCCTCAAGGACCACATTGAGATGATGCTTGTCTTCATCGCGGACGACCTGGAGACCTTTCAGACCAATGCCGAGCAGCTGACGAAGTCCAAGGGCAAAGGTCCTCCAAAGAGGGATGGTCAGCACAGTGCGGCGGAGGTCCATGCGGCTTTGCGCCTGGGCGATGGCTTTGACATGGACCAGATGGTTTCAGAGTACCGGGCGCTGCGGGCAAGCGTGACGAAGCTCTGGATCGCCCGGAAACGCGATCTCGACAGCGCGGACTTGAGTGACCTGATCCGCTTCAATGAGGCCATCGACCAATCCGTCGCAGAGTCGGTCGGACGCTACACCGCGCTTCTCGACCGCTCGCGCAACCTGTTCCTGGGAATACTTGGCCACGACCTGCGAAATCCGGTTGGCGCTGCATCCATGTGCGCCGAGCATTTGCTCAGAAGCGGGGAGCTTAGCGCCAAGCAGGGTAGGATGGCGATTCAGATCAAGAATGCCACGTCACGGGCGAACAGCATCATAGACGACCTTCTGGACCTTACGCGCATTCAGTTCGGGTCGGACATCCAAATCTCCAGGTCCAGGATGGATGTCGCCCAGCTTATCGAACAATTGATCGAAGAAATGCGCGCCCTTCACCCGAACCGGGTTTTGGAGATGACGGCCACCGGAGATATGGAGGTCGAGTGGGACAGGAGCCGTATCGGCCAGGTCATCTCCAACCTCGTCGGCAATGCCATGGAGCATGGTTCTCAAGGCTTCGCCACCACTGTAGCTGTTGCAGGCGAGGCGGATCAATTGAAAGTGTCGGTGAGGAACATGGGCAGACACATTCCTCCAGACTGCATCGGGAGCATATTCGAGCTGTTCAAGCAGGGAGCGGGGGAAGGTGAGCCGGATGAGAGGTCCATGCACCTCGGATTAGGGCTGCACATCACGAAGGAGATAGTGCTTGCCCACGGCGGGACCATCGCCGTCACGTCAACCGAGCAGGACGGCACCACGTTCACTGCCACAATCCCGCGCACTGCCGATGCAACGGGGCGTTGATCCGGTGGTCAGCCGAAAGCAAGGCTGCGTTCCCATCCGGGACCGTGCCGGCTCAAGGGCAGTTGGGTGCGGTTGCGATGCACCATGAAGCATCAATCAGGCGGGCTGGCCTTGCCGCCGACCTGGGCTGCGCGTTGCGCGGGCACAGAGGCAGGCCATGACGACGATGCTCGTGGTGGAGGACGAGCCTGGCATTGCAGAGCTGCTCGACGCCGTGCTCACGGAGGAGGGCTACCAAGTACTGACCGCCATGAACGGCAAGCAGGGACTTGAGGTGCTGGCCCGGGAGCGCCCTGCCCTGGTGTTCTGCAACTACATGATGCCGGTGATGAACGGCGCTGCGGTGCTGGGGGCGATGGCGGCCGACCCGGCGCTGCGGGTCATCCCGGTCGTGATGATGAGTTCGATGCGCGAGGCGGCCGTCGCCAGGCACTGTGCCGGCTATGTCGCCTTCCTGCACAAGCCGTTCAAGCTCGATGAACTGCTGGAGGTGGTCGAGCGGGTGCTCGGGAGCGGCGACGGTCTGGCGCCTTGACTCTGGCGGCAGGCAGGCAGCGCGCCTCCCGCTTCGCCGCTAGGCTTGTCCATGGCAAGCCTCATCGGCCGCAGCGCGATGGCCTGCCGCGCTTCCATGGCTGGCCATGTTCCATGCAGCATGGAGCCTGTTGCCGCCCACACTCCGCGGCCTCCAAAATTGCAACGCGCTGAGGATTGCTCTCCGGTCCAGAAGAGGCAAGGCCCTGGCCCGCCTCTATGAACCAGGATTGGAATTGGCTTGGTTTGGTGAATGTCCCGCACTTCGCGTGGAAGCCGCAACCTGGGAAATCCCACTCGCCAGCAGACGTAGGCGGCTCCGGCTAGCGCCGGGAAGTCTGCTACGCAAGGTGCGGAAGACTCCATTTCCTGGACGCCTCACACCGCCCATGGCGTAACCGCCGTCAAAACCGGAACCTGGGAGAAGCCGACCATGATGGTACACCGCGCCGGACTTGCGCTTGTCGCCGCCTTGCCCGCCGCCGCCTTGTTGCGCGCCGGGCCGGCCCTCGACCGCCTGCCCTGTGCCACCCCGCTGTGCATGTGACAGGTGCGAAAGTCCTCAAAGGTCAGAGGCAACGGCCGTTGGCGTCATATCAACCGCCCTTCGCTCCGACCGTCCCTGTGGTGGTGGCACACCCTGGGCACGCTGGCGGAAACGGTCAGAGCAAGGGTCTATCATAAAGTAAACGCGCTTTCCGAGAAATACAACTCTTTGACAACTTAGCACATTGTCTTCCTTTGCAGCGCGTTTGCTTTATGACGGCTTCCTCAACCCTATGTGCTCCTGATTGACTATCTTATATCAAGTATGGAACTCAACCACTCCCGAAAACTAGCATTGGTCCGGAACGTCACTGCCACCCTCAGCAAATTTTTTGTGGGATCAGATGGATATAATACTATCTCATCATAAGAAGGTGGTGTCGCGTAGGTGGTGGAATCGGGTGGCGGCGTAGTCTCGGGTTCGTTGCAACGAGCCATGCCGGCGTTTCAGCGCCGGCGGAGACCACGCCATGGAACAGGGTAGCACGACGAGCGAAGC
>JAABUK010006197.1_pt1 | contig 18018 bp, 18 predicted proteins | sample 5559141 | NCBI WGS metagenome assembly JAABUK01 (sample SAMN10711869, study PRJNA513367) | rock metagenome | isolation source: Antarctica rocks | place: Antarctica: Victoria Land, Pudding Butte nord | collected 2016-01-03 | reverse complement strand
TCTTTCCCCCCCCCCCCCCCCCCCCCCCCTTCACTCCGCTTTTCCCCATCTCGTTCGTTGACCAAATCTGCCAACCCACTGACTACATTCGTGTGCAAGATTGTGACGTTCAGCCTGTGCAATATCTGACTGTTCAGCAAACAATTGTAAAGTCTGAACTCAAATGCCAAACTGACTCAGACTTGAACCCATCAGGCGATTGCTTGGGTCGTGCATCGTTCTTCTTTCGAATATCAATCATTTGTTATTTACTTTTATGAACTGTAGTCAAGATTTCTCCAAATAATTGGCAGCATACCTGAAGGGCATCCAGCCATCTCTGAATGGCATCCTCATGTTGGGAGGCCTTGTGGGTGGGGGTCATCATGTGGGGGCTGAACATGGGCCCCCCCGAGGGCTCCCGCTTCACGCTCTCCAGCAGAGCCTTCTGCCACAAGTAGCGGAAGAGGCGCTCAAAGATGTACACCTCCAGCTCACGCAGAGGCGGCACCAGCACCTGATCAACACAAGAGACATTCTAGAAACAACTGTTGCTACATTCAGCCTAGAGCAGTACATCACTGCCATTATGCAGCAAACACCAGCTCAAGTAGCGACAACAAGAACATGTTCTGCAGGCTAGATGGATGCCAAGCTGTAAGGATTGCTACCTTGTCCTTTGTAATATACGAGACAGTCATGACAACGACTACATGTTCTGAAATCTAGATGATGCCAAAATGTATGGATTGCTACCTTGACCTTTGTAATATTAACAGCAAGATATGGACACTTCCCGCATCTGATTTCCAATCAACAATGCAGCAGGGCTGGCAAAATATAATCGCAGGATAACTAACCAGGAGAGAAGCAACCCCATGCAAGGCACGCTTCTGCAGCCCTGTTAGTCACAGCCACACACCCTTGGTGACCAGCTTGACATTTTGTTGCCAGAGGCATCTCAGCTCATAATGCTGTCATTAAACCACACAATGAAACAGTAAAACGCTTTGACATGAGCCACGACTTTGTTGGCCTAGCTTGGGGGTAGACAAGACCCATGAGCTACCCCGTTTATCTATCAACCATTCAACACCTTGATGATGCCATCCACGCTCCTGAAAGTTGCACAGGTTACAGACACACCAACACAGTGCAGCACGTATGTCACCTTCATGACCCTGGGCAGCCTGGTATAATAGGTGGCTTCTCATTTATATTGACGCCGGAAGATGTAGTGTAGTGTAGTGTAGTGTAGTGTAGTGTAGTGTAGTGTAGTGTAGTGTAGTGTAGTGTAGTGTAGTGTAGTGTAGTGTAGTGTAGTGCAGTGCAGTGCTGTGTTGTGTAGTGCAGTGCAGTGCAGTGCAGTGCAGTGCAGTGCAGTGCAGTGCAGTGCAGTGCAGTGCAGTGTAGTGTACTCTAGTCTTTTCTTTTCTGACCTTCATGACCCAATCGAATTCATCCATGCCGGAGGCCTCTTCAGCAATGCTGCCATCCTCTGACATCTCTCCCCCGTGGCACATGGCCCACAACATCCAGCGCAGCTGTATGCAGTTGGACCACCAGTATGCCATGCCAATCACATCACTGCAGCCATCTGCTGCTGCCTCAATAGCCCTGCGATAAAGTCACTGGCTTTTGGGTATGACCACATCAAGACTGTCCAATGATAGTGTGCCATGGCTCATGCATACATCGTCAGTTCCTGTGAGCAGCTGAATGCCTCCTGACCATGCAAGCAACTGGCTGTGTTCAGTCCTTCACAGCTTTATTCATCTGTTTGATCATTGAATGGTGTATCCATGCACATACTCCCGCTGGAGCCAGGCGTCTTGAGCACCTACTGGTCTGAGGTCCTGTTTGATCAATCAGCGTACCAGCAGCACTGTGAGTTGTGGTGGCCTAGATTAGACAGGACAAAAGAAAAAGTCGTCATTTGCGAATCTGGGCGTCTATGGCTCTCAAGCCATGGACTGTATGCAAGCTGCTCACAGGTCCTTGCACAGTGACACTGTGAACATGTGCAGGCATGGCTGCTGACACACATGCAGCAGTATGGCTCCAGGCAGATACACAGGATGGGGGCTGTACCTGACAGCCCTGAGGCCAAACGCGATGCCCTCGTCCGGGCCTAGACTGATGGTGGTGCGGGCCAAGCGGCGTGCTGGTGCGTGCACGCTGCGGGCTTTCACCCTCCTTGCATTGCCCTTGCCGCTGCGGGCCAGGTACACAGACGCCTGCAGGGTTGAATCATGCCGTGAGCAGAAGAAAAGTGATTATGTTTTCTAAATATATAATTGATACGATCTCAGTTTGTCTGCATTATCCATGCTGCAACACATTGTTGTTGCAAGTACTTGTCTGCATGATCCATACTGTAACACATTGTTGTTACAAGTAATTGTAATCTATATTTGAATTGTACAGATGTCCTTTACCTCATCAACATGTGCATGGTTGAACTCATACTCAGGTGTTTATGAATCTGACGCTCTACAGACAGACACATGTTGTAAGACAATTGGTAAAGGTTTGACATTCACCTCTAGGGCAGCAGCAGTCCTGAGCTCCCTGACCATGCTCTCAATCTGTGTGTAAGTGAAGCCGGGGGGTATGCTGCCGGGGACCCCCTCCTGGGCCCCCTCCAGCCTGGGGCCCAGATCCCGGCTGCCCCGTGACATGCCCTGGGGTGTTGCCATTGACTTGGCCGACTCTGCATCACAGCAAGGAAGATGCACTTATTTCATCAGAAAATTGTCAATGACTTGCTTTCTTGGCTTTAAACCTGAATTTGAAAGGGCAGACAAACTGGCTTGGATGCATGCATAGGCGTACCAGATGATTGGTAGAAGCGACTTTACCTTTAGCTACTAAGGTGTTTCAATGCACTAAACAATTTCAATATGGGTGTTCCAAGAGGAGATCTGTGGATCACAGAGACCTCCGAAGACCAGGTAAGCAAGTTGTGTAGCAACATGCCTGACCGACATCAGGCATTCCTGACACTGAAGTCTTGTTGAAATGAAAAAAGGATCATGACACAAGACTGGTCAGCTGGCTGACTGTGAACCACCACAGCGACTACAGCATCTACTACATAGGAGCATAACGTCTATTACATGGGGACACAGCAAAAAGAGGGTAAGCACTGCAGCTGCCATCAACAGTTGGCACAGATGGCATCAACAGTAGGCAAAATGTTGCAATCTCCAGTAAGGGAAAAGGGTTGTCAACAGTATGCAAAGTTGTCAATTGCAGTAGGCAAAATTGCAATCTCAGGCAAAAGGTGCTGTCCACATTGAGTCAACGTCACCATCACATGTCATCTAATGTACTGCCTGACCAGTAATGGATGTAAAAAGGGACATGCCTGCAATTGCAGCAGCAGCAGCCGCTGCAGCAGCTGCCTTCTGCTCTTCATCATGCCTCAGCCAGGCAGCCTCCTCTTCTTCGGCCCTCTTCCTGCGCCTCTCAGACGCCTCAAGCTCCTCACGCCGTAATGCTTCTTCTTGCTCAGCTTCCAGACGCAGCCGTTCCTCTGCTTCAGCCTCACGTCGGGCCCTTTCTTCTTCAGCAGCTCGCCTCTGAGCCTGCACACAAAGATCAGGTTAAGTCAGATGACTTCAGGCAAGGTCAGGTCATATAGGTGTCATTTTTCTTGCGTAAATCCAGTCCTGAGCAGAAGCAGAACCTAGCACAAAAGCTAGCAAGGGGGTCTGGCCTATGATACAGCAAAAGTGGCTGCCAGAACAAATAAAGGGTCCATGTCAGTCCAAACTGGGGTCAAATGTGTGCTGCAGACACTGGCTTTCGAATCAAGCTCAGTATTATGATCCAGATGCAGCTCAGCGTTGACAATTGTCCATGTTGTGATCAGTCACGATGGATACTGGCAGAAACTGTATCAAGACCTGAAAGTGGTGAGACACAGAGGTAAGATCCTGCACAAGCTGTGCATCCTCTCTGTTCAAGCAAAGCCTGTTCTTGCGTCAGAGCATGCAGTCAGTAACAGTATCAGTATCAGTATAAGAGGCTTCACTGATGCTCTGTCCTTTGTTTTTCTAAAAGGCCTGATGGTGCACAGAAGATGCACAGAGCAATAGACAAGCGTACACAAGGATTTAAAAGCCCTGGCAGATGAATGTCACCTGTTGCTGTTCTTCAGCTTGTCTTCTGGCCTGCTGTTCCTGCTCAGCCCTACGCCGAGCGAGTTGATCTTCTTCAGCCCGGCGGCGAGCCTGTTGCTCTTCTTCAGCACGCCGCTTGGCAAACTGCTGTTCCTCATTCCTGCGTCGCATCTGCTGCTCTTCCTCAGCTCGGAGGATGGCCTGCTGCTCTTCTTCAGCACGGCGTCTGGCCTGTTGATCTTCTTCTGCCCTGACCCTGGCCTGCTGCTCTTGCTGTGCCCTGAACCTCATCTCCTCTTCTTCCTGAGCCTGCAGCCTCTCCTGCTCTGCCTGGCGTTGAGCTTGCTGCCTCTCCTCTTCTTCGGCCTTTCTGACTGCCATGAGAGGGTCATTGGAGGTGTCCAATTTACGCGCCCAAGAGCGAATGGAAGATCCAGATTCCCCATTCATTTTATGTCCATCTTCATGCCTGTTGACAATGCAACAATGGCTGAAACAAAGTTGACATGAGCTGAGCCAAAGTGATGCTGAAGAACAAAGTTGACACTGGCTGAGCCAAAGCAATGCTGGACAAAGCTGGTGCCAAGGCCTCATCACGTTGCGGCATGTGCCACCTTGCCATGCAAAGTATACAACTAGCCCACATGGGACGCACAACCAAAGGGCGCCATGCCTCTATGTATGGTTCTTTACAGCCTGGAACTTACAGCCTTTTTTGTGGCAATCAACATGACACTCCAACTTCGCCGACATGTGCATAGTCACATGCACATAATGGCTCCTACGCCGCACACCCTGGAACTGCTGACGCAAAACACGAGCAGCAACAGCTGACGGCAGAAACAGCTCACCAACAAGCTGCTGTAGAACCACCATTGACAGCAAGACGATCAGTTGCACCCCCAGCACGATGGCTTGGTTTGGGGCACAATAGTGAAAAGCTGCAGTCATGGCAATCTGTCTGATAACCAGTATCATCGCTTGCAGGAAGGAAATGCAGAAGTGTCCTGCAATTGTTCACCTGGCAAAGTCACGGTCAGGGACCCCTTTGTTGAGGGTGGGGGAGGACTGGTGGGAGACCCCAATGACAGGGCGGTGGGTGGGGCCAAAGCCCTCCCCAGGCCTGTTCTGGGACTGAGCCTCCATGTTGGCTCTGATTCGCTCCACCTGCGATGGGGATCTGGCAATACCGCCTCTCTCACCTTCACAAATCCAAAAGACTCTTGGACCAAGACGAAAAGAACGTCGGCAAATTTGGGGGGTAACTCAAATATGGGCATTCTGCAGGCTCGCTGGGAATGAGTCATATGGTTGGTTCAACAGCTAGTGCATGGCATTGCCCCCAGCAAAAGGTGATATGAGTGAGCCTGAGGACAGAAACTGCACTACCTGCTTGCACAGAAATTGCTGCCCTCAATTGCAACAGATGCCAATGCTGGAGAACAGAGTAGCATTGACTTGTTCATCAGGAGATACAAGTACAGTGATTAAGGTAGATGTACCTCCAAAGGAGCTTTCATCGCTGTAAGCAGGGCTGCTGGGCCCGTTCTGCTGCGCCCAGGGGGGTGACCCTGGCCCCACACTTGCCACCTCAGCACCACTGCCTGCACCAGTCACTCAATGCATGAAACCAGTTCATTTGCATCAAGCTTCGGGGCTAATCAACTGAGGACTCCCTGGCATGTGACAGCATGTGTATGTGCAAACACTTTTTCACCATCACGCTGGAAAGAGAAGAATCCTGCAGTCAAGCTGCTTGGCACACTTCTTGATCATATTTCCTGATGCAAAACAGCAGCGCAGGGTATAATGCTATGCAAGTGTACTTCAGTTCCTGCAGGTGGCTGATATACAGCAGTCAGGCTCTGCTTGCCAAGCACGCATGCAGTCTGCCTTCCAGGGGTGATGGTCATGCATAGCTGTCTGACTGGCAAGCAAGGCCAAAGCTGCCCATCGTCAAGAGCTATCAATCACCTGCTGACAATGTGACTTGACATAGTTATTTGACATGCAGCTGCCCAAGCTGATAACCATCAAGTTTGTCAGGCACTACCTCTGGCTGCTTGCACCGTGGAGATGCCACATCTGAATGATGGTGTGACAAAACCACACACCAGCCAAGAGCCACAGCGTCTTCTTTTACTTTGGCAAAATGGCGCTGAGCTATGTCACTACTAGCCCTTCTGAACAAGTGACTTGCAGTGTTTGCTCAACTGACCTGGTTCCTGTGCATGTCAATCATCTAATGCAGCTTTATGTTCAGAAAAGCGGCCTCACCTGCTACTCCTGCTGTAATAGCACCCCTGGGGCTGATCCGGTTCACCTGGGGCTGTTGCCCCAGGCCTTGGCCTTGGGCAAAACCCCTCTGACCCACCTGCCCAGTTTGCTGGCCCCCGAACCCCCCTGCATTCTGCTCCTCTTCCTCTTCTGACTCATCCATGTACATGCCCTGCTCCTGAGCCGGCTTCTGAGGCTGCTGCGGCTGCAGCTGCTGCCCGCGCTGCTGCTCCTGCTGGTTAGCCAACGCCATTGGGCTGAGCCGGCCGTCACCATTCTGACTCACGGGCGAGTCAAATGGGTTGTATGCAGCTTCACTGGCAGCTGCCTTGGGCTGAGCCTGGGGTTGGGGCTGGGCTGGGGGAGCCACAGGAGGGGTCTTCCTGAACCACTTGCTGCTGGGCCTGGGAGCGTCACTGGCGGGAACTGCAGTCGAATTGGCGGGAGCTGCGCTGTTGTTGTAGGCAGAGGTTGTCGGGCGAGCAATAGGTACTGGGCCTGGCCGCTGCTGCTCTGCCTCTCCTGCCAAAAGTGGGCGGGAACTCATGGACTGGCCCTGAGGTACAGCAGGTGCATTTCCACTGCCCGTTCGAGCAGCCAGGAAAGCAGCGGCAGCACCTGCTGATGCGTCACTGGCACCGCTTGGTGAGGACCTCTGTACACCGTATCGACTGCGCAAGGACTGCTCTGAGCGCTGCGGAGTGTCTTCTGAGTCCATGGGTGGCCGCGGCTGTGGAGAGGGGCGGTCCCAGGTCCTGGGGATGGATGGCGGGATGGCAGGCAAGCCTTGCCTGCTTTGCTGCTGGTTTTGAATTGCCATGGGACTGGCCTCCTCATCAGAGGGCAGGAAAGCCTCATTGGCAGCAGGTCTCTGTGGCTGTGGTGGCTGCTGCCGCAGCTGTGGTGATTGCGCAGCGGTAGTTACAGCAGCTGTGGGTCTGGCTGGCTGAGCCTGCTGTGCACGCTGAGCTGGGGCGGGCGGACCTGACTGCTTGTCCTGAGCCTCAACAGCTGCCACGGCAGCTGCCAGGAAGTCATCCTCGTCAGATTCCTCCTCAGCCAGTCTTGAAATTTGACTTGCAAGGTCACGTGGGGCAGACTGTGCTGTGCTTTGCTGTGGTGGCTGGGTCTGGCGGGAGGCCATGGCAGCAGTGGACGGCTGCTCAGGATTGGCAACTTGGTTCCTAGTCAGCTGATTGGCACGAGGTGAAGGGGCAGGAGAGGAGTCGTAGGCCAGGTCGTACTCTGAGGGGGGTTTGGGAGGGTTGGTGATGGGTCTGGTTGGGGGTGGCGCCCGGGAAGCAATCGGCGGTTGAGGTGCTTCGTCTTCTTCCTCATCCAGGAGGAACCCATCCTCATCATACTTGGCAGCTTTTCCAACATTAGCATGTGGGGCCAAGGGCCGTACGGGGCCTGCCTCAGGCTCCACAGGGCGTTTAGCAGCAAATTCTGGCTGCCTCACTGGGGAGGCAGATTGTTCTGGGATTGGCTCTGGGACTGATTCCAGGGGACCAGGGGAGAAGCGAGAAGCTTCTGCATGGCGTTGTGACCTTGCTGACCCTGGACTGTGGTCTTCTTCTCTGATGCTCTCCATGATAGCACCAGCAGGTGCGCCATAGCCATCGTCTCCATAGTCAGAGCCGTAGTCACCTGCATTAGTCGCATCAGTGCTTGGTTGATGCATGTTGGCATCATGTTGCACAGGCTGGTGTGCTTGTCAAGATTGCATGCCATACAACTGCATCCTTGAATCCATGTATGAAGAAGCAGGTGCACACGCTGTTGCATGCTGCATGCATATCAGACACAATGCATTGTCTGCCTGGCCACATGCACATTTGGCTGGGCTAAGTGTGAGCGTGTTCAGCACATGAAATCTGATGCGTTGCTGGCTAGGATCATTTTCAGCATGCCAACATAGTATTACTACCAATATGACAGTGATTGACAGTCTGGCCTGCAGGAGTGTGTGCTTTTGGGCTTTGGTGACTGAATTCTCTTTACAGTATTGAGTTGCCAATGCTTATGCATGACTTACGCATTACTGCATTGACTGGAGCAGATTGCATCGCCACTATGCACACAAGCAACTGGGAAATAACTCTTACAGGAGCATTGTCACCACAAGATGTGATGAACGCAATGCAGTGTAGATGGCAAATGCACAGACAGACTGCCAAGCTGCACAGATCATGTGACAAGCTAGAAAACTTACTGTCTGAGATCTCGCTGCCAGTGCGCTGCAAGCCACTAGAGCTGGCATTGCTGGTGCCTGTGAATGTCATCTTGCCCTTCTGCTTGGTTCTCATGCGGCACCTACATATCACAGCATGCATTATGCGTTTAAGCTACCAGACAAGATGTGCAGAAAGCTTGCGACAGTGATCAGTGCATCAACAAGGGATGGATAACATAGCTGGCTTGCTGTGGAGGGGAGTGCTAGGAGCTCACCCAATGGTGACCTCCAGAACAATCTCTCCCAGGCTCTGAGTGATCTTCTTGTCAGTGACAGCAACTGTGAAACCCTGACGAGCCTCATTGTGAACAGCAGCATAATGTGCTAGATTTACTACGACCTGCCCCTGCTCCTTTTTGCCTCTGCCCGATCCAACAAGTGACAGAATGAGCCACTTGTCAGTGAAAGGGCCAATGCTGTTGTCATCTTTGCCCTTGTAAACTTCCTGTAGCACAACCATGAACTGTGTCACAGCTTCTGCCTGGGCTTCACCTGATACCTTTCGCACATACTCGGAGGCAGCAGCGGAGCACGGCATGCAAGCGCTTTCTCACCGAGTACAAAGTAGCAGATATGCTCAAGCGGTCTTCGAAGCGATACTCAGCAGCTGCTACCCCAGGACTGGTAGTGGGGTTGACGGGAGCTGTGTTGCCTCTTTTGCTGGAGCCTCGCTGCCAAGAGATAAACATCGGGCCCGCAGTGGCTGGCCATGGTCGCAGCGAGTGCACTTGGATGCTGAAGTCGAAGCTATACGATTTTCCCTTCTTCTTACTGAAAATCCCCATTCTGTCTTCGTGAGCTTCACGCTACGCTCAAGCGTTGAGTCGCATCTGTATTAGTTTTGCTCACCATGCAGGTGCAAAATGGAGGATCCACGCAGCTTAACGGATGCGTGATCACCGTTGCTGCTTGACCGTTGCTGCAGATGTCTCGTCTCTGTGCATAAAGTTGTACGCAGGACAGAGGATGCCGCTGGCCCCCCACCACGTGGCCTCATCACATGCATTAGTCATCAGCGCTGCACGCTTGGAGGTAGTGCAAATTGCACTGTGCAATCGAAGATCGTAACCGCGGTGGCACGCTCCGACCACACGCCTGCCATTGCGATCTTGACCTGACCGGGCAGGATGCAATCTCCCAGTGCAAGTGGCTCTCCTGAATCGATCAGCAAATTTCGCAGATCATGCGTTGTCAGTATTCAAGAGGCCCTCGTCTTAGCTGGTGCTGAAGAAAGCGATCTGGAGGTCATTCTTGGAGCTCTTGAGGAAGACAGCATAGGCCACCAGCGTGGGGATGACGCTTCTGGTCCTTTCACAGAGCTCAACCCTGCCATACTGGGGCAGTCACCGTTTGGGCTCAATATCAAAAGGTGCAACATCGTCAAGAAGGCTATTAAACAGTCACAAGGTGGGTGTAGAGATCCTGCTTTCTGTCACTGTCTATTGGCCCAGCGCTTGCAGTGTGTAACAGCACCTGAGTAGCAACATTGTTTGCAACTGAATATCAGCAGCAACAAGAACTCATTATGAGTTGAGCTTGCTGTCTGGTTGCATGCGCTGGCTGTACTCAAGCCAGCTGGCATAAACGCAGCATCATGCTGTGCATTGTTGTCGGTGTCTTTAGCATGCAGCGCATCGGCGCGTGACACCACACAATGTCTTGCACAGTGGCTTTGCAACCCTTCGACAAGAGACACAACACCACTGGCATCTCAGGTAAATGCGTCAGACATCTCTTACATGTAGCTGTACAGTGTCTCTTACCATCAATCAAGTTGGCAAGTGTATCAGGATGATGTGCAGCTGTTAAAGGTGGCATCATTATGGAAGGAAAACTGGTCTACATCAAGAGGAATGGGGACAATGACATATTTGCAGCGCTGATTCAGAGAAGCCTGTTTCAAAGACAAGATGAAAGCCAGAGCACACTGTTCATGGATGATGGGCGCCCTGCTGGCCGTCTGTGGCTACAGGAGCTAGACGACCTGGTTGAAACCAAAAGGTAACAACCACTAAATGCATGTAATCAAACAAAACACGCAGTATAACACATGTGACATGGAATACTGTGATCACTGGTAATCACAGTGAGTGCACCCCTATAGTTTAGGCTTCCATGCCAACCCAAGCAATGTGAACATAAGCTGCCACAATTTGTCCTGCCACAATTTGTCCTGCCACAATTTGTCCTGCCACAGATCTTCCTGCCACAGTTCCTCCTGCCTTGGAGCCTGCATCCCAACTTACATGCCTATCATGTGGTGGTTCGCAAGACTCAGCAAGGTGTCAGCCTGGTTCTGCCTTAAACAGGGTGGTGTGCTTCTTGTGTTTTCAGGGCTGCTATATGAGTCTTGCAAGTTGAAGGGGATAGTGCGTCTCACAGCCAGCCTGAGCTTCCAGGAACGACCCCAGACGGGCTCTCAACAAGCTTATTCCCTATAGGCTGCACCGTTGAAGTCTTCCCCTATGTTGGTGAGTAACAAGCAGATTGGCAGTTGACATTGGTTGAGCCTGTATCTTGGCGTGTATACAGCAACTTGCTGGTTGCTGCATAGGTCTTGTCTATGACAGGAATTGCAAAATTTTGTCATGAATCAATGTTGATCATATCCTTTGCTGTTGATGAGCACAGTGTGGCATGGCAAACTGCTCGCATGCTCCTGTTGCCAAGCCGATTGACTTGCTGCAACTGCCTTGCAGGTCCATCTGGCTTCTCTCTGTCTGAGTTATGGGGATCACTCATGGCCACTGTTATGGAACTAGCAAGCTGATCTGTCAGGAAAACTTTTTGGCGCCATATCCTGATACCAGGGTTGACGCTGGACGGCACATGTGTCACCTGCCAAGCTTGTGTCATCAGGTACTGTTCTGGTGCTGGCAATATCATGCTGCCTGTGTCGAGGCCATCAATTTCGTGTGCTGCCTACTTTGCCTCTGGCTGTTGAAATGTCATGTGGGCATGTTTTCATCTGCATACTAGCCTGCTGTGCTTGGTTTCATTGTATAAAACAGCATACTGATGCTATCTTTCCCTCTGCTAAATTGGTAGCCAACTATGTGGCATTTGCACACTTGTGGTTTGACAGCCATCCATGCTTGCTGCTGCATTTACACAGTTGTGTTGCTCTTTGCAGGTCAAGCCATCGCAATTCTGCATCCCTTGGATGTCCTTGACTGACTTGCAGTAGGTGCGACAGGTCATCTGGCTGCTGTGGTTGCAGCTGTCCACAAGAGCTTGTCCTCTGACTTGGCTCTGGGGGCGTGCTGTGTTGGATCTTTATGTTTTTGCATGCACATGGTACGCTAATAGGCCACACCCAGTGATTCGAGCTGCTTCAATAGGCATCGCTCAAACGCCACAGCATGAGGCCTAGTGGTGCATCCTGTGGAGATTGAGCTGTTCCTGTTGAAGCAGCTCGAATCACTGGGTGTGACCTAGCGGTGTACCCTGCACGTGCAAAAGTTCAACCCCCTAACATGTGATGCCCCTGCTTTAACAAGAGCTGCTTGAATGATGGTGTGGCATAGCGGCATGACCGTATGTGCAAATTTGAAATGCCATGTCCAAAGTACTCTCAGCACTGCACAGCCAAACCAGTCAGGTTCAGGAAAGGCCCGGCATTTCACTAATTGCTTTTTGGTATGGCGTATCACTTTGGAGCGGTATGCACATTGCTGAGTTGCTGTTTGTGTCCCCTCTCAAGCTTGATATAGCTTGCACAGCTGTGTGATCAAGGTGCCTGCAGCCAGCCATCCCAAAGTTTTGTATTAGCTTCTATTACTAATACCATTGCATTGTCTGCAGGATGCATGCCATAAACCGGTCAATGAGCGCACCTGTGTTTCAGCAGGCCCTGCCAGCTGGCGTCAATCAATGGTTTACATTGTCGCCAATATACCAACCAATCTGTTGCAAACAAGGCGACATCACAGTTTGTGGGGCTACAGCAGGCACTCAGCGTAGCATGTCCAGCGTAGTAGCATGTCCAGTGCAGTACCGGCACTGCAGGTACCTATCATAGCTCATATACGCAGCTAGATAAGCATTTAATTAAGCGTACCAAAGGTCCTTTGGGCTGCTGTCAAATGGTTCAGACACTGTGTATAATCTGCATCCATCTTTTAGCTGTTCACAGTTGCCCTGATGCGAGGGATGGCACCCATTGGCATCAGTTGCACTGACCCTACAGCCTGGTGTTATTTGAAAGCATGCTCAACATCGTCATGTAGCTCCTGCTAAAGATTGCCGGCAGAACGTCTGGTAGGGATCAAAGTTGAAATGCTTTATTGCATATTTAACTTCATGTAAACAAAATCCAGCTTCTCACATGTAATCAGTTTGATAAGGACGTTATGCCTGTTCACCATCCCCCTCACACATACCGCTTGCATGCTAACTTGTTCCGGAAGCCCTGGTAGACACAAGTGCTATACGAGTATGATGCCAATTGCATTTGCAAAACGATACAGACATGGGTCTTCACTCAAAATCACAGTCACTTCAAGCAACATCTCTACTGCCTTAGGAAATTGAGTCACGCAACTGTCCCGCTCAACTGGGACATGCAATCATCTCAACGTCAAGTCTCCACCATGTTACGATGCACATGCTACACTAAGCAGGTGAACTCCACGCAGACACAGACAAGTTCTGACCAAATCTGACGCAGCATGACAGTGGTAACATTGCCCACATATGTGTGGCACAACATGTCAGGTCATGAAAAGAGGGGTAGATGCTAAACAGGGCTGTTGGGAGTGAGCTGATGGGAGATTAGCTGTACACAAGTAGGACAAAAGGTGATCTAGCTTCTGAAAGAGCCTTTATTTGCCATCAACTGACTTCAAGTCAAAAGTCGCTTCGGGTGGCGGAATCTTGAAAACTTTATTGAGCTGGGCCTACATAATCCAGCTCTCAAGTTGTTAAGTGAGCCTTCAAAGGAGCAAGTTGATGCTATCAGTTGTGGGTTGTTGGGGCTTCCTCTGCTCCAGGACCATAGCCTGATTCAGCAGGAGGTGACTTGGGGGAAGATGGTGAAGAAGTAGAAGCCACAGGAGCCGGGGCAGGTGCGCCACCTGATGACGTGTATGTCGCAGCTGCACAGACAGACAGTGCATATCAGCCCGATGGTTTTGCAGCATAAAGGTCGCAGCTACACAGACAGACAATGCATGTCAGCCCGATGCTCTTGCAGCAAAAAGGTAAGTCACTTGACATGTGAATGTGAAAACAGCTGCTCTTCATGCTGCATACACATTTGAAGGTTGCCACGAAAGAGCAGCATGTCATGTATCTCATTGAGTTGATGGCAAAAGCCCTGTGACAACGTCTGGATCAGCATGCACAAACTGGACATGCAGGTTGATGTTGAAGGTGCATCTGGTTTATCATGAAGCGAAAGATGGCATATCCAAATGCTGCAGCACATGCATATGCTGGTGAAGCAAATTGCAGGTAATGAAGAGTGGACTGTCATTAGCACAAAGAGACACCTCAGGCAAGGGCAGGCTAGAAGATTCAAATTGACAAGGGGATCTCAAGCACAACTCGCTGTACCGCAATGCATGCTGTACTACAACAGAGACTGCTCACCTTGCTGCAACATCCTTTCCCTGAGCTGGTGGACCTCCTCAAGTTCTGCCAAGATCCTCTGGTGCTCAAGGGCGTTTTCGTCTGTCTCAGCCAGTTTCCGGCCCGTAGGTTGGCTCTCAGCGGAAAGCAGCCGGTGACTTTCGGTGCAAACGATTGCCGTTGCCAGTAACAACACGCACCATTGAAGCTTGTTCATGATGTCGCTCTGCGCTCTGCAGCAGAGCAGTCGTCAGCGTTAACGGTCAAGGCCTGTAGTCGGGTGTGTGGTCTTGCCCCAAAATTCGTGCGGTGAATTGCGCATTAAGGCCTTTTGGTGCAATAACAAGATGAAGCACTTGTCTGCAGTGTCCGTGCAGTGTCGTGGCAACAAACAGTTCCAACTGACAAGCGAGAATTGTGCAGACAACAGCGTCGGCGGCCAGCCCCGCACGAGATCAACAAGGCTTTAGCGGGCGGCAAACAGATGATACAACTCTTGGCAAGCGATCTCGCAACGATGAAGAGGCACAAACATAGAAGCACATGCATAATATTTTCGCAGGTGGCATTTACGATTTTGCCCGCAAACGTAACACACCTTATGGCAGAAACAATGTGCTGTACTTAAGTCGTCGTATAGATGCAGCAGGCCGGTGATTGATCAGTTGCGCCGGGTGTGTTTTCACTATCTGAGCTGCTGAAGTCGACTGCACTCGGCTTAAAATTAAATATCCACCGGCAGTAGTTTAGGCTTTCAGCTTGGTAGTAAATATGACTAAGCTCATCCAGGTAAATTGTCACCAGCACCCCAGCCTGTTGCACTGGACATACTGCAATTGACCATGATGCTGTGATTTAGCACGCTTCCTAGCTTCGCCATGTTTGCTGCTGCTTATATTTGACAAGCTGTGCGGCCGATTTGTATGCCGACGCATATGCAACGATCAGCCATTGTCGTTTGTGGAGCCACTGGCCCGGCCAAAGCTTGAAGCCCACTCGATCAGCATGAAAGCCCTTTCAAGCCTTGAAACCCGACTGCAACCCACTAGGCACATGTGTAGCTCATTGTGCATTTTTGCTGCCAGACCGTTTTCTGGGTCCGTCTTCAAGCTAAGCTGCAATAGTCGTCAACTTACCTGCTCTTCCGTGTCCCTGGAGCTTCATCAGATTGCCGTCTCAGCCAGGCTGAACAGCATGCACGGCCCCCTGCCTCAGCAGTAAGCTCTTCAATGTCAAGCCACCAGACAGAACCTGTGCTGAACCTCAGCCTGGTCATACTTCACTGCAGTCCAGAGGATGTTGGTCAACCAATTGACACTGTACTTCATCCAGGGCTTCAGCTCATGCAGCAGCATTTGACGCTGAGCGGCAGAAAACTGACACTGGTAGTCCCCAGAAGCATAGATGCTGTCTTGGACATGTACATTGCCAGAAGTAAGCTGCCTGAGACCTGCCGTTTGCACTGGACCTGCTGCGCAGAACCTACCCCCAGTGTGTACATGAAATGACAGCGTGAACGACTCCCATGACAGTAACCTCTATCAGCGAGTCACAACACAGCAAGTCACATGTCCTACACCGCCCGACAACTCATCAGCACAGACATGAGACATGCACCTGAGCACTGTGTTTGATTGTCAGATCAGGGTGACCGGGATCCCTACTGGTGTCGGCCTTGGCCATCGGCCATTGCTCTGGCACAGCTCATCCTGCAGCAGCCTGAGCTTGTCAAAGGCAAGAGGGTGTGTGACATTGGCTGTGGCCTTGGACTGGCAGGCATAGCTGCTGCTCTCTCAGGTTAGCCCATTTGGGCACATTGATTCACACTGACATTAGTTCGCCAGCTGCCAATAGATTTCCCCCCCCCTTGACTGTATGCACCTCACAGATGCAACAACACGTGTGTGTGTGTGTGCTATATGATGGAACCAGACCCAAAGCACACTGTCATCATTGTAAATGTGCACTGCTTTCATTGTCATGCTCAAAGGCTCGTGTCCCTGAGGTCCTTTGGTGTAAGCGCCAAGCATGCTGCACAATAACATACTCCCACTGAAAAGCTTTGCCATGTGGACAGCAGCAGCTGACAAACCTGCAAAGTTGTGTCAGGTTGCCAAGACAGCAGCCGCAATTGCAGGATTGACTTCTTATCAGAACTTGGTCCCACAGCTGATGAAGCTATGCTGTTTGCTGTATCATCAAGCCCTCAGCTTTCAAACATGATGTCGAGTAGGTGCCTGCAAATCGCTCTGTTTCAACACAATCGGCACATGCTTTGTTCAGGAGCCAAAGAGGTGGTGATGTTGGACAGAGAGCCCATTGCTCTGCAGTGCTCTCTGCTCAGTGCACAGGCCTGCGGTGTGGCGTCTGTCCAAGACTACACACAGCATGCAGAGCCCGAGGCAGCTTCCGGCAGTCAGCATCAGTCACTTCCCTCCCAAACTGGCTCAGACATTGCGCAAGACAGTACCAGTGGGGATGCAGCTCCAGACTGCCAGTCAACTACTAATCAGCAGGCGTCAGTATCTCAGGTCTGTCAAGCCATGGCCTCAAACATGTATGCTGAGGCACTGAATGTAATGTATGTTGTTTTCCCATTTGTTGTCTGTTGACTCTCCTGATGAGTCCTAAAGACAAGAAATGTAAGTTGATTGCTTGATTGAATGTACCCCAGCCTTGGGATATGAGAACTGAACCATAGGAGACGGGCACCCCCTGCCCTGTGCATGAGCTCTATTTTGAAGTAGATGAAGACAAGCACATTCTGAAAGCAGCACGTAGAGTGCCAATCTGCTGATAATCAGAAGCTTTATGTTGCACTGAGCTCTCACATGCAAGCACATGTAGCGCATCACAGCTTGCTGTAAGCGTCCAGATCTTGCTGAACACACCAGCTGGAGGAAGCGAAGAAACCTCAAAGAAAAGTCATACCCCTCTGCAGTCATGACAGGCAGAAGCCCAGCTCAAGTTGTGCTGTATGCATTGCATAACTTTGCCCGCATCTGTGCTTGCTGTATGCAACTGCAGGTTGTTGTTTGCCATCAGAGCCTGTGGCATGGTTGTGTAAGATACTGATTGCCTGTGCGACCCAGGTTAGCGCCCAGCACTTTGATTGGAGTGACCCGAGCTGTCAAGGCAACTATGACGTTGCACTCGCGTGTGATGTTCTCTATGAGCCATACTCAGTGGAGCCAGTTGCAACCATCACACCACGGCTTCTGAATGACAGGACGGGCAGGCTTTTGTTGGCTGATCCATCCCATAGGACAAAGGATAACAGGTGACCTTGTATGGCACGTATCTTGGCCTTGTGCCACAGCTGGTGCTGCATTGTTTACAATTGGTATTTGTCAGCAACAACACAAAAAGCCTTGAGTGCGCATTGATGATCATAGCTTCAGCTTGTCTCAGTATGCCTCATCCTCTAGCATGTCTTTGCTGATGCCAAAAGGGCAGCGTCGCTTCAGTTTCTGTAAGTTCATCTTGGCGTGGCGTTACTCAGGTGCAGCTCACCATATAGTGCTCGCAGTTACAGCATGTGCTGAGAAGTATGAGCTTCATTGCACACGCTTGCGGTATGCGTCATTGTCTGTCTGTACTTTGTGCAGGGACAGGTTTCTGCAGTTGTTAGGTGGGCAGCCCAAGTCTGCCATGCTGCTGCAAGAAAGCTCAGAGGTCACCATTCGGATGGATGAGCAAGATAGCCTAGTGCAATTGCAGTTGCTGCGCATGAAACAAGGCCAGGAGACAGTTGGTCTCAAGCTCTGATTGCTTCATCAGCATGTACACCTGTGTTCTGCTCTTGTCGTTGCCAGCACGCGGGAGGTT
>JAABUK010006196.1_pt1 | contig 18021 bp, 16 predicted proteins | sample 5559141 | NCBI WGS metagenome assembly JAABUK01 (sample SAMN10711869, study PRJNA513367) | rock metagenome | isolation source: Antarctica rocks | place: Antarctica: Victoria Land, Pudding Butte nord | collected 2016-01-03 | reverse complement strand
CCTGGTCTTCCCAGACTGGGCCACCCTCATGCAAACCCTGATCGACTCGAAACCCCCACCCGACATCGAAGCCCAGGTCGCCAGGTGATGATCTCACCGTCCGTAGCCGACTTAGAACTGCTGCTTGCAGATGACCGCGCTGGACACCGACGCGGTGGCGCAAAAGGCCGTGACGCAGCCGCGCAGCTACGACGTGGCCGACATCGAGTACTTCCTGTGCAAGAAGGTGTTCCCGGCCGGCGTGCTGCAAGCGATGGACGTGAAGCGGATCAAGGAGTACGACCGCATCGTCCCGATCTTCACCACAGGCAAGCTGACGCCCGGCAGCACCGTGGGGCAGGGCACCGCGCCGCATACCGTGGGCTTCGTGGAGGGCGCGGCCAGCACCAAGTTCACCGCGCAGCCCAGCGGCTGGATGACGCTGATCCCGACCATCTACAACGCCGACACGCTGGGCATCCGCCCGGACCTGGTGGGCCGCCCGATCACCGCATGGAAGGACCTGGTGGACCCGGCCTTCAAGGGCCGCGCCAGCATCCTCAACATCCCCGGCATCGGCATCATGGACGCCGCGATGGTGATGGAGAGTCTGGGCCGGCTGCAATACGCCGACAAGGGCAACATGACGCGCGACGAGATAGACAAGACCGTCGCCTTCCTGATCGAGACCAAGCGCGCCGGGCAGTTCCGCGCGTTCTGGAAGAGCTTCGACGAGAGCGTGAACCTGATGGCCTCGGGCGAGGTCGTCATCCAGTCCATGTGGTCCCTGGCGGTGACGGCGGTGCGGTCCCGCGGCATCGCCTGCACCTATCAGCCGCTGGCCGAGGGCTACCGCGGCTGGGGCGGCGGGCTGGGCATCGCCAAGCACCTGGGCGGGCTGGAGCTGGACGCGGCCTATGAGTACATCAACTGGTACCTGTCCGGCTGGGTCGGCGCCTACCTGAACCGCCAGGGCTACTACAGCGCCGTGCTCGACACCGCCAAGCAGAACATGAGCGCCGACGAGTGGGGCTACTGGATGGAGGGCAAGGCGGCGGCCGCCGACATCGTCAGTCCCGAAGGCAAGGTCATTGACAAGGCCGGCGCCAAGCGGGACGACGGGTCGTTTCAGGAGCGCATGGGCAAGGTGGCGTGCTGGAACTCGGTGATGGACCAGGACCGCTACATGATCCAGAAATGGAACGAGTTCGTCGCGGCGTGACGCAGGTGGGGCGCCGGCCCCGGACGGATGGCGCCGCGCCGATCCGCCCTGCCGTGACCGGACGGCCACCGCCCACGCCGCAAGCCCGCTGCCTGCTCCCTCTCCCTCCGGGAGAGGGCCGGGGTGAGGGAAGCCGCAAGCGCGAACGCTGCCCGCCTTCAGGACTGGTCCCCGCTGTCCCCGGCAGAGCATGGCGCTGGCGGCCTTTCCCTCACCCCAACCCCTTCCCGGAGGAGGAGGGAACACCGGCGGTCCCTCGGGTCTTGCCCGCCCGACCGGCAGCCGCGCCGCTGCGCTCCCCGCGATGACGGCGGCGCAGGTGCGTCCCTACCTCCAAGCCTTCCCGCTCGCCGCCGTGCTGACCGCCTTCCTCGTGCTGCCCTTGCTGGCGATCCTGGTCGTCAGCTTCTGGGACTATGACAGCGTCCGGGTGATCCCGGCGTTCACGTTGGAGAACTACCGCGACGTGCTGGGGTCCGCCGTCACCTGGCGGACCTATCTCAACACGCTTAAGTATGCGGCGATGGTCTGGGCCGTCATCCTGCCGCTCGGCTTCGGGGTCGCGTATTTCCTGGCCTTCCACGTCCGCACCACGGCGATGCAGACTGCATTGTTCCTGGTCTGCACGGTGCCGTTCCTGACCAGCAACATCATACGCATGATCTCCTGGGTGCCGTTCCTGGGCCGCAACGGCCTGGTCAACGGCGCGCTGATGGGGGCCGGGCTGATTGGCCGGCCGTTGGAGGCGCTGCTGTTCTCGGACTTCGCCATCGTGCTGGCCTTCGTCCACCTGTATGCGCTGTTCATGGTGGTCCCGGTGTTCAAATCCATGATGCGCCTGGACCGGCGGCTGATCGAGGCGGCGCGGGACGCCGGCGCCACCGGCGCACAGGTGGTATGGAACGTGGTGGTCCCGCTCTGCCGGCCCGGCCTCGGCATCGGCACCGTATTCGTGGTGACGCTGGTGATGGGCGACTTCATCACCGTGCGCCTGATGGGCGGCGGGCAACGGGCGTCGGTCGGGCTGATGATCTCCAACCAGATCGGGCTGCTGCAATACCCGGCCGCCTGCGCCAACGCCGTCGTGCTGCTCGCGGTGGTGCTGCTGATGGTGGCCTGCATCCTGCGCGCCGCCGGCGTGCGGCGAGAGCTTTAAGCATGGCGCGCATCCTGCTGGGCCTGCTGTTCGGGGCCTTCGTGCTGTTCCTGTACGGGCCGATCCTGACCATCGTGCTGCTGGCGTTCGGAGGCTCGGACAGCGGACTGACGTTCCCGATGCGGGGCGTGTCGCTGCACTGGTTCCGGCAGCTCTGGACGGCGCAGGCGGTCGGCGACCTCGGCGCCGCGCTGCGGCGGACGGCGCTGCTGGCGCTGATGGTCACGGCTGTCACGGTTTGCGCCGCGCTGGCCGCCGGGCTTGCGTTCCGCCGGCCGTTCCGCGGCGGCGGCGCGCTGTTCGGGCTGGCGCTGTCCAGCCTGATCGTGCCGTCCATCCTGGTCAGCCTGGGGGTGGGCCTGGTGTTCAGCCAGGCCGGGCTGGACGCGGCGTGGTGGAGTTCCGCCTTCGGGGCGCAACTGACCTGGACCCTGCCGTTCGGCCTGCTGATCACCTTCGCCGTGCTGAACCGCTTCGACCGGTCATGGGAGGAGGCGGCGCGCGACCTGGGGGCGACGCCGTGGCAGGTGTTCCGCCTGGTGATGCTGCCGATCCTGCTGCCCAGCATCATCGGCATCGCCCTGTTCGGCTTCACGCTGAGCTGGGACGAGTTCCCCCGCACCCTGCTGACCGCCGGCAGCGACAACACGCTGCCGCTAGAGATCTATGGCATGACGACGAATGTCACCTCCCCCGTGCTGTATGCAATGGGAGCCGCGACGACGGGGGTGTCGCTGCTGGCAATCCTGGCGATGCTGCTGGCGATACGCAGGCTTGGCGCCCGCGGCAGGCCGGTGGCGGGCGATTAGGCTGTCTTGTTCAAAGCCTCCGGCCCCCGGCGCCGCCCTGGTTAGGACGCGCAGGACTGGTGCCGGCCAGCCCATCTGCCCGCACCGCTGCCGGCCTGGACGGGCAGGGCGTCAGACTCTTATCCCCCGGCTGCGCGCCCAGCCAGGGCCGCCATCGGCCCGGCAAGCGTTGCCGAACCGAGGCGCGACGCCCTTCGGGTGCTCCGGTGAGGCCGCCCGCGTGGCCTGGCTTCAGCCGGCGCCCATGCTCCCCATCCCCGCCGCAGGCTCCGAGGCGCCGAGCATGGTGGCCAGTTCCTTGGCCCGGTGCGCGTCCATGCTCAGGCGCACCTCGCCCCCCTCCACGGCGGCGACCGCGCTGACGGGCAGGTAATGGTGATGGAGCGCGCGTCCCCCCGGATCGTCCTGCTTGGTCAGCTTGATCCGGTCCTCCTCCACCTTGTCCACCGTGCCGACGTGCCCGCCGTCGCTGCCGACGACTGGCATGTGTTCCTTGATCTCCGACGCCAAGGCGCTGCCGCTCATGCTGCTGTCCTCCAACTTGCCGCGCGACGCCGCGCGGTGGGGGACAAACGGCGGAAGCGGCGCCCGGATTGGCGGCGCACGAAAGCGTCATGGCCCTACCCCGGCAGGGCAGGCCCGGCTGCAACCACCAAGCTGGCGCGAAGCCGTGTCGCCGTCATCCCAGGCGCGTGCGTGCGGCGCCCAGCGACGGACTTCTTGAAAGGGCCGGGCAGGGTGGCCGCCGTCCAGGCAGGCGCAGGCGCGCTTGGCAACCGATGGGATTGGGCGCAGGCGGTTCGCCGGATAGGTTGACCATGGCGGCAGAGCCGGCGCTGGGCTTGGGCAGCGTCGCGCGCAACACGGCCGGCGTTCCTGAACGATCATGCCAGCGGCCGGAAGCCAAGCATCCCGCCTGCGATGGCCCGCCTGCGATAGACAGCGCGGAGCCATGGACGGTAGGAAGGACGATGCCGCCCATGCCTCGAACGATGCGCGCCGACCGTCTGGGATGCCTTGCGGCGGCGCTGTGGCTCAACGCCTGCGCGGTCGAGAGCTTCGAGCGCCCCGGAGCAAGCGACGAAGCCGCCTATTCCACCGCGCACCCTTATTATGCCGAGTTCTGCGCCCTGTCCCAGATCAAGAAGAAGCCCGGCTTCGGCGCCGACATACGCGGCGAGATCGGCGGCCATGCCGTGTTCTACCTCAATGGCGCCTGCCGGGTGGAGGGCGCGCGCTACCCGTTGCTGCGCGTCTGCGACGGCAGCGCAGGCGCCCCGCCGGACGGGGTGGGGCTGAGCATGAACGAGCACTTCAGCAACGCGAAGTGGGTGGCGACGCCGGGGCGCGGCTTCTTCTTCCACGGCAACCTGCCCGCGGACGCCCCGGTGACGCGCCAGACCTATGCCGCCGTGCAGGACAAGGCGAAGCGGCTGGGCATCTATGACGGCGTGGCCTTCCACGAGAAGGTGTTCGCGGACATGCCGCCGGGCTGGCGGCGGGAGGACTGGCAGTACGAGGTGTCCGTTGCCACCGACTACGCCATCAGCCTGGGCCGCGGCCGGTTCTGCGCCCGCGTCCCGGTGGACCGGCCGGCGATGGGGCGCATGGTCGAGTTCCTGAACGCCGAGAACGCGCCCTACCGCAGCGGGGCCGAGGTGTTCCGCTGGAGCGTGTTCCGCGACAACTGCATACACCTGGCGCACAACGCCCTGGCCGCCGCCGGGCTGTGGGACGAGTGGCGGACGCACCGGCCGCTGCTGCTGGCGATGCTCGACTTCCCGGTGCCGAAGAACGAGTTCGTCAACCTCATGCGCCGCACCAACGACGCCCTGCCGCTGCGCCCGGCCGGGCTGGACGCCGCCGCCCGGCGCAGCCTGCTGCGTAACGGCACCCTGCCGACCATTCCCGGCGCCCTGGCCGAGGCGCGTCCGCCACAGCGGCCCAACGCGGTCTATGACACCGAGCTGAAGCTGATCTTCTACGACGAGCCGAACTTCGGCCCCTATCAGGGCTGGTTCGACGCGATCTGGCGCGAGCCGCGCTACCATGACGCCCGTGCCAACCTGGAGCATTTCCGCGCCCTGTATGCCCGGATCGAGGCCGCTCCGGCCATGCCGCCGACGGACGCCGATGCGGCGTTCCGGCGCCACGTCGCCCGGCAGCGGCGCGCGGTGGACGCGGCGCTGGCGGCGCTTGCGCCAGCCGCGGGCGTAAGGCCGGCCGCGGACGGGCGCACGGCCTCCAACTGAGGTGGCGCCCTCCCGCACGCACCTCGTCCTGATCCCCAGCTACAACTCCGGCCCGTTGCTGCGGCAGACCGTGCTTGCGGCGCAGGCGGCGTGGGCGCCGGTCTGGGTGGTGGTGGACGGCAGCACGGACGGCTCGGCGGACCGGCTGCCGGACGAGGTGGCGGGTGGGGGGCAGGTGCTGCGCCTGACGGCGAACGGCGGCAAGGGGGCCGCCGTGCGGCACGGCGCGGCGGCGGCGGTGCGGCAGGGCTTCACCCACGCCCTGGTCATGGACGCCGACGGGCAGCATCCGGCGGACCGCATCGGCGCCTTCATGGCGGCGTCCCTGGCGGACCCCGGCGCGATGGTGCTGGGACAGCCGGTGTTCGGCCCCGACGCGCCGTGGGTGCGTGTGCAGGGGCGGCGGCTGTCGAACCTGCTTGCCGGGCTGGCGGCGGGCGGGGCGCAAGGCAGGGGGGACGGCGTCGGCGATGCGCTGTTCGGCTTCCGGGTGTATCCGCTGGGTCCCCTGCTGGAGGCGCTGGCCGCCGGGTCGGGGCTGCAGGGCTACGGCTTCGACCCTGGCGCCCTGGTTCGGCTGGCTTGGGCCGGGGTGCGGCCAATCAGGCTGCCGGCGCCGGTCCGCTATCCCCCGCGGGCGGAGGGCGGGGTGTCGCACTTCCGCTATGGCCGGGATGTCCTGCTGCTGGCTGGGCTGCACCTGCGCCTGCTGTTCCAAGCCCTGCGCCGGCCCGCCAGGCGCGGATGATGGTGGACACGGGGACATGCGCCATGACGGGGAAGCGCAGTCCGCGCACGACCCGCTCCGCCACCGCCATCGCCACGACCAGCAGCAGGCTGGGCAGGCCGACGAAGCCGGGCCACCAGGCCGGGGCCGTCATCAGCAGCAGCCCGGACGCCGCAAGCTGCCCGGCGAACAAGGCGCTCCAAGCTGCCGTGACCCCGCGGGTGTAGCCCTCCATCGCGCCGTGGAACGCCGGGTTGAGCCGGCGGGCCAGGCCGGTGACCAGCGGCACCCGGCCCCGCCGCAGGGTCGATGCGAACAGCGCCAGCAGCCCGGCATAGATCAGCGCGTGCGACGCCCCGGCCAGCGCGAGCAGCCCTGCCGCGGGGGAGTGCCGCGCCCCCAGCCCCAGCGCCCCCAGCATCAGCAAGGCCGCTCCCGGCCCCAGGCCGCGCAGCCATCGCGGGACGGCGCTTCCCAGCACCCAGGCCACCGCCAGCGCCTGCACGGCCGCAAGCAGCAGCGCGGCGGCGCCCCAGCCCCGGGCCAGCGCCGCATGGCTGCCCAGCGCGGATGCGGCTGCCAACGCTCCGCCGTTTCGCCATACCCCTGCCATGCCTGCACCCTATGCAGCCGGAGTTCGATACGTCTATGTTGATCGTAGGAGACGCCGCCGTGAACGATCTGCACCCCCCAGAACCTGCAACGACCGGCAATCCCACCCAGCAAAGCCAGCGGGAACGGGAAGTTGCCGAGTTGATCGTCAATGCCCTGCAACTGGAAGTCGCGCCCGGCGAGATAAACCCGGAGAGGCGCATGTTCGGAGAGGGTCTTGGCTTGGACAGCATTGACGCGCTGGAACTTGCCCTGGCGATCACCCGCGCCTATGGCTTCGAGCTGCGGTCGGACGACGAGCGCAACCACCAAATCTTCGCGTCGCTCCGCAGCCTGACCCGGCACATCGAGGCGCACCGGACCCGGTAGGAGCCGATGTCCACGCATCCCGCGCCGCTGACTCATCTCGTCGAACGGCAGGCGGATGCGATACTGTTCCGCGGCCCTGCCGGCGCCGTCACGGCCGCCGCTTTCCTGCATGACGCGCACATCCTGGCGCGCATGTTGCCCGCTGGGGCGTTCCTGGTGAACCTGTGCCGTGACCGCTACGCCTTCACGGTCGCCTTCGCCGCCGCATTGCTGCGCCGCCAGGTATGCCTGTTGCCGGGCGATGCCTCACCCGCCCGGCTGGCGGCGCTGGCGCTCCAATATCCCGGCTGCACCGCCGCCGTGGACGCGCCGGACCCGTCCATGCCGATGCCCGGCTGCGTGGTGCGGCCAACAGGAAGCGGCATCGGCGCGGGCAACCCGGCGCTGCCGTCGCGCCAGCTTGCGGCCATCGTGTTCACCTCCGGCAGCACCGGCACGCCCGTCGCCCACCCGAAGCTATGGGGCGCGCTGGCGGAGCGCAGCCGTGCTGCGGCAGGGGCGTTCGGCCTGGATGCGGCGCCGCCCACCCTGGTCGGAACCGTGCCGCCGGGGCACATGTACGGCTTCGAGACGACGGCGCTGCTGCCGCTGCATGCCCCGGCAGCAAGCTGGTGCGGCCCGGCCTTCTACCCCGGCGACATCGCCGCTGCGCTCGCCGCGGCGCCGGCCCCGCGCATCCTCGTCACGACGCCGCTGCAACTGCGCGCCCTGGTGGGCAGCGGCGCGGCCCTGCCGCCGCTGCAGGCCGTCATCTCCGCAACCGCGCCGCTGGACCCGGCGCTGGCCGGGGAGGCGGAGCGGCGCTGGGAGGCGCCCGTCATGGAGATCTTCGGCGCCACCGAGGTCGGCTCCATCGCGAGCCGCCGCACCACGGCGGGCGACCGCTGGACGGCCTATCCCGGCGTGGACATCCAGGCCGGTGCGGACGGCACGATGGTGAGCGCACCCTGGGCCGGGCCGACCCCGCTGGCCGACGACGTGGAGCTGGAGGGCACCGGGCGCTTCCGCCTGCTGGGCCGGCGGGCGGACCTGGTGAAGCTGGGCGGGCGGCGGGCCTCCCTGTCCGGGTTGAACCGCATCTTGCTGGAGCTGGACGGCGTGGCGGATGGCGCCTTCGTGGTGCCGGACGACCTGGGGCAGCGCGCGAACGCCCGGCTGCTGGCCGTCGTGGTGGCGCCGCGCCGCAGCGCCGAGGGCATCCTGGCCGACCTGCGCGGCCGGATGGACCCGCTGTTCCTGCCGCGGCGCGTAATTCGGGTGGACGCGCTGCCGCGGAACGAGCTGGGCAAGCTGCCGCGGCAGGCCCTGCTGGCGATCCTGCAGCCATGACCCCCGCGGCGCGGTTCAGCATCCCTGCGGACCATCCCAGCCTGCCCGGCCACTTCCCGGGCCGCCCCGTCGTGCCCGGCGTGGTGCTGCTGGACCTGATCCTGGACGCCGCCGCCCAAGCCTGCCCCGGCTGGCGCGTGGCGGGGCTGCCGGCCGTGAAGTTCCTCCGGCCCGTGCTGCCGGGGCAGGAGGTCGTGATCCGGTTGCAGGCCGCCGCGGAGCGCATGGGCGTGTCCTGCACCGTGGACGGGCAGGAGGTGCTGCGGGGCACTCTGGCGCTGGTGGCCCTGGGTGCGGCCAGGGAGATTGCCCCAGGAATTGCCACAGCGGGAGCGTCCATGGCGGCCACGGGGCCGGCATGACCGGCTGGGTGGAGCAGCGCGAGCGCGGCGGCGCCGGGCTGGTGGCGGCGCTGGCCTGGCTGGTGCTGCGAGCGGGCTGGCCGCTCGGCCGGCTGCTGCTGTGGCCGGCGACGGGCTGGTTCCTGCTGACCTCGCCCTCGGCGCGGGCAGCGTCGCGCGAGTACCTCAGCCTGGCGCTTGGCCGGGCGCCGCAGTTCCGGGACGTGGCGCTGCACTTCCACAGCTTCGCCGCCGCCGTGCTGGACCGGCTGTTCCTCGTCACCGGACGGGTGCGCGGCTACCATATCCGGACCGAGGGGCTGGAGCATGTCGCCGGCGTGCTGGCCGGCGGGCGCGGCTGCGTGCTGCTCGGGGCGCACCTGGGCAGCTTCGAGGTCCTGCGCCTGGTCGCGCAGGCCGCGCCGGTGCCGGTCTGGGCGTTGATGTTCCGCCGCAACGCCGGGGCGCTGACCCGGCTGCTGGACCGCCTCGCGCCGGATCTGCGCGACGGCATCCTGGAGGTGGGCGACACCACCAGCATGTTGCGCGCGCATGAGTGCGTGGAGCGCGGGGAGATCGTGGGCATCCTGGCCGACCGCGCACCGCCGGGGCACCAGGGGGTGGCGGCGCCGTTCTTCGGGAAGCCGGCGGCGTTCCCGGCGGGGCCGTTCGTGCTGGCGTCCACGCTGGCGGCGCCGGTGGTGCTGTTCCAGGGCTTGCGGCTGGGGCCGCGGCGCTACTTGGTGCGGTTCGAGCCGTTCGCGGAGCGGGTGGTGCTGCGCCGGGCCAGCCGGGCTGCGGACCTGGCGGGGCATGTGGCCCGCTACGCCGCGGCGCTGGAGCGCGGGTGCCGGGCGCATCCGTTCAACTGGTTCAACTTCTACCCGTTCTGGTCGGCTGCGGCGGAGCCGGGCCATCCGGTTGGGCGGCGCCTCCTGCCCCTGTTGCTGCTGCTGCTGGCGCGTCCCACCCTGGCGGCGGAGCCGGAGCCGGGCCATCCGGTTGGGCGGCGCCTCCTGCCCCTGTTGCTGCTGCTGCTGGCGCGTCCCACCCTGGCGGCGGAGCCGGAGCCGCTGGACCTGCCGGCGCTGATGGCCCGGCTGGCGGCGATGCCGGAGCGGCGGGCGACCTTCCGGGAAGTGCGCCGCTTCGCCGCGCTGAGCACGCCATTGGAAAGCACGGGTCGGCTGCTGTATCGCCGCCCCAGACGCTTGGAGGGCGGGCGCTTGGAGAGCGGGCGCCTGGAGAAGCTGACGGACTGGCCGGAGCGGGAGAGCCTGGTGGTCGAGGGGGACCGCCTGGTGCTGATGGGCGCGGACGCTCCCCGCGTGGTGGACCTGGCGGGACAGCCGGAGCTGCGGTCCCTGGTGGACGCCATACGCGGCCCGTTGGCCGGGGACTTGGTTGCGCTTCGCCGGGCTTTTGCGGTGACGGCGGCTGGCACAGCGGCGGCCTGGTCGCTGGCGCTGGTTCCGCGCGACCCGCGGGCGGCACGGCTGCTGCGGTCGGTGCAGGTGGACGGCGCCGGGGACGAGGTGACAGCGATCCGCCTGGTGCAGGCCAACGGGGACGAGCAGACGATGCGGATCACCTCTTCCCCCTCTCCCGGAGGGAGAGGGAGCAGGCGGCGCAGGGCTTCCTTGACCCGGGCCATGCCGGTGCTGGGGGCGCTCGCCGCGTCCGTGCTGCTGCTGCTGCTCGTGCTGCGCTTCGTCACCATCCGCACGGACATGGCGGAGTTCCTGCCCGCCGGTCAGACGGAGGCCGCGCGGCTGGTCATGCAGGAGGCGCGGACCGGCACGGCGACCGGCCTGGTCCTGATGGGGCTGGACGGCGCACCGCCGCCGGAGCTGGCGCGCATCAGCCAGGCGATGGCCGCCACCCTGCGCGGCACCGGCCTGTTCAGCCTGGTTGCCGGCGGCCAGGACGGCCTGGACCCGGCGATGGGCGAGAGCCTGTTCGCCCGCCGCTACCTGCTCGCCCCGGCCGACTTCGGCACGGACGCGCTGCGGGCCGGGATGGAGGGGCTGCTCCGCCAGCTTCGCTCGTCGGCGGCGCCGCTGGCGGTGCAGTACGGGCTGGCGGACCCGCCGAGCGCCTTCCCGGCCCTGCTGCGCCGCTGGATCGGCGGCAGCACCGTGCGCGTGGTGGACGGCGCCTGGTTCGAGCGCGGCCGGGACCGCGCCCTGCTGCTGGCCCGCACCCGCGCGGGCGGCATGGACGTGCCGGCGCAGGAGGCGGCGACGGCCGCCATAGACCGGGCGTTCCGGGCCGCCGGCCCCGGCGCGGCGCGGCTCGTCGTCACCGGCCCGGCCGTGTTCGCCCGCGACGCCGCCCGCGCCATACGCGGCGACGTGCAGCGCATCGCCGTCGTCTCGACCGTCCTGGTCGCGGGACTGCTGTGGTGGCGCTTCCGTTCGCCGCTCGTGGTGGCCGCCATAGCGATGCCGGTGGTGCTGAGCGTCGCTGCGGCGGCAGCGGCGGTGCAGGCCGGGTTCGGCGCGGTGCATGGCGTGGCGCTGGGCTTCGGGACGACCATGCTGGGCGTGTCGGTGGACTACCCCGTGCTGATGATCGGCCACCGCAAGCGCAACGAGCCTGCGGGACGCACCCGCGCGCGGATCGGCCGCGCCTTCGTGCTGGCGGTGGCGACGGCGGTGCTGGGGTTGGGGGCGATGGTGTTCTCGGGCTTTCCGGGCCTGCTGCAACTGGGCGTGTTCTCCGCCGTGGGGCTGGCGTCGGCGGCGCTGGCGACCTGGGTGCTGCTGCCGCGGCTGGTGGTCGCGGCCAACCTGGCGCCGGCCTCCGACGCGGTGCCGGGCTGGCTGGCGCGGGTGGAGGGGCTGCGGCGCGGGCGGTGGTGGGCGGCGGCGCCGGTGCTGGCGGCGGCGGTCGGGCTGCTGGCGGCGGGCGGGCCGCGCTGGGAGGGGGACCTCGCCAACCTCAGCCCGGTGCCGGCCGAGGCTCGCGCCCTGGATGCCGAGCTGCGCGGCGCCCTGGGTGCGCCGGACGCCGGGCAGATCCTGCTGGTGCGCGGCTGGGACGCGGAGGCGGTGCTGCGCCGGCAGGAGGCGCTGCAACCCCTGCTGGACCGCCTGCAAGGGGAGGGCATGCTGGCCGGGGCCGAATACGCCGCGCGCCTGCTGCCCAGCGCTGCGGCGCAGACGGCGCGCATCGCCGCCCTGCCGGACCCAGCGGCGCTCGCTGCCCGGGTGCAGCAGGCCCGTGCCGGCCTGCCGTTCCGGGCGGAGGCGTTCACGCCGTTCCTGGACGCCGTCGCCGCGTCCCGCGCCCTATCACCGCTCACGCCTGCGGACCTGGCGGGCACGCCCGTCGCCGCCCGGCTGGACCCGCTGTTGGCTGCCCGGGACGACGGCTGGGCCGGGCCGGTGGTGCTGTCCGGCGTGCGCGATCCGGCCCGGCTGGCGCGGGAGTTCGCGGGCCGGGAGGGCACGACCTATGTGGACGTGCGGGCCGAGCTGGGAGGCATCCTCTCCGGCTACACCGCCCGCGCCTGGACGCTGCTGGGCTGGAGCGCGCTGGCCATCCTGGCCGTGCTGGCGGCGGGGCTGCGCGACGCCGGGCGGGTGCTGCGCGTGCTGGCGGCGGTTGGGGCGGCGCTGCTGGTGGCGGTGGCGGCGCTGTCCGCCGCGGGGGTGCGGCTGTCGCTGATACACCTGGTCGCGCTGCAACTGGTGGCGGGGGTCGGGCTGGACTACGCCTTGTTCTTCGCCCGGCCGTTGCTGGACGCGGAGGAGCGGGCGCGCACCCTGCGCACGCTGCTGACCTGCAACGGCATGACCCTGCTGACCTTCGGCCTGCTGGCGACTTGCCAGACCCCGATCCTGCACGACATTGGCATCACCGTCGCGGCCGGCGCCGTGCTGGCGATGGCCTTCGCCTTCCTGGTTGCCGGCCAGCCGCCCCCGAGAGGTCCATGCCCCCTCCCTTGTTCCTGACGGCCAGCACCGCGGTCAGCGCTGCCGGGCACGGAGCCGCCGCGCACCGGGCGGCGCTGCTGGAGCGGCGCGGCGGGCTGCGGCCCAACGACTTCGACCCGCCGGTCGGCGGCTGGATCGGCCGTGTGGCCGGCGTGGAGGCGCACGGGCTGCCGCCCGGCCTGGCCGGCTTCGACTGCCGCAACAACCGGCTGGCCGACATGGCGCTGCGGGCCGACGGCTTCGACGGCGCCGTGGCCGATGCGGTGCGCCGCCACGGCGCGGACCGCATCGCCGTCGTCCTGGGCACCAGCACCAGCGGCGTGACCGCGGCGGAGAACGCCTACCATGACCGCAGCGGCGACGATCCCCTGCACTTCGACTACGACCGCACGCAGGACCTGTTCTCATTGGGCGGCTATGTCCGCACCGCCCTGGGCCTGCGCGGCCCGGCGCTGGTGGTGTCCACCGCCTGCGCCAGCAGCGCCCGCTGCTTCATTGACGCCGCGCAACTGATACGCACCGGCATCTGCGACGCCGCAGTGGTCGGCGGCGCCGACAGCCTGTGCCGCATGACGCTGCACGGCTTTGCGGCGCTGGAGCTGATCTCCCCGGAAGCCTGCCGGCCCTGCGGCGCGGACCGGACGGGCATCTCGGTCGGGGAGGCCGCCGGGTTCGCGCTGCTGGAGCGGGCGCCGGTGGGCAGCGGGCCGCACTTGGCGCTGCTTGGCGCGGGCGCGACCAGCGACGGCTACCATATGAGCAGCCCGCACCCGGAGGGCGCCGGGGCCGCGGCGGCGATGCGCCAGGCGCTGGACGCCGCGGGGCTGCGGCCGGACGAAGTGGACTGGGTGAACCTGCACGGCACCGGCACCCGCGCCAACGACGCCATGGAGGACCGCGCCGTCCATGCCGTGTTCGGAGGCGCCGTCCCGTGCAGCAGCACCAAGGGCTGGACCGGCCATACGCTGGGCGCCTGCGGCATCCTGGAGGCTGTCATCGCCGGGCAGTGCATGGCGGCGGGCTTCGTCGCGGGGTGCCTGGGGCTGGACGGTCCGGACCCTGGCTTCCGGGCGCAGGTGGCGACCGGAACCCTGCACCGCCCGGTGCGGCGGGTAGTGAGCAACTCGTTCGGTTTCGGCGGCATCAATTGCAGCCTGGTGCTCGGCAGCGTGCCGTGAGCGGCCTGGTCGTTGACGTGCTCGGCATCGGCGTGTGGGGGCCGGGGCTGCTAGGCTGGGCCGCGGGCCGCCTGGTGCTGGCCGGCGCGGAGCCGTATGTCCCCGGCCCGGCCCCCCCGCCGCCGCCGGCGATCCTGCCGGCCACCGAGCGCCGCCGCGCCGGCCCCGTCGTGCGCCTGGCCCTGGCGGTGGCGTCGGAGGCCGCGGCGGCGTCCGGCCTGCCGCCCGGCGGGCTGCGCTGCGTGTTCGGCAGCAGCAACGGCGACGGCGTGGTGGTGGGCGGCATCCTGCAGGCGCTGGCGAGGTCAAACGGGGAGCGGGTTGTGTCGCCGACGGCGTTCCACAACTCCGTCCACAACGCCGCGGCGGGCTACTGGTCCATCGCCAATGCCAGCGCGGAGCCGGCGACCTGCCTGGGGTGCCACGACTTCACCTGGGCGGCGTCGCTGCTGAAGGCCGCGGTGGACGTGGCGGCGGACGGGCGGGCGGTGCTGCTGGTGTGCTACGACCACCCGCTGCCGCCGCCGCTGGACGCGCTCAGGCCGACCTGCGCGCCGTTCGGTGCCGGGCTGGTGCTTGCGGCGCCGGGTGGGGCGAGGCGGGGCAGGGTGCCCGCGCTGGCGCGGCTGGGGCTGCGCTGGTCCTCCGGACCCGGTTCCAGCGGCGCCCCGCCGCAGAACCTGCCGCAAAACCCGCCGCAAAACCTGGCGCTGCACCCGCTGTTCCATGGCAACGCCTCCGCCCGCGCGCTGCCGCTGCTGGAGCACCTGGCGCAAGGCGGCGGGCGTCACGCGCTGGCCTACCTGGATGGGCGCCTGGACGTGGAGGTGACGCCGTGACCGAGGAGGTGACGCCGTGACCGAGGAGGTGATACCGTGACCGGGATCGCCGGCCTGGTGCCCCATGCCGGCGCGATGGCGCTGCTGGACCGGGTGGAGGCTTGGGACGCCGGGCGCGTGCTGTGCCGGGCGACCTCGCACCTTGATCCTGGCAACCCGCTGCGCCGGGCCGGGCGGCTGGCCGGATGCTGCGGGCTGGAATACGCGATGCAGGCTGCGGCCCTGCACGGCGCCCTGCTGGCGGGCGGGCAGGCGCAGGCGGCCGGCTACGTCGCGGCGCTGCGCGGCGTGGTGCTGCACCGGGACCGGCTGGACGACCCCGTGCTGGGCGACTTGCGCGTGGAGGCCCGGCTTGAGCGGCAGGAGGCGTCGGGGCTGATCTATGCCCTGACGGTCAGCGCCGCCGATGGCACGCCGCTGCTGTCCGGCCGCGCCAGCATCGCGCTGCCGGCCGCCGCGGGCCATGGGCCATGAAGCGCGCCCTCGTCACCGGCGGCGCCAGCCCGCTCGGCGCGGCCATCTGCCGGCGGCTGGCGGCGGACGGGCTGCATGTGGTGGTGCACGCCCACGGCGGCATGGCCCGCGCCGAGGCGCTGGCCTCGGAGCTGCCCCATGCCGAGGCACTGTGCTGCGACTTGCAGGACATCGCCGCGACCGGGGCCGCAATGCTCCGGCTGCTGGAGGGCGGGCCGGTGCAGGTGGTGGTCCACAACGCCGGCACGCATGACGACGTGCCGATGGCCGGGATGAGCGCCGACCAGTGGCTGGGGGTAATAGGGGTGTCGCTGAACGGCTTCTACGCCGCGCTGCGCCCGCTGCTGCTGCCGATGATGGCGACGCGGTGGGGGCGTGTGGTGGCGGTGTCGTCGGTGTCGGCGCTGATGGGCAACCGCGGCCAGGTCAACTACGGCGCCGCCAAAGCCGGGCTGATCGGCGCGGTGCGCTCCCTGTCGCGGGAGGTCGCGAGCCGCGGCGTGACGGCCAACGCCGTGGCGCCCGGCGTCATCGCCTCGCCCGCCGTGGACGCCGCGCTGGACGCGACGCGCATCGCCGAGATCGTGCCGATGAAGCGGGCAGGCCGGCCGGAGGAGGTCGCGGACCTCGTGGGCTTCCTGGCGTCCGACCGGGCGGGCTACATCACGGGCCAGGCGATCTCGATCAACGGTGGCATGGCTTGACCGGCCGCTTGACCCGCCACTTGACCCAGCGGGGCCGCATCGGACACTTTGCCGCAAACGGAGGCCCGACTTGACCGAACCCATGAGTGCCGGCGCCGACCATTGCGACGTGCTGGTGATCGGCGGCGGCCCCGCCGGCTCCACCGCCGCCGCGCTGCTGGCGGAGCAGGGCCATGATGTCGTGCTGCTGGAAAAGGAGCGGCACCCGCGGTTCCACATCGGCGAGAGCCTGTTGCCGCGCAACACCGCCCTGCTGGACAAGCTGGGCCTGCGCGAGCAGGTGGCGGCGCTGGGCGTCCACAAGCCCGGCGCCGAGTTCGTGTCCGACGCCACGGGCCAGAGCGTCCATTTCAGCTTCGCACTCGGATTGGACAAGCAGTACACCACCTCCTGGCAGGTCCGCCGGGCCGAGTTCGACGAGCTGCTGTTCCGCACCGCCGCAGGCCGCGGCGCGCGCACGCAGGAAGGGGTCCGGGTCACGGAGCTGGGGTTCGCGCCGCCGGGCGGCCGGGCGCAGGTGGCGGCCACCGGGCCGGACGGCTCCGTGCTGCGTTACGCTCCGCGCTTCGTGCTGGACGCCTCCGGCCGCGACACCTTCCTGGCGGGCAAGCTGCAGACCAAGCGGTCCAACAAGCACAACACCACCGCCGCGCTGTATGGCCATTTCCTGGGCGTGGAGCGGCGGACCGGGGAGCTTGAGGGCTACATCACCGTACACCTGGCCGATGACGGCTGGTTCTGGATGATCCCGCTGCCGGACGGGGTGATGAGTGTCGGCTTCGTCGGCGACCAGTCCGCCTTCAAGGGCCGGCGCGGCAGCCCGCACGACCTGTTCATGGCACGGATCAACGGCAGCCCGACCGTCCGCGCCCGCATGGCGAACGCGGAGCTGCAAGGCGATGTGACCAGCACCGGCAACTACTCCTACCGCTCGACCCAGGCGTGGGGAGAGGGGTTCCTGATGATCGGCGACGCCTTCGGCTTCGTTGACCCCGTGTTCTCGTCCGGCGTGCTGCTGGCGATGACGGCCGGGGACATGGGGGCGGACGTGGCGGCAGCCTGGCTGCAGGACCCGGCGCTGGGCCGCGCCAGGGCACGCCGCATGGAGCGGGACCTGACCCACGCCATGGAGCGGATCAGCTGGCTGATCTACCGCATCAACACCCCCGCGCTGCGCCACCTGTTCATGGCGCCGCGCAACGTGCTGCGGATGCGCGACGGGCTGATCAGCCTGCTGGCCGGCAACCTGCGCGGAAGCTGGTCGTCCATGCTGCCCGTGCTGGCGTTCAAGGGCGTCTATCACGCGATGTCGCTGGCAATGCGACTGGGCCACCAGCCGCCCGCCCCCGGCCATGGTGGGACGGATGGCCGCCGCGGAGTAGGGGAGGGCACCTGCAAAGGCCAATCCAGGGGCGACGAGCGCGATGCTGGCGACCCCTGGATTGCCGCGCCGCAAGGATTGGCTTGAAACGACGGTGCGCTAATGGGAAGGTCAGGGCAGAGGGCCGTTGGCATGACCCAAGGCGGCAGCCGGGCAGTGTCTCAGTTTGAATGTCTGCTTGTGGTGGGAAGCGGCTACAGGCTGTTCAGGCCCGGAGGTCGGCTCAGCGCCCTTTCCGATTATTCGAGCCGTTCCCCTCGCTACCTAAAACAAGACGTTTGCAGAGACGCCGCGTATCAGATCAAGATGGGACAAATCGGTAATCAGGAGTCGCCGTACAACACTCCAAGAATGCGACGTGCGGAGATCATCAACGGAACGCTACCGTGACCTTCTATTGCTTCGGTCGCGATTACAATCGATGACCCGAGACTCCCGATGGTCTCGAACTGGCGCAGGTGAGCCAAGCTGCCAGGCAGGCGGGTTCCAATTCGCTTTAAGATGCTTGTACCGTCGTCGAGCGTCACCGCAACGAGCTTTCCTTCCCAAGCGTTCAAGTCGCTTGGGGTCAGCTTGGGGCCTCCTAAGCAGGCTTCCCCGGTCTGTCTTACGGATGGTAGCGTCGGGTTATCGTTGGCGTTTGCTGGGTGATGGTCATGGCGGGTCGGTCTTCTTTGGTTGCGACGGCTGAGCAAGAGGCTGAGTTGC
>JAABUK010006195.1_pt1 | contig 18022 bp, 18 predicted proteins | sample 5559141 | NCBI WGS metagenome assembly JAABUK01 (sample SAMN10711869, study PRJNA513367) | rock metagenome | isolation source: Antarctica rocks | place: Antarctica: Victoria Land, Pudding Butte nord | collected 2016-01-03 | reverse complement strand
ATTGAGCTTTCGAGGGAGAGAGAAAATTCAACGTGGTTCCTGTTGCGTCGCGCTTAAACTCAGTTCCTCGACCTTTCGAACGTTATCGGAAATAACCATGTCCTTGCTCATAGGCATATCGAGTATACATTTACCCTTGGGGTGGTACGCAATAAACTGCGGAAAACCCGATATTTACAGCTTAAAGCCAAAGCTTTCACTTGCCAATCGTCAAGGTTACAAAGCGAGAAAAGATCAGTTCAGCCAATGAGTGGCGAAGAGTGTCTCAGGCCTATCAATGGTGGAGGATGTCTCAATTCAAATTTTGAAGCTGAAGGACGAAAGTATCAATCGCCTGGCAAGACGCTTTATCGCACTCGCAGACCACTCGGTGCTTCGCGTGTGTAAGCAGCTCCGAAGAGAGGCCACAACCAAGTACTACACTGAAAAGATAACAAGGTGTGAAGGGACGTGTTTCCAGGACCTAATGATCTGATAACATCTTCCCTATACTACGAAGTATGCTACGAAGTATGCTACGTTGTTAGCAGGCTCTTCGCCTTGAATACAGGGACCAAATACTGTTCGCAAAGTTCTAGCCAAGAATCTGAAAATCATTAAGATGAGCTTTCAGGTTCCTCTAACAACCTTCTTTAGATCCCACTGATCAATTATCTATCTGCGGATTGCGAAAGTCAAGTTCTCGGAGAAGCGCGAATAGCAGCCGGACCGGAAATTTAGCGAGATCGAGAACAATCGTGACAGATCAAATGAAGGTGCGGCCGAGGCATTGTCTACGATTATCGAATCATGAGTGGCTCATTATGCTACAATGGCTTCCTGACTTCCGTGCTTGGACTAAGTCAGAAACATATGTTATACGAGCATTCTTTGACGCACATCGAAGACCGGAGTGATGAGTGAAGGGTTCGTCGCGTTCAACTATGCTACCTTTTGAATATGCCATTCACAACTCTAAATTCCTCGAGTACGAAAGAGACCAGATTTTCCTTAAACTCTCAATTACAGGACGGACAAAGCAACTACTACTGATCTACAAGAGCTTCTTCAGAACTTCAAGAAGAGAATACTCAGCGGATTAGAAGTTTGTCAATATTTCAGACAATTCAAGTCAGCGACTCGAAAGGAAGAACAGTCAGTGGCTCAAAAGTTTATTTATGCCTCAGTCAATTCCAGAAGTCAGCGTTCTCTCCCTTCACGCTTTTTAGACGTTCAAGGAAAGTCTTCGCCGTTCTCAAAAGAAAGCAAGCAAGTCAGATCTTGACCTAATCCAATGAAAGAATCATGCCAAGGCCTTCGCAAGTTCAATCCTGGAGCCTTAGCTGTATTAGAGACAAGATGCGGCTCAGAGGCCTTTCAATATCTCAGGAAATTTCACAAATATGCGTTCTCTTCCCTCACGCCTACTAAGAGTTCAAGAAAAGTCTTCGCTGCTCTTGCAAGAAAGCGCGGGTAAGTCAGATCTTGACCCAACCAAATGAAAGGATCATATTCAGGCCTTCGTGGACCCAACCTCTTCTCTGTGAACGATCTCATCTCATGATGATAGTTGAAGCCATCTCACACTATCGGCAACAAAAGAAATATGCTCTTTCCTCGTCAAGAGTCTCGCAATCATTATACCCGCCGACACAGACGACCCTTTTAGCATAGAGATTCATCAATCTTCGACGAGTTTGACTAGCTATCAAAAGTCGATTTCCAAAAGAACGACTCTTCGAACTATGCTAGGACTTCTGAGTCTGTGGGAACAAGAACAATGGAATTCCCTCTATGCTCACGAACATTCAGCTGGTGGAACATTCTCAAAAACGAGAGCCGAGCAACGGTCCTGGTTTCTTCCGAGCTTTGTCTGTGAACTTCGCTTATTTTCACAGATTTAAATGTCAGTCTACAAGCAAAGGGTCAGCAATGTCAAGAAAGAGAAGGCTCAGCTTGACGTCTTTAACGAAATATGGCAACTCACCGCCCTCACATTAGTTCAGTAAACACTGAGCCACTTGTTTGTTTCTTTCACGCTGAAGTGATGGCTGTGAATCCGGTCGAAAGAGATCTCTTTGACTTTGTTTTAACGAAAAAAGCGCATCGAAGCAGATTCGTGCGTAGCGTTCCTTCACACCTGATCAGCCGAATGGTAATACCATAGCGTTTAATGCTACACTCAGCAGATGGTTCGACAAGATCAAAACTCGTAAATGTTTTTAATCGGGCCAGGAGGCCCAGGACTCTAATGTCAGGTGTACCTCATTCATTTTGTCGAAACTATCAATCTCACTTTTACACCATTCCTCCATCGATCTTGCGGGCTATATGTCAGATAACCTTTGAGGATGAATTCGTCACTAAGGCTTTCACTTAGTAGGGTCCTGAATTCACCGTTCTTAGAGATGTCTGAACAATCTGTAGCCTGCTGGTTCAAGAAGCTTGAGTGGGAACTAAAGCGCTATGCCGAAAAAGATGGGATTATACCATCTGCTGAATAATCGCAGGCTGGTTACATTCTGTTATCTGATACTGCTGCCGTGCGTGCGAAAACTTTCAGCGAAATATTTGAGATACTAGAGAATCCTAGCGCCCCTGTCGGACCGGACAGTCAGCTATCCCACGGTTCCCCACGAATCCAGGTAAAGGATTACTCGGAATTTCATCGAAACGATCAAGCAGTGGCCGTCTTTAGATGTGCCTAGCAAATATTGAGATTGAATTCCAAGGGAACCATCTTGATTTTACATAGGCCACCACACTATCACCTCAAACTTGCGAACTTTATGTCTAGCAACTATGAATTATCTAAGATCAGCCACGATCATAGCGTTTTGGTGTCAGACGGTATGCAGCACGCTGGCTTTATGATTGCGACCATTATGCCTAGCAATTATAGAGACTCGGTTCAAACCAGATTCTATACCTAGCGACTGTTAAGGTAGGAAGCTTGACAGGAGCTTGATAGAGAGCTTGATCTGGCGCGTGCCGGACCAGTATTTGATGTAGCATTTATGTAGCATCAAAATGAATCGTGTATAAACTAATATATTGCAAGTGTAGAGAGTATTGAATCATTATTGATGTTTCAATTTTGTCCATAACAGGTTGCCGTATTTAGCGCCAAGATCGCGCTTACTAATGAAAATTCAAGTATGTACCTTATTCGCCAACAACCAATATTGTACCCACTTCGCCCCTGATCGCTCTCAAAAGAGAATATACATCTGTTCACCTAATCTGATCCCTACTAATACCCACCAAGCATGCTATACCTATAAACCATTTTATACTCGTAGTGTCCCGAGGAGTGAATCACCGGCCTCTGTTGTTGGAGCTTTGAACATCGAATTTACACGCAGATGGACGGGGTCTGCCATGATATCAGACTCAGCCTGGCGATTTTGACAACTAGGTAACTATACCATGTCATGCCTGGAACAAGTTCACGACCCCTTTGTGCTGAAAGACCAGTAATTACCGGATTTCTACAGTCCTTTGTCCGCTAAGAAGTAAAATCTGCGAAACGTTAGCGAAGTACTGGGATGGTTCGAAGCGCAAAAGAATCGAACGTGGTAGAGGTAGAGAAATGAGAGTATATTGTTTGATCCTGTAATGCTTGAAAACTTTCTTCTTGAAGGATTTCCGTGCTAGCTGTCTAGTCACAATCTTTATATTGGTCTAAACAGGCCATCAATATTTGAAGATTGTTGTTCTGCTCTTAGCAAACTGTTTCTGTTGGTCTCTCACACTCATGCCACTCTTAATCTGCTATTGGCTTTCCGACGCGTGGTTTTTCTGACCTCTGGTCCTCTTGTAGTATCTAGCACCCTTCGCAGAGTATTTCTGCAGCGTATTCCTCAATGCATTCGCAGTTCGAGCAGGTCTGGGGCCCGGATACCCAGGCAGAGTTTTGCCTTGAAATTTTTCGTTGAAGACCTTGTGGAACTTGACCCAGTGTATCTTTGATCGATGAGGACCCCAACCCCACTTTTCCAAGTGGTTGGGCGCATCAAGGACATATTGTATCTCCAGCGGGTGTAGCTTGGCTCGACATGAACCAGCGGGAGTTTCAAGATATCGTTGAAATACACGGTATCTCCAACGGTTAAGTTTTGTCATAGGTTGGGTCCAGTCTACTGGGTCGTAGTATCTGTATGGTGTGATGTGACCGTTCGGACGAACCAGTTGGATGAACAGTTTTGATTCGTCCGGCTCAAAGCGCCGAGCAGGAGTACGATCGACGTTGGGGTTCAGTCTACGCATGGTCGCGCAAAAATCTCCATCATCTTCATTGGCGTTCTCGTCCACCTGTATTGGATTGTCACCTTGTTGTGAATCTCCCACGTCTGATGGAGTTCCAGTGGCCTCGGTGGGTACGGCGGCCGTTTCTCCGGGTAATTCGACCTGGTTGAGATTCATCTCATTTTGCTGTTCATTATCCACGGCTGGAGAATCTATTACAAGATTCATGTGTTCCAATTGCTCTTCGATCGCTAGTTGGATCTCAAAATCCGCTGCGAGGAAGACGGTAGAACGGGAAGCCCCGATTCTCTGAACGTCCGCGTCAAGCATTTTGCCGATTGTATAGACCATTGTGTGCTGATCTTCCCAGCTCTCAGTTTGGGTCCATCTCACATCCGATACCGGATATCGATTAGCCGACATTGCTTTAGATTGAACTTTTTGACAGCTTCAAGATCTTTTGGGTTCAGAACAGACGGTGAGTGCAGTCGTCGAATGGTTACTTTTTTGTGGACCACTTGAGGGTGAGCTACAAGAGTCATATATCACTGAGCCGGCCTTTTTCTAATCAAAATACAACTTCAATTTAAGTCTCTGGTCATCAACAATACCCATTGTTTTGCGATAACCTTGACGAAGTCAATCAAAGAAGCGCAGTCAATTTTCCATTGTTGCCCTTGGCTAATGATTTGCCAGCCATTGTCTAACTTCAACAGTTCCCTTGTTCTACAAGAAAAAGTTCCCTTGATGAAGCTCAACAGATATCAATATCCGTTCATAAATACGACCTATTCTTCGCAGACGTTCAATCTGCAAAGTACCGAACCATCTCTCCCAAAACCTTATCAAGTCACTTTTGCAACCCAAAACCCCACCGAATCAACCCATTTCTTACAAACCTCGTCCACCAAACACACCATGGTCCCCCCACAATATCGCTGTACCTTCTCCGACTGCAAAGAAGGCGCTCCACACGTCACCGGCCATTGCACCGACTGCAAAGGCAATCACTGCACCAAACACCGCATGTTGGAGGATCACAATTGTCCGGCACTGGATAAGCTCAAGACAGAGCAGTATGAGAAGAACAGAGAGAAGTTGGAGGGGGAAGCGACGCATGTCGGAAAAGGTTGTTGCATGCTGATCAAGTAAGATAACGCCCTTCCCTTGCGAGCTTTGTATTTCATAACTACTGGGTCGTGTAAACGTAGTCTTAGAAAGCTCGAATCTGATAGTTCCTCCATCTGAAAATTCCACTGCTCTACTGGCTTCTGATATTCTCTGGTTTCCTATGTGATAAAATGCCGACTATGGTCTCTGTTGCGAAATCGTATCACTCAACCTTTGTTCTCTCATATAGCGGCCGTATGCTGATTTTGGATAGGTAGGCAACATTGCTTGCGCCCTTGAACATCTAAGCCGTAAGCGTTACGTAGAACGGAACCAATAATCCTAGCATTCTCGGAACAACTATACTTTTGCAAGTTCCCCATGATACCTGTACATAGTCTCAGGTAAGTACGACCGATTTTTGAGCCCCTCAAGTTCTGTAATGCACCGGAATTCTCGTTCCGAACGAACGAGAGGACTGCAGACGCCAGGAATCTGTCAATTCCGTTCATTGAAACTTTTACCAAGGGAACCGTTGGCCACTTGCTGCAGACCTTCGCTTCGAGCGAGTTCCGTGGGGGATTGTGGGCAACTGCAGATTAGTCTTCGATTTCTTTGCCGTCAGAGCCAGAGGAACCGGACACGAGCTCGCATGATGGAACTCTTGAGCTAGATGAACGTTAGTGGATTTCTCTACTAATGACAACCTGAAGCTGAGACATGATGAAGACACATTCAAGATTCTACCAATACGGCGTAATTGCCTGGACGCACGTGTCCTACTCAGGTTTGTGATTAAGGGACCCTTACTCTGTGGAGTGTCCTATGCGTAACCCCGTTATTACAAGTCAGTATGTTCCGCGGGACTATCGTCTATCAAGCATAACTACATGGGACACTTCTCTAGCCAAGACTTGATGTCTCGGCCTTGCGCGCCTCCGAAGCGCTGTCCCGAGGGATCGTTGGCCAATACATCGCCTGAACCGGTCCAAGGCACTGAACCTCCTGCAAGTAACAGTGTGGTCTCGTGTAGGCAGGCAGTATACCTTTACCATAGCGTTCAAAGAATCGGAATTAAACCGATTTACTTTAGCAACGGTGCTTATCGAAGATAACACTCAAAGAGACACTGTTTCGGATAAGATGATAGCTGCAGCGTGTTTCCTGCGCCTTTCCTACATGTGCGTTTGCTCCCTCTTGGCAGAGGGAAGAGAGGGGTTTTCGAGCTTTGAGAATGTAAATATAATCCTCGGTGCCGCCGAACGAGAGAGTTGTTCTGGTATCAGTATATACAGTTGTGCTTCTTTGCTATTCTCTCACACATGCGCCTTGCGTTTCTTATTTCTACTATAACGGATAGGTCATACTATCTTTACTTTATATAACCTGCATCCCGCAATTGCCATCTTCCTTTTCGCAGCTGAACTATGTGCCAGGATCCTTTACTTTGGATATTCTTAGAAGGACATACTAGGCCTTACGCATGATTCAATTTCCGGATTCTATATACTCTCATGAAGATCGACGTCCTCCATGATGCCTGCAACATTGTCAACCCTTTCATGCAAGCCGCCCTGCTGGGTTGAAGACCATGCTCTCAAAAAGCTCAAAATCAACGCCCAACGCGCCGCAGCGTCATCATCAGATAGATGATGACTGTCAACGGTGGGTTCAACAGCCGTGCAAGCACTGCTCATCCCTGACAAAGAACCCATGCCAGGATGCATACGGTTGTGTACACAGCCATCAGGACGACCACGTAAGTGATTAGAAGGAGATATTTGAAAACGGGCAGACCCGCCTCCGTCGCCACTGATGCGTAAAGTTCTGCCATGGCTTGCAGTATCTCCTTTATTCCATGTGCCGTCGTGCCTCGAGATCGACGACCATCTGATCTGAATCCTGACTCTCAATACTGGCATCGAGAATGACCTTCCGTCGGCAGAAGAAGGAATTTTCGGTCTGCGAGGTTTCTCGCCACCGCGTTCCCCATTGCCGCACCAATTCTCGCACAGGTTCAGCCCCGTCAATGCCGCGGGTCCATTCTCGCCAAAGATCAGGCACAGTCTCGATGTCGCGACTCATACGATAGCATGGAGCTTCCTGTTCGTCCTGATTCTTTTTGTTCTGCATCGGTTTCGCATGTGCATTCTGAATTCTTCGTTTTTCCTCGATCGTCTGCTTCTCTCGTCTGGATCATGAATGATAAGCGTCAAACTTGAGTCGTCAAGAGAATTGCACTCACTTCTTCCCTGCTTTGATTCGACCTCTGTGCTTCTCACAATACTTTCTTGTCTCGGCAGGTAAGACGGGCGGTTGATTCAAAGCCAGTATGTTCTGCTGCGGTTCGTAAGTCCAACCATCGTTCTCCATTGGAAGGTATCAAGGCTTGACAGCGCAAGACTAGAAGCGCATAAGAAGAATCTGTTAATATATTAGAGAGAACAAAGGCATGGTCTTCGTTGATCAGATCTTTTAGTGGTTTCTAGAATTCTCCCGATCGATCGAAGAAGAAAGCGACTTAGCTGACGTGGATGCAACAGTAGAAAGAAGCAGACTTCGTCTAGGCAGGCTTCCTCTAGGCAGACTTCGCCTAGACAGGCTTCGATGAGTGTTTTTCAAGTTACAGATTAACTTTTCACACGTCTCGACAGGAACATCAAAAGAGAAGTCTCTCGAGCGCAGAGATAACCAACGGAGAGAGAAGAGCAAGTCGGCGGTGTCTTGCACATATGGGATCGACATGAGGACGGTCATTGCGGCGGTTCACGGTCCCATTTGCCGCCTATGGTCGCACAACAAGATACACGAAGAAGATAAGCACAAGGAATAAACCTTGGTGAGCGAATTGAGCAAGCTACTGGAGTAGGAGAGGAAACTCACGCGTGAGTACGACGAAAGCGAAGCAATCACTTTTCAGCCCAATCTCGATGGTATGAGGAAATGATGCGTGATCCCCCTGAAACAGAGGATCTCAACATGGCCACGGACTACGAAGGAAAACAGAATTTTCTGAGCCTGAGGTCTTTACACGCAATCCTGCGTCCATCCAAAGTAAGGGTCTCGAGTCTGAACAAGCCCAAAATAAGGTCATGAGGGATCAACCAAACAGGGTTAGGGTGACGGTGCGGCACTGACCTGGAGAGACGTGAGAGTGGTTCTGCCACAAGCCATACGGCCCAGCAGGTCTAGTAGCGCCTAGATATCCGGCCCAACCAATCTCCAGTGGACGAGCATTCCATCCCAAAAGCGAACGCCCTTTGCGTTGACGGCTTGAACGGTCACGTTCACGGCGTCTCTGGAGGCCTCTTGCCGGAAGGCACAATCAGATCGGCTTTGAATAGCTGTTTGCGCCCCTATCGCTCAGGCCCCCGAGCAAACATTCCTTGCGACAGCTCGCATTCCCTCGGCAGTAGCCGCTGGGCCAGGCGGAGAGAGCATCGCTCTGCCCCAGGAGACGCCGTACAGAGTCCTTCCAACACACACCATATACCATCTTCCGACGCCTGGAGATGATTGTAAGCAGTACCTGATTGGTCCCACAGCACCCCCGCGGCTGAATCATTAGAACCCTCGCCATACAGGAGATTGCTGGAGTAAAGACTATAAAGTGGTATCGACACAAGTCATATGCTCAAGACCAAACAGCAGCTAAGCCGATTCTACAGCGAGCTTCAAACGAAAGATACGAAGACGTAGCCATGAAGCATCGAGCTCACCGAGTTCCACCACAGGCGGGCAAGCCACCGCAGCCAAGCAAAGCTGCATCGAAAAAACCAACTACATCTTGGGCCGGATATTGCAGGTATGGATGATGGAGGAACAGATGAGACGGCAACGGACCTGGATCCAGACGTGCTCACAACAGATCTCGACCCTGTCGAAACGCGCGAAGACATGGCTGGCTGCAATCACCAACACCAACTGATCGCCATCTTGCTGTGTATCTTCGGACTCATTATGATCTACCCCAAATCCCGCACCCACAACCCCCTGTTTCTAGCCACCATAGCATTTACGAGAACAGTCGTCAATGCCGCCGTGACAACGGGCTTCAGCAACGACCAAGTCGCTTACTACGTCCTAGCTACCGATTACTTACGACCAAGGGCATAGAATACTCTACAATACTGGTCTAAATGGTTCGCTCATTGCCTCGGGGATCAGTATATGAGCATTAATCGCAATCAATATGACTTTGCGGAGGTACGGAAAAAAATGCCGGAAAGGCTGCTCTCACCGCGGGCGGATAAACATTCGACACCGTCTGCAGTGCCATGAAGCTCTCAGGCATAACTAGTACGCGCGAAGAAGAAAGACATAGATCGCAGGGGAATGCTCCAAGACCTCTGGCTCAGAAGTCGAAAGTTCGTCGATTGCGTCGATGGTTGTCTTGAGACCCGCTAGTTTGAGACAATCACGCGAGCGGATCAACATTCGGCGCCGCCTGTAGTGCCATGAAGCCCCCCTAGGTATACCAGAAACGCGAAGAGATAAGGCGATGACTCCACAGCTTCAGAAGATCCTATTTGGGGAACTCGCACCCAATCTTGGGAACGAGTCCATCCCAACGAGCCTTCTAGCAGTCCAGTCCATCAGAGAATAACCCGAGGAGGCAATGACTTACCCTACCAAGGATCTACCACTCGAGGGAAGAAACAAAGTTATCACACCCCATCAAGACGAAGAAGGGTAATAGAAGCAAAAACCCGAAAACACAACATAGCTTCCAGAAGTTCGTCACCATCGCTCGTTTCTCTTGGATGAGACACAAATCACTCCACCTTTATTTTTTTTAAAATCAGATCCATATCAAACCTTTCGATCACCAGGCCGCGAGCCCCTGGAAATGGAAAACCACACACCTGGCCAGGGGCTGAACATGGCCCGGTTCCTCATGGAGAGCTAGACGGAAAGACTGTGCCGATATTCGCTACGAGATATGGCGAAGGGAATTGCAAGAACGCGGATGGTACCTTGGGCAAACAGACGGAGAGCTGCTGTGATGGAAAGACGCAATGTTCAACGCGCAGTAGATCTCCGGGGGCCCTTAGGTCCCACAACCGGCTACCTGTTATTCTTCGCCGTCAAGGCTACCCATTCCAGAGCGTCGAGTTCCTGGGGAGCTCTTGCCTTCGTTGGATGCGTTCTATTTCCTGTGTCACGGTACATTGGTATGACATTTTTATACTTCACTTCACTTCACCATCGACCTCAGAGAACGAATTAGTCAGGCGGAGGTTGCAGCTCAGTAAGAGTCTGCGATTTAAAGGGAAGGGAGTAAACCAAACAACCACCCCAACGGCCCGGGAAATTCCCCCCTCTCCAGGCCCCCCTCGCGTCCGCGCGCGCACACACACACGCACACACACACACAAGCACCCCAAACAACCTAACCACCATCTATACCAGTCAATCAGTCGCCTTCTCTCACTCGTAAACAGTCTCATCCTCACCACAATCACGCCCGCGCCTTACGACGCCACACCCACCCAAAACAGCACCCGAAAAAGCGACGGAGACGACTGGGTAGCTATATGCCAAAGTCAGATACTAGCCGTTTCGGTACGTCCATCTGGAGGACAAGGACATACAGTGTGGCGAGTTGCCGACGAAGAAGACGAGACCGGCGACTTGCTGGGGACGGGCTGTGGGATGCTCCAGTCCTCGTCTTGCGGATCTGGGCCCCTGGGAGAGCGGAGGAGGGGGTGGTGCGAGGGGAGGGAGGGCATTTCCTGGTCGAAATGCTCGGCGAAGCGAGATTGGCGCGACATTATAGGGGTAGTGAGAGGTGGTTGGGGAGGTGTCCGATTGGAAGGGTAGCGAGGGGGAGAGTCTTGATGGGTGATTGTGGAGTTGAAGAGCGGTGAGCTAGAGGTTTGCTTTGGTGGAAGGGTTGAAGAGTCGGAGGGTTGAGGTGAAAGGGTTTTATAACGATAACGAAGGTTATATGGTGAAAGACTCAAAAGGACGACGCGCCGACGCGATTTTTCAAGTGAATATCAGGAAAAGAGCTAAGAGCTGTGGTCGTGGTCGTGGTCTTCGATATCGATATTGGAAGTTGTCTAAAACCATGAAAGGAAGGACAGCCAGCTAGCTTATCAGACGACACGGTAAGGGGAATGAGGAATAGAGACATGACAAAAGGCTCTGAAAGGTACATAGATCACGAACGCGCACGGGTCTTGGATCAGGCAATCAGGACAATAGGAGTAGAAGATTAGTGGTTCTAGACTCTGGCTGGACTTTTAAAGGTGAGTGTGGTACGAATTAATGGGTCATATCTGCTGACAAATGGATACCAGCAAGCGTGGAAGAACAAAAGATGTACATGGAAAATGCATGAATATTAAATATACAGAAAGAATGAGCCGGCAACTTACTAGAAGAAACCACCAGCCCACGTACCGCCCCTCTCCTTCCGCACGACCTCGTAATCGTCCGGACTCGCCCTCTCCTTGACCTTTCCATGCGGGCCATAGGAGTGGTTTTCCATGAAACCAATTATGCCACCCACTTCCTGTGTGGTTGCAACCTTGTCCGTCCTACGGTCCCAGGCCTGCCAAATATGTGGTGGAGGGTTCGATATTCCCCAGTACGGATGCTTCCACTGGGAAAGCTGGTCGGCATGGAGATATAGGCCTTGGGAGTGAAGGTGTTTGATCGGACAGCCCGGAGACCGGCACCGGGCTGTCGGTAGGGGCTTCCGCGGCGCCGTATGCTGTGGGCTGGGCGTATGGCCCGAGGGACCGCGCACTGTCTTCCTTGGTACAGTGGGAACTGACAGACTACGGCTGTCCGGAGGTGGAGGGTACGTGCCTCTCCCATCAACTATTGATGGATTCAATCGATCTGTGTCATTGACGGGGTTTTCTGTAACGGCACGGCGCGGTCCATTGCGTTCAACCAACCGGAAAGGCCGGATTGGATTAGTATTGGCATTTTTGGAGGTGGATAGATCGATTCTCCCCCCCACGTTTGTTTGGCGATGGATCCGCTCGTTGTCGGAGGACGATCTTTGATCGGCATTTCCTCGATTGTGAGGTACTCCGGTGACAGTATTGTCCTCCCCATCCGTCACCGGAAGCTGAGGAAGAGACTTTTCGTCTCTTCGGTGCGCATTGAGACTAAACATTCTACTCAGTCTTTGATCTCCGCAGGTTCCCGCTTCGAAGTCAGGCAGAGACGGGAATCTTGGAAGGTCTGGTAGTGTTGGGGCCCTTGACCTCCAGATCTCAGCACGACTGCTTGGTTGAGCTGCGGCTTTTGAAGCGCGATGCCACCTTGCAGACCAACGAGCTGGCCCCGTTCGAAGCCGAAGAGCTTCGCTGTCTTGGGGAGTAGAAGGCTGGCTATCGACTACATCTTGAGGCCTAGAAAATTTGGTGCCATCTGCATTTGGCTGATGGTCACCTCCGTTGTTGGCCATATTGAGTATGGATGCGAGTTCTTCGGGGTAAAATGAGGCCTCAGTGAGACGTCGCTCAAGTTCTTGGAGGGGGCTGTATGGTCCAGATATTCTTCTCAGTGGCATTATCAGTGAATTTTCTGGGGAGCAAGATCAGGATGGGGAGTGAAAGAGCCCCTTTATGTGCCTTGGAGACACAATCGGAGAAAAGCTGAATCTCGACGATGAGTCAGCCTCGACAATGGGACTATCATTCCTTTGTGGTTATGAAATGCCATTGTTCCGAAACAAAGACAGCTGTACGAATATAGACGAACAATCCATCTTTGTTCAACAAAGGCCGACCTTTCGGTGATTCAGATCATGGTTAGTAATAATCTGATGGGATTTTGCTAGATCACAACGAGATAAGGATGGTGAGACTGACATGAGATAGTTATTCAGCAAGCTCGATAGGGTACGGACTATAAGCAAATTTAAGAGAAAGCAATATACTTTGCTTTTTGCTAACACGTACAAAACAGGCAGGATTCCTTTTTTCAGCTGTTCGGATTTACCGAAGCACTCGACCTTGTGAGGAGCCAGCGCATTTTCAACATCAATAGAAAGCTTGAGAAAGATCAGCACTTTGGTTTTGAATGATATTGTTTCTAACCTGAAACCCCCATTATAAGATCTGTTCAGCTTGTTCCTCCCATAGCCGTTGCAATCGGTCCGTCATCTCGGTTGCTAGTCCTTAGCTCTGTGTTTCCTCGTTTTGGCTACACAAAACTGTGAGGTATGGTAGGAAGAGCTCCGAGGTCTCGTTGAAAGTCCAAGCGATGCATGCGTCGCACTAAGCAGTCTTCAGTAGTGCAGATGGTTGTACGTGGCGTTACCGGACGCGGAGACCTAATTGCATGGGCTTGGCGTTGCTTCTGCGGCTGATCAGGATTCATCCCTTCCTGTAATTGTATTGCGCAAACCAGAGAGCGCCAAGCAAGGTCACAACTCAAATCTCCATAGTCGATGGCTAGTCTACGCCCTTGGGGAGATCTGTTGGTCGCTCGCTGAGATGGCGAGAGCTGGCGACTTGGAGCAGATGGATATAACGTATGCTTACAGGGAACGTCGCTGGGAATTAGAGATGTGGAGGGTGGGAGAACAATTGGTGGTGTAGCCGTAACAAGAGACGGCACTTTTAAGCGCCAACGGGTGGAGCGACAAAGCCGACTCACGACGGCTCTCCATTTCCGGGCGTGATCGTTATCTTTTTGCGGCTCCTCCGAGGACAGCAAAGTAGGAGCCGAATTTGAGTCCGAGTCAATCAGCGCAAGAGCCGGAGATTCTTGCCGGTGTGGACATGTAAGCTCGTACTGTTCAACATTAGGCAGCACCGTACTCTCTCGATGCAAAAATGTCCGAAGGCTACTCCAAGACAGTTTGCTTGATCGGCTTTTCATACTTCGTGGCAACGAGACCAATAGCTTTTACTTGTCTTCTGAAACCCTTGCTTGAGAGAACCGTTCAAGAAATTAGGAGTCAAAGAATTGTGGCGGAAATGAAGGTTAGGGGATTTGATGAAATAAATAGGAAGCATTTGCCGAGCCCCCATATTTGGACAGTGAGCGTACCAGAGAAGACAATAACCACTGACCCATTATTACAACGTCAGTAAACACCGATTTGATCTGATCAAACACTGGAAACAATCAACACCAGGCAAGAAAGAGATAATTGTTGCGGAATTGTCGTTCCTCTTATACATAAGCTCAACACTGGTAGTCTGGCCACCGATGGTTGCAAGGTCAAGAGGCTTGTTTCTGTAATTTCTTTGTTGTGCAATGTGCGATGTTGAATAATGAGCTTAAAAGGTTAATAGACATTGCTGGAAATCAGAGACTCATCTCACTCTGTGAAACTTGGCCATGAACACTAAACGACACGCCCATGTACATCAAAAAGTCCCAAATAAATAATACGACAATCTAGCATATTAGTTCTTGGTTCTTGGTTCTTGGGCTCATAACAGTCTCGCATCTAATAGGAAACCTACTTACTAGTCAACGTTCACCAGCATATAGAAACCATGGGCTGCGGATTTTCCCGCCTCCCTGGCTCTCGAGATCAACACGAAGATGTCAGTCTTCTTACGATAGAGCCATTCGCCGAGCACAGAGAAACGGTCAATCCCGATCGCCCAAGAGAAGTGGATCAGCCAGAACGCGAAACGGATGGTCCAGTTGGGTCTTCTAGTGGTGTTCGAAGAGCAGATGTGTCATCGGCGCAACGGCGACGGGCCAACCGCTCTCATCCAATCACCGTAAGCTCCGTAACTTCCGCGAACTTGGTCATTTACTTTCTATAATAGAGCTATCCAGACCACGGTGTGCGAATATAAACTCCATCAAATAGCCGTATCGATACTTTCGATTGTAAGTCATTCCCTAACTCTCAAACTTTAGATTGACCGGAACCTCTGATCGATGTTAGTGGACCATCTAAGCTGAGCACTAGAACATGATTGAAATGCAACGATGCCACCTTGAAAACGTGTTCGTCATAAAGAACGGAGCAGAAGTATCTTTGGAGCAGAAGTGTCTTTGGAGCAGAAGTGTCTTTGGTTTAGCTAAAGGCCTACGTAAGTATAGGAGATCTGAACAGATCACGGGGCATACCTTTGCTAACAAATCGCGATTAGTTCTTCATATTCCTTTGATCTGTTATAAATTTCAATTTTCGAGTTTTAGATCTTTGACTTTTGAATAAATTGTCGGGTATATTACTGACCTAGTTATGTATAGAGATGTGATATATATACTTTAGCGGCAAAAAACAAGTTCGTGTCTTATCGTTTCAATCTTAAGGCTCCATCTCTTGTTCGGATCCTACAAGGATCCTAGGAGTTGTGGCAGTAAGCGAATCCCCAAACTTGCAGCCGATCGTCCTGTTCGTCGCATCCGTCCAGTATACGATTGTACGCCTGCCAAATGAATGGCGGAGGATTACTCCTGCCAAATGACAGATTTGGATGACGGCTTTCTTGGCCCCCAAACAGATAGCGCCCTTCGTTGTGGGCAGACTGGTGGATAGGGCAGACCACAGACTCACAAGACTCGTTGGGGTTCCGACGACGAGAAGGGAAACTCCATCTCGAGGGATTTTGGAACTGGAACCGGTTCGCTTCAAGCTCTGGGAAGAGGATGTCGGCGTCATTTCGGCTGCCCCGGAGCTCCGGGAAAAGATCGGCGTCATAGACTTCCGCATCCCAGGTCAGGACGCTGAGGTCAGCGATGTCTACTTCCTCAACAACGGGGGTCGCATGCTGCGAAAGGGGACCGTCTAGCCACAAACTCGGGAGCGTTGGAGTCGTTGGCCTTAGAGGTTCCGGGTATATCTGTTGCAGTGGAGACGAAGGCATCGCTGGGAGGAAGATATCTTCGGCCAGCGGTATTGCGCTTGGCTCAGCCCTTAAAACTGGGCTGAGGAACAGGCGGGGGTCCGTGTGGTGTGTGACCGGGGCCATAGTAGCCCCAGATATGATAGGACCTCTAGCAGCCAGATTCAAGGGATTCAGGCGAAGAAGATCTGGCGCGGTCGCTGGTATGCTAGCCAGAAAATCTGGTGATTCATCTTGATCGATGGCACTCTCTGCTGACGCTGACACTACAGAAGATGAAGCGCGTCCAGAACCGGGAGTTGCTGGCAACGACGCCAAAGCTGGCCCTTGCTGGGGAACAGAGGGCTGGGATGGCGTTGGCCCTGTGGCCGTGCGCTGGTTCCGCAAGGTCGATGCTCTGGGAGTTTGCAACGAGGTCGCCTGTCCTGGTGAGGCATTAGAGGTCTGCGAGGAAGGTACGGCCGCTCTTGAGGATGAATCTGGAATCCGAGACGACGGCGAAGAAGTTGCGGCCGGGTATGCGGCCTGTCCTGCAGCCCTTCGTCTTCTCGCACTCCTCGTTTCGGTCTGGAATGGCACTTGTCCTGACATTGTAAATGGTCTGTTGAGTTTGATGAAACCCAATTTTGGCTTACTGAAGTTTTAGTGTGGTATTCGAGGTTTGTGTGCGTCAGAGTTTGAGATAGGAAGAATCTGGCGTCCAACAGATTTCAAGATTATATAGAAGTCGCAAATAATCAAACAACCGTTACACTTCATTGCCGTTGTGCCTGAACAAAAGAAAAGAAGGCTTGGTCGCTACATTCTGTACGGGAGGAGAAGGTCTTTGTTCTTGAGTATCCAGAACAATACACACAAAGCCGTTGTACCGCTAAATAGACGGGGGAAAAGACACCAAGATTGTACATGCGAGTAGGTAAGGAAATCATGTCAATGGGTAGAGAAGCAAGAGAAACATTAAGCAATATCAAAGATTTCGTAGACGCGTAATGCCCGAGTGATATCATCGAGGGGCCTACCAGCATTACTGCATCACTCATTGTTCTCAAATAGTCGTATTCCATCAGCCTCCGCTCAGTGAGGCACTGTCTTTAGGCGTCTGGGGAATGGCAGCATTGATCATCGATGCTGAGGAAGGAAAGGGATTGCGACTTTCCTATTAGTTGGCATAGTACATCATTAGACTACCTTACGGTATGAAGAGATCAAAGAGAAAGGAATCCTCGGTCTGTGCAGTGTCATGTACCAGGCTCGCTACCAAGCCAAGTGACAGTGTTGCCATCCCATTGCGAATGGGCTCATAACTCAGATCTCGGTTCATCATCTCTATCTTCTTGTCTTGATAGAGTAGGACTGTTTGACTCGAGTTTTGAAGGTGTTTTCGAGAAAAGGGAAGGTGTGGGAACAGTGGAAGGAGGTTTGTGCCCTGGTCTTGCGCCTTTCCCGAAAGAGGAAGGTTTCCCCGGAGATTGAGTTCCAACGTTGCTCCGGGGTTGAAACGTTGCAATGACGTAGAAACTGTCCATCCAAACACCCCGCTCATGCATGCCCGCGCCCTGCCCTCCCGCCTACACCGCCCGCCGCTATGCTACATCCACCAATCTACCAACAGGGCAATCTCTTCGAGCCTCACAACACTCTGTTCCTTCTAGAGCTTTTCGACTCCCCACACAGATATCGCGGATGTATCGGCGACGACGACGATGAAGATTCGAACAGCACTCCGGGTATAGCATATCGTAACAACTCTGAGCGCATAAACAAACAATACCTCCAGTATGCGCTTCGTCTCATCCAGCAAGGCTGGCATCGCCATCTTTCTACCTCTGTCGGCCGTAGCATCTTCGGAATCCATCTCGAGTCTTCCTCATTGCTGGCAGAACTGTATCAGCGTCAAT
>JAABUK010006192.1_pt1 | contig 18030 bp, 22 predicted proteins | sample 5559141 | NCBI WGS metagenome assembly JAABUK01 (sample SAMN10711869, study PRJNA513367) | rock metagenome | isolation source: Antarctica rocks | place: Antarctica: Victoria Land, Pudding Butte nord | collected 2016-01-03 | reverse complement strand
TCAGCAAGACAAGTTGCTTGTGGCTGCCCAGAGATCATTGTTCAGCTGGAGCAGCAAGTGCAAGAGCAGGTATGGCACTTTCAAGAGAAGCAGCTTTACGTCATGACTGAATGGTGACGGTACTGCGGTTACTGCTAAGTTACTGGGATTGTGAAGCAAGGTCATTTAAGCGTGTTTCAATTCCTTTCACCAAAAAGGGGCAAATCAGACCCAAATGTGCCAGAATTAGGGAGCATTGGTGGCAGGTGTAGTTTTTGTCGAGGGTTTTTAGGAGATTTGGCGAAATTCAAACCTGAAAAACCTGTTGAGATAGGTAAATGTTTTCAGGTAGACATGTTGCTCAAGAATTTGTTCAACCTGGCAGATGCGTCTCCCTGAGCAAGAGCAGCGCTTTGCCCCTTTCAAAGCTGGGAATGGCCATGTATTGCAATTAGAGAGTAACAGTTTGGCAGTAATTTACTGCGTTGCTTACCAATTGGTAAAGTTACTGGGTCAATGCACACATTGGTTGTGTGAAATGATTGATTTGCATATCCCTAGTTGTGTCAAACTGAGTTCCATGTACCTAATATCACCCGCTGAACGCAACCGTGCATGCCTTTCTCATAGGCTTTTACTGATGGCTGTTGTATCACTTTTTCGTGTAACACTTTTCTGTAATACATGGACACCATGTACACACGTTTACATGATGCCATGATGCTTTGCGCACAAAGACATCACCTGACAGGAGGGGCTTCGTCATTCTTGCCTTTTTTGTCCATGAAATGCGTACGTATACAACACATGCTGGCCAAAGCATGCGGACAGAGCACTTTTGCCAGGCTAAGATCAAGAGCACAGCAATGCTGTACGTGCACAAATTGCTGGCAGGCACGTGCAACTGCAGAGCAAGATAATTGAGCTTTCAAGCATACATTGACAGCACCTTTGAAGCTCCTTGGGTTAACAGAACGCAGACATGAGTGACATGTTGCCGTTGGTCACCTTCTGCAGCAGGTGTGCCTTGACTGAAGCACTTTGTTGCCTCCACGCCTTTGCTCTGGGATGCTGTCTCAACGCCTGATAGCGCCTATGCTCCAGGTGTTGTCTCCATATCCTTTGAATGCAGCTTGCAGACGCTGCTTGTGCTTGCATCTGCATAGCAGTCCCAAAATCACACAGGCTGGTGACCCTGAGTGCTGCTGAATGGAGGAAGATAGTTGGCAGCTGCACTTGCACTAGCGACTGCTTCTGACAGTTGGTCAGCACAATGATCACCTGATTGTGCATCTGGAGCAACATATAATTGGACACCTTGAAGCTGATGTTAGCGTCCCGGTAGGCCTGCTCCATATCTGCCTCGGACAAGAGTGCTAGAAGATCGTCCTGTAGCCATGCCAAAATCTAAGCTTGCAGCAACAAGGGAAGAAAAAATCCAGTTGAGACTGCCGAAGGTCATTTCGTACCTGCTCCATTTTGATCTCAAGCAAAAGCTTACTCGCTGTTTGAGAGACTGTTCTGACCGCTTTCTCAGCTCCACGGCCAGCCGTGCCAGTCAAAGCCAGAGACAGCTTAATTGGGGCGATCCCCAGATGGAAACCGAATCTCATGCATTCTTTCCCACTTACAAAAACGCCCCGGACCAGCCCGGATTGCAGCACATGGCCCGGGAGGGCCATCAAAGCTGCCATATATGCAATATGGTTGCGATGCTTAGTGACGGTGGTGAGTATGAGCCTAAAAAGCAGGCTGCATATAGCAGGATACCAAGCACGAAACCAAGCACTTCTGTGAAGACCTATCACTCGCACGTCTCGCGGTTGGCAGTTCGATTGGAGTCTGCTGCTGTGTTACGCGTTTTGTGAAATTTTGCGTTTGACCTCGTTGAGCAATCCCGATGAACGCATTTTCTCTTTACTGAGGACAGCGACATCCCCAATCAGGTTTTGCAGGTTATAAATTCGCCTAATTCTTGAACCACACTGATACTGCCACCAATTCTCTCTAATTTCGACGCATTTGGGTCTATTTTGTCCATTTCAGCTAGATGCTTGAATTACCTTATTTTACGACCCCAACAATACATCAGCAGCTGCAGTGATTGCAGTACCATTCAGTCATGAGTGCAGAAAGGCAATATGCACATCCCTATACAGGGTCTTGATTAAGACTTACAAGTACCAGTTGCTGTCACCCAGTTCATGTTATATATTCAAAGTGACGCTGTGATTAGACCTATCGGCCTGGGTACATACACACCTTGCCCGATGGTAGCACTGCTGGCCGACTGTCACCAATGAATAGCATATTGTCTCTGTGTATATATACCTGGTACGCACATATTTGGCCAGCCTGAGCTCAAACACCTCTTCACAAGCTCGCACACGGTCTGCGAAGCATCATGCAGACTGGGCATACTGCAACATAGCAGGGACAACTACACTTTATGCACGAGACCTTACAATTGTGACTAGGTAGCGGACATGCGTTCAAATGCTTGACAGCCACTACTTTGGTGAGCATTACCTGTCCTGTTGCCAGAATTGTCTGCATCGACTTTCTTGAGTCTGGCACCTGCAAAAGCACAGTACTGTATTGGAGACTGCAAAGTCTCAATGCATGCGAGACCATGGGCAAGTGACCGCAAGCTTGGCAATGCAGGGCTTGTGCAATAGTCCGTGCAGACATTCATGTTCATGTACAAGGTCAGCACTCATTAAGCAGCAAGGTCACTCATGCAGACGCATCATCTGTAGAGCAAGTATCACCTGCTAGTGTCACACTCCCAAACTGCAGGCCATCCAGCTTGGCAGCTGCTGTCTCCATCTTTGTGCTACCAGCAGTCAAGGTACAAGATGTGCTGATGAGCTTGCTTGATCATTTCAGGAGAAACATCTTGGTGTCTATTGCCTTGAGACAGTCTGTTACGGGCAGGCAGCCAATGCCATAGTGGAAGCCAGGCTGTGCCCATGCTTGCTTGAGCAAGGGATTGACAGGCTTTCTAGCATCTGTGCATGCATGAACGCTGACTGGGCCAGCAGCACAGCTGTACCAGCTGAGAGTCCAGTGTTGACTGTCAGGCACAAAGATGTCACGCTGCCATGAGATAGCCAGAAGCCGCCAGCACACAGCAGGTATTGCGCCATTAGTGCGGGCTCCTTGCTGCAGGCTGTCCATGAACGCGGTTGCCTGTGCTGATGCCATGCTGCCATGCCATTCAGCATGGCGCTGATGAACGGGGTAGTCTTCATTGTGGCCAGTAGCTTATCAAGGAGCTCCTCACTATGATGCTGTGTAGGTTCATGCGCATTTGAGCTGTGCCCAGACAGTGCAGGTGAGGCAATAACGGCAAGCCTATCTTGTGCATTCACATGCTTGTTGCAATGGTCGAGCTCCGAACTTGCAGGTGCCAGCATGTTGGCAGCCATCTGATCCCTTGGCTCAACTGTGGCAAGCTTGGCAGAGTATAAGGCTGCTGACTGTGAGGCCAAAGCTGATCTGCCAACAGCTGCTGAGTACTGAGACACTGGAACCTTGACATATTTCCCTTGCAACCAATCTGAGAAAACTTTTATGCAGGCATGGTGGACTGAGTCCAAGGTCAGCTCCTGCTGCTATTCTGCTGCCATGGTCATAGCTGGGAGCAGCATGAAGTGCTGTGAGTGCTGAAACCACCACCTCCTTATCACCCAGACTCAGCAGGCCTGTGGCAAAGGAAGAGAAAGTCCAAGAGAGATCCTGTACAGCCAATCCCTACTCAGCATACAAAACTTGATGCCTTGTGCTGAAACGCAACGCGTTTGAGATGATTGTCAATGCCTGGGCTAGCCTTGAACAATGCTTTTGCACACCTTATGCTGCAGTGCAGCTATTAGTATGACAAGCATCAGCGGACTCAGCTGTCTGGGCACCAACTCAGCAAGTTCCTGTCTCACAGCTGCGCAACATCCCTACTCTGTGCAGTTGCAACAGCATGGTTGCACAACGCCGAAGGATAGAATTCCTGTTCTTGAAAGCAAGAACAGGAATTCTATCCTTCTGTGTTGTGCAACCATGCTGTTGCAACTGCACAGAGTAGGGATGTTGCGCAGCTGTGAGACAGGAACTTACTGAGTTGACTGCTGAACTGGTCAGCATGCTTACCATCCTTTGTGATGCTTTGACCATCTGCATAGGCATCAAGCTCTGCACATATAAAAGGCGCAGTGAAAATTCTGTGAGATCTCCAAACAACACAAAGTCGCACATGGGAGTCCATGCTTGCAGGCCAGATCTTTGTCTCCATACCTGCAAGAACAAATCACTCATTGCAAGAATTTACTAGGCATGAATAACTCTAGTACAACAGCACTAGGCTGTCATATCAACATGTTCTTGACAAGTGATGTTTTCTGACATCAACGATTACATATGCACTTGCGTATCCTGTCAATACAGCAAATGCTCACCTGTCAAGCCATCTGGTCTACTGCAGCCTTTGCATGGCAGCTGGCTTTGAGACTCAATAGCATAGCCATGTGCCTTCTTTCTGCAATACGGTCCTCAGCAGTAGATTCCAGATCAGCTCCAGCAAAATCCAACACAACAATTTGGTCATCAGACGTCACCAATATGTTGCCTGAGTGCAAATCTCGATGGCAGATGCCAAAGCTGTGGATGCTGTCAATGACTGCCAGAAGCTGCCCATCCAATGCCCTGTGTGTACGTGAGTGCCAGTCAAATGGCTCTGCCTGCATATGAGCACCCCTTGGTGTTAAGCCATGTCTGTATGTCAATCAGCACTGCATTGTGCTGTATCAGGCACACAAGCAGCAAACATTCTTGCATTCGTGCTGCTGCCGCGAGGCTGGCTGGGCAGGCAAGAAGTATCAGTCACGGTCACAGCTGTCATGACAGGGGTGTCGACCACACATGTAGCAAGAATTCTTGCATTTGTGCTGCTGCATTTGTGCTGCTGCTGTAGGGCTGGCTTGTCAAGTGAGAAGTATCAGTCACGATCACAACTGTCGTGAGAGGGGGGTCTGACATTCAAACTACAGATCCAGCGGGTCTCAAAATTTGACTCAATGCTTTCAGTGTCAAATGCCATCTGAGTCAGACAATGCATCACAGCAAGCCAGAAGAGCATCCGACACACCTGAATGTAGCTGGTTGCCACGCAGAAGCCCTGACCGCTGCGGCCATACCCTAGCAATTGTGGCACATGCTTTCGTTGTAGTTGGTTTAGACGAGTATAGGCCTCGACCTCGATCTGAGCATCGCGGATGTCATCCAAAGACAGTGCCATGCGTATTGCAGCCACTTTGCCCCCATAACTGCACACAGCATGACAGCTTGATTGCAGACAAACAACAAAGATGCAAAAAGCAACAGATTCCTGACGCAATAAAATAAAGGAAAATGCATGCCATGTGTATCTCGAACCCATTGACACAAGTCTCATGCAGATCAAAGTCATTTGGGCATTCCTGTACTGCAGCGTATTGTGAAAAGCAGTCTGAACTCAGTGAACATATGGGCAATGAAAAGTGTGCATCAAAAAACAATGTGGACCTTGGGCAGTTGCACGACACCACAGACTGGCTTGACCATCACCCTGAGGCAAAGGCAGATGCCCAGAACTTGCAGTGTTGTGAAGATGTTGACGTGACAATAGTACTACAAGACAATTTGAGATGGCCGTTTCTACCTGCCATACTTTCTGTACCTCTGACTCCTCATTGCTTACAACAGTGCAGAGTGATGTGAAGAATGACATGCTGGAATCAGAGGCATTGTACCATGGCTTCATAGATATGAATGATGGGACCAATGTTTGCAGCTTATAATCATGCTCATTGGAAGGCAGCTTGCAACTTTATAGAGTCGTAACGTATGAGAAAGACCCTTGCAGCCGTGCTGTCATTGATGCAAGTTAGCTTCAAGCAGTTGAAGCAACTGACCGCAATGTCTGGCTGTCTCAGCCTCTTCTTCACCTCCTCACAAACATCCCACCAATGGCTCACAGTTGTGGGATGTGTGTGGCAGTCCTTATCACGATATTGAACAGACCTTCAAGATCCAAGGACTTCCACCATGGGCAGGGGCTGCCAAAGCAGCTCGTCCAGCGATGCATGACCACCATGAGCCAAGCTGTTGTCATGAAGGCAGACGACAGAATGGAATGTATGCTCAGACGAAGCAGGCAAGCTGCACGAGTACAGAGATGCCAGTACATGCTTGTCAAGCTGCAAAGCACCAGTAAAGTTGACAACAAACTACTCCAGCTAAACACAAGCTGGGAGGCTGCGTTGGCTCTGTTCGTGTGCCATTGAAGCTAAGTACATGCAATATGTCTTGACGTGAGACTGCAGTCTGACTTGCTAAACAAAGCTCACAAATGCAGTCAAGTTTGATGACTAACATGCTTCAAGCATCAGGCTGACTTTGGAACTGCATGCAAAGATCCAAAACTAGCTAGGAGTACAGAACGCCTGGGCAGTGCAACACTGAAAGCTGTGTATCTCTGCCAAGCTCATGATGACTGTGTGGACTGGTTACCTGCTGAGTCTTTTGCCACTTTGACTTTGACACGAATAGTGCCGCTTGTAGGCAGTGGTGTGGGATCATTCCAGGCCATAAAGTAACCCTCATTGTCTTGCAGAAACAAATTAGCCTGCCCTAGGGGTTCTGCTTTGGCATGCACTGCTAGCTTCAGCTGTTCCTTGTCACCAGTAATACTGAACAGAAACCATGGGGCATTGTCAGACCGTGGTGTTGCGCTGTCAGTGACCAATAGGAACATGACCTTTCTGAACTCCATGACCTGCAATAGTTGCAGCAGCAACAGGGATGTCATGAGCATGCAGGTGTTGTCTGTGAATGTACTTTGAGCTCAGAGAGACAGCAGTCAACTTGGCCTAGCCTATGCTGAGGTTTGACAGTGCGCTCATGTGATGTGCAAGCAGCATTGTACCACTTGACAGCAAGTGTTTGCAACAGGACCTCGACACAATGATATACCACAGACCTTATGTGGCCTTTCCTGTCCAATGCTTTCACCAGCTTATCAGTGAACCCCAGAGAAGCACTCTGTAGCTCCATGCCAGCTCCATGCCAGCTCCATGCCTGCAGCAGGAGTCACAATAGCTTGTCATGTGCAGATGCTCAAGCTGTCCCAGCAGTCTTGCTTGTGCGCCTAGTCTAGACCTAAGAGCAGGCCCTGCATTGAGAACTTGCTCAACAGGACGCCGTGCGCGAGCGCGACAAACAGATTGCAAGTGCTTGGTGCACACAGGCTGTAGCATATCGACTGCAGTAAAAACCTCGGTGATCGCAGTTCTGCGTACATTGCTCAGCTCCATTCTACACTGCAGTCCTGTCACTTGCAAGCTTGCAGAAAAGCCATCACCTGTGTTTGTGTTGTGTCTGCTTCGCGCCTCGGCCATAGAGCGCCTGACTATTCGCAGGGGAGCTGACAGAAGCCTGACTGCTGGACGGGTGCAAGGAGGACGATCAGCTGAAAACGACTACTGAGGCAGGCTCACGCAGCAAAATGCTGCAGCAATCGCAATCTACAGCACCTGCGAAGCCGTACAGCGCCAGGAGAACGGGGACGGTGCTTGGCACTACGCTTCGTCGACGAAAAAGTCGACTCGAATAATGATTTGTTGCTGCCTAAAAAAAGTGGGGGGTGGGGGTCGGGGTGGGGTTGGTCCTCTGCCGACCGGGGTCCTTCCGCTGCGTAGTACGCAAACGCACTGTGTAATGCGGCACAGCTCTTATTGTGTAGGCGTTGAATGGTCCACGCGACATTTCCAAGCATGCGTTTGTTTAAAACTGCAATACCACAACTAAATTGACATCTACAGTCACATTATCACCACCAAAGAAGTGGCTTCTAATGAGAACAAGCTCGACCAGACTTGCTTACTACATACAACTTCCTACACAGGTTTCTTACAAATTCCTTGTCCACCAGCATTTGAACAGGTGCTAATTCTGTGCCTATGTAGTTACTTCGGAATGTGTATGTTCATAAACAAGCATGTTGAACATGCATGGTATGCATACCTGACAGCATCTATGTTGCCTGCATAGCCTTGCTCGACAGACTTGTGAATATGATGCAGGCCTTCACATCAACCGAAGTCTTGACTTATTGTGTGAAGTATGTCAAGTGAGGGCGTGGGTATGCACGACCTGTTTGCTGGTGGCAAAAATAAACCCATCTGAATGTAAAGCGCCAACAGCGAAGGTCTTGACAAGCTGGGCTATCTGCTTGCTTATGGGCTTGATTACGGATTATGGCAAAATTGGCTTGAGCTTCTGCATGTCTAATAGATTGTATCAATGGATCCTGTTCATCAAGTACGCTTGACTGCTGCTAATTTAGTAGGTCTACTCAATGGATGCTGACTCAGCACCAGGCATAGCAGGTGTCCCCTTCCCTTCTACCTTCACAGGGCCCCCCAGAGGCTTTGCTTGTGCTGCATAATCAGGGATCATCTTCTTCTCTGCCATTTCCTTGAAAAGCCTGATATACATCTACAGCAGGAAAGCTTGTGTCAAGGGCCATTCAATAAATCGCTAGGCACTGCAAGATCTGCATCATTGGTATGGCAAGGATGTGCAAACCACTCGTTCAGCTTTGCAGAAGGTTGACACTGGAGCTGTACCATGTATGCAAACATGCACAGCATGGAAGCTTATGCATGCATATAGAGCCACCAGCCAGCACAGTGTCATGAGATAGTATGTTTTTGCTCTCAGTTTTATGACTAATTGGCCTTCAGAGCAGACCCTGGGTGTCGTGTGACATGCAGTGCTGCAGTGACCTGATGCAACAGTCAATGCAACAGTACCTTATCAGTGTCTACAAGCATGCCATGGAACCCTGCTTGCTTGAGCTTATTGCAGTTCTGGAACCAATCACTGGGCTGATTGAAGACGAAGTCTGCAAATGGCCATGTGGCAAGCTCATCCCATCCTGCTGATATCAGCCCATACTTCTGCACCAACACAAGAGATGTAAACAACTACAGTTACATATTGCAGAGTGTGTGATCTGACTGCAGTCACAATGTTGCGTAGACATGGAGATTTGCATGGGCATATGTGATGGTATTCACAGAATGCAGCTGAGGGGCTTTTGAAGCGGCAGAGGGTGCAATTTTGCCTGAGGTCACTTCACTGAGTGAAGCTGGGTACAGACAGACAGCAGATATGGAAAGTACTCATGAGACCAGACAAAGGCAGATGGCGAAAGGCCTACAAGAGAGGCTTAGTTTGGGCCAGGGGTCAGGGGAGGCAGGTAGAATGACAAGGACAACAAGTTACATATTTGACTACAAACTGCACCTTGACAATCTTGTCCCACAGCTGCTTCTTGTCAGGAGTGCCCATCATGCTGACAAGCTCTATGTGAAGGTTGGGTCCTGTCTCCATGCCAAAGTGGTGGGCAATTTTGGGCCACAGCTCCTTCCATCTGAACAGGTCTCCGTTGTTGATGTTGTAGGCCTGGTTTTCACAGGCTTTGTGCGTTGATAGATGAACGGTGGCGTCACTCAACAGGTCCACATCCGTCACATCATTGACAGCATTCCAGGTAAAATCGCTGCCAGGAAACCTGCACAGGCAAAAAAACACATGACATGTTGCAAAACATGCCACAAGCATGCTCCTGAGACACTCACATGGATCCAGTTATTGCACTTGATGTGTGAATGATGAACAGTCACCACGTACGTGAGTCATCATGTGCGTGAGTCGCCATGTGTGTTGAATATACCATGATACTATGCATGAACAGGATAGTGGACTCAGGATGTGCAGCCGCAGCTCTGTTTGGCATGAGAAGTCACTGAGCAATGTATGCTAAGCCCCATGAGGTTTGACGCCAACACATCTCGGGTTGCATCTATATCTGACAGCAGGACCTGCTGATTGTCGAATGCTGAAATGCTCCTCAAGGCGGTTTGCTAGACCAGGAACATCAAAACGCACTGTGACTAAGTGACAGACTAAGCACCTTGCGACAACCAGAATATGTGACAAACTGCAGCAATGTGTACCACAACACAAGGGACTATGCAAAGGGTACCTGAGGGGAAGATTCAGCTCTTTGCAGATGACAGCATACAAGGCAACAGATGTGGTGATGTTCATGTAGCTTCCCCTGCTCACTCCTGCCACTGGGTTTGGCCTCAATGAAGACCTGCACCAGCAGCACCACACTCACACATACATGTACCATGTCTACACAGACAAAACGTTGCACAGCAGCAGTACATGAGACAAATTATGCTGTCGAGACCATGCACGTAGTGTTGCTCTTGCATCTCTTGCTGCAAATGCACATGCACATGCACAAGCTGTGTAGTGTCATGGTAACAGCCGTGTAATGTCATGGTGACGGCCGTGTAATTTCATGATGCCAGCAGTGTAATGTCATGGTAACAGCTCAGTAGAGGCACACATGCCTGTCCTAGTCAGGACCACATTGCCGCGCCTAGCATCAAGTAGGGTTACAGCACATGTTTCATACATTGGTCAGCAGCACTCCAGCTGGGGTGATGCACAGCATTGCAGAGGTGCACAAAACAGTATTGTGTCTTCTCGGAAGCAGTTGCAAAACCAGCAGGGGATAGCAAATGCAGAAGCTAGTTCACAGTGGACACAGAGACAACTGGGCAAGACTAAGGTCTGAATTCACCACAGGAACTTCTTAGAAGCAGCACCTCAGAGCAAACGGAAACACAGCTGCTTGAGCGTGTCTAATCAGCAAGCAAAAAAGTTGATCAAGCTGAAAGATGAGAGCATACCAGGTCCATTTGGCACCTTGAGCCCTTCTCTCTTCACAGTAGTCTTGCATGTTGTAGTAGAAGTTGGGAGGCATGTGCCTGAACAAAAGGCTGCCATTGTGACAACAGCAGCAGAATAGTGCAGCAATAAAAGAACCAATTCATGACATTGACACCAGGTAGATCTTTGACAGCAATACGACTGACTTTTTGCTGCTGTCAGCTGATCAAAGGTGGATATGGAATGTATGCAGTCTATCTGCTTGAGATGTTTGAGAAACCATGTACAACTTTGGCACTGTCCTATCTCCTATCTGGCCAAGCTCGCATCTACATATACCTGCCAGCACACTAGATTAGCATTATACAAGAGAGCCTGACCAGGCAGTGAAATAACGTTGCATCACGGAGTATTCATCGGCCAGAAAAGCAATGCATAAGGTGCATTGGCTGTACCTAGCTGCCAGAAATTTTGCCCATGACAATGCACAGTCAGTGCAGAGTGCCTAAGGAAAAGGAATACCTGGGATCACTTTCATGGCAAGGTGTCTTGATAGGGCCCACTGCCTGTCCTGCAACACCACAAGCATATGAGACCTTGCAGGTCTGAAAGACGTGATGGATTCGGGGGGGGGGGCAGAGATAGCACGTTTGGGGGTTGGGGAGGGGGCCCAGAAAGGGGGTCATCAGTGTTGAGCAGCATGTTTGGCCCTTGGCAACAAGCTTGAAACAAAGACAATTTGCATTCAAGTAATGGCAGCGCGCACAATAGTGTTCAGTCTTGGTGTAAGCTTTGGGACAGTTGGAAAGCATACTGAAAGCTGATGGTGACATTGTTTGTCATGAAGACCAATACGACCTGTTATCAAGTCAAGCATTTCTGACGGTCAGTATGGCCAAGCGGATACTGTGATCTTACCATACCACTTGCCGCCAGAGTTGAAGTATACATGCTGCAGGTTTGACCCTGCTGCTTCCAGTCCCTCGATGATGTTTTTGTGCATGCCAAAGTTGATCTCAATGTCCTTCACATCATCCCCAGAGAACACAAATGCATTCTGCATCGCACATCAGAGATCCAGAGCATAAGGTCAGCAAGACATTGGCGCAACCAAAAGTACTAACACAGCGCTTTTTGCAAAATGGTTCTGCCAATGCAGAACTGCAGAAATGTACAATGCCTGCAGAGTTACCAAAAGTTGCGTAGTCTGTGCGTGCAACACTAGACGGCCGTGAAGATACCAGTATGTACCTGGTACAGATGCGTCACTGCATGCCAGACACTAGGAGTCATTCAACACTGGTTTTTCAGCACGGGTGACTCGCATGCAGACGTCAGCACCAAGGTAACAGTTCGTGTCGACGTCACATACATTTTTCCCTCTCAAAACGTACCATCCTTGATGTCTTTCGACTTTAGTTCGTCCTTGACTTTCTGAGCGTCCAGCAAGTCAAGCTTGACATGCTCAACGTGCGCAACTGGCAAGTCGTAAAGATCCCGTCGGCTCACTCCGTACACCTTGCCAAATCGATCGTCCTTAAGCAAACGCCTCACCAAGTGAATGCTGCTTATACCAGTTGCTCCCGTGCATAGCGCAACAAATTTCTCGCCCTTGTGGTCGGATCGATCGGAGCTTGACCCGTTGGTTGCAGTCGAAGGCGCGACCATTTCGGATGTCGGCAAAAGAAGTGCGTATCGAAGCCTTTGATATGTTGAGATCTCGCGACGCTTGAGGCACTTGTCTGGTGCACTTGTGCATGCGCATGCACTACTGCCTGACTGCGCAAGGAATGCAAAGTTTAGTAAACTAACCCTTGACGCCGTAATTCAGTAATCCTACAGGTAAGACTTTCAAATAGCTCTGCAGATGTTTTATGCTTGCTGCGCGCGTGACGACACGACAAAATGTTGCAGCGCAGCTTCGTCGTAAAACGTGAAGCAGTGCCAGCTGTACTGGTTGTCACATTGCTGTTGGCAGCCAGTGGCAGTGTTCTGAGCGTGCCGGCAGCAAGCTCACGCCCGGATTCCAAGCCTGTCGACAACTTGGTAGCTGCCGCGCAAAGTGCTCTGCGGCAGGGCGGTAAATTTTCTGCTGCAGTGACGCCGGAAGACGCTGGTGACGTTGACCGCCACAGAAAGACCAGCTTCACCTCACCAGTAGACGGGTACTTCATCCAGGCAAGGCATACGCTGTAGCACAAGAAGAGCCAGTGTTCATACATATAATATATAACTGATACACAACGCTGCTTGGAGTAGGAGCGAGCTTCTAGAGCTCTCCCGGAGCCTGGGCAGCACAAGAACTTCGGGGCACTGGTTGCCTGGGATCAGGTCATATCTAAACTAAATGCTGGTGAGATCGTAGTATGAAAACCTGTATCAGGTCCTTCGGGCAAGGAATGATCGTGCCCGAATTGCACAGTCGTGAAATCAGTTTCCCTTGTCTGCAGAAACCAAGTTACTGTTCCTGATCCGCCATGGACAGGCCTGGTCAAACTATCTTGAAGAGGTCCTTGGTCCTGACCTTTGGTATGGTGTCGTTTCCAAGTGTGGTTTCACCACAGGCAACGGCACCGACTACCAGATATTTGATGCTGGTGAGCTGTGTCAAAGCATGTGTGCCTTGTGGGGTCTCACTGGTTCAGACAAATGCCCTGTCCACTATCCACTGTCTGGCCAAACAATCTGTTTGGTGAATGCCCCACAATGCATCAACACCAGCATGTTTCAGAGCACTTTTGTCTATAAAAACAGACAGCTCTTAATTGCCAGAGTAATTGTGTGTTGTTGCAGAGCTGACAGATGCTGGGCAGGCACAGGCCGAAAACTTACATGCCATGCTTGGCAGGAACTCCTCATACAAGACCATCACTGGCAATCTGCCTACACGTGCCATTGTCAGTCCCCTTAGCAGGTGCACACACATTCCTACTGCCCCTGGTGTCCCACATCGTCACTGCAGGCTCTAGGCTATGCTCACAGTCTTAATGCTGCATCTGCACCATGCCTGCAGCTGCAGCCCAACCAGCACTTACCATCATGAGTCAGAGCTGCTACAAATTGACACCTTGCCTGATGCTGCTTGTTAGCGCTTCCCTGCCTGTGAAATGTTTCGTTTCCATGTGGGTGGCTGCTGAATGCGGCTTGTGTTAACATGCAAAGTCTGGCATATGCTTCAGCTGCCGTGAACATCACAAAGTTGTGCAGTATGGCGCTAGTTGCTGGCTGTGCGTGAGTGGCACTCACGGCCCAAAATGTTGATGTGCAGATGTTTGGACACTGCATCCATTGTATTGGCTGATATGCCAGTGACCAACATTAACACAGAGGAGCTGATCAGGGAGACTTTAGGCTCAGACACCTGTGATGCAAGGCGCAGTGTTTCAGATCCCCCTGGAGGGGGCAAGCCTGAGACTGGGCCTTGTGCTTTTGACAGGGGTCTCAAGTCCAAGTACCCCCAATATGACTTCCCAGGTCAGGCCTTGGCTGAAATGATACTGCATGCAACTGTGAAGTCATGGAGGTCACTATTCCGTCACTTGTAAGTCAGGACAGGGGCATTCAGTCTGCAAAAAGACACAGCAATGTGGTGCAGCACCCTTACACTGTGCAGGGTTCTGCGCATCCCAACGTTGAAACTGCAAAGGCCACAAACATGTTGCATGCTTGGTGCATGTAGCGAGGACAGACATCAGCTTTATGGCTGTTTGAAGCAGCTTGCATTAGGCACTCATGTTGCGACGATGTGCTTGTCTGCAGTCCTTGGTGATGACAAGACTGACTTTGGCCTCCTGACTGATGATGACCATCTGTGGAAGAAGAACAAGCGGGAAAAGCAGAAACACCAGGTCAGAAGAGCTGAGAAGTTCCTGGAGACCCTCTTCAACAATGCTGAAGAGCAGGTCATTTTTGTTGTGACTCACTCAGGCTTCATCAGAAGTTTGCTGCTAGCCGTCGACAGGGAACCCTACAGGCCCAAGAATGCAGAAGTGGTTCCTGCTATCATCCAAATGCGGAACAGATGAGGGACAACTTCTGTGCACTGCTACTGTTTGGATGTACATGAATTGATATGTTGTTGACTTTTGCATGCGCATCCTGTTTGAAGTGCTTCCTGAGTGAGTGATGACATTTTCTTGAGAAATTGAGAGAACAATAAAAGCAGCCTGACAGATGACACTGTCAAGTCAGCATGCTGTCCATTTTGCATGGCTGACATCCACAGAGTATGTGACAGCAACAGCATACATCAGCGCACTATTGCTCCCAACACGCACCAGAATCTGGTGTCATTTGATGTGTTATAACAACTAGTTCAGCGTTTGCAACATTCCATCATGACATTCAGATGTAACAACAATACAATGCTTCACATTTCTGTGTGACAATGTGCATCTGTTACAGTAACACAAGAACAAACGTTGATGTAATCGATATGCATGTACAGCACTGATGCTGTACTGTGCCTGATGAAGGATGCAGCTGCATGGTTGGTCTGCTGTACAGATATATAAAGCTTGCCAATCACATGATCACAATGATACTAACAAGAGCATAAAATGAGGCTGCAGCAGCAAGACAGACAAGAAAATTGTTATGATACATATGGACCATAACTTCCCACAATTACATTAGTACATCAGACCATGGCAATTGCTGTACTGAAGATCACACTGAGCACTCGCATTATATCCTACATCACTTTTTGCGGGCTGTCAATTTTGCTTGCAGCTCACCATTACACTCTGCACTAAGACGAAGCATCAGCTCCTGCGCATGAACCAACTGATCTACCTGCATGCACAAGCTGACCAGTGTATCCAAATACACATATGCAGTTGTTACATTAGTGAAGGTGACCAAGCAAAGACGGATGTGCACAAATCCTGCAGCTAATTCTGGTTCTTGGTTTTGATGCAAGATGGTTATGTCATGGCTGCCGTGCTGACTTGCGACCATGCTGGTAGCACTATGCAGACATTCATACATGCTCAAGCATGCAGCGCTTTGCATGTGCAAGCACCAGCTTCAGAAAGGCATGGAATGCGCTGTCTTGCCGTGATAATATGATGTCACAGCCAAGACGAGGTAAGCGAAGTATATGCACATGGCGTACTATGACATACAATGGTGCATGTGCATGTGACATACTGTTGTGTCATCCCACACGCCTGAGCCTCTGAGCGCCCCTTTCAGCATCTGTATGAGATCCTCATGTGTCCGCGGCTGCAGGGCATTCTGTGCACGCCCTGCCGTTGGTCTGACTGTGCTCAGGTTGGCAAGCTGCACTTCATTATGCTGCTGCTCCTTGCTGTCGTGTTTTGCTGCGCCTGCATCTTGCCCTACAGATGGCGCTGACTGATAGCCAATCCTCCTGGAGTGGTCACGTGTACCAAGGCCACTCTGCAGCTGCTCACCAGGACCAAGGCTGCTAGTGAGTAGTCTGGCTTCATGCCGTTGACTATTGTGCTGGTCCACAAGCCTGACACCAGCACTATGCAGCTGGTTTGGCTGCTGTTGCAAGGGCGGTCTGTCAGTGCGTACAGGGGCCTGCTGAAAGGCAGAAGACTGATGCTGATCATGGGTATCATCCTGGATGCCTCCATCTTGAGTAGGGACACAGTACTGAAATCCCTGCTGCTGGGGATGCTGAAGAAGCGCAGAGCCTGATTTGCCATGCTGTTGTAAGTCAACATGTTGGGAGGGGGACTTTGGCTGGCTGTTGGGCTGAGGATGAGAGGAAGTCTGGTGGATGACTGTGTTGTGGCAGGAGTGCAAGGGAGGGCGATCAGGCTGGGAGCTGCTGGTAGCTTGCTGAGTGGCAAAGATGTCCAGCTCCTGCAGCAGCGTATTTCTCTCATTTCCCCCTTTTTTTGCAGTTTGACAATACAGTCTGGGGTGTGAGCCAGTTGTGACTCATCAGACATCCTGGCCTGAAAGCACAGGTGTATGTGGTTGTGCATGTCAGAGACAGACGGGCACAAGGGTGGCCATTGAAAGCCCACGGAAATGATTTGCAAGCCTGCCAAGGAATTCCTTCGAAGCCTTGATGTTGTGCATGCCATGCCTCATGTTCTTGAGAGTTTTTGCATGTTGGCAGTACTCAGGGGCTCGATGCTGCATGTTCAGCACCTTAGCTGTCGTGAACGCTATGCAACATGCATCATGAATGACACAAGGCATGGTGTCATTTGGGACACCGATATTGCTTGTCAAATCAACCTGGGTGAGCAAAGGATACCAGAACCTGCCTAAGCACAGTATTCGGTCGGGCTCGGACAACGAATGTGGACTACACATGTCCATGTTTTTGCTCAAGTACGATTAAGGCAACAGGACAAAAAACACAAGGACTACAAAAGTTCGAAAATCGCATGATCTGTGCCAGGCTCGATCTGGCGACCTTGAGTGTGTTAGACTCATGTGATAACCAACTACACCAACAGACCTCAAGATCGGAATGGATGCCGAAATGGCCAAAACCAGCAATTAAGAGCTGATTGCACTGCTACAGACGCACGACAGTCAGCTTGCTACATCAATAATGCCAACTGCTTACCAGACGGTCCTGATTATACAAGCTGCCCCACTGTTCCATACAGCATTGAGGCATGAGGGCTTACCTGCACATCAGCATCAGATGGCCTCCAGCGCTCCACACCTTGCTCCTTATCCCTGACACCAGCAGGGGAATCGCTTCTGGCTCTCTTGTGAGCAGCCTTGTCAGCATCAGACACAGCAGGACTGCCCTCAGCAGGCCGCTTGCCTCGCTCCAAAGGCACCGAACTGGGCCACTTAGCAGCAGCCCTTGCCTGTTTAGGCTCATCAGGGCTCCTTGGCGGCAGAGCCACATCAGCAGCTGCAGCAGTACCTTCCAGCCCCTGATTAGGTAGCCCTGCATGGCCATGCTGTGCTCCAGGGCTGGCTCCTAGGGCATTTTGCGGTCTGCCCATTGCTTCATCAAGCATGCTCACAACACCATTACACACAACAATCCCTGGCTGACTCAGCCTGCTGACTGTTCTACACTGCAGGGTTTCCCTGCCTGCTGGAGCAGCTGCTTGGGCAGCAGCAGATTGATGTATCATAGTTGCTGTGACAGGTGACATCCTACCAGACAAGGCAGCATCAGCCACTGGGGGCTGGTCCAGCAGCTTGACTGTTGCAGCCTGTGCAGCAGGCCCTAGCCCTGCTTGGTATGCTTGACTGGCAACAACTTGTGTGGGAATGATGGTGCTTGCTGCAGTCCTCTGTGAGTGGCCCAGC
>JAABUK010006190.1_pt1 | contig 18033 bp, 25 predicted proteins | sample 5559141 | NCBI WGS metagenome assembly JAABUK01 (sample SAMN10711869, study PRJNA513367) | rock metagenome | isolation source: Antarctica rocks | place: Antarctica: Victoria Land, Pudding Butte nord | collected 2016-01-03 | reverse complement strand
GAAGATCTATCCAATGGGTTAATGTATCAGGGTTTGTGTACTGGGCGATGGATGACAATGCAGCTCTAGCTGCTCAGGGCTGAACATGGCGTCCAAAACGGTGACACTTAATGGGTAACACACAATTTGATGCAACAAAAGCTGCCAAGCACTACATTGATGGTCAACAACACAGCCAACAAAAGCATGGTGCTAAGAACCGAAACCCCACTAGTGCTTTGTGATGCTTTGTCTCAGCTGCCTGTGGCTGAAATTCAAACGGTGCTGTTGCATGTAGGGGTTGGATGTGATGCCAGTGGTGTCCCCAGGCACAGCAGAGAACAGACCCTCCCTGGGTCAGCCCACAAGGCTCAGGCTGACGGGCCGAACCAAGCTGTCAGGCCGACTGTCGCCCCAGCCAGACCAGGCTGTGCCTTCCACCCAGCTGCCCGCCTCTGCTTTTGAAGGTGGGGTGCATGTCAACAGCTTGCGTGATAGTTGAATCCACCCAGTTGCTGGCCTCTGTTTTTGAAGGTGGGGTGCATACTAACAGCTTGCGTGATAGTTGATTCCACTCAGTTGCTGGCCTCTGCTTTTGAAGGTGGGGTGCATACTAACAGCTTGCGTGATACTTGTTTGCTGGCCTCTGCTTTTGAAGGTGGGGTGCATAGCAACAGCTTGCATAACAGTTGATTCCACCCAGCTGCCAGCCTCTGCTTTTGAAGGTGGGACGCATGTCAACAGCTTGCATGATAGTTGATTCCACCCAGTTGCTGGCCTCTGCTTTTGAAGGTGGGGTGCATACTAACATCTTGCGTGATAGTTGCTTGCCGGCCTCTGCTTTTGAAGTTGGGATGAATGTCAACAGCTTGCATGATGATGCATCACTGTGGCTTGGGCTTGGCAACTGTACAGTGTCCTAGTGTCCTCTGCACTGCAATACTGCGCTGCACTTCATTGTACATTGTGGTGCTGCTTGCTTTGCGTCAAAACATGCTACTGCCGGTGCACCAATTATTGCCGCAAGAGGGCAGTTCACAGTCTCAAGCATGTGTGAGAAGATGCAGGCTGTGCATGCTGTAAAGGATGTTTTTCTACGTACACATTCATGCAGCATGCCTTAGCATGCCGTGATTGTCATAGCTTCATATGTGTTCACATGCAACTAGCTCTTGAAACAGCTCGATGCCACCTGCACATCAACGTCACTGACGAGACAAACAATTGCTATAGCCTTTGAGGCTCAACAACTTAACTTTAAGGCTTTGACAGTAGACCTTGGTACCGTAAGGCGCATGATGCTCAGTAACACACAAACACAGGCTGGACTCACATCTTGCTGATTCAAGAGGTCCCAAACTTTGCTGCTGTTAGCAAAGCTGGAGGAACCCTTTCCGGCATGACAGCTTGTGTATGCTGCAGGGGATGTCTTGCTGGATGGCCTGAGAGTGAATCAGCTGAAGCTTTCTAGAAACCTGACAGGAAGTCTCCAAGTGTCTGAGAAGGAAGTTCACATGCATGCTAAGGTATGTCATGTTTGCTGCCACAACAACTGATGTTTGCATGGCATGCTCCAACATCTTGTCTCTCTGACCAGGCATTCTGCTCCCCCAGAGAAATGCATTGGTCTTATATACAATGACAGCCACAGTACAGTTGTGCCTGGCACCTATGGCTCAACTGCCTGCTGCTAGTAGGGAGAAAAAGACAATGAAGTTGAAAGGAAAAGCTGCCTGGTGCTGTGATTCTTTAGCCTATTGCTTTCAGAGTTCTCCGTTGCAATCACAAGAAAATGTGTAGGCTGTTCTGCTGTTTGCTTGTTTGCCGCTAAACAGCTGCTGTGGCCTCAGGGCTCAAGGCCAGATGAGTCCTTAGACATGGATCTAGCCCTGCCCTTGTTTCAGCCCCAGCCCACTCCAGAACCCCAGCAGATCAAGACCCAGTCCATGGGGGGTCTGCGGCCGGGCCGCCTAGCAGGGGTAGCTGATTTGCTGCCGGTACCCCGTTTCGCCCCCTCAAGCCTACTGCCAGGTTGGTTCTCACCCCAAGGTCTTATCATGACAAGATCTCACACCAAGGTCTTAACATACTAAGATCTTGTCATATCAACAAGTTTGATCAGGTCATTGACATTGACACACTCTCTGCTATGTGTGATAGGCATGCGGACGTCTTTGTGACTACCACAGCCATAGTAAAGCAGCAGTCGGCTACTTCTGCCAGTGTTGCCTGCATATTTGCATGTTCTGTATGTGTGGCGTAAGGAAAGCTGGTTGCTGCAGTCGACTAATTCTGGCAATGTTGCCTGCATATTGGCATGTTTTGTATGTGTGGCGTAAGGAAAGCTGGTTGCTGCAGTCGACTAATTCTGCCAGTGTTGCCTGCGTATTTGCATGTTTTGTGTGGCGTAAGGAAAGCTGGTTGCTGCAGTCGACTAATTCTGGCAGTGTTGCCTGCATATTGGCATTGCTGACATGTGTGGCGTGATGAAAGCTGTTGACTGCAGGCTCGCGCAAAGCATTAACAGCCGGCCCACCCAAGCCCTCAGCAGCCCCAGGGATGGGGGAGGGGGGCACCTTCTCCTTGCGCTGTGGCCAGCTCAGTATCTCAGCTCAGGTGAACTCAGCCTGATGTCATCACTTCCATGTGCAACATTCATGCTTTTGGCCTCAGACATAACCAACTAGGTAGACTCGGACAGCATCGACTGTTGTACAGCAATTTTCATCTACAAAACGCCTGTGCTCAGGCTTGCCATGAATGGTATCGCTTCACAACAATTGGTTTTGGTCTGAGTCTATCTGGTCAGTTCTGTCTGAGCGCACGTGAGCAGGCCTGGCAGTCATGCAAATGACTGATGATCATGATGAGGTGATGATGCCTTTGCTTAACCTGTTTGCGCAACTGCCTGCGTCCTGCCAGTGTCTGTAAGGCCTTAAGGTCTGAAGCTGGTCCATGCATCTGACCACAATCATACTCAAAACTCTATGAATCCATGTCTGCACAACACAAGCAGCCGTCTCCTGCAATATGGTGGACACATGTGATGAGCACCAGAAGGAACACGCCGTGTTTGGTAACTCTCAGAGAGGGCAGAAGAAAGAAGCTAGCATCAACTGCTGCCTTTCTTCCGTATCTTTCATCAAGCAATGCTCGGCATGTGGAATTCTGATCCAAATGAAGCTAGTGTCAACAGCTGCCTTTCTTTCATGTCTGCCTCCAAGCAATGCTATGGCGTGTGCAATCCTGTTAAGCATGCTTCCATGTTGTGCTAGGTGAATGCCAGCAGCAGCTTGGTAGATGCAGCTGTGATGGGACTCAAGCTAGACGAGCTTGAGCTGGCATCTCTGAGAGGGGAGGTGCAGGAGGTGAGCCTCAGCCTCAACTTTGACACCCGCATGGGGCGGGGCAAGGTCAGCGTGGCAGGGCCCCGGTTCAGTGGGCTGCAGGGGGAGGCCCTGAGTGGGGGTGTACGCTGGGAGAGGGATGTGATCCGCCTTGAGAAGGCTGTTCTGCAGCAGCGCTCTTCCAGGTGGGCATTCTCTGCATGGCAGCTGATACCACACCTGCTACCATGGTGAACATCTTGTTTCCGGTCCAGACAGGGACCTGTTTGAGTGTAATCTCTGAGTGAATGAGTCAAGAGTCAATGCCCAAGGATGTTGGGCTGAATTCAGTTTAAGGGTCTTGCACTCGGCAAAATATGGGTTGACAAGCTCTGCCGAGCGTCAGATGAGATGGTAACGCAGCTTCAAGCGCTGCAGGATCATTTTGCTGCAAGTGATACTGGTCATTCAATGAACACTGAGGCATCATGTCTTTGCTGATGGGGGATATACAGTGATACTGTTGTTATTATACGTTGTATGCTGAATGCTGTCGGACGGGTAGACCTTATAGAGATGCGTCAGACAGACTGCTTTGGAGAGACAAAGCTTGTCCCGTACGTACCTAGCTCATCATGAGCTGGAAAGCAAATTTATGACTAGTAGTAGTATTATCATTACTATCTGTATTAGTAGTATTATCATTATTGGTAATGTTAGTATTTTATTGTTAACATTGTTAATAGTATAGTTATTATTATTATTATTAATGTTATCATGCTGAATGCAGATACGAGGTGCAAGGGGAGTACGTGATTCCTCCTGACACTCACATCCCAGATAGCGCAGCATCCATGGCCCCCATGGAGCTGATGGGGTCCAGGTCTGGGGCCCCCCTCAAGCCACCCAAGTCAGCCTTTGGCCAGGCTACCGGCCGCTGGCGCTTACAGGTCAGACCTCAGACTGAATACTCTGTGCCCTGCCTACCAATGAGTATTGCCTTAGGCAGCTTTCAGCAAATGCAGCATCATTAGTGACACATTGCCACACTACACACACTTGTGATAAGATAGCAAGCATTCAGCATATCATCGCAGTGTGAGATTGCCTGATCCTACTCCCAATTTGCACTATGCAATAGACAACGCCAAAAATACGATTGGTTCATCTGTGTCCCAACCAGCTAAATTGGGGCAAAATGATGGTGGTGGTGGTGGTTGATGATTCACACACATGTTACTGTTGGTATGCAGACGGCTCAGACAGGACCTTACACTGGGAGCCAGTCAGGATTGTGCTTACCTGACCCTAATGGAAGACACATCTTTGCTGAAGGATTTCAGTCATAATAATGATATGTATTGTAATATACTATAACACAATACAATACACTACAAAAAAACACAATAAAATACAATGACATAACATACAATAACACAGCATAACATAACATGACATGACATAACATAACATAACATAACATAACATAACATAACATAACATAACATAACATAACATAACATAACATAAACTTAAATGTAACTGAGTGTTGGCTTGCAGGTGGCGGTGCCTCAGGCTGACATGGAGGAGATCCTACCAGCAGCCCGCCTGCTCAGCAGAGCTACTGCTGTCACCCCTTCTGACTATGACAGAGCCAAGACGCTGTTCCTTGCTGGCCTGCATGATGCCGGCATGCAAGCTCAGGTCAGTGCTGCTCTGCCCCACTCACACCCAGACACTGCTCCCTTCGTGATCTGTCACATGCAAGCTCAGGTCGGTGCTGCTCTGCCCCATACACACTCAAACACTGCTCCCTTTGTGATCTGCCACATGCAAGCTGGGGATAGTGCTGCTCTGCTCCATACACACTCAGGCACTGCTGCCTTTGTGATCTGCAACATGCAAGCTCGGGATAGTGCTGCTCTGCTCCATACACACTCAGGCACTGCTTCCTTTGTGATTTGCCACATGCACACTCAGACACAGATGTTACTTGTGCTTTGCCACATACATGTCCTGACTCACACCTTTTTGTGATTTGCCACATACATGCTCAGACACAGATGCTTCTTGTGCTCTGCCACATACATGTCCTGACTGAGACCTTTTTGTGGTTTGCCACATACACAGTCAGACAGGTCTTATCTTGTGAGCTGCCTCAAACACGCTTAGATCCAGACCTCTGTGTGATTTGCCACATACAAGCTTAGACAGATATCTCTTGTTGATCTGCCACCTACATGCTCAGAAACACATTACAACAAGACAGAGGTTATCTTTGCTCCCAGAAGCTGTTACCATCAATTGGCAACAGCGCATTCATCTGCCTTCAATGCACTGCTTCAATGCATTGCTTTGGTAAAAATCTACTTGACCCTCACACCATGCATCACTCCACAATATGCAATAACAAGGGAGTTGCACCATATCTTGTCACACAGCACTCCATCACTTAGCCCAGGCCATAGTTCTGATGCTGATGACTTGCAGAGCCTGGTCCATCAGCTAGAAGAAGCAGCCAAGCAAGCCCGCCAACAAGCCAGAAACCTCCAGGAGGCCATTCCCACCAGCCCTCAGTCTGCCCTGCCCTCCATTGCCCCAGAGGCCACTGCAGAGACAGGCCCTGGTAAGGGCCCCAGTGCAAGGGGCAATGTGCCAGGGCTGCAGGATCTGAAGGGCTCCTGGAGTGGGGTCTTTCAGGCTTATGGGGGTGGCGGGGGTGCTGCCAACACAGACTTTGATGTGAAGGGAGCTGACTGGCAATGGGGCAACTACAGAATGGATCAGGTCAGATGAACTGCTGTGTGGGAATTGGAGTGTCAAGCATGCACCACGTTTTAGGACAGCCCACGTATAGTGACAGCACAGATTAAGTGAAATGCAATCCAGGACAGCACATATTTCATGCAGCCAGATCACAAACGTGATTACAGTGCTGCTCTTTTTTTGCTGCAAGCATGTTTACGCACCTAGTTTCTGACCTGCTTCCGTGCACTTACCACTTCAGATCTCATTGTCAACTCTCTAACATGCAAAAATGAGCATGCTCCTCTGCATGCATCTGAAGCCAGCATGTGGGCTTTGCTGCAGGTGGTGGCAATAGGCAGCTGCCACAGCAACGAAGGGCTGAAGCTGGAGGAGGTTGCCCTTCGAGCTGAGGATGCCAAGCTGCTGCTGAGGGGGGGCCTGCTGGGACCCCACCAGAATGCCACCCTCATGCTCACCGACTTCCCTGTTGCCCTGCTGCAACCTCTCTTTAGGCAAGCCAATCATAACAATAAATACAACGATAATGCTAATAATAACAATAATAATAATATCAATATCAATATCAATATCAACATCAATATCAATATCAATACCCATAATAATAATAATGATTATAACAAGAATAATAATAACAGTAAATATGTCTTTCCAGCTCATGATGAGATAGGTACCTGCAGGACAATCTATACCTACAGATCTGCATTTACCCTTTTCATGCTTTATCTAGCTTGATGTGCATCTGCACCTGTGCCGCTTATGTCAGCCCGTGCAACCTCCAGCTGAAGGTGCGTATGGGAGCAAGGCATGCCTGCGCAATGCTTCTTGGACCAAGATTATTGGAAAAGGCAAGATATGACTCAATGCACTGCAGTAGGACTGAGACAGTAGACAAGTGCACTTCTGATGCAGGCGGTTCTTAAAGTCAAGCTAAAACACTTGTCTGTCTGCAGCGCTGTTTTCATAAGCCTGTGCCAGCTTTGTAGCAGCACGACCTATAGGATGAGGCACTTTCTCGAAATCAAAGCTGCTCCGGTTGCAGTGCCATTGTGTACGCTCAAGTCAAACATCTACATTACCCTGTTGTGATGGGGACATGACAAGCAAGGCTGCTGCAGTTGCCATGCCACTGTCAAAGCCTAAGTCCAACCTCTGCACTGCATTGTGTGTGTGAGACCTAGCTCTTGCATGACAACTCAGGGTGCTTCTGTAGCAGCAACACTGCCAAAACACCAGTAAAACCTTTGTGTTGTATTACGTGAGTGAGACCTAGCTCCTGCAGATTAAGTCAGGATGCTTCACTTGCAACACCACTGTCAAAGCACAATTCGTTCCCAAAGGTTGCCCTATGTGACTGAGATCTGACTCATGCAGGGCTGTTCCAGCTTTGGAGCATGCAGCCCCAGCAGTAGGCACGTCTTCAGAGGGTCTGGGCCTAGGGGCTTCCCCAGGCGCGCCCTTTCATGGCCTCAACATGGCCTTCTCCAGGACTGGCAGGGCTCATGCCCTCATCCCTGGGGACACCCTGTACAGCAAGAGCCCTGTCAATGGCCTGCTGTTTGTGCATGGTACCATTGGTAAGTGACAATACCACCTCCCTCAATCAGCGTACAACACCAACTACGAAGATGCCACAGAAATATGCAAAAATTGGGGCAAATATGGCTTGGAAAAAGATGAACACAGAACGGCAAATCGCAGTTTTACGACATGTGTTCACATTCCTGATCATGGCCAGACAGCACTACTGTGCAAGCATGATTGGATTGTACACCAGGCAAAATTTGAGCGAGACACAGACGCCCTGCAGTGGGCACACTATCAATTGCAGACTCTGCTTTCTGGCAGGTTGCAGCGATCAAGTACAGAAGCATGCGTGTAGAGGGTCGCACCTGTTCTCAGACATTCGTGTGTCTATGTCACTGATGCAATGGTTGTCAAAGCCGTGCGCAGGTGGCTGTGAAATTATATGCAAGAAGAAAGGCAGTGGTGCATCTTTCTGACTCCCAGCAAGGAGCAGCAAGTTTGGCAAACAGCAGCTATACTTATTTTAGTCATTCATATGTCATCTGTGCAGATGGTGGTGATGCAGGTGTTCTAAGGGCAACTGGAGCTTGTCTTGCGTCTTCTTAGTGATGTAATGATGACTCATACCAGCTCAGGCCAGTGCAACAAATTCGCCTATCTACACATCTCTCTCTTCAGTGCAGGCAGCTGTGCAAGCGTTTGCAAGGGCAAATTATGGTGCTTGTCTGTGACACGGCAACAGCATGCAACAGACTAGCTGCTGCAGATTCCCCAAACTGACACATACCTCTCATCTGTGCAGGTGCCAAAACGACTCAATGGTCTGCTGGAGCCTTTCCCAATTGACACATCCCTCTCATCTGTCCAGGTGGTAGCGCCAGCATCCCTGAAAGGCACATCGTGGTGCTTTTCTTTGTGACAGGGCAATAGTACGCACCGGATTAGCTCAAGACACTGACTCCTCCAACCGACACACCCCTTTCATCTGTGCAGGTGGTAGTGCCAACGTCCCTGAAGGGGAGATTCTGGTGCGCCTCTTTGAGGGGGCAAAAGCATGCAGCAGACTAGCTCAAGCTACTGCAACCCCCAACTGACCCATACTGCTCATCTGTGCAGGTGGCAGTGCCAGCGTCCCTGAAGGGGAGATTGTGGTGCGCCTCTTTGAGGGGGCAATAGGTCCTACCAGACTGGCGCAAGCCACTGCAACAGCCTGTCTGGACAGCCAGCAGCGCCTGGCCTTTGATTGCCACTTGGAGCCGGCACAGGCACGCCAAACGGGGCATGTCAAGCTGTCAGGCTCTCTGCCACTCACATTCACCGATCAGCCCAACACAGTGGTAAGTCATTCATTCATACACTCATGCATGCATGCATTTGTTTGTTTGTCCGTCCATGCATCCATCCATCCATCCGTCCTGTCGTTTGTTTGTTCTTTCATTCACTCACTCACTCACTCACTCACTCACTCACTCACTCACTCACTCACTCACTCACTCATTCACTCTTTCATTCTTTCATTCGTTTATTTGTTCGTTCGTTCGTTTGTTGATTCATTCATTCATTCATTCATTCATTCATGCATTCAGTCATTCATGCATTCTTTGAGTGTCTTCCCTTAGGGTCAGGTATGACTGTTATGGCAGTCAGAGCACGAACAGTGTGTCGATGTTTCCTGAAAATATGACTGAAGAATGCAACGTCTCATGATCAGTCCCAACACTGCTGCCTGCTTGTTCACAGCATTTGTGGGAAGATGCGTGTCCCCTGCTTATGGGTTTGTCTCTCAGCATTTCCTGAGTTTTATCTTATGTTTTCTGTCGTGTCTTGTCCTGGGATCATTGACGCATCCAACAGGCAGCGTTTTGAGATGATTGTTGGTAACCAGTGTTTGCATTGAGGCATATACTGATCAACAGTATGCTCCAGTCACTTTAGTATCTTGCATCAAGAGATAACCACGCTAGAGACAAAAGTGACACACAACATATCAAAACCTTTCTGCTCATAATCAAAGAAAAGGGTGTTCCTCTTGATACCATTGCTTGTGAACCATTTATGTCATTCTGAAGCAAACAGATGATCTGCAATGCAGGAACAGTCAGAGCCAGATGACGCTGATTGGGAGGAAACAGGTGATGCAGCCCCTGAGGGCAGCCAGGAGACTGCCCCTGCCCCTGCCCCTGCCCTGGGCCCTCAGGATGTGGAAGCTGCCCTGCATGTCAAGGATGCTGGCATGATGCTGGTCAGCACTGTCGCCCCAGACTTCACTTGGCAGTCTGGCAATGCAGACATTGCTCTCAGGTGGGCAGCAGACATGGTCTTGAGCCAAATTGGGTAGCAACACATACATTACTGAGACATAGTCACTCGTAGCACATGTTGCAGACTACAGGGGATGACACATGTATGTGTTTGGACATGCGACTGCACTGGTATACACGGTTCCATTGATTGATTCGTTGATTCATTCACTCGCTGATTGATGATTGATTGATTGATTGATGATTGGTTCATTGATTGACTTGAAGGGCCTGACCGTTGCGTGGCCATGTGTGCAGGGTGTCAGGGCAGCAGGAGCAGCCCATCATTGAGGGCAGTGCCCAGCTGAGGAAGGCTGCCATCTATTGCCCCCACTTCAAGTACCCCATGACCAACGTCCACGCCGACATCAACATGGCCAACAACCACCTCCAGGTACCTTCATTCCTTCATCCATTCATTTCGCTAATTGACTCGTTTGTTTACTTGATTATTTGTTTGTTCGCTTGTTCACCCCCTCACTCACTCACTCACTCACTCACTCACTCACTCACTCACTCACTCGCTCACAGTCATTCAGTCGTTCATTCGTTCATTCGTTTCCAATCAGTTCATTCAATCATGATTACGTGTCTGACCTAGGGTCAGGTAAATGCGCTCCTGAGTAGCTCCTTGCATGAGGTCCTCATTCTGGCAGACCCGCCTGGACCTCATGCAACCTTAGCACAGAACCAAAGATAGCTGCAGCTCCTATGTAATGCCTCCTTGTGTTGAAATCCATCTGCAAGGATTCGACTCAGGATTGCTTTTTGTGCAGGTTGAGGGCTTGGAGGCAAGAGTGGGCAGGAGGGGTCACATCAAGGTACGTGGGGGCCTACCCGTCACCCCTTCCTCCACCTCAGCGTCCCCTGCAGCCCCCCCTGTGGAACCCAGTGGCACTGACAGGGGTGCTGCTCCAGAGGGTATCAACATAGCTGTGCAAGGCTTGGAGCTGCGTGTGCGCAATGTCTACACAGGTCAGCAAAATATCCCAAAGGTTTTTTTGGAGTGCTTGTGTGTATCCCTGTCCTTGTGTCAATAGGGGGTCATACATTTGGCAGCAGGTCACTTGCAACCTGCTTTTGTGCAGGTACTGATTAAAACCACCGTCAGCAAGCTGTTGGGCATGGCAGACTGTTGATCTGTGTATCACAGCTCATGCTGCATGTCTGTTTCTTGCTACATTACCTGTCATGCCAGCTGCAAGCCATCGTTCATCTTGTAGCAGACCAAACAAGACTAGACTGGTCATGCTGCAGACGCAAATTCATTCATGCACACAATCAGTGATATTGCACATGCAACTCCACCAATATACTGAATCACACATCAGAAACATTGCACATGCAACTTCACCAATATGCTGAAAGCGTGGTGTTGCAGGGCATCTGGATGCAGACCTGCAGCTGCAGCAAAGCCTGATGCAGCCAGAGGTGGGTGGGGTCATGAGGTTCAGCCGGGGGGTAGCCTACCTGAATCCCCAAGGGCCCTCTCCAACAGGGCAGGGCAGTGCCGAGGCAGGGGCTCAGGAAGCAGATCTGGTGGCCCAGGCCTTCTCCGCCCTGCAAGCTCGTAAGGAGGGCGCTGCTAATGGCCTTGTACGCCAGCATAGCCGCCTGGAAGGCTTACAACCGGTCAGCTTTTGGCCTTTTGCATGGTGGCCTTTGTGTGTGCCGAGCTGGGGACTCTGCGTGACTGCTCTCCATGTTTTTCCCTGAGCTTCAGTACCTTTGTATGAAGTCTGCGCTTGCAGGCAGCTGTTAGTGTATCTGATACAGCCTTCAAGTCATCGAGTAGGCTACCTAGGCCAGGTGATGTGGGACTGTGTCTGTCAGAGCATATGGCCGTCTGTATTCTTCTGCTGTGTCTGCATCCTCCCTTCAGCACACTGCAAGAGTGCTCTGGTGGACATGTATGGCAACACAGCCACGTCACAAATCTCGCAACCGATGAGCTTGCCTGTTCGCTTTCAGTGCTTGACATCTCATGGTGGTGTTTAATGACTGGATATGCAAGAACGGCTTTGCTAATAACCAGTTTGTCTAGCTTGGCCGCCTTGCCGGCTTGCAACATGTGTTTTGTGGTGCTGGAGGTCTTGAAAGTAAGCTTGATAACGTAGAGAAGATCCTGTGATGCCTGTCTGAGCTTGCAGACATGCCAGGCGTGCACTGATGTACGCATGCATGCATACACGCCAGAGAATCTCGGAGGAGTCCTGGAATTACGTAAATCTGCACAGGCTATGAGTCAACTCTTTGTGATAGTCTTGCAGGCAGAGGCGGCGCTGCTTCAGTCAGAGGTGGTAAAGCTTGTTGCACTGCATGGACTGTGTGTGAACTCCGCACATATTGCTGCAGCCAGCGGTGGCAGAGCATGCTGTGCTGCATGGACTGTGTGCAAACTCAGCACATGATGCTGCAGGCAGAGGTGGCACTGGTTCAGCCAGCGGTGGCAGACCATGCTGTGCTGCATGGCGTGTGCATGAAACCGACACATGTTGCTGGGTCACTCAGCGGTGGCAGAGCATGCTGTGCTGCGTGGACTGTGTGCAAACTCAGCACATATGGCCAGTCAGCAGTGGCAGAGCATGTTGCTGCATGGTGTGTATGTATGAACCCAGCTTATCTTGCTGCAGGCAGAAGTGGCTCTGGTTCAGCCAGCGGTGGCGGAGCATGTTGTGCTGCACAGCCAGTACATGAACCCAGCCTATCTTGCTGCAGGCAGAGGTGGCGCTGGTCCCGCCAGCAGTGGCGGAGCGTGTGGTGCTGCAACGCCTGTACATTAACCCAGAACATGTTGCTGCAGGCAGAGGTGGCGCTGGTCCAGCCAGCGGTGGCGGAGCGTGTGGTGCTGCAAGGCCTGACCATTCAGCTGGGCCCAGACCTGCGCACCACCTACCCTGTGGTCATGAACTTCAACATTTCAGGCCAGGTGGACATCACTGGCCCAGCAGATGCCAACAAGCTGCAGCTGCAAGGGACCGTCAAGCTTGACAGTGGAGAGGTGACTCTTCTTGGCTGTTGGATTGTTTTATTTGTTCGTGTTCTGACTTCAATTTGCCCCTGCATCCTCTCACGAATTGCCCCATTCCATGCTTCAGTTAGTCATCGATCCATGCATCCATCCATCCATTCGTCCATCCTTCATCCATTCATTTATTGCATTGTGCGGTCAGTTACCCCCTCGTTTATTCAATCACGGCTGCATCCATTCATTTGATTAGTCATTCGCTTCCTTGATTGCATTTGTGCCAAGTTGTGGAGTGTTGGAGGAAACTTCCTTTGTCTGCCATGCACATTCTGCAGTATTGAATGTTGCGTGCATTGACTGCAACACCGTCAGCCGGTTGAGTCCATTCCTACAAACTAGACTGGCATTCAGCATCGGTGCATTGTTTCATATAAATCATTCTCTTGCAGACTGGTGGATGCATGTGCAGGTGAATCTGGTGGCGACACAGCTGGTGCTAGACAGGGAGCACACCAACAGGCTGGTGTTTGTGGATGGCCAGGGGCTAGACCCCAACATGGACCTCAAGTTCAGGGGGCCCAATTTGAGGGCCCTCATCCAGGGGCCTGCCTCCAGCTGGCAGTCACACCTCACCCTCACCCCCACTGGGGGTTCAGGAGGTCTGCCGTGTGGCCCCATAGTTAGATCATAAGAATGAAGATGATGTCAATGACAATGTTCTTAATCACAGTCTCATCCTGCTATGTTTTGACACGCAGCAACAACAGACCTGGCTGCCGAAACTTGTGGCTAGTTTGTAATGTACATGTATAACCCAACACATAACAGCAAACCTGCAGTGGTCCTGTCCATGTTGTGGTCCAGTGTTACCAAGCAGCTTGTATGAGGATCTGCGCTTGTGGTGATGTGAAATTCACATTGTGTATTGTTGCAAGGCTCTTTGGTTGGTCATATACATGGACAGAATCAACAAAAACCAAATGGGCGCTGAATTTGCAGAATGGACTATATGCATGTTATCTTGAAGCGCGACCAATGTAGTCATGTACATCCTGTGACTCTGTATGTGCATGTGCCACGGCATTGAATGTCTTGTATCATTCAAATTTGACATCCTCAGACAGGAAATGTAAATTGATTGATTGATTGTGTTGCAGGAGAAGGCACAGAGCAGCTGGACCCCAGCCAAGCGGCCAAGATCTTTGAAGGGCAGCTGGCGTCAGCCCTAGTGGCAGAAGACGGCCAACTGGCCCTCAGTAATCTGGCCCAGTCTGCCGCCCATGCTGTCATGCCAAAGCTTCAGACGCAAGGACAGCTGGGACAAGCCAGGTAGCATCACTACATTGCTGTTCAGAACTAGACAGGTTTTGTTAGATGCAAAAAAAGAAAAGACAAGACTGTACCTTTTGGCGTCAGTTTAATGAGAAGCCAGGGGGAGTCACTGCATTGCTGTTCAGAACCAGGCAGCTTTCATCAGATGCGTGTAGCATAAATATACCCTGTATGACAAAACGATCATCATAGGCAGACATGTGAGAAGTACATAGCTTTTGTCAAGAAGCATGCCATTGCAACATAAAGATACCCTGGCTGACACAATGGTTATCATAGGCACACATGTGAGCGCGGTGATGTTTGCATTACTGTCTAGTGATGCTTTCAGCTGCGGCCGCATGTTGCAGCTTAGGGCAGCGTGAGGCAGGCCTCATCACATCACACAGACACATGATACTGCTGCAACTGTTGCCCTACTTGATGCTCAAGCCATGTGAAGCCAGAACCTGGTGAACTACATGTGATGTTTTGAGTAGTGTCTCCATCTTCATCAGCCCAGCTGGACAAAGCTTTCAGTAAGATCAGAAGACGCAACTTCAGTGTGTGTGTACAATCAGAGGGTTAGTGCAAGGATGCTGAGTGGATTTTGCTGTTTGCGTGACAGGTGGCGGCTGGTGAGTGCACCCAGCATTCCTGGGCTTCTAAGCCTGGATCCCATTGGGGACCCCACCTCCCTCCTCTCATCCCTCACCATGGGTACAGAAGTGGAGGTGCAGTTTGGCAAATCCCTCCAGGTCAGCACCCTGCTCTCTCATTGATCATAAGCCAGTCATGATTACAGTGCAAGCGATGGCTGATTCTTGCATTCACACATTACTTGGAAAGTTGATCAGATCCGTTTATGAAGCAAGGTCCTAGCTCTGTATTTGGGGTCATATGATTGCTACATCAGGAGTGTCTAAGGATAGCATCCATTCTGCCAAGGCAACGCAGCGAGTGATTATGCATTGCATATCAGGCTGTGTGAGAGTCGCATGTGTGATTGCAGGCCACAATGGCGCGTAAGCTGAGGGACAGTGATATTGCAACTCAGTGGACTCTCAACTACCAACTGAACACCAAGCTGCGCATGCAGTTCAACATAAGCAGCTCCACACCTTATCCACGCACCCTAGTGTTCCAGTACAGTGGTGAAGGAGGCCCCAGGCCCTGAGGCTTCTTTACTAAAGCTAGACAACACCCTGTTGGAATGGCCTGCACTGCTGTTTGTACCATACAGTGGCTTTACGGGCTGATATTCGCGCACAACACGCAGTACAATGCCGGCAGACTTAAGTGCCGCTTTGGTGTTGGACTATCACAGTGACTGCTGCATTTGACCTGATATCACAATCTCCGAGTTTATCTCTCCACTTCCTTACGTGAGCTTTCCCTGACTCTGTGTACAATATACCTCGAGCTCACCGAAAATGCTATTGACCAATTGCTGCCTGTTGACATTTTTGGTCATGCACCCTAACTACCCTGTAGGTAGTCTCCTTCTGCTTACCTGAGCCGACAAACTACACCTCACTATAAGAGGGTGTATACTTCGTGGACCTCTCTGCTGCGCACTGGCTGTCAAACAACATCTGTTTGAGGGACTGTCGATTTCGATGGCCAGCACCTTTTGTGCAGGGCAAGGTGGGCAGTTTGATCAGATCAAAAATACTTGGGTATTGCACCTTTGGCTCGTGAACGACAACGTCTTTCCACCTGTGTATTTGCTTATGCCAGCAGTAGTGGACACGAGATGTGAGGAGCAGCTGCTGCTACCCCTCCGGGACGCACAAAAACTACATCTGGCAGAAGACACACTCCTGGCTGGGAGAGGTATCGTTGACGCTGCCCACAATATCACACCAGTGTTGACTTACAAGCCTGTATGGGTGCTTGTGCCAATGCTGAACGAGCTTGATGGACAACTTGCTTTTTACATGCCTGGGTGGTTGAACTGCAAGTTTTGGCAAGGTTGCTTTGCCGGAGAAGGCTCATTTGTCCTCAGCAGCAGCAGCAGATCAACATGTCAAAGAAGCAGGAGCGCGGGCCATTGCTATGGTGGGTGACAAATCTGAAGCTTGGGTCCAGACAAGTCCCAAAAAGCACCCCTGGCAGAATCAAGAGCATGCATTGTTGGGATTAAAAGCAATGGACGATTTCGGCCTACATTTGGATAGGGAGCACTGTGCATTTCACACTGTTAACATGCGCACTGTTAACAGAAGGAATGATGCCTTTCAACTATTGTGCAGCGCGCAGCTTTGACAGATTGTGACTTCCCAATAGTAGGCGAGCTTGTCAGCAGATTTTGGCATTGAGCTGCTCTTGCTGCAGCAGACACAGGCTTTAATCCACAGTAGACCACTTGTTAGGTGGTAATGAGCTGCCAATGACGGTCAACAATACCATTGTTCCGTCTGGTGATTCTGGCATAGCCAGATAGCTGAGTCTTTGACCTCCCGAGTTATCTTGATACCTGAGAGGACATCAGGGCATGGTTCAGGAGTCTGCTGTTCCAACTTCCAGCCTGTGAAAAACTGTCGGTCAAAGCAAAGTAGCAGACAACAGCAGCAGCCAGCATGCAGTTTTCTTTGAGATGGCAAACGCAAATGCTGATGTTACTAAGTTAGTAGATAAACTCATGTCACACAGATGGCAAGCAGGCTGACAAACAGGATAGAGTCAACCTTGATGCATCAATACGACTTTTGGAGGACATGGAAATGGTCGAACTGATGCATCAGGGTTGTTACAGTTGTTGTCAGCCTGGTTGCCATCGGTGTGGTTTGACCTGCAATACACAGCCTAAGCAGAGCCTTCTACGTTGGTAGCTCTGCTTAACACAAGTTCAGCAGGGCTATTAACACGAAAGGCACCTCAGCCTATCTCAACGTTGATTGTAGTGGTCAATCAAAGCAACCCTGCAGAGCTCACAGCAGCTGATGACTCTGGTTTATTTGCCAATCCCAGAATCATCGCAAGAACCAGCAGTATCAGCATCAGCGTAGAGGCTGAAAGTCTCAGTCAAAGCACAGAACAGAGCAAGCTGATGACAGCCATCAACAAGATAACGCCTGGACCAAACCCTGAGCCCAAGGTAACGCCAGCAGAGAGCATGCATGCATGTGGCCATGTGATGCAGACGTGTAACCTATAAATTTTGTGACCTTAGCCAGTGTTTGTTGACCCCCGGGTTTGACAGCAAGTATCGCTTGCTTCAACCCCAAACACGGTTCACCCAGTCGTGCAACATCCAGGCGGCGTTGCCACCATTGGATTGACATGCTGCACGTATAGGCCTTTGATCAGAGCAAACATCACAACATGCAACCGTCGGAGGCCAGTCAAATGTCTCATGCATGAAAAGCTTATTGCACTTCGGCGGGTCGCTCTGCGATGGCAACTCAATTGACACCAAATAATTCGATATTCGGCAAAAGCGATCACGCAAGGTTACGCTTGAGCGTAGCAAATGATCGCTCCAACTGACCTGACCTTGACGCTAGCAACCTGCAGCAATTTTCACTCTGCAGACGCATGTCAGATTTTGACACCTAAGCACAATCTAGGTGCGACTCTGCGCCAAGTGAACGAGGGCCTGACAGGTACACTCTTTACCTTCTTTGTATGTTTGTCTTCCAGGAACAAAATCTGCCTGTCGAACAAAACTGAGTGTGAAGTTTGTGCTGTGAAAAGCTCAAGCATGCCTCAGTTCAGGTGGAAGACGCAGGCCACATGAAGCTGTCAAGTCTGTCTTCATTGTGCAGCTGTGAACTATGTCAAGAAATCCTTCTGGTAAGGCTGCACTGAGTAAGGCTTCACTGCCAGCATCTGTCGCATCGCACCACATTAC
>JAABUK010006189.1_pt1 | contig 18034 bp, 12 predicted proteins | sample 5559141 | NCBI WGS metagenome assembly JAABUK01 (sample SAMN10711869, study PRJNA513367) | rock metagenome | isolation source: Antarctica rocks | place: Antarctica: Victoria Land, Pudding Butte nord | collected 2016-01-03 | reverse complement strand
GCCCGTGGGAATACGGCTGCTTCTTCGGCGTGGCGCTCGGCCTCTCGGCCCTGTGCATCGTCGCGTCGATCGTCGGGGTGCGTGTCAATCCGCTCGGCGAGGCCCGACCGAGCCGGAAGGCCAGGGTGATCAAGGGAATTAGCCTGATCGGCCGACTCACCCGCCGCCTCCCCGGCCCGTCACTCGACGGAAATCCGGTCCTCTGGCGCGAATGGAACCGTACCAGGTCGTCGCGGCCGATGCGGATCGTGATGACGGCCCTCCTCCTGGCGAGCACCATCGCCTGCTGCCACGGGGCGTTGGAGATCCTAATGGAAGGGTTCCACCCGAGGGTCGGATTCGCGGGCGTCATGGCCGTGCTCATCCAGACGGTATTCGGGCTCCTGGTCCTCGCGGTTTTTGCCTCCCTGGCGTTCTCCGAGGAGCGGCGGAGGGGAAGCCTGGACGTCCTGCTTTCGACTCCACTATCGCCCCGCTCGATCGTTTGGGGCAAATGGCTCGCGACGTTCCGCGTCCTGCCGCTGCTGGCGATAGGGCCCGCGCTCGTCTGCGGGGCTTTCGCCGGGGATGACCTCAGCCGGTACATGGCGACGCTACCCGCGACGGCTCAGGTTCAGGGCCTGGGCGGAACGGGACGGGCTTTTGCCGCCGTGCTGATGCCGCTGACGATCCTGGCCCACGGGGCGTGGATCGCGAGCCTGGGGCTGGCGCTCTCCGTCTGGGTCCGTCGCGAGAGCCGGGCGATATCGCTCGTGGCGGCCGCCTACGTGCTCTATGTCATCGCGATCCCCGTCGCCGCCATCGTGCTCGCCGGCCCGGGCGGGAACGGGCCCTTCTCGGACATCGCCCCGATCCTGGCGGCCAGCCCCGTCTTCGCGGCCATCCAGATCGTGGAGGGCCTCACAACCAGGTGGGTGGACACGACGAGCGCCTTACTCTGGATCGCGTTCTGGGACATGGTTGCCGTCGGTGCCGCCATGAGCTTGTTGAGGGCGATTACCAAAGTGTTCGACCGAAAATTCGACCGCGTGTCGGAGGACTAGGCCTTAATCAGGCGAGGTGTTGGCCGGGTTTTCTGAGCCACTTTCTCCTTTGTCAGGGTACGGACGACGATCATGGGGGCCTTGTGGCCCCAACTCAAACCGGCCTGATCCGCTTCATCGTCACTCTCTCTTCTGCCTCACGGCTCTCGATGCCATGGTGGACCGGGACATCCAGATCCCGGCTTCAAGGTCTACCAACCTCAGCACCGCAATACATGAACCACCCGCAGGAACACTCCTTGCCACTCGTTCCACGACAGCAGCCGGTAGATCAACCGATGCCCACCCTTCACGATCTGGCACGGCATCAGGATGATCGCGTTCACGAACCGCTTGAACTCCATCCGCAACAGACCACGCTTCTGCTCGCGGTGAGTCGCCACGTGCCGCGGATGTTCGGGTACCGACAACGCGAACCACGCCTTCAGGCTCCACGCCAACGCCGTCATTACCATGTACGCCCAGTTGCTCACCAGGTTATCCACCGCCGCCCGCAACGCGTGCACGCCCCCCTTGAGCTGCGCGATCAGGTTCTCCTGGTCACATCGGTCGTTCCCCTTGAACACCAACTCGCGCGGCGTGCCCTGGCGGTCGTTGGTCAGGTAGAACCGGTAGCGGATCTCGTCGAACAGCCGCGTCTGACCCTCCTCCACCGCGATCGTCTGACGGACCATCACCAGCCGATACGACCGCCGGCAGGCCGTCGGCCGATAATCGACCACGGCCACGTGCTCGGCGGTCCGCGTCGAGCTCCGGTAGCCGCGCTCGTGGACGATCCGATCCCTGACCTTCTCCGGGCGGGCGCGGGCCTTCCCCTGGGCCGTGTACTGCGGCGGCCGGTCCAACTCGGCCCAGTCCGAACCGGGCAGGTCTTCGGCGAGGGCCTTGAGGTTGGGCCTGGCGTCGATGCCGAAGAGGAACGTCACGCCCTCGGCGTCCCAGGCGTCGAGCCGCTTGGTCTGGGTGAAGTCGGTGTCGCCTCGGAGGTAGACGCGGCGGAAGCCGGCCTCGCGGCAGAGCAGGATGGCCAGGTCGAGTTGGCCGGCGGCCCCTTCGTGCGAGGGGCGGTTGCCCGATCGGTTGACGAGGCAGACCACTTCGCCGGTATTGGCCAGCGAAACGATCAAGGGGTGATAACCCCAGGTTCCGTCGTAGGCGATGTCGATGCCCTGTTTACAGCACGCTCCGGTGGCGACGAGCGTGCCGTCGGCATCGAGGATGGCCTCGTCGAAGAAGTCGTCGGGCTGCTGCTTCCAGACCTTGAGCCGGATCTGGTCGAAGACGTCCTGAAGGGTCTCGACGGCCTCGGCAGTGAATCGTCGGCAGAAGTCTCCGGCGGTGGTGGGATCGGGGATGCGGTCGGCGCCGAGTGCGTCGAGGAAGACGAGGTCATTGCGTCGCAGTTCGATGTCGTTGAGGCAGGTGCCGTTGCAGAGGGCGTTGTAGGCGAAGTTGAGGACGTGGTCGCTCTCGTGATAGGGGGGGTGGTACTTAAGCAGGTGGAGTCGGTCGTCGATGGCCTGTGCGAGTCCGAGTTTCCGCACCAGGAGTTGGATGGCGCCGATGCCGCCTTGGGCGATGGCGCGAGTCTTGTCGGCGACGTCGTAGTGGATGTTGGAGGCGGTAAAGACGGGCTGTGGCGATGGGGCGGTAATCGGCCGATCGAGCCGCTGGTGGATTTTCCGCTTGCCGGCGGCGTGATGACGGTGTGGAATCGGTTTCACTCGAGATCTCCTTGTGGGCACGGTCATGGGATTTGTGTAGGTCAATCCAATGTGCCGTAAACACGGGGAGATTTCGAGTTTTTCACGCACGATTCGCACGATTCACGCCTCGGACCACGCTTGGTTAAGGGTTAGGTACGGAGTAGCTGAGTGAATGTTAATCGACCCTAACCGTGCACAGCGCCGCGACCATTAGGTCGGAGAGGCCTGAGTGGCAGGTCCCGGGTAGTTTTGGCCCTCCGCTCAGGGCCACCCTGGCGGCCTGCCTGGCGTGCTGAGGCCGCCTTTTCGGCCGCCATTCACGGTTCTGGACGGCCGCAGCGTCCCTCTTATCTGTGACATGCCCCCCTTAGCCGAGTCCGGCGGCGACGCGACAGTCGCCGTCTCGCTTCGGCGGGGGCGTTGGCCCTGGCGTTCGGGGCGGTCACGTCGTCAAATGGGGGCCGGCCGTTTCGGGTTTGAGCGAAGCCGGGCGCCCGGGGCGGGCGACGGGGCGGGTCGGCAACGCGTGAAGGGGGTGCGGCGATGGGCGGGGAGTGCTCCACGGGCATGGGTTCGTTGCTGCCCGCCTGGACGCCGTCGGAGGAATACGTCGCGACGACCAACATGGCCTGGCTCATGCGCCGCGCCGGCGTCGAGTCGTATGAGGCGCTGCACGCCTGGTCCGTGAGGCACCGCGAGGCGTACTGGGCGGCGGTGATCGAGCGGCTGGGCCTGCGCTTTCAGGAGCCGTACCACGGGCTGCTCGACCTCTCGCGGGGCGTCGAGGCGCCGGGCTGGCTGGTGGGCGCGCGGTTCAACCCGGTGGAGAGCTGTTTTCAACGCCCGGTGGACGCCCCGGCGATCGTCCATCAGGCGGAGGGCGGGGGCCTCCAGACCGTGAGCGTCGGCGAGCTGGAAGCGCTGACGGACCGCGTCGCCTCGGGCCTGGTTGCCTGGGGCCTTCGGCCCGGCGACGCGGCGGCGGTCGTCATGCCGATGACGGCGGAATCCGTTGCAATTTATCTCGGCATCGTCAAGGCCGGTTGCGTGGTGGTGGGCATCGCCGACAGCTTTCGCCCCGGCGAGATCGCCACGCGGCTCCGCATCGCCGGCGCGGCGGCGGTGTTCACGCAGGACGTGATCGTTCGCAGCGGGAAACGGCTGCCGCTCTATGCCAACGTGGTCGAGGCGGGGGCATCCCGGGCGGTGGTCCTCGCCACGGACGCGGGGGGCGCCTTGACGCTGCGCCCGGGGGACCGCGAGTGGTCGGCGTTTTTAGGGGGCGGCGAACGGTTTCCGTCGGTGCCGCGCGGGCCGGACGACCCTTTGAATGTCCTCTTTTCGTCGGGGACCACGGGCGGGCCGAAGGCGATCCCCTGGTCCCAGACCACGCCGATCAAGTGCGCCGCGGACGCCCATTTCCACCAGAACGTCCGGCCCGGCGGCGTGGTCGTCTGGCCGACGAACCTCGGCTGGATGATGGGCCCGTGGCTGATCTTCGCGGCGCTGATGAACAGGGCGGCACTGGGCCTCTTTTACGGCGCGCCGACCGGCCGCGAGTTCGGGCGCTTCGTGCAGGAGTGCGGCGCGACGATGCTCGGCGTCGTGCCGACCCTGGTGAAGACCTGGAGGCACTCGGGCTGCATGGAAGGCCTGGACTGGCGCGGGGTCGAGGTCATCAGCTCGACGGGGGAGTGCTCCAACGCGGACGACATGCGCTGGCTGATGGGCCTCGCGGGGGGCAAGCCGGTGATCGAATATTGCGGGGGGACCGAGATCGGCGGCGGCTACATCGCCGGGACCGTCACGCGGCCGTGCGTCCCGGGCGCGTTCAACACGCCCGCGCTGGGGCTCGATTTCGTCATCCTCGACGACGACGGGCGGCCGGCGGAGGAAGGCGAAGTGTTCCTCGAACCGCCGTCGATCGGCCTGTCCACCTCCGTTTTGAACCGGGACCACCACGAGATCTACCATGCGGGCACCCCGGCCGGCCCGTCGGGCGGGCCCCTGCGCCGCCACGGCGACCTGATGCGGACGCTGCCGGGGGGCTACTGGCGGAGCCAGGGGCGCGCGGACGACACCATGAACCTCGGCGGGATCAAGGTCAGCTCCGCCGAGATCGAGCGGTGCCTGGTGTCGGTCCCGGGCGTGGTGGAGACCGCCGCTGTCGCTGTCGCGCCCGACGACGGCCCCGGCCGGCTCGTCATCTACGCCGTCTGCCGCGGGCCCGACGCCCCGCCGCGGGACGAACTGCTGCGCCTGATGCGGGAGGCGGTCCGCTCGGAGCTGAACCCGCTGTTCAAGGTGGACGACGTGGTGGTCGTGCCCGCCTTGCCACGGACCGCGTCGAACAAGGTGATGCGTCGGACGCTCCGGGCCGAGTACCCTTCCCATACACGATTATGAACGCCCCCCGATACACCGTCCTCATCACCGGCGCGGGGAGCGGCCTGGGGCGCGGGCTCGCCCTCTGCCTGTCGCGGCAGGGCCATACGGTCCTGGCGACCGACCTCCGGCCCGAGGCCGCGCGGGAGACGGCCGCCCTCGTCGCGGCCGAGGGGAGCCGTGCCGAGGCGTTCGCGCTCGACGTGACGAAGGAGGAGGACGTCCGGGAGTTCATGGCCGGCCTCGGCAGGCGGGGTGTCGACGTCCTGGTGAACAACGCCGGCCTGCAACACGTCGCGAAGGTCGAGGACTTCCCCACGGCGAAGTGGGATGAGCTTGTCGACGTGATGCTGCGGGGGGCGTTCCTGATGACGCGCGCGGTGTTGCCGGGGATGCGAGCGCGGGGCTTCGGCCGGCTCATCCACATCGGCTCGATCCACTCGCTGGTCGCCTCGCCTTACAAGTCGGCATACGTCGCGGCGAAGCACGCCCTGCTCGGGTTCTCCAAGGCCGTCGCTCTGGAGACGGCGGACGTGGACGTCACCAGCAACACCGTCTGCCCGTCCTACGTCCGCACGCCGCTCGTGGACGCGCAGGTCCGGGCCCAGGCACTCGCCCTGGGGATTCCGGAGGATGAGGTCGTGGAGCGGGTCATGCTCGAGCCGATGCCGAAAAAGGTGTTCATTACCGGGGAGGAGGTCGCCGCGGCGGTGGAGTACCTCGCCGGCCCGCTGGCCCGGAACGTGACCGGCCAGACGATTACCATCGACGGGGGGTGGACCAGCCGATGAGCCTGCTCCTTGTCCTCGGCGCGCTCGCCTTCCTCATGGCCGTGGCCTACCGCGGCCACAGCGTCATCCTGCTCGCCCCCGTGGCCGCGCTCGTGCCGGTGCTGTTGACCGACCCTGCGTTGGTCGCGCCGGTGTTTACCGGCCTGTTCATGGAAAGGATGGTCGGCTTTCTGAAGCTCTACTTCCCGGTCTTCCTCCTGGGCGCGGTCTTCGGGAAGGTGATCGAGCTGTCGGGGTTTTCCAAGGCGATTGCGGCGTCGGTCGTCCGGCTCGTGGGGGCCGAGCGGGCGATGCTTGCGGTCGTCGCCGTCTGCGGCGTCTTGACGTATGGGGGCGTCTCGCTGTTCGTGGCGGTCTTCGCGGTCTACCCGCTCGCCGCCGAGGTGTTCCGGCGCGGGAACATCCCGAGGCGCCTGATCCCGGGGACAATCGCCCTGGGGGCGTTCACCTTCACGATGGACGCGCTGCCGGGCACGCCGCAGATCCAGAACATCATCCCGACCGCGTTCTTCCAGACCACTCTCTACGCGGCGCCCCGGCTCGGGACGGTCGGCGCGGCGGTCATCCTCGCCTGCGGGCTGACCTACCTCGGCTGGCTCCGCCGCCGCGCCCTGGCGGCCGGCGAAGGCCACGGCTTCGACCTCGCGGCGGAAACAGCGTCCGAGGGGGCCGAGAGGCTCCCTCCTGCGGCGCTCGCGGTGTTGCCGCTGATCCTCGTCGGGGTCGTGAACAGCCTCCTGACCGCCGCCATCCCCGGGGCCTACGGGGCGAGCCATTCGTTCGTGCCGGCGGCCGTCGGCAGGGCGGCGCCCGTGACGCAGGAGGTCTCCAAGGTCGCCGCAGTCTGGGCGGTGGAGGGGGCGCTGCTGGTCGGGGCCCTGAGCACCTGCGCGCTGGCCTGGAGGCCGGTGACGCGCGGGTTCGCCGAAGGGTCGCGGTCGGCCGTTGCGGGCGCCTTGCTGGCCTCGATGAACACGGCCTCGGAGTACGGCTTCGGGGCCGTGATCGCGAGCCTGCCGGGGTTCGCCGTGATCGCCGAGGCCCTGAGGTCCGTCCCCAACCCGCTCGTGAACGAGGCCGTCACCGTGACCACGCTGGCCGGCATCACGGGCTCGGCGTCGGGCGGGTTGAGCATCGCGCTGGCGGCCATGGCGGACGTTTTTCTCCAGAACGCCCGGGGCGCCGGCATCCCCCCGGACGTGCTCCATCGGGTCGCGGCGATGGCCAGCGGCGGGATGGATACCCTGCCCCACAACGGCGCGGTGATCACCCTGCTCGCAGTGACCGGGCTCACGCACCGGGAGGCGTACGGGCCCATATTCGCAATCACGCTCATCAAGACCGCGACGGTCTTCGTGGTCGTGGCGCTTTACCAGCTCACCGGAATGGTTTGAGAGGGGGTGCCCGGGCGTCATTGCTGCCGGCCATGATTCGCCGGCCATCCGGGCTGAAGGTCATGCCTCGGAGACGTCCTTCACGCTCGCCCAAGGCGATCGTCAGTTGTCCGGTCGCCGGGTCCTGGACCCGGACCTCGCCGTCCCGACCCGTGGTGGCGATACGGGTGCCGTCGGGGCCGAAGTAAACGCCGGTGACGTGGCCGGTGTGGCCGAGCAGTTCCCGCAGGAGCTGGCCGGAGGCCGCGTCCCATACGCGGACAGTCCGGTCGAAGCCGGCCGATGCCAGCTGCCGGCCGACGGCGCTGTAGTCGATATCCTGGGCATTCCCCGTGTGCCCGTCGAGTCGCATAAGCTCGCGCCCGCCCCCCGCGTCCCGGATCCGCAGATCCCCGTCATCGCCGGCCGAGGCGATGCGAGCGCCATCCGTACTGAAGCCGGTCCGCAAGCCCGGCCGCCGCGTGACCCTGAGGATGCCTGTCGGGGCGGCGGGCTCGCGTTGCTCAATTGGTGATAGGGCCGTACACCTTCGGTACACTAGGATCGAGGCCCTTGCGGCATCCCCGCCTGGCGGCCCGGGTTCGGTAGGCCCGCTTCCCCTGGCCGGAGGCAATGGCGGACGATGATCACGATCAGGTCCATGACCGCGGCCGACATCGCCGACGGCATGCGGCTGAAGGGCGACGCGGGCTGGAACCAGGTCGAGGCCGACTGGTGTCGCTTCCTGGCCCTCGGCGGGGATGGCTGCTTCGTCGCCGAGCGGGAAGCGCGCGTCGTCGGGTCGGTGACCACCTGCCGCTTCGCCCCGGTCGGCTGGGTCGCCATGCTCCTCGTCGCCACGCCGCATCGAGGGCGCGGGATCGGTAGGAGCCTGCTGCTGCGGGCTCTGGAACACCTGGAATCGCGCGGCGTGCGGTCGGTCCGACTGGATGCGACCCCGGCGGGGAGGCCGCTCTACGAGTCGCTCCGGTTCCGCGTCGATTTTGCCCTCGATCGGTTCGCCGGCCTCGTGGAGAGGGCCGCGACCGGCGTGGGGACGCGTCCCGGGCAGCCCGGGGACCGGGGCACGACCGCGGACCTCGATCGGGTGGCGACCGGCACGGATCGCCGGGGCCTGATCGACCGGCTGATCGACGATCAGCCCCGAAACTTTCGCGTGGCCGGGCCGGCCGGCGGGCCGATCCGCGGCTTCGTGCTCTGGCGGCCGGGCTCGTCGGCCGATCAGGTCGGGCCGTGCATCGCCGATCGGGACGCGGGACGGGCGCTGCTCGATGCCGCGGCCGGGATGATCGACGGCCGGACGATGATCGTCGACATCCCGAGCGGGAACGGCGAGGCCGTCGCCTGGGCCGAGGGCCAGGGCCTGCGGGCGACGCGCCCACTCTGGCGCATGACTCGCGGGGAGGCCGTCGCGGAGGACCCGGGCCGAATCTGGGCCAGCTCGGGCCCCGAGATGGGCTGACCCGGGCGTCTTGAGATGGAGAGGTGGGAGACGCATGGACCAGGACAAGATCCGGGATATCGACGAGCTGGAGAACCGGCTCAGCGCGCCGACGGCGGGGGTCCTGGAGGCGATGGCCCGCCTCGACGGCGACCTGGTGGTCCTCGGGGTCGCCGGCAAGATGGGCCCGACCCTGGCCCGCATGGCACGCCGGGCGTCGGACATGGTCGGCGGCCGCCGCCGGGTGATCGGCGTCGCCCGCTTCGGTGACGGGGCCGTCGAGGGCCGCTTGCGTTCCCACGGGGTCGAGACGGCCCGCGCCGACTTGCTCGACGAGGACTCCCTGGCCCGCCTGCCCGACGCGCCCAACGTCGTGTTCATGGCGGGCCGGAAGTTCGGGACCACGGGCCAGGAGGCAGCCACCTGGGCCATGAACGCCTATCTGCCCGGTCTGGTCTGCCGGAGGTACCGGTCGAGCCGGATCGTGGCCTTCTCGACCGGGAACGTCTACGGCCCCGTCCCGATCGACTCCGGTGGCTCCCGCGAGTCGGACGAGGCCGCACCGCAGGGGGAGTACGCGATGAGCTGCTTGGGGCGGGAGCGGCTCTTCGAGCATTTCGGCCGCTCGCTCGACATCCCCACGGCCCTGATCCGCCTGAACTACGCGGCCGAGCCGCGGTACGGGGTGCTCGTGGACATCGCCGAGCGGGTCCGCGACGGCCTGCCAATCGACCTGACCGTCGGCCGGTTTAACGTGATCTGGCAGGGAGATGCCAATGCCATGGCGCTGCAAACCTTCGACCGGGTGGCGACCCCGCCGGCGATCCTCAACGTGACGGGCCCCGAGATCCTGAGGGTCCGCGAGGTCGCCGAGGCATTCGGGCGCCAGCTTGGCCGCCCGGCGCAGTTCGTCGGCGATGAGGGGCCGAAGGCGTTGCTGAGCGACGCGGGGCGGGCGTTTCTCCTGTTCGGCCCGCCCACGGTGGGCGTCGAACGGCTGATCGGCTGGGTCGCGGGCTGGGTCGCCCGAGGCGGCCCGACGCTCGGCAAGCCGACCCACTTCCAGGCGAGCGACGGCCGATTCTGACCGGCGCCCCGAGGGCCCGAGACGGAGGTTTCCCGATGCCCACGCTCCCGCATGCCATCCGGGTCGCCCTCGACCGCGGCGCGGCGATCCCCGCGATGCCGCTGGCCCTGACCGCCGGGCGCCGGCTGGACGAGCGCCGGCAGCGGGCGTTGATCCGCTACTACGCTGCCTCCGGGGCGGGCGGCCTGGCCGTGGGCGTCCACACGACCCAGTTCGCGATCCGCGACGCCCGGCATGGCCTCCTCGCCCCCGTGCTCGCCCTTGCGGCCGAGGAGCTGTCGCGGGCCGACGGCCGGGGGTCCGGGCCGCTGCTCCGGGTCGCCGGTGTCTGCGGCCAGATCGGGCAGGCCGTCGCCGAGGCCGAGCTCGCCCGCGACCACGGGTATCACGCCGGGCTGCTCAGCCTGGCCGCCCTGGCCGACGCCGACGAGGACGCCCTGCTCGCCCACTGCCGGGCGGTCGCGGCGGTCCTCCCGCTGTTTGGCTTCTACCTCCAACCCAGCGTCGGCGGCCGGCCGCTACTCTATCGGTTCTGGAGGAGGTGGGCTGATCTGGACGGCGTCGTCGCGGTGAAGATCGCCCCGTTCAACCGTTATCAGACGCTCGATGTCGTCAGGGCCGTCGCCGAGGCGGGCCGGGGAGATATCGCCCTGTATACGGGCAACGACGACGCGATCGTCGCCGATCTCGTGACCCCTTACCGCATCGAGACCTCGCGCGGCCCGGTCGAGCGGCGGATCGTCGGCGGCCTGCTCGGCCACTGGTCGGTCTGGACGAGCCGGGCCGTGGCAATGCTCGACGAGTGCCAGGCCGCGGCGGGCGCGGCCGCGATCCCGGCCGAGCTACTCCGCACCGCCACCCGGGTCACCGACTGCAACGCCGCGTTCTTCGACGCGGAGCACGGGTTCGCCGGCTGCATCGCCGGGCTCCACGAGGTGCTCCGACGCCAGGGATTGCTCGAAGGGACGTGGTGCCTCGACCCGGGGGAGGGGCTGAGCCCCGGCCAGTCGGCTCAGATCGAACGGGTCTACCGGTCCTATCCCGAGTTGAACGACGACGAATTCGTCGTCGCTCACCGGGACGAATGGCTCTCCGGCTAGGCGAACGCGGGTCGGACTCCCTCCGCTCATCTCATAAAGAGACCGTATGCCCCCGGAGTACAGGTCGAGATCCGGTGCATGCGGCGATCCTCGGCGCCGCAGGGCGACGTCTGCGTGGCCGACCTTCCGACCTTCCCGAGTCCGCCCTTAAACAGTAGTTTCCCTGAAAATCGACACCCTCGCCCTCGACGTTGCGTAGCCTTTCCGTACTCGGGGACCGTCACTCGGCTCCCCAGGCCCTGGAATCCCACCATCCGACACGATCGAATCGTCGGATCAGTACATGGTATCGGATTCTACGCCGGCCTCATGCCGCTCTTCCCTCATCTCCCAGCCACGCCGAGAGGAGTTGCTGGATCTCCGGCCGGTGACGTCTCAGCAACCGCTCCACGTCCAGTACACTCGGACGGTCCTTCTTCTTGTCCCAGGGCGGAGCCGACCACCAATCCCCACTCCCCTCGGTATCCAGCCGGAACTGCAACAGCCGGAGCAGGCTCATCATCATCCACTGCACCTGCGTCGTCCGCTCGATCGGCGCCTTGGTCCACGCCCGGCATTCCTCCCGGCCCAATCTCTGCTTCAGATCTCGGAACCCGTCCTCCTGGCGGAATCGGGCACAGAACAACTCCACCGCCTGCAACCCGGTCAGACCCACCGCCGAGGTCACCACCGTGAACCGCTTCTTGTAACCCTCCACACAGGCGACCACCGCCTTGACCGTCACGTCATGACCGAGCACCCGCCAGAGGCACACCACCTCCTTCCAGCGGACCTTTCGCATCCGGCCATGGATGAACGCCTCGCCCTTCCGCCACGTCCCCGGCCACCGGCCACCCCGGTGGGGCGGCGACAGTTTGCGGCCCCACTTCGGCATCGGCCCCCGCTGCCCCTTCTTGCGTTGAGCCGGGGGCAGGGCGTACAGCCGGGCGTCGTGCCGCAATCGGGTGAGGATCTCGACCCGGGGCGAGCCATCCTCGGGCATGACCAGGGGACGGACCATGTTCTTCAGGGCGTAACCACCGTCGAAGACGCCCAGATGGGCACCGCCGCTGATTCGGGCCTGTTCCCGGAGCAACTCGACGGCCAGTTCACACTTGGTCCGGAACGGCTCGGTGCTGCCAGGAGCCTTGGGTCGCTCGGGGAGCTGCGACTTGCGGAAGTAGAGCCGACCCGAGACGGGCAGATACCAGGCGGGCTGGCCATCATCCCCGAGCAGGATGCCCAGGGCCACCCGGTTGTGAGCCCGGACGGTGGTGGCCCGGTTGGGACAGCGTGCGGTGTACTCGTGGAAGGTGCAGGTGCCCCAGACATGCTCGCCGGAGCGGTGGACCTTGTTGTCGTCGATGGCCGAGACTCGGTAGTTGTGCCAGTCCCGCCTGGGGGCCTTCTCGATGAGTTCGCAGAGGATGCGAGTGAGGGCATCGGGCTTCCACGCCCCGTACTCGGCGAAGGACTCCATTGCCTTCCAGTCGGCGACCCGCTCGATGGCGGTGACCGACTGGGTGATGGTGTGCTCCTCGACGTTGAGGACCAGTGCGGTGATCCACTCGACGAAGCGGCGGTGTCCGGGTCGGGTGAAGGCCGAGGCGAAGGGTTGGAGCAGTCGTTGCTAGAGCGACCAGATGAGGGTAGCTTGCCGCATGGGGCATCTCCTGACGCTGAGCCGGATGGGAGGTGAAGCACCCATCAGATTCCGCCGGGGAGATGCCCCGCTCAATAGGCTACGAAAGTTCAGGAGGAGTCGGGAATTTTAGGGAAACTACTGGTTATGCGCGATGGCCGTGGAGTTGAACTCGGGCGTACCTATCAAGCCGCCGTCGCCGCAACCTGGGGTCTCAGGACAGGCTGAGGTGATCGCGGTCTGGCACTTTTCGGGAATCCACCCCCCTTGAGCCGGTCGAGCAGGGGGGCGAAGTAGGCCATCATCGGCCGGGCGGTGAGGGATTCGCCGGTGGCCTCGCGGAGGGCCCGGTCGCCTCGCCGGACCGGCCGAGCCCGGCGAGCAGGTCGGCGATGGCCGCGCGTTCGGCCGGCAGGTTGGCCCCGGCCAGGGGGTCGTCGGGCCGGTCGCGGGCGATCCTCTCGAGGAGGGGGAGCCGGGCCTGGCGGGAGCGGAGGGCCTGGTCCAGGTCCCCCTGCCGTTCGAATGCCCGGGCGGCGACGCGATGGGAGTCGGCCCGTTGCATGCGGAACCGGGCGTTCTCCGGGTCGATCGGCGTCAGCTCGTCGAGGATCGCGAGGGCCTCACCGACGACCTCGACCGCCTCGCGGGGCCGGCCGACGTCGACCAACGACTCGGCCAGATCGGTGCAGGCATCGGCCAGGTCGCCGCGATGGATCACGAAACCGGGGGCGTCGCGGTTGACCTGCCGGAGGGCCTCGACCGCCCCTCGGAGGTGCTCCAACGCCTCCTCCTGACGTCCCAGCGCCTTCAGGATCGTGCCCAGCGTCTGGCGGGTCCGCGCCAGGTTGCGTTTCGCGTCGATCTCGCCGGGCTTCCGGGCCACGAGGGCTTCGCGGAGGGCCAGGGCCTCGCGGATGAGGGGGAGTTGGTCGTGGGGCTCGGCGACCACCGGGGCCATGTTGTGGAGGGTCATGGACAGGTCGGCCTGATAGGTCTCGTTCGCCGGGTCGAGGCGGACCAGGGCGGCGAAGTGTTCGCAGGCCTCCTCGTACAGGGCGACCGCCTCGGCCCCCTCGCGCCGGAAAGCATGGGTATTGGCCAGGCTGCCCAGGGAGCTCCCCAGGAGACGGCGCCATTCCGGGTCGTTGGGGGCCGAGGCGACCAGCGACCGGAGCAGGTCGTTGTTGGCCCGGTGGGTCGCCAGGGCCTCGGCCGTCCGCCCGATGGGGTCGAGCAACGAGCCCATCTGGCGGTGGCAGAGGACGAGCTTGCGTCGGGCCTCCTTGTCGGCGGGATTGCCCCGCGCGAGGCCTTCGAACAGGCCCTTCGCGTATCGGAAGGCCTCCACGGCGTCGCGCTTGTCGCCGATCTGGGCGGTGAGGGAGCCGACGCGGAAGCTGGCCTCGGCCAGGTCGGCCCGGAGCGAGGGGTCGTCGCCCCTCTGCCGGAGGAACTCCCGGTAGTAGTCGAGGATGTCCTTCAGGAACCGGTGGCGGTGCGCCTCCAGGCCGGGCCCCTGGAGCATGCCGCCGACGTAGAACTCGGTGTAGAACTTGTCGACGGCGTCGCGGGCCTGGCGATAGTTGCGGTCGGCCTCGGCGAGGTGGGCCCGGGCGCGGGCGGCGCTGGCCTCGGCCCTCCTCCAGAGGGCCACGACGGCGATCGACCCGGCCAGCAGGACCAGGGCCAGCGCCGAGGAGAGGGCCGCCGCCACCGGCTGGCGGCGGGCGAGCCTCCAGAGTCGCCCGGCCGGGCCGATCGGCCGGGCGTGGACCGCTTCGCCCCGGAGCCATCGGCGGAGGTCGTCGCCCATCTCGGCCGCCGAGGCGTAGCGGCGATGCGGCTCCTTGGCCATCGCCTTGAGGCAGGCCGTCTCCAGGTCGCGGGGGATGGTGTCGCGGAGCCGGCGGGGGGGCCGGGGCTCGTCGTCCAGGATCTGCCGGATGACCAGGTGGGGGGCGCCCCGGAAGGGGAGCTCGCCGGTCAGGGCCTCGTAGAGGGTCGCGCCCAGGCTGTAGACGTCGGACCGGGGGTCGGGGTCGTCGCGGCCTTGCGCCTGCTCGGGGCTCATGTAGGCGGGCGTCCCGGCGAGGGCGCCGTCCTGGGTCTCGACGATCGACCGGGCCAGGGCGCGGGCCAGGCCGAAGTCGGCGATCTTGGCGCGGCCGGTGGCCGAGTCGAAGAGGATGTTGGCCGGCTTGATGTCGCGGTGGATCAGGCCGGCGGCGTGCGCGGCGGCCAGGCCGTCGGCGACCTGGGCCGCCACCTCGGCCGCCTCGCGGGGGGCGAGCCATCCCCGGCGGCGGACCCGCTCGGCGAGCGTCGCCCCGTCGAGGTATTCCATCACGAGGTAGGGGGGGCCGTCGGGGGGGTTGGCCACCGCGTAGACCCGGACGATGTGGTCGTGCTCGACCCGCGCCGCGGCCCGGGCCTCGCGGACGAACCGGGCGCGGGCCTGCTCGCCGGGCGCCCCGGCCTGGATGACCTTCAGGGCCACGACGCGCTGGAGCTGATCGTCGTAGCCGCGAAGGACGACCCCCATCCCGCCCCGGCCCAGGACCGCGTCGACGCGGTACGGCCCGATCCGGCCGAGGTCGCCCTCGCGATCCGGCGGGTCGAGGTACTTCGATGGGCCGTCCGGGCCCCAGGTCGTCGCCAGGGAGGCGTCCCGGGCGGCCCGGACCCGGTCGCGGACCAGGTCGTGCGTCGCCTGGCCGTCACCCGCCTCCATCCCGTCGGCCACCCATCGGGCCAGCTCGGGGTCGTCCGAGAGGCGGTCCAGCTCGTCGAGGCAGGCGGCGCACCCGCCCAGGTGGTCGCGGATCGGGCCGGCGTCGGGGTCCGGCAGGGTGCCCCGGAGCAGCTCGCGCAGCGATCCGGGCGAGGGGCAGGTGGTCATGGGCCGGTCGCCCCCGCTCGGCCCGCGATCAGCCCCGGAGGCCCTTCCAGGGGAGGTCTTCGGCCAGCGCCACGACTTCCTCGCGGAGCCGCTTCAGGACGCGCGACTTGGCGGCGTAGACCGCGTCGATCGTCAGGCCCAGCTCCGCGGCGGTCTCGGCCGAGGGGCGGTCGTCGAGCCAGATCCGCTCGAAGGCGACCCAGGTCGTCGGCTCGAAGTCGGGCCGGACCCGCGCCAGGGCGACCTGCAAGATCCGGTCGTGGAAGGCCGAGGTCCATTCGGTGTCCGCCTCCGGCGACTCGATCGCCCCGAGATGCCCGTCCGCCTGCTCGCCGCCGGCGGCCCGGTCGCCCCGGTCGCGGGTCGCGACGAAGCGGGCGATCTTGCGCCTCGTGATCGTGCCGAGCCAGTCGCGGAACCGGCCGCGGCCCGGCTGGTACTCGAACGAGCGGATCGACCGCGCGACCTGCGCCAGGACCTCCTGGGCCACGTCGGAGGCGTCGGCCTCCTGGAGCCCTCGTCCCCGGCAGAATCCCCGGATCAAAGGCCCGTAGATCTCCGCGAACGAGTGCCACGACATCGCATCCGCGGGGTCGCGGAGGCGCATCAACAGGCTCGGTCGCGTGGAGCGGGGATCGGGGTCTTCCATGAGTCTCTAAACGCCGGGGGCGGGGATCTGACACGATTCTCCCGATTTTCCCCCGGCGATCCAAGGAAATTCGCCGCCGCCCGGGATCGACGACTTTTTTTCGCACCGCGAGTCAGGACGCGGCGGCGGGCGCCTATGTACTCCTGAAGTCATTTGAGGATCGATGCCCGGGCGGCCTCCCGCCGCCGGCCTCGCCCTTTCACTCCCCACGGAGATCGCATCATGGGCCATCCATCGTGGAAGATTCGGGGACGCCGGTCTCGCCGGTCGGGGGGGCTCGCGGGGCGGTCCCGCCCCTCCTTCGATGCGCTGGAGGGCCGGGCGTTGCTGGCGACGGGACTCTCGTTCGTCGAGCCGACGAGCCTGCCGCTGGCCGTCACGAGCTTCGGCGAGACCCTCGGCGTGGCCAAGGGCGACTTCAACGGCGACGGCAAGCTCGACCTGGCCGTCACCTACACCCCGTTTGTCGGGAACGGCGACTACCCGGGGCACGTGGCGATCCTCGCCGGCAACGGCGACGGCACGTTCCGGGCCGCGGTCGACCTCCAGGTCCCCACCCCCGCGACGCCGGGGACGTTCACCAAGCTCTACGGCATCCTGGCCAGGGACTTCAACAAGGACGGCAAGCTCGACCTGATCGTCGCCGAGCCCGACCAGCAGGCCCTGCTCTCCTATCAGGGCAAGGGCGACGGCACCTTCGCCCCGGCGACGATCCTCCCCGCCGGCATCAAGGCCGACTCGATCCAGACGGCCGACCTCAACGGCGACGGCAAGCTCGACCTGGTGGGGCTTGATGAGAGCGTCGGCTCGGTCTCGGTCCTCATGGGCCGGGGCGACGGCACCTTCTCCGCGCCGACCGTCTACGCACACGTCGGCGTGACCGTCAGGGACCTGGCCATCGGCGACGTCGACGGCAAGAAGGGGCTCGACCTGATCGTCCCCAGCCACGACGACAAGCGGGTTAACGTCCTGCTGAACGACGGCACGGGCCACTTCGGGCCGATCGTCAGCACCCCGACCCTCACCAACGTCCTCACCGTCACGGCGGCGGACTTCCTGGGCAACGGGACCACGCAGGTCGTCATCGGCAGTTCCGACGGCCCCTCCGGCAGCCCGGTCCTGTATACCTCCACCCTCGCGCTCTTGACGCCCGTGGGCGACGGCACCTTCGTGGTCCCGACGTCCCTGTCGAGCTACTCCGTCGAGGACAACTATCCCGCTCATTATTTCAGCGAGAACGTCGCGCCCGACCTGAACGGCGACGGCCGGCCCGACCTGCTGTTCGGACACGAGAACAACGGGGGGAATTTTGTGACGATCGGCCTGAACCGGGGGGGCGGCGTGTTCGACCTGTCCCACTACGTCGCCTCGCCGGGGCCCGGGCCGGACGTGGCGACGACCGCGGACGCGAGCAAGGATACGATCGACCCGGGGACGGTGCTCGCCGGGGACTTCCACGGCACGGGCATCCCCGACATCGTGGTCGGGTGGCTCTCCGACACTCGCGGCCCGGGCGGGCTGGCGATCCTGCCGGGCGTGCCGCAGGCCCCGGGGACCTACCGGGCGCCCCGGAGCTATTCCGGGGTTAAGGATTACGGCTACACGGCCCAGGATTACTCCAACTTCTGGAATCCCACCACGGGCGGCCAGCTCCTCGGGCCCTTCGGTGCCGGCGGCGTGCCGGCGGTGGCGACGCTCGATGCGTACTCGGGCCTGGAGCTGTCCAACGTCAACCCCGACGGCACCCTCGGCCCGGCCTATCTCTCCGGCACCGACGGCACCGGCACGGCTTAGGGGGCGTCCAAGAACAAATCCGTATTCTCCTCCATTCTGTTACACTCTTCTCCCTGGACTGATCTTGGGGGGAGGGAGCCGAAGGAATGTCGAAGCCGACTGTCTATCTGTGCCAATGCGA